>Ga0074044_10005046_pt1 | contig 10802 bp, 5 predicted proteins | sample BogForMeECP23OM1_FD_94443 | JGI IMG/M metagenome (GOLD analysis project Ga0074044, IMG submission 94443) | Bog forest soil microbial communities from Calvert Island, British Columbia, Canada - Bog Forest MetaG ECP23OM1 | ecosystem: Environmental > Terrestrial > Soil > Wetlands ...
TCAGGTCGTCCGATCCAATGGCGAGTTATAGCAATTATATTTTGGGAAACGACCCATCCAGGTGGCTGTCTCGGATCCCCAATTTTGGCCGCGTTACTTATGAGAGCATCTACCCCGGAGTCGACGTCGCTTTCTATGGCAACCGTGAGCGGTTGGAGCACGATTTTGTAGTGGCGCCAGGCGCGGACTACCACGTGATTCGCGTGCGTCTCAATGGTCTCAGGGACCTCGAATTGCAGGCCGACGGAAATCTGAAGCTATCTCTTCCGGACGGGGATCTCTCGTTTGGCAAGCCTGAAGTGTATCAGTTGCGCGCGGGGAAGAAGGAATTTCTGCGAGGGCGTTATGTCTTGCTTTCGAAGAACGAATTTGGGTTCGAGGTTACCGACTATGACAGGTCGAGGTCCCTGGTCATTGATCCCATTTTGACCTATTCCACCTATTTGGCCAACCTTTCCGTCGTCGTATCCGGCGTCGCAACGGACGCGGAGGGAGATACCTTCGTCACTGGGCTGACGTTCTATTCGAGTTTCCCAGTCACATCGGGAGCGTATCAAGCGTCATGCAATTCTTGCCCCAGCGCTCCAGAAGTGTATATCGCGAAGGTGAATGCCAGCGGGACTGGTTTGGTCTACTCCACGTACCTTGGCGGCAGTAGCTACAACCAACCATTTGGAATCGCTGTGGATAATAATGGTAACGCGGTGGTGACCGGATCCACGCAATCAACTGATTTTCCGGTCAAAAATCCCGTTATGACCGTTAATACGGGGCCCGCCAGTCAGTATGCATTCATCACGTCGTTGTCCGCGGACGGCACATCCTTGAATTACTCCAGCGTAATGGGGGGCGCGGCGGAAGCGGGAGGCTACTCCGTCAGCAACGTGGGTGGTGTCGCGGTGGACGTGAATGGCAACGCGTATATATCCGGCACAACGAACTCCCCGGCCTTTCCGGTCACGGCCCTTAACCTGGTAACGCCAGCGGCCGGAAATAACGTGGTCTTCGTGAGCAAGTTTCTCCCGACAGGAAGCCTGGGATACAGCGCGTTGCTGGGCGACGTGACACCTCAGAATCCGGGAGCTGGCCCCAATGGCGTAATGGAGCTCGCCGTTGACGGTCTGGGCAGCGCCTACATCGCTGGTGTCGGCGGGAGCCTGTGGCCAACGACAACTGGCGCTTACCAGACGGCGATTCCCGGCACAGCTCCATATGCAGCGCCGTTTGTTGCCAAGCTCGCTCCCGACGCATCGAGCTTGACCTACTCCACGTTTCTAGGCGACGGAGGGTTCCCCACGGCAATTACGGTGAACTCTGCGGGCGAAGCCTTTGTCACCGGAGACTACGCACCGGGCGATTTCCCCACGACCGCAAATGCGTACCAGAAGACCCTCGGTTCTGGAGTTTGTTGTGTAGCGTTCCTGACCGAATTCAACGCCGCAGGTTCCCAATTACTCTATTCCAGCTATTTTGGGGGCAGCCTAACGGCGAGTCAGGGCACGAAGAGTACAACTGGTATCGCTCTGGACGGTAACGGGAACATCTGGCTTTCGGGTTATACGACCGATCCGCTTTTTCCGCTGCAGTACCCCCTGCAATCGCTTCCCGCGAGCAGCAACGGATTCCCTACTTTTACGGGTTTCATTTCTGAACTCAATTCGACGGAAACACAGCTCACTTTTTCCTCCTATTTGGGTGGAGTGCAGAGCGGGATGCTGGCGGGCGTCGCCATCGATACAAATAACAACGTGCACGTCGCAGGCACAACCGCCAGCGATCTCTTTACGACCCCAGGGGCCTATCTTTCGACTGTTACTCCTCCACCGCCGAACGTCGACTACACCTACGGGTATGTAACGGTCATCGATCCCAGCGTCGGAGCTCCCGCAGTATGCTTCACCCCGCAACCTCTGTCCTTTGGGAATGTGTTGGTCGGGACATCCCTGAATCTGACCTTCACGGTAACGAACTGCGGCAGTGTGCCGCTCACGGTTGGCGCCATAACTTCCAATAATTCAACTTTCAGCGTCCCTTCTAATTTGAACGGATGCCAGCAAGCTGTCGCGGCGAACGCAACATGTAGCTTCGCGGTCACGTTTACACCCACGACCGTCGGCCAGACGAGTTGCACTCTGACGATAAATTCGAACGCACCTATTTCGATGACGTCCCTGTCCTTGACGGGTCAGGGTGCTGTTCCGCAAATTCAGGTGCAAAACACAAGCGTTACATTTGATCCGCAATTTGTGGGACAGACGAGCTCAAACCAATCTGTCGGCATTTCGAACATTGGCGGAGTGCCCCTGCATGTGAATCTTTCGCAGACTACGGTTACTGCGGGCTTCGCATACAGTCAGTATGGTTGCAATCAGCCAATCGATCAGGAGGGCTCTTGCCTTTTACAACTCACGTTTACTCCGACGGCCGCGGGCGTGCTGACAGGCCAGCTCAGCATCGCTTCGGATGACCCTGTTACGCCGACCGTACTGGTGGCGCTATCCGGAACAGGATACAGCTCCTATCCGGTATCAACGTTAACGACCGTGAATCCGCCGACGCTACCGGTGGGCAACGCCTCCGTATTACTGCAAGTTTCGGGAAGCAATTTCTTTCCGGCCTCCATTGTGTACGCGGGCGGAGCGGCACTCTCAACCAATTATCAAAACTCCACAGCGTTGACCGCCACCCTGAACGCTTCCCAGTTGACGAGTCTAGGCGAGATTCCGGTTACCGTGTTCAATCCCGCGCCCGGCGGCGGCGAATCCACCTCGTTCACGCTTACTACCTATGAATCCATACCGTTGGCGGCGACCGCGCTTGTGTACAATTCCGTCACACGATTTTTGTATGCAGCAATTGAGGCTGCGGCCACGAACAACCCCAACACCGTCGCGGTGGTCGATCCCGTTGCGGGTACCGTGACCCAGTACATCGCGGTAGGAAATGATCCGCGAGCGCTGGGGCTCTCCAGTGACGGACAATATTTATATGTCGCCCTGAACGGAGATCACACAATCCAGCGTATCAATCTAAGCACTCTGGCCGTCGATCAGACCTTTGCGCTGCCGGTCGACCCCTCATTTGGGTTACTGACCGCCGGGGAGTTGAAGGTGGTGCCGGGCTCTCTGTTGCTAGTCGTGGTCTCATTATTTCGGGAAGCGAGCCCGTCTGAAGACGGAATCGCTTTGTATGATAACGGTACGCCGGTGAACTGGTTGCCAGATAATGGGGTAACCGCTAGTGTGGCTGTGGACAGCTTCGACTTTGCAGGAACTCCACCTCTTGTCTATTCTCTTCCGTCGGCGATTGGAACTTCTGGACCCTTTGCCGTATTCACCATTGGTAGCTCCGGAATCCAGGTCCAATCGACTGGCACCTCAAATGCCCCGCCGCCAATTGTGGGCTCGGCTCTCGTGTCGGACGGCGCGTTGCTTTACACCAACTCCGGACAGATCTGGAATCCCTCTCCCCAAACACTCGTAGGGACCTACAATCCGGCATTGCTCGATGCCGCGGGCGTCGTGCCGGACGATTCTGACGGACGCACTTACTTTCTGGATACAGAAGCTATGTTTTCACAGTATGAGGCGACATCCGTCGACGCCTACGACCAGAACAGCCTCGCACTGATCGGCACGGTCCCGTTCTTGCCTCCTCTTGTTTACGGACCAGACGCGATCGCCTTGACTCGTTGGGGCACAAATGGCTTCGCGTTCGTTGTGGGCGATTTTGTGCCCACGACAGGCAGTGGTCAACTCATCTTGTTCCGCAGCAGCATCTCTGGTACGACTATCGGCCAGAATCCCGTGCCCGTGCTCGCTTCGCTCGGCGCATCGAGCGCGACATCAGGAGGGCCCAGTTTCACGCTGAGCGTCACGGGGTCGAACTTTGTCAGCGGTTCCGTGATTCAGTGGAACGGGACCGCCCGAGCGACCACCTTCGTGAGCGGAACGCAGCTCACCGCGGGTATCATGGCTGCCGATATTGCGCAGCCGGGCACGGCGCTGGTTGACGTCTCCACTCCATCACCGGGCGGTGGAATTTCTTCCCCTTTAAGCTTTACGATTATTCCATCGCCACCTGCGGCTTCTCTCAACCCGACCTCGCTGACGTTTGGTTCCCAAGTCGTGGGGTCCGCTAGTGCCGCGCAGACCCTGATGCTGACGAATGCAGGGGCATTGCCGTTGGCGATAAACGGCGTGCAAATCACGGGAGACTTCACTCAAACTAACAATTGCCCGGCTTCGCTTGCTTCTCTCGCCAGTTGCACAATCTCCGTCACGTTCACTCCCAGCGCGAGCGGAACGAGACAAGCCTCTCTCGCCATTACTGACAACGCCGCCAATAGCCCCCAGACCGTCGTGCTATCGGGCACAGGCGCGCCGGACTTTTCCTTCGGCACGGGCAGCTCGAATACGACTGCGGCGACGGTGTTAGCGGGACAAGCCGCCACATATTCTCTCTCCCTAGTTTCGGGCACGAGTTCCAGCGGTACGGTGACCCTGAGCTGCACTCACGTGCCCGCGAATGCGCAGTGCACGATTAGCCCGTCCAGTCTCTCTCTGGCAAGCGGACAATCAGCCAATTTCACCGTGACTGTGAATACGGGGACATCAGCGGTGTCGCTGGCAGCTCGATTGCACGTTCTGTGGGCCGTTTGTGGGTTTGGTTGGCTGCTCACCTTTCCCCTGTTCCGGCGCCGCAGGCGCTCAAATCTATTCGCCAGCGCTCTCTTCTCCCGGCAAATTCCCCTTGTTCTTGGCTTTTTGCTGATTGCGACAGAAGTAGCCGGGTGCGGCGGCGGTTCATACTCTCCTCCGCCCACCCCCGCGACAACTCCACCAGGGACTTACACGCTACAAATCGTCGCGACCGAAGGAACCGTCACCCACAGCCAATCGATCACCTTGATCGTGCAATAGCGCTACCTTTGAGGGAGAACGCACCCTTTGAGTGATGAGACGATTTTGGGTGGCCTTCGATAAGAGCGCGGACGAAGGGGGGGGCACACGGGACGTTCCATTCCCCCGCGTACCAGTTTCGAAACTAGTACTCTGTAATTAGTAATTGACATATGGTAAATAGTATGCTAGAGTGGATCCGTGCTGCTTCGGAGACGCTATTCTTGTGCCTGTTCGACCGACGCTAAACCCTCATCCACACCTTATCCGCCGTACCACTCCCTGTACCACTTCCGTCCGTCCCTTAACTCCCCGGCTTTCTTGCGCTTCCCAACGCGTACCGATCCCCGTACCAATCCGTCTTCCCTCCATCCCCTTTCTCCGCTGTCACTTCCGCGTCTGTACCGAAAAACACGGGGAGGGGGTAGGGTTGAACTCTACTTCTCGCCACTCGTCGGCCGCTCCATCTCTCAAAGCCTCGATAGGAGGCTCCTCCGAACTGTGAACCATCGACGGAAAACTGCAAACTCTCTCCCCCTAACTCCTTTAGCTGCCACTCTTACGAAATTGACCCGGGGGGTGGGGGTAACCTACTTGCAAACACCTCGAGTCGATTCCGGAGCTTCCCGCGAGTCACGAGTCACGAATTACGAGTCACGGATCAATCTGACGAGTCTACAGCTCGACGCTCAAACCGCCGCGTGGGGCAGTCGTCAGACCGTGCACTGTCGACCGGGAACTACAAGCTTCCTCCCGCCTGTTCCTTCGTCCGGTATCCACGAAAGCACAGGCCTGCCGCGGCGCGCTTGCCCCACCTACAATGGAACTATGCGGCGATCGCTTCTGCTTCTCGGTGCGTGTGTCCTGCTTCTGGCGGGGTGCCAGAAGCATCCCCAGACGGATTACACTTCGCTGGATCAGTCCGGCATGTGGTCCTCCAGCCTGGATGAACTGAAGCAGTTAAAGGCCAGCGATCCAGAGATCGCGCAACTTACCAAGCTAAAGCAAGCGGGCGCCTCCGACGACCTTTGTCTCTCGCTCCTGAAAGCCGCCCGCGCCCATCATCACGAGTTCACCAGCGCCGACGCCGTCATCGACCTTTCGCGCGCCAGCTACGGCGATGCCGATATCCTGGAAATGGCTAAGGTCGATCAGGTCGATATTCTCAGCGGCGAAGCGGTCACCTTGCGCCTGATCGGCCTTTCCAATCCCACCGTGCAGGCCATTCTGCACCGGCGTATGCAGGGCTTGCCCACCCTGACCAGCGAGCAGATCGGCCGCCTCAAGAACACCGGCATGTCCGAGAAGCAAATCCTTGACGTGGTCAATCAAGGTTACTCCACCGAAATGGCGGAAGCCTTTATCAAACAGCGCGAAGTCGTGCGCAATCACGCCAACACCGGCTTCGTCCGCGTTCACGGCCGCAGACAGCGCTGAACCTCCTCTCTCCGCGTCGCATCTGCTATTCTTACCCCTGCAGATTCAGGAGGCACCCCATGAAAGATGTTGTCTTATCCCCGCGCAGTCCCAAACCCATCGGGCCCTATTCCCAGGCGATCAGATCCAACGGCTTGCTCTTCGCTTCTGGTCAGGTCGCGTTGGACCCCAAGTCCGGCGAAATGGTGGGGACGGACATACGGCAGCAGACGGAGCGGGTGATGGAAAACTTGAAAGGAATTCTGGAAGCAGGAGGCGCTTCATTTCATCACGTGGTGAAAACCACGGTGTACTTGAAGGACATGAACGATTTTGCGGCCATGAACGAAGTCTATGCGCGCTACCTGACGGCGGCCCCGCCGGCGCGCTCGACGGTGCAGGCCGCGCGGCTGCCCAAGGATGCGTTGGTGGAGATCGACGTAATCGCGGCCCTCTGAGGCGCGTCACACACCGCGCAAGAAAAACGGCCGACGCGAATCGACGCGCCGGCCATAAAATTTTCCGGTGATTTTGCAGTTTACTTACGGGCGATCGTTGCTTTCGAACGCTTCATACGAAACGATCGCAGTTGCCACCGCGACGGTTGCTATGGCGATGATCAGGAAGCGGCTGCGCCCGGCCTTCAGCGGACCGCGCTGCTGATTGTTATTCTTATCCTGTTTGCCCGACCCGGCTCCCTCTGGACCCTGGGCGACCTCAGTGGTCGGATCAAGCAGCACGCGGAACGAACTTCCCTCAGCGATGATCTTGGTTTCGTCTTCAACCGTGATCGTCAGCGGGCCACGCCGTGCGGTTACCACGAGTTCCTTGTCATTGACGTACGTGACTTGCCCGACGGTTGGCGCATCCGTCTGCGGCCGGATGGCTGCCTTGGAGGCAAAAAGGGTGAAGGCGTGCGAGTTGCCGGTGGAGAACGTCGCAGTCCCCATCAATAATTTCGCGGAAGGTGTCCCGGCATTGTCGTTCACAATCGCGCTAGAGGCACTCAGGAGCAACAATCTTGCCGCACCGGTGCGTAACTGGACGCTGCCCTGGAGTTCGGTGCTCAAGCGGTCGCCACCGTAGACCGTCGTGCCGACATCCGCGTTTCCCATTCCCACGTGCGCGCGGTCGGCGGCAATGACCGTACCGAGTGGCGAAACGCTCGGCTCGGCGCTGCCCCACACCGGCAAGGCCAGCAGACTCACACTCAGTACGGCTGCACAAATTGCGCGCAGGCGTTGCATAGATGCCTCCCGGCTGGAACTGCCAAAGCATACTTCGCCTCAAGTATTGGCGTCAATCGGGAAACGCCGATGTTCCCAGAAAAGCAAGTTCCCGGGTTCTGGAAGTCCTCGCCCGAGAAGGGTCTTAGCTGGCGGAAGAGGCGCTTCGCTGCTAGAATCCAATTCATTATATGGCTGACTGGAAACAGATTACCGCGCGTATCCGGCGCGCGCGCACCGGCAAAGATCCCGCGGGACAGCTCACCAATCTTTTTTCGAAGACCCGCGATGCCATGGTGGCGTTTGAGCTGGCGCGCTACTTTGAGTCCAGCGGCAACACCGCCGACGCCGGGAGATGGTATTTAACTGCTGCGGAACGTTTCCGCCGCGCAGACTGGAAAACCAAAGCACAGGAAAGCGCAACCCGGCTGGGAGCGACGGAGCCCGCGGAAATTCCCGAACCTCCGCCTCGTTCCAAGACAAGCGAAGCTGTCTCGATGGAGGCTTCTCCCGAGGCTGCTTCTCTGGAGCCGGAGCCCGCCAGCGAGTCCCTTTCGCACTCGGGCGAATCTTCCGCCCGCCCCGAGCCCTCGGCGCCGCAGTCTACGGAAGCGAATCGGCAGAGGCGCGGGCGACGGGGGGGGCGTGATGCCCGGCCATCGCGGCGAGTCCCGCAGCACTCCTCGGCAAGGGCCATGGACTCCCCTGCAGCCTTCCCATCTCGCGCAATCCCGGATGAGCCTACGGCGCGTGCCCAGGAATTTGAAGTTGGGGAGACCCCTCCAGAAGCCGTTCCTCCGCCAAGCCTTCGCGGCCGTTATGGCGACCCGGGGCTGGCTTCACGGCTGACCCAGTTGGAAATGAACTTTCGCCGTTTGCTTGCATGCGCGCCGGTGACTTTAGAGGATGCGGACAAGGCGCCGGCCGGGCCGGGAGTTTGGGTGCTGACGGATTCCGATTTGGCAACCTACTACTACGTTGAGGCATGCCAGACGCTGCGCGTGGCCATTCCCAATCTCTTGCGAAGCGGGGCAGGCCGGCGAGGCGAATCCATCCGCCCGGGACTGGCGGAACACTTGGGGATACCCGAATCGCGGGTCTCGAAGTACCTGGAGGATCACTGCGTGGTGCGCTGGCTGCAGATGGACGACGACGCCTCTTATTTCGCTCACTTCCTGATCGCGGTGCTGCATCCGGCCCTGAACGCATAGCTTCGGCCAGTGCAAGGGGGGAGATTTTGGCCGCGGTTCCAATCGATAAACCCCTTATGCTTCTTCAACTTAGCGCCATTCACTGACCCTCTGCGCCGTTTAACCCCCATTTTCGACCGTTCAGCGCATCGCACTGGCTTATCTCCTGCAACCTCAGCAGACTGGTTGAGGCCAGGCCTTTAGGAAGCCGTCTCGCCGCGTGCTAGCCTAACGGGAGTATTGGGGGCTATACCGATTTGGGTCAGGCTCGATTTGGGGATTCCCGAAGTAAAGAACGAACTTTCGAAAGTGAGGCATCCGCAGTATGCCTAATTCTATTTCCACGCAAGTCTTCCGTTCCCTCGATTGGCTCGTTTGCAAGGCCGCCGGTATCACCTACAACACCATTCAGTATTTCAATCAACGCAATCCCAATCCTTCGACTACTCCACAGTGGTCGGATAAGCCGCTACTGAAGTCTTGGGAGAAAACCAAACCAACGCTCGGCTTTCCACGCCAGACGGACTCGCTCTGCCCGGCATGCGTTCAGGAGGCGCGCAAAGCGATTATTGACGGCAACAAGGATTGGCGCGACCTGATGAATGAGAAGGTCGGCGAAATTAAGGCCCAGATCGTGGAGCGCGACGGCCAGGTCTGGATGGTGAAGGATTGCCCGCAGCATGGTCACTACGAAGACCTGATGGCTGTGGACGCCACCTTTTTGAAGTGGATTGAGAGCCAGTTTCCCGGCCGCGACATCCCCGCGCACAACGACGAAGGGCTGCACAAACACGGCTCGTCGAATGTCCGCTACGGGCGTGGCTCGGTGCTTACGGTGGATCTGACCAACCGCTGCAACATGATGTGCGATCCGTGTTTCATGGACGCGAACCAGGTTGGCTACGTGCATGAACTTTCCTGGGAAGAGATTCAGGAGATTCTGGATAACGCGGTGAAGATTAAGCCGCGCCGGCAGATGTCCGTGCAGTTCAGCGGCGGCGAGCCGACGATGAGTCCGTATTTCTTTGACGCCATCCGGTATGCCCGTAAGGTTGGGTATAACTCGGTGCAGGCGGCGACGAACGGCATCGAGTTTGCCAAGAGCAAGGAATTCAGCAAGAAGGCGTTCGAGGCGGGCTTGCGCTATGCCTATCTGCAATTCGACGGCATCGGGAACGATGCGAACAGCCACCGCCAGATCGGCAACCTGTTTGACGTGAAGCTTCGCGCGATCGAGAACCTGCATGAGGCGGGCATCGAAATCGTGCTGGTCGTTACCATCGTGAACAACGTGAACAACGACCAGGTGGGCTCGGTCGTGAAGTTCGCGATGGAGAATCCCAAGAAGATCTCCTTCGTAAGCTTCCAGCCGGTTTCGTTTACCGGGCGTGACGAGAACATCACGCCGGAGCGCCGCCTGAGGCAACGCTACACGCTATCGCATTTGGCGAAGGACGTGAGCCAGCAGGTTGGCAAGATCGAGCCGACGCGCGACTGGTTCCCCATTTCGTTTATCAGCACGTTTGCGGGTTTTGCGGACATGGTGAAGGGCAACGAATCGCAATGGGGTTCGCTTTCCTGCGGTTGCCACCCGAACTGCGGCGTGGGCACGGCAATCATGATTAACAAGCAGACCAAGGAATGGGCGCCGGTGCCGCGCTTCCTCGATGCCCAAGGGCTTACCAAGGACGTCACTGCAATCACCGATGCCGCCCGAGGAAAGAACTTTTCCAACTTCATGATGGCCATGGCGCTGCTCAAGAACTACCGGGCGTTCGAAGGGCCAAAGGGGTTGAAGCTGTGGGACATGTTCAAGAAGTTCGACAAGACCTGGGCGCTGACCAAGGGCGCCACCAGCAAGTACGGGCGCACCTCGCCGGAGCGCACGTACGAAGATGCCATGAAGCGTCGATCGGAAGATCCGTGGAACTTCCTATTCATCGCTGGGATGTGGTTCCAGGATCTGTTTAACTACGATTTCCGCCGCACGGAGATGTGCATCATTCCTTATGGCACCCAACAGGGAGAGATCAGCTTCTGCGCCTATAACACCGGCATCGGCTGGCGCA
>Ga0074044_10005047_pt1 | contig 10802 bp, 7 predicted proteins | sample BogForMeECP23OM1_FD_94443 | JGI IMG/M metagenome (GOLD analysis project Ga0074044, IMG submission 94443) | Bog forest soil microbial communities from Calvert Island, British Columbia, Canada - Bog Forest MetaG ECP23OM1 | ecosystem: Environmental > Terrestrial > Soil > Wetlands ...
GATGCGCGAGACACCCATCTGCGTTGCCGCCATCTGCGCGTGCATGTCGCCGCGCACCAGCTCGGGCTGGCGGCTATTGGCGAGGATGAGCCGCTCGAGATCGTCATTGAAGACGCCGCGCGAATAAATTTTCACCGGCGGCAGCAACAGGCCCTCTTGAAATATTTCCGTTGCGTTGGCCGAGGTCGAGCCGGGCATGGTGCCGCCGACGTCGGCCTTGTGCGCGATCGATCCGGCGAAGCCGACCAGTGTCGAGCCCGCGAGGATCGGCGCGACGAAGGCCATGTCGGAAACATGCGGCAGCCCGCCGTCATAGGGATGATTGCAAACAAACATGTCGCCTTCGCCGATATGGCCGCCGTGGAGCGACACAATCTTGCCGACCAGGTGCCGGTACACCGGCGCGTGAAAAAACATCGGCGGCGCCACGATCAGCCCGCCGCGGCGATCGAGGATCACGCAGGAGAAATCGCGCGACTCGCGGATGATGGTGGAATAGCCCGAACGGTAGAAATGATAGTGCATCTCCTGCATCAGGCTGCCGATGCGGTTGCGTACGACTTGCGTGGTGATGGCGTCGATCATGTCGTTGCTTTGCGTCAATCTCTTCGTTCCAGGATCAGATTGCCATAGCGATCGACCAAGGCGTGCCAGCCGGGCGGCACGACGGTGGTCGCGTCGAACTGCTCGACGATGGCGGGGCCCGCAAACGTCACGCCGACGGTAAGCCGATCGCGATCGTAGATCGTGGTCTCGATCGCCTTGCCCGCATCGAACAATACGCGCCGGGTGCCCTTGAGCGACGCCGGCGGCGGCAACGACGGCGCGCGCGCCGGTAGCGCCTGCGGCGTATATTTCGGCACGCTGACGCGCACCCGCAGCCGATAGCTGACGACCTCGACGGCCTTCTCCTTGGCGGCGTGGCCGTGGATTCTCGCATGCACCTCGTCGAAGCGCTCGCGCACGGCGGCGAGCGCTTTGCCATCGAGCGCGGGCCCCCTCCCTTCCCTCCCCCGCTTGCGGGGGAGGGTCAGGGTGGGGGCAAGGGGCACGCGCAGTTCGTAGCCCTGCCCGGCATAGCGCATGTCGAGATCGCGCTCGAACGAAGCCGCGCTCGAGTCGAGGCCTTCCGCGGCAAGCTCGCTCGCCGCCTTCGCCTCGATCTCGCGAAACAGCTCCTCGGCGTGCGCCGGATCGAGCCGGTCGAGCCCGCCAAGCTCGGAGCGGATGTAGTCGTGCAGCACGTCGGTGCAGAGCAGGCCGAGCGCGGAAAACGCGCCGGGCCGCGCCGGCACGATGATGCGGCGCATGCCCAGCTCCGCGGCGACCGCGGCGGCATGAACTGCGCCGGCGCCGCCGAACGGCAGCAGCGCGAACTCGCCGAGATCGACGCCGCGCCGCGCCGCGAACACGCGCACCTCGTCGGCCATGCGCATATCGACGATGCGGCGGATGCCGGCCGCAGCTGCCGCCAGAGTCATCTGCATCGGCTTGGCGATCTTTAATTCAAGCGCGGCGCGCGCCGCAGCCGCGTCGAGCCGCTGGGTGCCGCCGAGAAAATAGTGCGGATTGAGAAAGCCGCAGACGATGTCGGCATCGGTCACGGTCGGATTTTCGCCGCCGCGGCCGTAACACACCGGCCCCGGATCGGCGCCGGCGCTGTGCGGGCCGACGCTCAAGAATCCGGCGCGGTCGATCCACACGATCGATCCGCCGCCGGCGGAGATCGTGGTGAGGTCGAGCGCCGGGACATCGAGCTGCCGGCGCGCCACCGTGCCTTCGGTCACTTCGAGCGGCGCGCCGCCTTCGATGAAGGCGATGTCGCAGCTCGTGCCGCCCATATCCAACGTGACCAGGCCCCGCGCCCCGTCATGCGGCAAATAGCCGCTCGCTTGCGCGCCCGCCGCCGGGCCCGACAGCAAACTATGCACCGTCTTGTGACCCGTGACGGCGGCTGCGAACGGCATCACGCCGCCGTTCGACTGCATCAGGAAGCGCTGCGGCGTGCAGAGGCCCACGGCATTGAGGCGTTTTTCCAGATCGGCAATGTAAGTGACGAGGACCGGGGCGAGATACGCGTTCAGCAAAGTCGCCGACAGTCGCGGCCATTCGCGCACGCGCGACAGCACCTCGCAAGAGAGCGAAACATGCGCCTCGGGAAAGACCTCGCGGATCAGCGCGCCGGTGCGCTGCTCGTGCGCAGGGTTCATGAAGGAGAACAGATAGCACACCGCGATCGAGACGGCGCCGGCGTCCTTCAGCGCCGCCGCGGCCTGGCGTACTGCGTCCTCGTCGAGCGGTTCGAGCACGGCGCCGCTATAATCGATGCGGCCGCCGATTTCGCGGGTGCGGCTTTGCGGCGCGATGGGCGTCGGCTTCTGGTAGAAATAATCGAAGGGGTTGCCGTCGCGCGCCTGGCCTTGGGTCTCCTGGACGGCACGAAAGCCGCGATTGATGAGCAGGCCGACCTTGGCTCCGCGCATTTCGAGCAGCGCGTTGGTGGTGATCGTCGTGCCGTGGGAGAAAAATTCGATTGCGGAGAGGTCGACGCCGCGCTGCGCGAAATTGCCGATGCCGCGCATGATGCCCAGCGCGGGATTTGCCGGCGTGGTCGCAACCTTCTCCACTGCGATCGAGCCGTCCGAGACATCGAGCAGCACGAGGTCGGTATGGGTCCCGCCGACGTCGACGCCCAATCGATACTTTGTCGCCATTGCTTGGAAGCCGCTCCCCTCGAGACGCCCGCGAATCCGTTCATGACCGCGTGCCGACCGCCCAGGGCCGTCAAAACGTCGCGCCGGACGACCTGCGCGACGGCCTTGGCTCTCGGTCGTTGGATTTCTATAGTCGCTCGCGCAGTTGGCGCAAATGCTCGAATCCGGGGACTGACATGTTGAGCGCACGTTCGTGGCTTCTCGCTTGCGTCATCGCCGTGCTCGCGGCGACGGCGAGCTGGGGGCAGGAGGCCTATCCATCGCGCGTCGTGAAGATCATCCTTCCCGTTCTGCCGGGATCGACCACCGATATCCTGGCGCGGCTCGTCGCCAATCAACTCAGCGAAAAATGGGGCAAGCCGGTCATCGTCGAGAACATGTCGGGCGCGGCCATGAACCTCGGCAGCGAGTATGTGGCGCACGCAACGCCCGACGGCTACACGCTGATGGTCACTCCGCCGTCGCCGCTTTCGATCAATCAGATGCTCTATCATGACCTCAAATACGATCCGACCAAGTTCGTGCCGATCGCGCTGCTTGCCAAGATTGCGAATGTGCTGGCGGTGCGCCCGAACTTCCCGGCCGACTCGGTCCAGGGCCTCATCGCCTACGGCAAGGCCAATCCCGGCAAGCTCACCTATGCCTCGCAGGGCGTCGGTACGACCGCGCACCTGTCGGCGAGCGAACTCGAAATGCTCGGCGGCATCAAGATGGTGCATGTGCCCTATCACGGCGCGCAGCCGGCGCTCACCGACGTCATGTCCGGCAACGTCGACATGTTCTTCGACACGCTGGCGACCTCGGTGCCGCTCTACCGCGCCGGCAAGCTGAAGCTGCTCGGCGTCGCCAGCGCCGAACGCTCAAGCGACGTGCCGGAAGTGCCGACGATCGCCGAATCGGGCCTTCCCGGCTTCCGCTCGATCACCTGGTTCGCCATTGTCGGCCCGCCCGGCACTGCCGCGGCGCTCGCCGAAAAGATCAACCGCGACACGGCGGAGATTCTGCAGAAGCCAGAGATCACCGAGAAGCTGCGCGCGGTCCGGCTCGACCCCATGGGCGGCACCACCGCCGACGCCGCCAAATTCATCGCCGACGAGACGCAATTGTGGGGCCGGGTGATCAAGGAGGCCCACATTACGCTGGAGTAGCGCCGCGTCTTCCTCCCCCTCCCTCGAAATCGCGCACCGCACGAGCCGATTCCTTCTCAAAACAACGCCAAATCGCCAGTCACCTGCATCAAGAATGACTCAGAGCCAAAGGTGGGCGCGGTTCACACTTACCATTATAGCCCCCCTGGTGGAGGACGACTTTGGAGCATCACGCCGAGGTACTCAGAGGAGGGGTGTGGCATCAGCGGGCGGCTGGTTGGCGGGATTTGGCTGCAATCCTGTTGGTCCTCACGATCATAATCCTCGTCGGGGCGGGCGCCCGTCAGATGGTTGCGCCGTTGGTTGCTGGAGAGCAACCCGAAATCTCGCTTTCGCCCATGGCCTTGCCGGCGTATGCGCTGCGAACGACGCTGCGCATGGTGGCGGCGCTTGTTGCCTCCCTGATATTTACCTTCACTTATGCGACGCTCGCGGCCAAGAGTCGCCGCGCCGAACTGGTGCTGATCCCGCTGCTTGATGTTCTGCAATCGGTGCCGGTGCTTGGTTATCTGTCCTTTACAGTCGTTTTCTTCGTCGCGCTGTTTCCGGGCAATGTGCTTGGGGCGGAACTTGCCGCGATCTTTGCGATCTTCACCAGCCAGGCGTGGAATATGGCCTTCAGCTTTTTTCAGTCGCTGAGGACGACCCCACGCGATCTGGACGAGGCGAGCCGCAGCTTCCGGTTCTCCGGCTGGCAGCGTTTCTGGCGGCTCGACGTGCCGTTTGCCATGCCGGGCCTGATCTGGAACACGATGATGTCCATGTCCGGCGGATGGTTCTTCGTGGTGGCATCGGAAGCCATTTCGGTCGGTGACCTGCACATCGCGCTGCCAGGAATTGGCTCCTACGTCGCCCGTGCGATTGAGGAGCAAAATCTTGTTGCCGTCGGGTGGGCGATTCTGGCGATGACGATCACAATTCTGATCTACGATCAACTTCTGTTCCGTCCCTTGGTGGCCTGGGCAGACAAGTTCCGCTACGAGCAGACTGCCGCGCAGGCGGTGCCGAGGAGCTGGGTGCTTGATCTGTTTCGACGGACGAAGCTTGTAAGGGGGGCCGCTGCGCCAATCGGGACCATGATGCAAGCCGCGGCGCGGGCCCGGCTTTCGCTTCCGTCGTATTTTCGCGCGGGTGATGACCGAGTGCCCTCGTCCCGGCTTCTCGATGTGGCATGGTTCGGGCTCATCCTGGTGGGCCTCGCCTACACCGGATGGCGTCTCTTGCAATATGCCGGAACCGAACTGTCCTGGGCGGATGTCGCCGATGCCTTCGGCAACGGCGGCCTCACTTTGCTCCGCGTCGCAATCCTCATCGTCATCGCGACGGTGATCTGGGTTCCGATCGGCGTCGCCGTTGGCCTGCGCCCCAGTCTGGCCGAAAAGGTACAGCCGGTCGCACAGTTTCTCGCTGCCTTTCCGGCGAACCTGCTGTTCCCCGTCGTGGTCTATCTCATCGTGCGGTTCGACCTCCCGCCGAAAATCTGGTTGAGCCCGCTGATGATCCTTGGAACCCAATGGTACATCCTGTTCAACGTGATCGCCGGGGCGAGCGCCTTTCCAACCGACTTGAGGGAGGCGGCCGCGAGCTTCCGAATACCTGGCTGGCGCTGGTGGCGCGAAGTGATGCTGCCGGGAATTTTTCCCTACTACGTGACCGGCGCCATCACGGCGTCGGGCGGTGCGTGGAACGCGAGCATCGTTTCGGAGGCGGTCAGTTGGGGCTCGACCAGGATCAATGGGTCGGGCCTGGGCGCTTACATCGCGCAAATGACGGACGCTGGTGACTATCCGCGGATTGCGCTTGGTATCGCGGTGATGTCGCTGTTCGTTGTGTCGGTGAACCGTCTGCTGTGGCGGCCGCTCTATGCCTTCGCGGAACGCCGAACGCGGCTCGATTGAGAAGAATGAATGGTCGGCGACACCAACAGCGCGAACATCGATCTGCGCAAAGTATGCATGGTTTTCGCCAAGCCTTCCGGCGAGCCGCTGCCGGTGCTGGCGGACATCGACATGGCCATGCGTAATGGGGAGATTCTCGGTCTCCTCGGCCGGTCTGGCTCGGGAAAATCGACCCTGCTGCGGATCGCCGGAGGGCTCATCAAGCCAACCTCCGGCGAGGTCATCTACCGGGGAGCGCCGCTCACGGGGCCCTGCGAAGGAATTGCAGTCGTGTTTCAGACCTTCGCCCTCTTCCCGTGGCTTACGGTGCTCGAAAACGTCGAAGCCGGGCTCGACGCACTGGCGTTGCCGCGCGAGGAGACGCGCCGCAGGGCACAATCTGCCATCGATCTCATCGGCCTCGATGGATTTCAGTCTGCTTACCCGCGCGAGCTTTCCGGCGGCATGCGCCAACGCGTAGGCTTTGCCAGGGCGATCGTCACCCGACCCGTCGTCCTGCTGATGGACGAGCCATTTTCGGCGCTCGATGTTCTGACCGCCGAGACACTGCGCACTGACTTTATGGACCTGTGGATAGAGCGCGAGCTGCCGACGAACTCGGTGCTCATGGTGACGCACAACGTCGAGGAAGCCGTGCTGATGTGCGATCGCGTGCTGATCCTCGCGTCAAATCCGGGGCGGATCGCCGCAGAAATCCCGGTCACGCTGCCGCGGCCGCGCAACCGGCTCGAAGACGAGTTCCGTGGCATCGTGGATGAGATTTATTCGGTGCTGACAGCGCGGACCGTGGCGTCGATCGGGGCTCTGGCCCAAGTTCATGGCGGGATTGTTCAGCCGTTGCCACGAGCTTCAGTCAACCGGATGAGCGGCCTCGTCGAGAAGCTGGCTGCGCCGCCCTACAACGGGCAGGCCGAGCTGGCGACACTCGCCAGCGCGCTGGCGCTGGAAGTGGACGATCTCTTTCCAATTGCTGAAGCGCTTCACATCCTGGAGTTTGCCGAGCTCAAAGACGGGGCGTTGAAGCTCACCGCCGCGGGCGGCGTGTTCGCGCGCGGCAGCACTGAGGAGCGTAAACGACTCTTCAGGGAGCACTTGCTCCGATTCGTGCCCCTGGCCGCGCACATTTGCCGCGTACTCGGAGAACGCGAGGGTCATAGCGCACCCAGAATGAGATTTCAGATCGAACTTGAGGATCACTTGACCGGCCCCGACGCGCAAGGGACGCTGCGCTCGGCGACGGCCTGGGGGCGCTACGCCGAGCTGTTCGCCTATGACGACAAAAAACGGCTGTTCTCCGCTATCCGCTCTGCAGGATGAGCAATTGATGTGGCACGGAGATCTGACTCGGTCGAGACGCCAATCTTCGTATCTGTGGTGTGTACGGCGCCGGATGGCAAGCGCCGGCACAAGTGTTGCGTGTTGAGGCGAGTCTTAAGGGAACAAACGCCGGGGCAAAAGGGAGCCGACAATGCGTGGATGCGGATTGAGCAATAGAAGCACGCGCTGCCGGAGCGGACGGCCGCGGGCGCGTGCGACCGCGCGCCGCCTCGGCGCGATCGCGCTGTTGGGCGTGCTCGGCGCCTGGGCAGCCGCGGCTCACGCCGATGAATGGCCGACGCGGCCGGTGCGCGTCATCGTGCCCTACGGCGCCGGCGGCATTGCCACTCTATTGGCGCGGCTGACGATCGATCCGCTCACCAAAAAATTCGGCCAGCCCTTCGTGCTGGAAAATCGGCCGGGCGGCGGCGGCGTGCTCGGGGTGGAAAGCGCGGCGCACGCGGCCAATGACGGCTACACCTTGCTCGTATCGGGCGGCTCGCAGTTTTCCGTCGTGCCGCTGATGCAGAAGCTCAACTATGACCCGCTCAAGGATTTGGCGCCGATCAGCATCATCGCCAGTAACGGCATGGCGCTGGCGGTGAATAAGGACCTGCCGATCAATTCGGTCCGGGAACTCATCGACTATGCCAAGGCGAACCCCGGCAAGCTCAACTACGGCACGGCGGGTGTCGGCACCAGCAGCCATCTGGTGCCGGCGGCTTTTGCCGCGCGCACCGGCATCGATCTCGTCGCCGTGCACTATCAGAGCACGCCGCAATCCGTCCTCGACGTGATCGCCGGCACGGTGCAGATTTTCTTTGGCAACGTCTCGGACATTGTGGCGGCGGCCAACAGCGGCAGCGTGCGCCTTTTGGCCTTGTCCAACGCCGAGCGCATCCCGCAATTTCCCGATGTGCCGACCGTCGCCGAGACCGTTCCGGGTTTCGTCATGACCGCCTGGAACGGCTATTTTGCGCCGAGCGGCACGGCGCAAAGCATCATCGATCGCATGGCGACCGCCGTCGCCGAGATTTGCCGCGACCCCGAGGTCGTCGCCAAGCTCGACAAGCTCAGCCTCGAGCCGCTCGGCAACACGCCGGCCGAAGTCGCCGAAACCATCCGTCAGGAACTGCCGGTCTACGCCGCGGCGGCGCAGGCGGCGGGGCTGGTCCGCAAATAGGCGCGCGTCCGCACAGGCGGCCGTTCCCGACAGCGGCATCTGCAGGGCGGCGGCGAGCTCCCTTTAGACAGCCCGCACCGCCGTCGCCCGCCGCTGCACCTCCGCCGCGATGCTCGCGTTCACATGGCAGCCTAGCGGCAGGCCGCGCGGCCGGTCCTGGTTGCACAGGTCCATCGCAATCCGCGCATACACGATCGACGCATTCACCAGGTCATCGATCTTGAAGCTCTTGCTGGAGGCGTGGCTGACCGAGCGCGGCCCGTAGCTGAGCGCCGGGATGCCCAGCTCGTTGAAGGCGTTCGCGTCGCGCCACATGCTTGAGACGGACGGGCTCACCGTCTGCGGCGGCGCCGGGAACACCCGGCCGTGGCATCGCCGGACCGTCTCCACCAGCGGCTCGATGCCTTTCGCCTCGAACCCCGGCCGATAGACGAACAGCTCCACCTCGCCGGACACTCCCACCTTCCGCAGCAGGTCCCGCAGGTCGTCCCGCACGTCCAGCGGGCTGGCGCCCGGCAGGATGCGCGTATCCACGTAAAAGCTGCATACCTGAGGCGTGCTGGTCAGGTTGAACGGATAGCCCGACCGCATCGCGTTGATGCTGGCTTTGGGCACTACAGTGCCGCTCTCGCCCTTGTAGGTGTTGCGCTGCTGGTACTCGTACGCCCACTCCTCGAACGCCTGGATCACTGCCGTGGCGCGGATGATCGCGTTCGGCGCATCCGCGATCCCGGTGGGGCGCGGCAGGTACGGCGAGTAGTAGCGCGGCTGGTCCGAGTAGACGGTCACCTTGAAGTGGGCCTTGCCCGGCTCGATCCACACGATGCCGAAGCCGGTCCCCTCGGCGATCAGGCAGAAGTCCGCCACCGCCCCGTGCGTCACCATGAACCGCGCCCCGAGGTCCTTGCTCAGGTATTGCCAGCCCTGGAACTCGTCCACCGGCTCGCGCGAGATTTCGCCCGCCGCCGCGCTCACGATCAGGTCACCCCGCAGCGGGTAGCCCGCCTCCTTGATCGCTTTGGCCGCTACCAGGAACGCCGCCATAGGTCCCTTGTCGTTGACCAGGCCGTCGCCCTGGACCTCGTCCCCCTGCACCCAGGCCGAGTGGTACAGCGGATCCAGCGGATCGCGCGCTGACCAGATCGCGTCCGGCCGCAGGGTCGTGTCCAGGTGGCTGTTGAAGATCAGGTTGTAGCCGCCCCCCTCGCCGGGCAGCCACGCGGCCACGTTGAACCGCTCCGGGGTCAGGGCGTACTTCCGCGGCTTGAAGCCGTTCTGGCTCAGCCAGTCGAACACGTACTGGCCGGCCACACCCTCGCTGCCCGTGGGGCTGTCGATGTTGCCAAGCGCGAGCCCAAGATTGATCAACTCCTGGCGGTCAATCTGCTTGATTACATCATCCGGGGTCATGTCCTGTGCTTTCCTCCAGGGTCGCAACGAATTGCTGGCTCGATATCTCCGCGCCCATGCCACATCTTAACCGCCCTTTCCCGCGGCAGGGAAGCGTCGTGTACGATTTAGGATTCGCTTTGTTGGTATCGACAAATGGAACGAGATGCTTGCCGATGCAGATTGCCAATGCCGCACGGCAGAGATGCTTCGACGAAGAGCTGTTCTTGCACTTCTCGAAGTCTTCCAAACATTTTGGCAGTGGTCTTTTGTACCCTGGCCCTCGTTTAGCAAGCACCTTTGCGGCAGCCTGGGGAGCAGGAAAACAAAATCAAAACCCCGGCGCGCGTTCGACCTGGTCGTACCAGTCAAAGCCCATGTCTTTGACGATGCGATTGCTCATGACGATGATGCGGCACTCCTCGCCGGCATTGGCGAAGTGCTGATGCAGGGTAAACGGCGGGATGTAGACGTAATCGCCGCGCGACCATTCGTACTTCTTCGGCGCTTCGGCCCATTGCCAATCGAAGGCTTCGAGGCAATCCCACTTCAGATCCCAATGCAGATCGTAGCCTGAGCCCTCGACCACGAAGAATAATTCCTCCCACATGTGGCGGTGCTTGCCGGAGCGCTCGCCGTCGTTGAGGAACTGCATATAGGCTTCGATGCAACACTCGCGCGTGTGCATCTTGTGGTGCACGAGGTGCTTGATGAGGCCGTCGGGCGAACGTTCCCACGGCATATCCTCGGCCTTGATGATGTTCGGCAGCGTCGCGTATTCGGCGCGGAACTGTTCCGAGGCGACCAGATCCTCGGCGAGGAAAGTGCTGGTATTGAAGCCGGACAGCGCGGCCTGTTTGTCTTCGAACGGCATGATCGGCTCCGCGCTCAGATGTCCGTCGGCGGCTTGAAGTCTTCATGGCCGGGCGGCAGCTTGTCGGTCGGCCACTCGACCATTTTCTTGAACAAAAGGTGCATGAACAGGAACAGCGGCTTCGCCTTGAATACGAGCAGGATGCAGTCCTCGTTCTCGTCATCGTTGGTGTGCTGGTGCACGCAGCCGTTCTCCACCAGCATCACGTCGCCCGCTTTCCATTTCATGTAGCGGCCGTCGTGCACGTCGTGGCCGTGGCCCTTGAGCACATAGAACACA
>Ga0074044_10005048_pt1 | contig 10802 bp, 8 predicted proteins | sample BogForMeECP23OM1_FD_94443 | JGI IMG/M metagenome (GOLD analysis project Ga0074044, IMG submission 94443) | Bog forest soil microbial communities from Calvert Island, British Columbia, Canada - Bog Forest MetaG ECP23OM1 | ecosystem: Environmental > Terrestrial > Soil > Wetlands ...
CGCAACCGGCGCACCGTCTCGCCCACGGCTTGCTCGATGGTTTGCTCGTTCAAGCGCTGCAAGAAACGATACAGCGTCGTGAAATCGGGCACACTGGTGAGCCCCAGGGTCTGACGCAATTCGCGATGTTCGCCGAGCCGCACCTCGGCTTCGCGAAAGGTCCAGTCCTCGTAGCGCATCAAGCAAAGGATGGCCAGCAACTGCGGCTGAGTGAATTGGTGCTTGCTGAAACGACTGCGGTAGCGGGGAAGCACCGCTTGGGAAACTTGCAGAGCAATGCGAGCAAAAGGCAGGAGTCCGACTTCGGCCATCGCACCTCCTGCCTTCATAGCAAACAACAATTTCCAAGAACTTGTGATTGCGAATTCTCATGGTTGTAGCGAGGATGTCAACAGAGCCAAGCCATCTTATGAATGGCCCCTGGGGCGGGCACGGTTTCACAGCTTGCGGGAAAAGCACTATTCGGTCATTCCGAACGGAGTCTGCGGAGTGAGGAATCCCTCTTTTCTTGGGCTTTCGCCAAAGAGAGATTCCTCGCTGCGGTCGGAATGACGAACCGAACCAGTTTTCCGCAGCCTGTTCGGCCGTGCCGAATAGGTTCGCGAAATTAGGGGTTTTAATCCCTGAGGTGCGCAGGTTGGTGACTCGAAGCATTTACGAGACATGCTCCAGTCGAACCAGTTAAAGCGGCGCATAGGGTCTGCTTCCTTGGCAACCCCAGCCAAGCACAAGGCACCGGGGCAGACAATAAGATACCGCTACAGTGCCAGCAATCGCGCCAGCAGGCCTGCCAGAGCGCCGCCAACGAGAGGGCCAAAAACGGGGATGGGGGCGTAACCCCAGTCGGATGCGCCTTTCCCGGCAATTGGAAGAAGGGAATGAGCGATGCGGGGACCAAGGTCGCGCGCAGGATTGATCGCGTAGCCGGTCGTACCGCCAAGGGAGAGGCCGATGCCCCACACGAGGCTCCCGACAAGATACGGACCGAGGCCCGCCGCGGGTCCCGTAGTGGCCACGTTTTTCGAGAAGATGGCGCTGACGACAAACACGAGCACAAAGGTGCCGATGATCTCGCTCAGGAAATTGGCGGGGAAAGTGCGAATAGCCGGGGCCGTGGAGAAGACCGCAAGTTTCGTTGGCGCGTCGGGCGTTTCCCGCCAGTGGGGGAGAAAGTGCAGCCAGACAAGCGAGGCGCCAGCGATTGCGCCGCAGAGTTGCGCGGCGATGAATGGAAGGACCTGCGAGAAATCGTGGCTTCGCAGCGCGAAGCCGAGAGTCACCGCCGGATTGATATGCGCACCGGGGCTGCCGCAGGCGATGGCGGTGAACACGCCGCACATGACCGCGAGCGCCCATCCGGTGGTGATGACAAGCCAGCCGGCATTTTCGGATTTGCTTTTGCGGAGTAAGACCCCGGCAACGACGCCGTCGCCGAGAAGAATCAGAACAAGGGTGCCCATGAATTCGCCGAACCAGGGTGTGAGCATGTAGTGCGCCTCCAGACGCAGAACTAGGACCACTTCGCCTATGGGTCGTACAAATATACAACGGTTGTAGCATACGCCTGGCGTGATTGGCACGATCACTGCTATGGCCGGGAATCTGCGCGTGAAGTAGAATCTCCGCAAGAGTCAAGCTTGAGAGGGGATTCACCCGATCGAGGAAGCGGAGAAAGGGCCTCTAAACTGCCAATATGAAAGCGCTCGTCTATACAGAGCCGGGCCGCGTCAGGCTGGAAGAAAGACCCCGGCTGAAACCCCAAAACGGCGAAGTGGAAGTTGCCATCGAACTGGCCGGAGTTTGCGGGTCGGATATTTCGGGATTTCTGGGACACAGCGCGCGAAGAAAGCCGCCGCTGGTGCTTGGTCACGAATTGATCGGGCGGTTGAGCGACGGGCGCAGAGTGGTGGCGAATCCGCTGATCATTTGCGGGCATTGCGTCTATTGCCTTGCGGGAGCGCAGAATCTTTGCGAAAGCTGGCGGCTGCTGGGGATGGATCAAACGCCGGGAACGTTCGCGGAGTACGTGACGCTGCCGGCGGGGCAAATTCACGAAATTCCAGAGGAGCTCCCGTCCGCGCGGGCGGTGCTGTGCGAGCCATTGGCAAACGTCGTCCATCTCTTCCGCATTTCCGCGCCGGCCCCCTTCTTCCGGCTGGCCATCGTGGGTGGCGGAACAATGGGCGCGCTGACGTTGCTGGCGAGCCATCGCATTGGCGCAAGGGATGTTTTGGTGGTGGATGTAAGCGATCAACGGCTGGAAACAGCTATGAAGCTGGGCGCTGCGGCGACAGTGAACACTGGCTCGCTGGAAGGCCTGGCGGAAGCGCGGCGCGTGGCGGGCCGCGGCTATGATCTGGTGGTGGATGCCAGCGGGAGTGGGGCGGCGCGGCAATCGGCGTTCGATTTGTGCCGGCCGGGGGGATGTGTGGTCCTGCTGGGCATGAGTGCTCAGAGGAGCGAACTGGATTTCGTCACCAGCATGCGCAAAGAGCACCGTGTAGTGATGTCGTTCGCATACACTCCGGCGGATTTCCGGCGCGCTTTGGATTTGCTGATTGCCGGCGAAGTGGATTTAACACGCTGGACGGAACAATTGCCCCTGGAGCGGGGCCAGGAAGCGATGGAACGCATCGCTCAAAGCCCGGGCACGACGCTGAAGATGATGCTGGAAGTTGCGCCGGGCCGCGGATAAACAAGCTCCGTGAAGCCCGTTGCGATTCGAGCAGAGTTTTGCGGAACAATCCACTTAACTTACTGTCTGGCAATCCCAATGATCCTGCGTGACGATGAATCAACCAGAAAGGCGATGACGGCGAGATTTTCCTGCTTCCAGCCCCCCTTCAGTTGCACGGTTATCGGAATCTGGAATTGCGCGGCAAAATCGCGTGTTTCCACTTTTCGCAGCGACCGGACGACCGCGGCGTGTTGCAGGCGCCGCCCGGAATTCTCGCCGGCTTGCACGTCCGATTGCAAGCCGCGCTCGGTGACGGCAACCCAGAGTTCCAGCTTGTGTGAGTTCAATGCTGACGGCAGGGAAGCGGTTTTGAACTGAAACGTCGCCTCGCGATTCTTGCGTTCGCCGATTTCCTGGAGCGTAAGGTTGGCCTTGGGGAGGGGTGCGGCGCGCCGGATGACTTCCTCGGCCTCGCCGGAGCGGCTGCCGACAACCTCTGCCGAGCCGTCAATGATGAGCTGGGGCGTGTAGACGCCATTGTTGTGGAACGTGGAGGCATATTGTTCCTGGCGCTCCGAGAATTGCCGGGAGGAAAAAGGATCGGTCCAGCCCAGTTGGTTCCAATAGTCAACATGTTCTTCAAGGGCGATGATTTCCACGCCTTCGATGGGCTGTTCCTCACTCAAATGTTTCAGCAGCGCCTCGGCTGGCGGGCAACTGGAGCAGCCCTCGGAGGTAAATAATTCGGCAATTACGAATTGCCTTGCGCCAGTCTGCCCGCTGCCTGGAGGCATCGGGCGGCGCTTGGCGGCAACACTCCCCAGCATGGTGACTGCTAAAACAGAAGCGGCGATAGCGGTATAGATCGTTCGCATCGGGTTATCCTTCCTGCTAGTCTAATCACGTTTCGCAACTAGTCAACGCGCACACGCACTGTTTCCCTGCACAAGTTAGAGCTGATAGAAGCGGAAAGGTATCAGGCAATCTTCAAGAACCTTTCATCGCAGAGCCTCAATGGCTACGGCAGAGGTTTGCAGGTAGTGCAGGCCATCGGATTCGAGCACGCGTCCGCGAATGCGAACAGGTTGCCCGGCCAGATGCAGGTAGGCGGATTTCGGGAGGGGCTGGCCAGTGGAATCGGTGAGGAAAAGGATATTCGACGAGCCATCGAGATCGCTGGTGAGCTATGCCGGGGGAATGCCGCCGCTGAGGCAGCGAGCCGCGCAAACGCCAGACCTGCCAAACTGCCGCCAGGTTAAAGAGAGCACCTACCAGAGCAAGCAACACCACGGGAATGCGGATGGCATCATAGTGAAAGTGGCGGTCCGCGAAACCCAGGACGCCGGCCGCACTGGCGACGGCGGCCGCGCCAATCAGGAGGCGCAAGCCGCTCAGCGCCGCGAAGGCTGCGCAGACGCTCTGTACGAAAGCCAGGAATAGACTCGACCAGCCAACCCATGTGGAGCTAGTTCGGGGTTCCCTAGCGGCGGTGTCTTCTACTGGAGCAGCGTCGCCAATTGCGTCATCCATCGTCCAACTCCTTGTCTCCAGAGTCCCGGTGCGCTAGTCTGCAGCAAATTGCTTCCGGATGGAATCGGAGGCCGGCGGCGTCAGATGGGATGCCAAGACTTCGCACGGGCGAAGTCTCCTGAATAGCAAGAAAGTGCCAAGACTCCGGATACCTGCCATTTGGAACTTCAACGATGCCGCGGTTTGTGTTAAGAAAAAGCTGAGCAATTTGTAGATGCTGTTAGAGTGGGAGCGGTGGGAACGTCAGACGGAGTGTGCGATGAGACTCATCCGGTTTGGAGCAAAAGGGCAGGAGAAGCCCGGCATGTTGATTGAGGGCAAGAGGCGAGATGCCTCGGCGTGGTTTCGCGACTGGGACGCAGCGTTTTTCGCGGCCGACGGACTGAAAAGGTTGGCGGCCAAGCTTTCCTCCGCAGACCCTGCCGAATTGCCGGAAGTGACGGAAGGGGTGCGCTGGGCGGCTCCCGTGGCGCGGCCGGGGAAAATCGTCTGCGTGGGGCTGAACTATTCCGATCACGCCAAGGAAACCGGTGCGGAAGTGCCAAAGGAGCCCAAGCTCTTCATGAAGGCGGCGAATACCATGGTTGGCCCGAATGACGACGTGCTGATTCCGCGGCGCAGCACGAAAACGGATTGGGAGGTCGAACTCGGCTTCATCATTGGAACGGAAGCGCGTTATGTGGAATCCCGCGAACAGGCGGAATCGCATATCGCGGGTTACTGCATTTCGCATGATGTGTCCGAGCGGGAATTTCAGTTGGAGCGCGGCGGGCAGTGGAGCAAGGGAAAGAGCTGCGATACTTTTAATCCGCTGGGGCCTTGGCTGGCCACGCGTGAGGAGGTGCCGGATGTCGGGAACCTGAACATGCGGCTCAGCGTGAACGGGCAGGTGCGGCAGAAGGGCAACACCGGAACGATGATCCACGCGCCCGCGGAGCTCGTTCGTTACATTTCGCAGTTCATGACGCTGGAGCCGGGCGATCTCATCTCCACGGGCACGCCACCGGGCGTGGGACTCGGCATGAAGCCGCCCACGTATCTGAAGGCGGGCGACGTCGTGGAGTTGGAGATTGATGGACTTGGGAAACAACAGCAAGTCTGCCGGCAGGCATAGCTGAGCGAACATGAAAATCACTGATTACACAACCTTTGTCATTCGCACGCCCTGGCGCAACTTGACGTACCTCGTACTGGAAACGGACGAGGGAATCCGCGGGTACGGCGAAGCGCGTGTGGTGTCGAAGACGCACACGGTCCGCGAATTTCTGAAAGATGTCCGCCGGCACATTGTGGGTTTCGACGCTTCCGACATCGAAGAGTTGTACCGGCGATTCACCCTTTTCGATTTTGGCTTGCCGGGCGAAGCGGTGATGACCGGGCTCGCGCTGGTGGAGATGGCGTGCTGGGACTGCATCGGCAAAAAAGCCAAGCTACCCGTCTATCAACTGCTGGGCGGAAAAGTGCGGGACCGAATTCCAGCTTACGCCAATGGCTGGTACACGGTGGATCGCACGCCCGAAGCCTTCGCTGACGCCGCAAAGAATGTTCTGGCGCGCGGCTATCGCGGGATGAAGCTCGATCCCTTTGGAAACGGCAACCTGGAGCTTACCCGCGAGGAATATCACCGCAGTCTGGACATTCTGGAGGCCGTGTTCAACGTGGCGGGACGCGATGCTCAGGTTTTCGTGGAGATGCACGGGCGGTTTGCGCCGCATCAAGCGGTTGAGATTGCCCGCGCGATTGAGAAATATCAGCCCGGCTGGATCGAAGAGCCATGCCGGCCCGATGATCCCGGCGCGCTCGAGATGGTGGCGCGGCACACCAGCGTGCCCATCGCAACCGGCGAACGCTATTACACCGCGGCACAATTCAGGGACCTTTTTCCGAGGCGCGTTATTCATATCCTGCAGCCAGACATGACGCAATGCGGCGGATTCCTGGAAACAAAGAAAATCTGCTCCACCGCGGAAACTTATTCCGTGATGGTGGCGCCTCACAACGTGGGAGGGATTATCAGCACCACGGCGGCGCTGCACCTAATGGCCGGGTTGCGGAACGGCAAAATTCTGGAGCACTTCAACGATTTCTCCGACGCTGAAATCAAGCAGGCGGGCTGGCCGTATCCGGAGGTCAAGGACGGTCAGTTCGATTTACCGCAGGGGCCGGGCTGGGGCGTGGAACTGGACTTCGATTATATTCGCGAGAAATTCGCGGAATCCGGCGACGGCGTGATCGCCGATCCCGGTCTGGACATGTTTCGCAAGCCCGACTGGTTCAAGAGGTCCGAGGCCGCCAAGAGCGGCAAAAAGCAGTAGCCTGTATTTCTCTCCACGACTTCAACGAACCTTGCAAGCTTTTGTAGCGGCCGCCTTCTGAGGCGGGCGTCTTTTCGATCCCCCGCGTACACTGCGGCCATGAGACACACTGTATTCCAGTTCGGACACCGCCCGAATCAACTCATTCGATCGATTTGTTCAAATTTCTTCTGAGATATCCGGGCTTAACCCCCGAGCGTCTTGGCAAATTGCCGGGGAAGTCGCGAGCAAACAAAGTGGGGTGCTCTGTATCCACGGAATTCAGTGCCGCGGCTTCAACCTTCTAGCGCAGCAAGCCGGTCGCCCCATTCGGCAACTGCGGCGCGCGAAACGCCAAAGCCCGAGCCGGTTCTGCCCTCGAGCGCCGCAAGCTGAATCGCGGCATTGCCGATCGTGGAGCACTCCACGGGACCCCGCATGACCTCCAACCCCGAGCGCTCCTGCAGAAGCCGATTAAGAAAGCTGTTGCGGTTGCCACCGCCGACGATGTAAACGCTCCGGAACTTCTTGCCCGCCACTTCGCTGATCATGCGCAGAACCTCGGTGTAGCGCGCGGCCAGGCTGTGAAAAATCAAGTTGCCAAACTGCGGCGCCGCCTCTGGCTCTTCCGGCAGCGGCGCGTGACCTGAGACTTTTAACACCGAGTTAATGCGCTGCGGCATGTGTCCGCTGAGGAGCAGTTCGGAATGATCCACGTCTAGAAATACGTTTGGCGCAGGAAGCGAGCGGCAAGCCTCGATGAGCGAAGCAACGCTCCAGTCCTTACCCTGAGAGCGCCAGTGACGTATAGATTCCTCGATCAGCCACATACCGTTGACGTTTTTCAGAAAGCGTGAACTACCCTCGAGGCCTCCTTCATTGCTGATGTTTTGTTTGAAGGCAGCGTCGCTGAGGCAGGGGCGATCCAAGACCGTACCTACGAGCGACCATGTTCCAGAGCTGATGAAGGCGCAATCGTCGCCAACATGCGGGATGCCGGCGACGGCCGAGCCCGTATCATGACAGGAGGGTGCAATCAGTTGCGTGTGTCGAAACTCGGGGAGTTGCGCCAGTTCCCCCTTGATCTGCCCCACAATGGTGCCGGGCGGCACGACTTCCGGCGCCTTGCTCTGATCCAGGCCCGCCGCCCGAAATATCTCCGCCGCCCACGTGCGATCTTTGGCGCTGACGAGTTGCGTGTGCGTCGCCAGCGTGAACTCCGAAACAGGGCGCCCGCCAAGACTGCAAAGAATGTATTCCGGCAAATTCAGCCAGCACGTGCCTTCGGGCAGCCCCGCCTCTCGATCCGCGATGAGCTGGTACAGCGTATTGAAGCGCAGCATTTGAACACCGGTAATGGCGTACAGGCGTTCCGCGGGAAGTGTTTTCCAGAATTGCGCCGGGATGTTTTCCGTGCGCGGATCGCGATAGCAGAAGGGATCCTGCAGGGGCTGGTAGTTGCCATCCACGCGCACATAGTCAACCGCCCAGCTATCTACGCCGATGGAATCGATCGGACCGGAGGCTTCACGGGCGGCCAGGCGCAGACCTTCCAGTAGTCCCTCGCGCAGGCCGGAGATGTTCCAGTAGAGATGTCCATCGCGCTCGTGCGGGCCATTGTGGAAGCGGTGAACGATCCGCAGCGTGGCGCCCTGGGGCGGCCAGTTCAGCAGGGAGACGCGGCAACTCTCTGCGCCGAGGTCAATGGCGACCACGCGGCGTGGCTTCGTGCCGGAGCCGGAAGAATCGTTCATCGTAGAAAAGCTTCGCTCAGCCCGCCGTCCACGGGGAACAAATGGCCCGTCGTGCAGCGGGCGCTGGGACTTGCCAGAAAGAGAATCGCCTTGGCGCAATCATCGGGATCGATCGCCGCGCGCGTCAAGGTGCGCTTGGCGTAGAACTGGCTCAGCAAATCGCGCAGTTCCCCGGTGCTTTGCGCGGAATCGAATGCAATCTTGTACTTCGTGAGTGACGCAATGACTCGCTCGCGAGGAAACATTGTCGAACCCTTCACGACGGTTGCGGGGCTGATGCCGTTAACGCGCACATTCGGCGAAAGGGAAATAGCCAACTCGCGCACAAGATGGCTCAGCGCGGCTTTGCTGACATCGTAGGCCTCGCTCCCGTGCTTGGGGACCACGGCATTTGCGGAACTCGTCAAGACAATCGACGCTGGAAGATTTTGCTTTGCGAGGATGGGCCGCGCTTCGTCCACAAGCAAATGATTGGCGACTACGTTCAGGTCGAGCGTGGCACGCCACTGCTCGTCGCTCACCGTGCCATCGGGCGAAGACGCAAACATCGCTGCGGTGTTGACCAGCACGTCGAACCCGCCAAAGTGCGCCACGACCTCTTCCAGGAGGCCCCGGATTGATGCGCGGTCGCGAATATCCACCGTCGCCGCGTAGCTCGCTTCTTTTCCTGCTGAACGCGCCACGTGGGCGGCCGCCTCTTTCGCAGTTTCCGCGTCTCGATCCGCGACCACCACGTGTGCTCCGCGTTGTGCGGCGGCTTGGGCGGTGGCACGCCCGATTCCGTTGGCCCCGCCCACAACGATCACCACGTGCCGCGCAAATTCTTTTTCCGAAGGCTGGCGGCGCAGCTTAGCCTCTTCGAGTTGCCAATATTCAATGCGGAACGCTTCGGATTGTGGCAGCGCGACGTAATTGTTGTGCACGGCGAACGCTTCCGGCGGGGCAGCCACGCCTACTTGCGGAAGAGTGGAAGGCACGCGGCCATCGCCAAGAGATGTCGCGCCTTCCATCACGTGAATCGCGTTGGTATAGAACTCGCCGGTGATGCGCGCTTCGGCCTTGCTCTTGCCGAAGCTGAACATGCCAACGCCGGGCACGAGCACGACCGTAGGGTTGGCATCGCGCAACACGGGCGAATCAGCCATGGCAAATTTGTGATAGTACGTTTCGTAGTCCTTGCGATACGCAGGCAAACTCTCATCCAGCGCTGCGAACAGGGCAGGCACATCGCCGCCGGGCTGCCAGGGAATCAGCAACGGGCGTATCTTCGTGCGGATAAAATGGTCCGGGCAACTGGTGCCAAGACGCGCCATCGCCGCCGCGTCGCGCGAATTAACGAAGCGCAACACTTCCGGAAAATCCGAATAGTGCGCAATCGATTTCTTTTTGGCGGAAAGGCGGCCGCGAAGAACGGGAAGCAGCTCAACGGCGAGTTGCTGCCGGTCAGCGCGCGGCGCGAATTGCGCTCCCCCGAAAAGGGATTCGCCAGCCTTTTCGAGGTACCCGAGAACGAACTCGCCCAGATCGTCAATCACGGTCAGCGTGTTCTCATAGCAAGCGCGCTGCGTTTCACCCCAAGTGAAAAGCCCATGTCCGCCGAGCACGATGCCATCGGCACTTGGATTCTGCTGGACGACGTCGCGAATCAATCGGCCCAGCTCAAAACCCGGCCGCAGCCAAGGAATCCACACGAGTGTGTGACCATACTCCTGGTTGAACTCCGCTAGGCGCTCCTTGCCGTTCGCGGAAGCGGCCAGCGCGATGCCCCAATCCGGATGCAGGTGGTCGATGTGGGCGTAGGGCAGCAGGCCGTGCAGCGGTGTATCAATGGAAGCGGCCGTGGGGTTCAGGCCAAAAGTGCAGAGAGGGTAGTAGCCCACCATCTCGTCTTCATTCTGAATGCCGCGATAGAGCTTCTCGAGTCCGAGCAGCTTTTCTTGGTAGAGAGTGGCGAAACCCGCGCGCTGAATACTGCCGAGATCGCCGCCGCTTCCCTTGACCCACAGAACGTCGACGATTTCGCCGGTCAGAGAATCTTTTTGCTTCACCTTGGAACTCGTATTGCCGCCGCCGAAGTTGGTAATGCGCAGGTCCGAACCCAGCAGATTCGAGCGGTAACGCAGCAGTTCAGGTTCATCCAGGCCCGCAGCAACACGCGTATCCCACACGTCTTGGAGGTAACGCAGACGTTTCATAATTCCTCGATGTACCCCGCTGACCTCTCTACTAGTCTGATAAAGATGCTACAACTTGTCATTCCGAGGGCGGTTTGTGCCCGAGGAATCTGCTTCTCCCTTCAATTTGTGGAATGAACAAGTTCCTCGCTTTGCCCGGGATGACGGCTAGAAACACCTCTTCGGAAGTCTGCCAAAACGAGACGCGTGAGCTCAAGCGTAGCTGGAAGCCCCTTTTTTGCGAACGCCCCGCTCGCGCGAAGTCCGCTCCGTGTATCCGCTGGCGCGAAAAGCTTGCAAAGGATCTTCAGCCAGGCCGTGGCTCTTGCGCCATTCCCTCAGTATCGGACGGCAATCGGTTTCGTAGGCGTCC
>Ga0074044_10005050_pt1 | contig 10798 bp, 9 predicted proteins | sample BogForMeECP23OM1_FD_94443 | JGI IMG/M metagenome (GOLD analysis project Ga0074044, IMG submission 94443) | Bog forest soil microbial communities from Calvert Island, British Columbia, Canada - Bog Forest MetaG ECP23OM1 | ecosystem: Environmental > Terrestrial > Soil > Wetlands ...
GATGTCGATGCCGCCGAATACGATCCGACCGGCATCCGGCGCGAACACGCCATTGATCAAGTTGAACAGCGTCGACTTGCCGGCGCCGTTCGGTCCGATGAGACCGAGAATCTCGCCGGCGCCGACGCCGAAGCTCAATCTGTTCACCGCCTGCAGCCCGCCGAAACGCTTGCTGACCGCGTCCAATTCGAGGATTGCCGTCATTCGAACACTCGCCGCGTGCGCGGGAACCGGCTGTAGATCCATCCCATGAGTCCGCTGGGAAAGAACAACACGATGACGAGCAGCAGCGCGCCGGAGATCACCAGCTGGAAATGCGAGAACATCTCCGAGGTCAAAAGGTAGCCGCGCAACTCCTCGTAGAGGTAGGCGCCGAACGCGACGCCGGTGACCGTGCCCTGGCCGCCCAGCATGGCGATGACGATCGCCTCGGTCGACAGCGACAGGTCGAAGGCGTCGGCGGGCTGGATGAAGGCGCTCTTGAAGAAATAAAGTCCGCCGGTGATTGCCGGCAGGAACGCCGAGGCGCTGTAGACCAGCGCCTTATAGCGCGGGGTCGGCACGCCGAGCACGGCCGCCGCGTCCTCGTTCTGCCCGATGGCGAGCAGCCCAAGGCCGAATTTCGAAGTCTTGATGCCGTAGCTCAGATAGAGCGACAGCCCCATCACCGCGACCAGCATGAAATAGATCACCCACAGCGCGCGGGCGGCGCCGCCGAGCGGCTGGAACACCGCGGACGAGAGATAAATCCCCGAGGAGCCGCCCCACGGCTCGAAATTTTGCACGAACGCCTGGACGCCCTCGTTCACGCCGATGGTCGACAGCGCGAAGAACGGGCCGCGCAGCCGCAGGATGCCGAAGCCGAAGAACAGCGCCAGCGCGCTGACGCCGATGCCAGCCGCGAGCAGGCTCGCGGCAAGCGGCCAGCTGTACGCGTTCACCAGCCAGACGCAGATGTAGCCGCCGAGACCGAAGAACACGATGCTGCCGAAATTGACGTAGCCGGCATAGCCGAGCATCAGATTGAGATTGCTGGCGAGCGTGATGTAAACGCAGGCGAGCGCCAGGCCCTCGCGCATTTCCACGTCGTTTCCGATCGCGGGCGTGAGCGCGAAAGCGGCAATGACGAGCGTGATGATCCAGAAGAATGGACGGCCCAGCATCAGCCTGCTCCACGCCGGAAGCCGCGCATGAGACCGCGAAATGACGGTCGCGATGTGAAGACCCCTCCGGGAAAGGCGATCAGCACCAAGACGAACAGCACGAATTCGATGACGAGCGTCCAGCTCACCGGCACGAAGGGCGTAACCAGCCCTTCGAGGAGGCCCAGCGCCACGCCGCCTATGAGCGCGCCCACCGGATTGCCGAAACCGCCGAGGACCGTCACGACGAAGCTCTTGAGCTGATAGGCGTCACCCGAGAGCACGGTAAATGGAAACAGGGTGCCGATCAGCGTGCCGGACACGCCGGCCAAGGCGACGCCGCAGCCGAAGGCGATCGCCAGCAGGCGCGTCGTCGGAATGCCCACGAGCTCCGCAGCCTCGCGGTTGTTGGCGACCGCGCGCAGCGCTTTGCCCAGCCTGGTGCGGTGAAGAAACAGGTAAAGCGAGGCGGCAATCACCGCAGCCAGCACGGCGGCGAGGATATGGGCGCCTGGGAATGTGTAGCGGCCGATGCTGACGCCGGGCACCGACACCGCCACGTTGAACAGCACGGTGCCCCAAATTCCGGTGCCGATGCCGATCAACACCAGATTGACCGCGAAGGTCGACAACAGACTCATCAGCGGCGGCCGGCCGATCATGCGATGGACGGCGAGCCAATACAGCGCCACGCCGACGAGAAAGCCGCCGATCAGCACCGGCGGCAAAGCCAGATAGGGCGGCAGGCCAAGCGCGCTGGTCAACAGATAGAGCGCGAACATGCCGGCGACGATCATGGCGCCATGGGTCAGGTTGATGACGTCCATGACGCCCCAGATCAACGTCAGCCCCATGGCGGCCAGCCCATAGACCAGCCCTACCAACACGCCGTCGATGATCGAAGCGAGGATACCGAGCATGGCTGGGCTGAGCGGTCGGGACCGGCGGCAGTGTCGCCGGTCCCGGGCTGATTATTGGGTGGCTGGCGGTATCGGGTAGAGAAGATCGGCGGACTTCGCCGCGTCGGGCCAGACCACTTGACGGCCGAGCTTACCGTTCACCATTTGCCACTGCGCCAGCACCATCGCATGGGCGATCTGCAGCCCGTGATGTGCGGGGTCGGTGGCAAACTTGACATGGCCGAAGAAGGTGGTGACGTCCATGGCGTTGAGCGCCGCGGTGACCTTTTCCGGATCGATGGAGCCGGCTTGCTCGATGGCATGCTGCAGGAGCGCGCCGCCGGTATAGCCCGTAGCCGAATGGTAATCCGCCTGGGCATTGTATTTCGCCTGGAAGGCCTTGGCGAATTCCGGCGTCGTCGGCCCGAATTGCGGCTTGTAGGAGACCTGGATCTCCCATTGCGACGGCACGGAAATGCCCAAGGCGGCGGGCCCGAGCTGGCCGAATTTCTCGTCGTCCGGCGCCACCAGGATCGACACCCATTTCAGATTTGCCTTCTGGTCGTACATCTGGCGCGCCAGCGTGGCGCCGTCCGGATAATGGCCGCCGCCGAGGAACGCATCGGCGTTCGACGAAACGATCTTATTGACGATCGGCCCGAAATCCGTGGTGGACGGCGCGTAGGATTCATCCATCACGATTTCGAGCCCGGCCTTCTTCGCCCGCTCCTTCGCCACCGCCAGCACGGCCTTCGAGAACGGATCGTCCGAATAAACGACCGCGATCTTGGCGTGCGGACTTTTCAGCGGCAGCGCCTCGACCGCGCCGGCGAGGTAATCGTCGGCCTTCGACAGCACCTGGAAGAGGTACTTGTTGCCGAGCTCAAAGGGCTTGGCCTCGGCGCCGCCGGTGTCCAGCATGATCTTGCCGTACTGCTCGGAGATGACGGCCGCCGGGGCGTTGAGCCCCGAAGAGTAAGGGCTGAACAAAAAGTCCGCCTTGTCCTGGACGATGAGGCGCGTGTAGAGCTGCTGGACGCGCCCGCCGACGGACTGGTCGTCATAGGTGACGAACTTCACCTTGTAGCTCTTGCCGCCCGCCTTGATGCCGCCGGCGGCGTTGACCTCGTCGCGCCACATTTCGGCGCCGCGCTGCTGCGACAGCGAATCGACATTCAGCGCGCCGGTCTGCGATTCCGTCATGCCGATGGTGATGGTGTCGTCCTCGGCAAACGCCGGCGCGGCGACGAGCGTCGCGGCGGCCACCAGCAAACAAATCCGTTTCATATGATCCTCCCTGTTCGCTCCCCGGGCTGACGGTTGCAGCATTGTGTGCCGGCCGTCGCTTGAGCACTTAAGTCTCGTGTTGCGGTCCCACCCGCCACGACGACGTCTTTATCAAAGCCTTTTGGCCGCGCCTTCTGTGGCGGAGTATGCTCCGCGGATCACCAAAAAGATCGCACAATCCGCGCGCAAAAGCTATCTAGGACTCATTGACGCAGCCGCGGCCGCAGGCGGCCCGAAGCGTTCCCTGGCGGACGGAATTCATCCGGGGATGATCGGCAGCAACAGGTGCGATGGATGTTTCCGGTCGTGATAGACCTTGTGCAGCACCGTTTTGCTCGAGCAGATGTGGTAAGGTACGTATTCCGCGTTGGTCGCGCCGGCGACGCCGGTCGGCAGGTCGAGGCTGGTGATGTCGAGGCAGATGCGGTGGCCTTTGCGAAAAAGATTGGCGGTCGCCATCACCTCGATCTGATATTCCTCGATCGCGCCCGGCGTGACCGGCTGCCACGCCTGCCGTGTCAGCGGGTGCCACGGCCACCACGGCTTTGAACGCGCCGGATCGATCGCCCGGTGCGAGGCTTTGAGCCAGCCGCGGCTGATCTCGCGCTCGTGCAGGTTTTTCGGCACTTCGCGCTCGCCTTCGCGCACGCTGAGCACGGACACGTCCGGGCCGACGTCTTTCAGGATCACGATCCAGTTGGTGTCATCCTGGTCGATCGAGCCGTACAGCGTGACAACGATCGGACCGGCGACCGCCACATCGTGCGGCAGCGGAGCGGTCATGTAGCGCAGGCGCGAAATCGCGGTCGTCTGCGACGGCGGCATCTGCACGAAGGCATCCGGCGGCTGGATTTCGGTTGCGCTCGACGGCGCAATCGTATCGGGCGTCAGCCGCTCCCAGCTCTTCAGGTAAAGCTTCGTCCACTGCGTGTCGGGCAGCGGCCAGTCGCTCGCCGTGCGCCACTCATTGGCGCCCATCAGCCAATACCGCACCGGCGGCTCGTCCATGATCCCGGTATCGATGCCCTTGAGCCAATGGTCGTGCCAGCGCAGCACCTCGCTGTGGAAGGTGTGATACGGCCGCTCGAGGTGCGCCGGACCGGCCAGCAGAAGCTTTTTGCGCGCCGTGATGTTGCGATACCAATGCTGGCAGCCGTTCAAGTGGGTCTTGTAGGTGTAGCCGTACCAGCCTGAGCCGGTGTAGGTCGGGACTTTGATGTCGCCGAATTCCGCCTCGCTCTTTTTGACCGCCGCCTCGCTGTCGAACGGGTCGACCAGCACATTGTAGTACGGCGGCATGTGCTGGCCTTTTTGCGCGACCAGATTGTAGACGTGGGGATACATTTTGTAGTCGGGATTGTTCATGGCGTCGCGCCACAGCTTTTCGCGCTCCGCCGGCAATGCACCGGGCGGTCCCTTGTGCTGATGCATCGCCGAGAAATGACCGACCAGGTAACGGAACAAGTGAATGACGCCGCCGGGATATTCGTCGCGGAAGCCGCCAAGCTCGCCATAGGCGCCACGCGAGTCGAACGGGAAGATCGCTTTCAGATGCGGCGGCTGCTTCTTGGCGGCGGCGAGTTGCTCGGCGCCAAAGCCGGAAATGCCGACCATCCCGACATTGCCATCGCACCATGGCTGCGCCGCGATCCACTCGATCAGGTCATAGCAATCCCACTCGCGCGACCCGCCGCCGTCCGACTTGCCGACGCCGCGGGGCGAACCGATCACATGAACATAGCCGCGCGAAACGAAAAACTTGGTGTCGCCGGCCTCCATCGGCCCGGTCCACAGCGGCGACCACGCCGGTTGCGGCGGCAACGCTGCGGCCATGTCGGGGCCTTGAAAATCCTTGTTGTAGATGGCGAACGCCAGCAGGGCGGCAAATTTTCCGGGCGCGTCGGGGCGATAAACGTCGACGCAGATTTTGACGCCGTCGCGCATCGGCACCATGACGTCCATGTCGCGGGCGATCGATGCAAAAGTCGGCTCGCGGTCGTAGTTCGATCCCGGATTTTCGACCGACGGCAGCAACGGACGCGATGCTTCAACGCTCACCACTTGCCTCCCCTACGCGCCCGCAATGCTCGATTCGATTGCTTGCTGCGCGGCCAATACCAGCATAATCCTTTATTGCGCCGTGGTGTACCGATCAAGGTGCATTGCATGGCAATGAATCATGGCGAAACACGAAAGGACCCGAGGATGGAACTCAAGTCTACGCGCCGGATCGTGACCGGCCACGACGCTCATGGCAAGGCGATCGCGCTGTTCGATGAGCCGTTACAGCCCAAGCAGCGCAGCGCCGGCGGCAACGGCATGACCTTGCTGTGGGTGACGGGCGAGTTTCCGGTCGATATGACCGGTTCGGCGGACCGCGCCCAGACCCAGGTCGGCGTTCCACCGCCTGCCAACGGCACGATCTTTCGCATCGTGGACTTCGCCCCGGCGACGGCCAACGTGGAACCGGAGCCGGTCGATCACCACAAAATCCTGCTCTCCATGGGCATCGATCCGGCGACGCAAGGCTATGCGCGGCACGCCAACACGCACCGAACCCGGACCATCGACTACGCCATCGTGCTCGACGGCGAGATCGATATGCTGCTCGACGACAGCGAAGTCCACGTCAAAGCCGGCGACGTGCTGATCCAGCAGGGCACCAACCACGCCTGGGTCAACAATGGCACAAAACCTTGCCGCATTGCCTTCATTCTCATCGACGGCAAGACGCCGCGGGCCTGGCAGCAAGGTTGGAAGAAATAGCGGCGTTGGAGCATGGTCCCGAAAAAGCCTGCCCCGGACTCGATCCGGGGTGGCCACCGGCGTTTCGGACAAGACCCTGCGCAAACCAAAAGCTGGAGCGGTTTCCGATCAAATCGACCCGTCGTTGCGAGCCAACGGGTCCGGCCCGAAGTGGCCGGCCCGATGACAGGCTCCGCGAAGCAATCCAGTGCTGCGGCGCCGTTCTGGATTGCTTCGTCGCTCCGCTCCTAGGAAGAAAGTGTAGATCGCCCGCGAGGTGCTATCTCATTGAACCGACTACACTTTCATTCAGAAGGGTCGGCCGTCAGGCCGGTGCCGAACTCGCAATGACGGCGCTGATTCCGTCCGATCGGAAACCGCTCTAAATGTGAGCATCGGTTTGATGACACTCGCCGAGCGCATACCGCATCATTCGAGGCTCCAGTTTTGCAGCTTGAATCACGTCGAGGGCGACACCATCAACCCGCAATGGCCCGTCACGGAGCTGCTAATGTTCTGAGCTCACGTCCGGTTTCGGGGCATAGCGGACATGGCCGAACTTGCTGCTGGCTCGACCCGGTCGCGAATGACCCAGACTGAGCGAAATCCTTCAGGGTGCTCAAATCGGCAGCTGATCGCTCAGCCATCTTTGAAAGTCCACGCTGCAAGCCTGAATAACCTGAGACGCCAATTGGCTGCGTGCCGTTTCGGGCAAACTAAGAACACTATGGTAATGCAAGTGGCGAGGGCATGAAGGAGCTGCCACGTCGAAATGCAGCGGAATATTGTGATCCGGGCTGAGGATGCTAACAGTTCTTTCCAACTTTGCCATTGCCAACGAAAAAGCAACCTGCGTTGTACCCCAGAACTCACTGGCCGTACCAGTCACCAACCCCGTACCGGAAGCGAACGCGGCGTTCCTGCCACGAAACGGACGGATATCCGCATCGATGATCTTCCAAAACAAACGTGCGGCGAGTTGGTAGACACCGAATGGGCGTCGCACGACCAGCAATCCGCCATTGTAGCTAGCGCGAACTTCTTGCTTCGACATGGTCGTTTCCACTCTGGGAAAGTCTGCTAGGGAGATGCCCGCGACTCTAGCTAATTGTTGCCAGATTGTTTCCAGTGGATCGTCGACGCCCGAGCTGCACATACCTTTAACATCAACAGGCCTAGCCGCCGCGACGGAATCACCGAGCAGGAAATCCAGCTCAGCACAGAATAGCGTGTCGCTATCGATCTGAATCAGTATTGGAGGTCCCGAGCACTGCTCGATCTTGGCGAGGGCCAACACCTTAAAAGAGGGCCCATATTCGGGTACCGGGCTTTCGAGATCGAGCTCCACGTAATTGACATTGAGGCGGTCAAGCGTCTTTCTGATGTTGACCGAGGGACGGTGCTTGGACCTCGGTGAGACCGCAGTGATCAGAGAATCTAAATAACGCCCAGAGAACGCACGGATGCTCTTCGCTAGAGCGATCGCCTGGCGCTCCAGCGGGCCCTCTTCTACGAGAAGGCAGAACTCCACCGCTTCGTTCACTTAGCGATCCGGAATGCTAACAGCGACGGCTTGAGCTTCATGACCCTGAACTGGGTGCCATCCTCAACAATGTCGAACAGCAAGCGAACCCCTTGATATCTCGCGCGCCTGTAGTCGTGCAGTATCACGATCGTATCCGCGTGGCAGAGTAGAGCAGCAGTAAGAGCGCATTCCATGCGACGCCGTCCATCGATGAAGATGATGTCGAAGCGTGCATTGATGGACAGCGGAAACGTTGCGAAATTCAGCTCGGGATCGCGATCGCTGACCTTTGGACCTGCGAGATCAATGCAGAACGGATGAAATCCATCCCATTTTGGCAGCGTCTGTCTCAAAGCGGCAAAATAGTCTGTCGCGTTATCAATCGAGAACAGCGCGCCGAACCCTAAGGTTTCTCGTTCCTCGATGAAGAATTGCGTGCTATTTCCCATCCCCCACTCGAGAACCGTGCGCGCCTTATCAGGCGTATAGGCAGCAATGATCCGCCTCATCTCGCTTAGATAGTCAGCGCCGTATGCCTCCGAGGGCCGAACGCCGCCGCCAATGCCGAATTGGATGGTGTTTTGGTCACTCATTAGAAAGGTTTGGTTGAAGCGATCATAATTTAAAGATATCCGGGAATGTCGCCGCGCTCAAGGCTCCGAGGTTCATCCTGCCGGCAAGATCGTTGCCAGTGCCCGGAAGCACAACCGCTTCGCTGGGTGAATGTCCGCTTGTGGCCCAGGATGTGTGAAAACGTGCGCGCGCGAGAAAGGCACAGAATTGTTTTCTCTTTAGGCTTCTCCCAACAGTCGTCGCCAGCATTGCTATTTTTCGAATTGACGAAGTCGAGACGAAATTTCTACCCGCAAATTCAACTTCGCAGTTTTCACACAGCCTAGGCCCTTCGCGACAGATGCCAATACTCGGACGTTACATCCGCTTTCGGGGCATTGCGGACTAGAGCGATTTTCGGCGGGCACCGATCTGTAGCGAATGACTCATCTCGGAGATGGCGGGTGCGTCGCAGCATTCTGATATAGCGCCTTGGGTTGCCAGAGGCCCCTTAGGCGTTGTCGCCCCTGAACCATTCGATGTAGCGCGCGGCCAAGAAGGCAAGCTGCGCCTGGCGCGTGTCGTATTCGTTGCCCGAGGCGTGCTGCTCGATCGTTCGCCGGGTCAGCATCGCGCGCATACGCGGGAAATCGAAATACTGAGATAGCTTCCCCGCTTTCTCTATGCGGTCGATTTCCGCAAGCACGCGCGGTTCTATTCGCTTAGCCATCATAAGAAAGTCCGGGCCGAGATCGTCGTTGCCGGGCGGACGGTCCTGGTACTCGGGCGGGTACAAATCCTTGAGCGCGGCGCGCGCCAGATAGCGCGTCTTGCCGTTCTTGACGTAAAGCTCCTCCGGGATGGCGAGACCGAACTCGACCACCCGCTTGTCGTGGAACGGTTGGGTGAATTCGAGACCATGCGCGGCGGCGGAGACCGAATAGCCCTGAGCGGGGAAGTTCTGCTGGCTGCGCAGCGCGCGCAACATGCCGACGCGCTGGCTGTCGCCAGATTTCCACCGAAACCGCGAGCGTGCATTTTTGCCCCGGCTTTCGATGACCTGCCGCGACACAGGCACGGTCGGTCCGAACAGGGCAAGGCCGTTGCGGTAGCGTGTCGAGACTTGCATCCATGACGCGGGCACAAGCGGCAACAGCACGTTGCGGACGAGGGTCTGCTTCACGCTCTGCCGCAGATGCCGGCGCATGGCGTTGAACTCGGAGCCGAAGCGGCGGAATTGACCCTTGCGCAGCATGCGGATGAGCGCATTCTGGCCGCGCGGATTGACGGTATAGTCGCCGCCGTGGCCGTCCATGACGATGCGCGCGCCGGCGGCGGCAATCTCGGCCAACATATTGCGTGTGACATAGCCATTCGGACTGTGTCGGTTGTCGTTATTCAGAAAGGCCTGTTCCATGCCGGTGAAGATGTCGCGTCCTTCGCGGGTGACATAGCGCACGTCGAGATGCGGCATATGGCGGCGGCACATTTCCACCCACTTGCGCGCATGTTTGATGCTGCCGCGGTAATCCTCGGGCATCACCGACGACACGGCGATGAATTTGCGCCCCTGCGCGGTCACCACTGGGCCCGCCAGCGCGCAGATGGCGCTGGAGTCGAAGCCGCCGCCCATGAACAAGCCTGCCGGCGTCGTGGCGCGGCGCAGCCGGCACTGCACGGCTTCGGTCAGAACTTTGCGATAGGTGTCGATGTAATAAGCTTCATCGCGGCCCTCGTGCGCCGGATCGGCGTGCGGCTCCCAGTAACGGCGTGAAGTGATTTCGCCGTCCGCCGCTATCGTCATCACCGTGCCGCCCGGAATGGCGCGAATGCCTTCGAATGTCGTCGCGCCGACATCGGTCGGCTGGTCGAACAGCAATGATTGCGCAACGCGATCTTCCAACAGCGCGCGCGGCACCTGCGGCAGCGCCCACAATCCCTTGGTCTCCGAGGCGAAGGCGAAGAAGCCTTGCCCTTGGTGATAGAACACATGGCGCTGGCCCATGTGGTCGCGCCCCAGCGTCAGCGTTTTCTTATCGCTGTCCCACACAGCGAAGGCGAAGTCGCCGATCAGGTGCTCGACGCAGTCTGCGCCCCATTTCTGGTAGGCCGCGAACAGCAGCGCGCTATCCGGCATATCGGACAGCGCCGAGACACTGATCGCCAGCGCCTGAGCAAGTTCTTCGCGATTGTCGAGCCGCAGATCGGCGACCAGCGTCAGGCCGGAATCCTGAAGCGGCTGAACGTCTAATACGTCCTCGCGCGTAACGCGCATCATCAGATGGCCGAGGCCGACCGGCCCGGCGCACCACGTCCGCGCCCGGTCGGGACCGAGATGTGCAAGCCGCGCCATCTGGCGGTCGAGATCGCGGGCCTCGACCGACCCGCCGTCAAATCGAAATATTCCGCAGATGCCGCTCATGACGCGCTATGGCCGTTCTCGGGTAGCCAATCAGGAATTATACCAGCCGCGTTTAAGCACTGACTCATTTCCCTGTCATCATCCGCTTTCCCTGTCATCATCGGCGAAGCAGGCCGTGTGAAAACTCGTTTGACGAAGCCTTTCGCGGTTGATTGAAGACTTGGATCATAGGCTAATGATTCTGCTGAGGCCAAGATGACACATATTGCGGGGCAATCGCGTCACC
>Ga0074044_10005051_pt1 | contig 10798 bp, 11 predicted proteins | sample BogForMeECP23OM1_FD_94443 | JGI IMG/M metagenome (GOLD analysis project Ga0074044, IMG submission 94443) | Bog forest soil microbial communities from Calvert Island, British Columbia, Canada - Bog Forest MetaG ECP23OM1 | ecosystem: Environmental > Terrestrial > Soil > Wetlands ...
GATGCTGATGGCAGCCGTGTTGCCGCCCGACGCGGCTATCCTGCGCAACTCGCAACTGGTGCCGATGCTGCTGGCCTACAACGAGATGCTGGTGGGATACATCCCCGGCGACGCGCGACTCGCCTACGAGCGCAATCGCGATGACCTGATGAAATACTGGGTCCGCAATGCGATCAAGAGCGCGAACTCCGCGCCGGGGGCGGCCGCGCCGCTGGCGACCGCGCCGTCTCCGGCTGCGCTGCCCTCGCCCTCCACGAAATGATCGGCGATCATTTTCCCGCGCGACTGGTGGCTACTGACCTTGATTGAACCTCAATGAAACCGCGCTCTTTTCGGTCAAGCATTATGCCTGAGTATGCGTCGATAGCCGAGCGTTCGTTCATAGTTGATTCATGCCCGACGAAAGCCTGGTCGTGTTCGACGTGATTCCGCCGCGCCAGTACGTCGGCGCCGACGCCTACAAGAAGGACTTGCAGGGCTTCCTCGGCAGCTTCAACGGACCAGTCACGTTCGAGAACTCCGACCTTCAGGTTGTGGCCGACGGCAAGCTCGGCTGCGCGCACTATGTTCAACATTTGGCCGGCACCGGCAAGGACGGCAAGCCGGTGGACATAACAGTCCGCGTGACCGACGTGCTGCGCAAAGTCAAAGGCAAGTGGCTGATCATGCACGAGCACGTCTCGGTGCCGGTCGATATAGCCAGCGGCAAGGCTGACCTGTCCTCAAAGCCGTAGCGGGACAGTCGGCCGCGCTCCCGGCTTCGCTCTCGGGTCGCCGCTGGGCTGCTTAGCTGCGGCGCAGCGTCGGCCGCGCGCCCGCTTCGCTGCTTAGCTTGCGCGGACGGTCAGCGGCGCGGAAACTCCTGACCCGAGCGGTCAGCGTTGCGCGTTTGATTCCGGGAGTATATACCTTACGCAATTTGAGCGGGACCAGCCGGGATTTAAGCGGAATGAAGTGGGATGGCGGACCAGAGCGGACTACGCCGGACTAGGGCGGACCGATTCAGGGGTTGGGTCGCTTCTCTTTGGGATGTTGCTTCTTAGCTTCCAGAGATTCGAGGGCATGTTCCTCGCATCTGGTGGACGCCCGTTTGCGAAGCTTGGGGCACCCATCAACCTCGCAGAGAACGTCCCTTGAGCCAGCCTTGGCGAGTGTACGCCAACCCTTCTGTCTGGCGTACCTACTCATTTAGCTCAGAGACCGCGAGCGCGGCAGCGTGGCGTTGCTTCACGGCTCTTTCGGCCAGCCGCCGACAAGCACAAAAATTTCTCGACCGCGCCGCGCGTGCATCTATCGTCATGTCGCTCGATTGTACGCTCGAAGTTGGCGCTCGGAAACTCTGAGCGAATCCGACTATCCACACTCGCTGGCGCAGAGCGCGCGTGCGCTAAATGACTGCTCACCGGGCGCGTTTGCGCGATACCTCGCCACAGGGCACGATCGGCGCGATGGCGCGACCGATAGAAAAAGGCCACATCAGGGGCTGAAATGCAGCGGCTTGACGACTATCTCAATTTGAGATAGCCTCTAAGCCGTGCACGTGATCTCGCAGAAGGTGATCAAGGAGTTCGGAAAAAAATATTCGACCGCCGTCACGTCGCTGGCTGCGTGGTTTAAGCTGATTAAGTCTGGGCACTTTCAGAACTTCGTGGAACTCAAGCGCACGTTCGCAAGCGTGGACATGGTGAATGTGAAGGGCAACAGACTCTACGTGTTCAACATCGGCGGCCATAAATTTCGGCTCATATCGGCGATTCACTTCAACCGGCAGAAGCTTTTTGTCCGACAGATATTGACCCACACCGATTACGATACAGGAGATTGGAAGAAATGAAGTCGCGCACGATCATCCGAACCATCAAGGATCCGAAGCACCTCGGCCCGTTCGTCGCCATCCGCAATGATCGCGAGTACGATACAGCCGTGGCGGAACTCGACAGGCTGGTCGATGAAATTGGCGACCATCCTGAAAACCCGCGCTATCGGCTGATCGAAACCCTAAGTGTGCTGATCGAGGCGTTCGACGCCGAGCATCACGCCTTGCCTATAGCTGCCGGCGCCGATGTACTCCGCTACCTGATGGAAGAGCATGGCCTTTCACAAGGCGACTTGCCGGAGGTCGGCAGCCAGGGCGTCGTTTCGGAAATTCTTGGCGGACGGCGCGATCTCAACGTCCGTCAGATTCGCGCGCTCTCCGCGCGCTTCGGCGTTTCCGCAGCGGCGTTTATCGGTGACGAGCACACTCAGTAAGCTTCGCTGATCGCCCGACCGCCTCCGCACCCGCGCGCGCAGGCGCTCCGCATCGATCCCGAGCACGTAGCATACGTTGACGAATGAGAACGGCAAACCGTCCGCCGACTCATCAAACACCCACCGCCGCGCATCGGCGGCGCGCTCCCTTGCCAGCCTCGACCGCTGGCGCTCCGCGCCCGCGATTGCGCGCCGCCTCCGGCTGGGTCGCCCTCGCCCGCCCCGAAATGATTTGGAGAATTTTGTGTTCGCCGGTCGCGCTTACGCGATAGCGCTGTCCACGGCCTGAACCAGTCTGCCCTTGGGCACCGCGCCGATGATTTGTTCCTTGACCTGGCCGCCCTTGATGATCAGCAGGTTGGGGATGCCCCGAACGCCGTAACGTCCCGGAGTCTGCGGATTGTCGTCAACGTTGATCTTCACGACTTTGAGACGCCCGGAGTACTCGCCCGCAAGATCCTCGATAATCGGCGCAATCGCGCGGCATGGTCCGCACCACGGCGCCCAGAAATCGATCAAAACCGGAGTGGACGATTTCAGCACTTCCTGGTCGAAGCTCGCGTCGGTAACATGAACGATTTTGTCGCTGGACATCGGAACTTTTCTCCTGCTGCACTCGGTTGCAGTTTGAACATAAGGACGGTGGGGTGCCCAGTCAAGGCAGGGAAGGAGCGATCGCTCGACAGTGGCGAGCAGCGAGAACTAATCGTGCGCGCGGTGATTTTCACTTTTCGCTTTTCACTTTTCACTTTTCACTTGATCCGCGCAGCGAATCCACTACCCTAAAAAGCCATGGCTGCACCGATGATCAACGACGTATTGCCCGACCTGCTCGAGGAGATGGTTTATCTGCTCAAGCAGCAGGGCGCCGATCCGCTGGAATCCAAGCTGCGCGCTCTCCGAATCGAGTCGGTCTGCGATTGCGGCGACGAGAATTGTGCCAGCTTCGCGACCGCCGCCGAAGTCAAGGTCGCCAACTATGTCGAGCTGCAATCCACCGAAGGACAGGTCATCATCGATCTGACCGCCGACGACGAGATCTGCTTCATCGAGGTCCTCGGCCGTCCCGACGTGAAGTATCTGCTCGAAGAATTTTACGACGCGCAGAGCTGACCGGGGCGCGCGCCGGCTTCGCGATGCGACGCCCTCAGTTGAAGTTGATTTCTTTAATTCGCAGACGTTGGGTAGATAGGTCTCTGCTGGCGCTGGCAGTCGGCCTGGCAGCGGGTCTGATGCTAGTCTCGCCGGCGAGCGCCGCCGCCTGGACACAACCGGGTTACCTCTACCGCTATTTCGTGTGGGGCGCACAACGCCTCGGCTCATCCCGTTCCGGCGATTACCGGCGTTATGGCTACCACACCATCGACCAGGCGCCAGACGCATTTCACTTTGCGCCGGGCAAGCGCGATTTGGTTCCGGATACGGTGGAATACGAAGACGGCGAAGGCGTCAAGCGGGTCGCGCTATCCGAGCTGCTTCGTTCGACAGGCACTCATGCATTCATCGTCGTCAGAGACAACCAGGTGCTCTACGAGGATTATTTCAACGGCTTCGAGCGCGACTCTCTGTGCACCGCATGGTCGCTGTCGAAGTCCGTCACCTCGGCCCTGGTGGGCATCGCGATCTCCGAGGGCCATATCAGGAGCCTCGACGATCCGATCACAAACTACCTGCCAGAGCTGAAAGGCAAAGGCTTCGACGCGATTACGATCAGAAATCTCCTGACGATGGGATCGGGGATTCAATACCGGATCGGTTTTTTTCCGTGGGACGAGTTTGTGCTGTCTAACTACTATCCCAATATCCGGCAACTACTCCTATCGGACCTTAAGATCATGGAGCCACCGGGACAATCGTTTCACTACAACAACTTCAACACCGAACTCATCGGCATGATCCTCGAGCGAACTACCGGCCGCGTCCCCAGCCAACATCTCCAGGACAAAATCTGGAAACCAATCGGCATGGAATATCCAGCCACCTGGAGCATCGACAGCGACGCGGATGGCTTTGAATTAACCGCCGCACTGCTCAACGCGAGAGCGATCGATTTGGCAAAATTCGGCCGGCTCTATTCAAATAACGGCAACTGGGACGGCAAGCAGATCGTCCCGGAGCACTGGGTCGTCGAATCCACTACCGAGGATCCGAACGACCGTCGCCCATGGGAGACTTTCTCTCGATGGCAGGACAAGGGCGGTTACTACAAATACTTCTGGTGGGGTGTTGCGCAAGGAAAGAGCGACTACAGCTACATGGGCATCGGCACCTATGGCCAGTTCATTTTCGTCTCGCCAAAAACGAGAGTCGTGATCGTACGGACGGCAGACCAGGACGGAATCGACCCGCCGTACTGGCGCGAAGTCTTTCAGAATATCGCAGAGCAAGTCGACGAGAGCTATGGTCGCGCGACCAGCGCGCCAAGGTGAAGTCCTTCTGTCGCGGATTTACAGGCAATAGGCTGGAAGGTCCCGGAAAACGGCGGCGAAGTGCTCGATAGCGAGCATCCCCAGCTTGGAAATCCAAAATGACTCTAGCCCGCTGCGCGACGAATTCGATCACCTCGACGGCGACGCGCTCTTTCTCGCTGTCCACGGTGATCACGTGGTAGCTCTCGTCGAGCTCGACCGCGCGTTTCTCGGAACCGCCGAGATGTTTCATCACGTAGTCGACGTTTTTGCGCATCGGGCACGTGTGATCGCGCCTGGCGTGCATCACCAGCGCGGGCTGCGTGATACGCGTCAGCATCGGCTTCACCACCGCGCATAAATCGAGCAGCTTTATCGGCGCCGACAAGGGCATCAGACGGCAGTTGGGATGGATCGACCGCGCAGCCGCATCGTGGATATCCGACTTACCCGGATTGAGCAGGTAGATCCTGTCGACCAACGAACCGAGTATCCCGCGCACGCCCCGCAGCATGATGGTCGTTGAGGTCGGCAGAAAAAACGCCGGCGCAAGCATCGCGAGTCCCGCGACCGCCTCGCCCTGATCGGCGGCCAGCCGCGCCGCCAGCACAGCTCCCACCGACAGTCCCACCACCACGTTCGGCTCGCCGAACTGCCGCAGCTCTTCCAGGCCGTTGACGACGCTTTCGTACCAGTTGTCGTAACCGGCCGCCCCCAACTCCTCGGGCGTTCCGGCGTGACCCGCCAGCTTGACGCCTCGCACGCGTACGCCGCGCGCCGCCAGCCGCTCGCCGAGGTAGCGCATCTCGTATGGAGTCCCAGTCAAGCCGTGAATCAGCAGCGCGCTCACGCCTGCGCCTGGGGCAACTGCGCCGGGAAGGAAAAACTCGTGCGTATCGACGCCCGCTGAGTGGCGCGACGCGGCCTCGGCGGAATCGGAAGAATCGGAACTCATTTTTTTCCGGGTAATGCCGCGCGCTCGGCGCACTCCTTCAAGTTGACGACTCGGTGGATGCGAGCTGGTCGGGGTCGATTTGTATCCTGGCCTGGTCTTTGAGTTGATCGAGGAAGTGCGTCCATGCCTGCGCGCGGCGCTGCTCGACGTATTCCTGCATGAACGATTTCTGCGCGCTCTTCCATTCGTCGTCGGTCGGCTCAGCGCGCGAGGCGGCTTCGAACAGGTAGGAATTGCCGCCATTCTCCATCACGCGATCGATTACGCCGGGAATTGTCGGCACCACCGCGGCGGCGTCGGTCACCTCGGGAAACTCGCCGATACCGGGGACTCTGCGGTCGGCGCGCAGAAACGGATCGGCATTTTTAATCGTGAGCTTGTTGGCGGCTGCGGCTTTGTCAAAGTCGGCCGGGCTTTTGATCGTGGCGAGTATCTTATCCGCCTGCCGGCTCGCTTCGGCTTCGGCCGTCGAGCGAATCAGCGCCTCACGCACCTGCGGTTCAATCTCCTTGAGCGCGGGAATTCGCGACGCTTGCCTCGTCAGCAGCTTGATCACATATGGCGCGCCCTTCTCCGGCACGAGCGCCACCTGGCCTGCTTCGAGCTTGAACGCCGCCTCCATCAGTTCCCGGTCCCGCTCGGCGCCGCCGGCCGGTTCACCCTGCGCGAACAGCGGCGTCTCGACCGCGTCGATCCCCCGCTTCTTCGCAAGGTCGTGCAAGCCGGCGCCCGCCAGCGCTGCCGTCAGGTCCTCCTGTGCCGCCGCGCGCCCGAGCTTGGCCCCAGCCTGCGTGCGCAGCTCGTCAATTATTTTTGGCTTCGCCTCGGCCAGCGTGTCGAGATGCGCCGGCTTCAGTTCCTCGAGCTTGACGATATGAAAACCGTAGTGCGTCTCGACCATCGCGATCTGTCCCGGCTTCATCGCGAACACCGCGTCTTCGAACGGCTTGATCATCTGGCCGCGGGGAAACGTCCCGAGGTCTCCGCCTTTGAGCCGGTTGGATGGATCATCGGAATACTTCGCCGCCAGTTTTGCGAAGTCGGCCCCCGATTGCGCCTGCTTGAGCACGTCAAGCGCCTTGGTCTTCGCCGCGGCCTTCTCGTTGTCGGTTGCGCCCGACGGGACGGCGATCAGGATGTGCCGCGCGTGAACCTCCTCGAGATGCTCGAAGCGGGTCCTTGCGTTGCGCTTGTAGTAATCCTGGATTTCCTTGTCGGGCGGCGTGTACTGGGCGGCCAGCACGAGCGGCTCGTAGTGGACGTAGGTCAGCTTGACGCGCTCGGGCTCGCGGAATTGCTCCGCGTTCTTTTTGTAGTAGTCGGCGATCTGACTTTCGGTCGGCGAGATCTTTGCGGCGAAATCGCTGTAAGGTATCTCGACGTAGCGCAATCCGATCCGCTCGTTGTGAAGATTGTAGGCGTGGCGCACCTCGCCGTCGCTCACTTGCACGCCGGTGTCGATCATGTTGCGCAGCGTGTCGGCGATCATGCGGTCGCGCTCGCCGGTTTCGTACTCAGCCGGCAGCAGATTGCTGTTGCGCAGCACCTCCTGGTAGGTATCGAAGTCGAACTGGCCGTCGCGCTGAAAAGCAGGCTCCTTGGCGATTTTATCCTGCAGGGCCTCGTCGGTGATGCTGATGCCAAGATGGCGCGCCTCTTCGCCGATCAGTTGTTGCTCGATCAGCCTGTCCACCGCTTCCTGGCGAATATTGATGGCCTTGAGCATGGCCGGCGCGGCGTTGCCGTACATCTGTTGTACGGCCTGGCGCAGTTGGGTGGCTTCGCGATCGACCTGATCGCCAAGTATTTGCCGGCCATTAACGGTGGCGACGGGATGGACGGTGTTGAACAAGCCACCGCCGCCGAAACCCCAGAACGCCATAATAATCGCCAGGAAGGCGAACGTGACTTGCACTTGCCACGAGTACTGGTAACGGCGGATTCCTTCCAGCATTGCCGAATTATCATACTTGACCGCCTTTTCCGTGCGCAATTGTGCCCGGTTACTTGCCTGCCCCGCCCGTCCTCTGTTAGCGTGTCGCACAGCAGTCCGACGGACCCAAAGGTCTGCGCCAGAGAATTCTTCAACATTTGGGCCGCGTCTTGGGGTGGTATTCGGGCCGGGTCCTGGTAGCGGCATCCAGGCCTGAACCGGGCAGGCAAGGGGCAAAATTCGTGGTCCTCAATTCGATTTTCGGTTGGTTCTCCAGCGATCTCGCGATCGATCTTGGCACCGCCAACACGCTCATCTACGTCAAGGGCGAAGGCATCGTTTGCAACGAGCCCTCGGTCGTCGCGGTGCAGAAAGATTCGCGCGGTTCGCGGCGCGTGCTGGCTATCGGCTCGGAGGCGAAAAAAATGCTCGGCCGCACGCCGGGCTCGATCGTCGCCATCCGGCCTCTCAAAGACGGTGTGATCGCCGACTTCGAGATCACCGAGAACATGCTGCGCTACTTCATCCAGAAGATTCACTCGGGCAAGACGCTCGTGCGTCCGCGCCCGCGCATCGTCATCTGCGTGCCGTTTGGAATTACCGCGGTCGAGAAACGCGCGGTGCGCGAATCGGCCGAGTCGGCCGGCGCGCGCGAGGTCTACCTGATCGAGGAGCCGATGGCGGCCGCGATTGGCGCCGGTCTTCCGATCACCGAGCCGGCCGGTAACATGATCGTCGATATCGGCGGCGGCACCACCGAGGTCGCCGTGATCTCGCTGGCCGGCGTCGTCTTCTCGCGTTCGGTGCGCGTGGCGGGCGACAAGATGGACGAGGCGATCATCCAGCACATCAAGCGCAAGTACAATTTGTTGATCGGCGAGCGCACCGCCGAGCTGATCAAGATAACCATCGGTTCGGCCTACCCCGGCAACGAGATTCAGACCATGGAGATCAAGGGCCGCGACCTGGTGGCGGGCGTGCCCAAGATTATCGAGATCACCGACGAGGAGATTCGCGAGGCGCTGATGGAACCGGTGCGCCAGGTGGTCGAGTCGGTGCGCATCGCGCTGGAGCGGACGCCGCCGGAACTCGCCTCCGACATCGTCGACAAGGGAATAGTGCTCGCCGGCGGAGGCGCTCTGTTGCGCAACCTCGACGTATTGCTGCGCGAGGAGACCGGACTCCCGGTTACGCTGGCCGACGATCCGCTGACTGCGGTCGTGATGGGTGCGGGCAAGGTGTTGGACGAACTGTCGCTGCTGCGCGACGTGACCGTTGACTGATCGACTCGCCGCAGATCTCCTGAAACTTGAGCCGGCGCGCCGGGCCGTATTGACGTGAGAGGCAGCTTCCTCTGGCGTAACCGCGTGCTGCTGACCAGCTGTGCGCTGCTCATGGTGTCGCTTCATCTGGTCTCGACCGGAGTCCATTCGGGCGATCTCGCGGCGCGTCCGCAGTCCGCATTTTTGGAAATCATCAGTCCGGTTGACGCTGCGTTTACGCATCTGAGCGACGGCGCTTCATCGATCGTCAACGACTACCTCGACCTGCTTCACGTGCGCGAGGAAAACGCCCATCTGCGCAACGAGCTGGCGCGGGTCAAGAGCGATCGCGCGCTCCTGGCCGAGCTCCAGGTCGAAAATCAGCACCTTGGCGAGCTGCTCGAACTCAAGGACGCCCTCGGCACCAACGCCGTTGCCGCCAACGTGATCGGCAGCGACGCCACCGGCCTTGCACGCACCCTGATTCTCGCCTCGGGTTCGAGCAACGGACTTCGTACCGGCATGGCGGTGCTGGCCAACCAGGGCGTGGTCGGCAAGATCATCGCCGTCAGTCCGCACGCCTCGCGTGTGCTGTTAATCGACGACCACAACTCCGCGCTCGACGGTTTCGATCAACGCACGCGCGCGCGCGGAATCGTCGCCGGGCTGGTCGATGATGGATTGATACTGAAGTACGCCGATCGCTCGCAGGACATCCGCAATGGCGACACTATCGTGACCTCAGGCCTCGACGGAATTTTCCCGCGTGGTCTGCTGGTCGGAACGATCAAAAGCGTGCATCGCGAAGGGCCGGGCCTGTTCCTTGGCGTCAGGATCGAACCGGCGGTTGATTTTCGCCAACTCGAACAAGTGCTGGTCTTGACTCAGCCGCCGCCCCACCTCGACGACCCGGGCAAGGGCTAACGGATTTGCGCCTCATCCTGCTGTTCGCGGTGTTCGTGGTGCTGGGATTGTCGTTTGAATCCGCGGCCCCGCACCTGGTTTCATTTCGCGCGCTGATTCCGAACCTGATCATCATACTGGCCGTCGACCTCGGCCTGCGCCATCATGGCGTCTTGCCCGCGATGCTGGCATTCGCGATGGGCTTCGCGACCGACGCAATCGTCGGCTCGCATCCCGGCCTCAACGCCTTCATGATGACAATGATCTTTCTGGTGAGCTACGAGATTTCGACCCGGCTGATGGCGACCAACGCGTCGGTCGGCGCGACCGTGGTGTTCTTCGGCGTGATCGCGACGGCGCTGGCCACGGTTGCGATGGCCAACGGCTTCAGCGCGCTTGCCGACACCGGCTCGCTGCTTCCGGGACTGATGCTCGAGGCGGCCATCTCCGCGATAGTCGCGCCGTTCATCTTTTCGATGCTGGCCGCAAGCAAGCGGCTGACGGGATTGCCTGTGAGACCGGTGCGTGAATAGATTGTAAGGCTGGGAACGCATTAGTGGCGAAGTTCCACATCCCCAAAAGCAATCGGCCGGTCCCGCTGCTGGAACCGCGAATCGCCGCGTTGACCGCCCTGATGTTGGCGATTTTCGCCGTTGTCTCCATCCGCCTGTACTACCTGCAAGTTCTGCATCATCAGGAAAATGTCGAGCTGGCCGATCGCAACCGGATTCGCATCCAACGCGTGCCCGCGCCGCGCGGGCTGGTTTTCGATCGCAATCACCGTCCGCTGGTCGATACGCGTCCGTCGTTCGACGCGCAAATCGTGCCCGAGGATTCGGACAATCTTTCGCTCACGATCGAAAGACTCGAGCGCTACACCGGCGGAGATCACATCGCCGACAAAATTTCCGACGCCGACGAGGAGGGCCGCCCGCCCTACGAGCCCGTCACCGTCGCCGAGCGGCTTGGATGGCAACAGGTGGTGGCGCTCGAGGCGCATCAGCTCGATCTGCCCGGCGTCAGTCTCCAAATCACCCCCGCGCGGCATTACCTGTACGGCGAGCTCGCCGCGCATCTGCTCGGCTAC
>Ga0074044_10005054_pt1 | contig 10797 bp, 8 predicted proteins | sample BogForMeECP23OM1_FD_94443 | JGI IMG/M metagenome (GOLD analysis project Ga0074044, IMG submission 94443) | Bog forest soil microbial communities from Calvert Island, British Columbia, Canada - Bog Forest MetaG ECP23OM1 | ecosystem: Environmental > Terrestrial > Soil > Wetlands ...
ATGGTTGAAGGTTGTGGTTGATCAGCAAAAATTGACCTTTTCAGGCCCACCGTACTACAATGGGCGAGTCAAGTCAATAATCGCCCCAAAGAGTAAACACGCAAGAAAGCATCCCCGCCTCACCCCGCCGCGAACCAAAACAGTGCCAGGATGTAGATCCAAAGCCCCGTCATGCAATGCCAGTACCACGCCGTGATGTCGACCACGATGCGGCGGGTTTCCACCGGACGATGCACAACGGCCGCAACATTGGCGAAGATAAGAGCCAGTACCCCGCCCGCCAGATGAAGACCGTGCATGGCAGTAAGAATGTAAACGAAGGAACTGCTGGTGCCGCCGGTGAGATGAAAGCCCTCGGCAGAAAGTTTGCTCCAAACAAAAAGTTGCCCCGCAAGAAACAGAAGACCGAGCACGGCAGTCAGCGCGAGCCAGGGGAAGCGGCGCTCGTCGCCCAGCGAGATCCCGGGAATCGATTGTACCGGGGCCAGCGCGGCTTCGCGCGTGATCGCGCGCCGCGCCCGGTCGATGGCGAAGCTGCTGAGGATCAGGACTGCGGTGTTGCCCAACAATAAGGTCCAGGGCAGCCGGACCGGAATCCAGATTCGGAAATAGCCAGGGTTCGTCACATCGAAGCCAACAAAGCCGCGCCGGATCAGGTAGACCGCCGTAAAAGAAACAAAGAGCATGACGATGGGCGCCATGGCGACGGCCAGTCCCAGCCGGGCCCGGCGCAAACGCTCGCCATAGTTCGGGATCGAGTCGGGTTCGCGGTCGGGCAGACCATCGCGTCCGCGGCCGTCGTCGCCTCCGCCGGTGCGAGGCGGGAGCGACGCGCCATTATGGCCCGCGACACGAGTCGAAATGGGCGTCAATCGGGGCATTCGGGATTTTGTAATTTTGTAATCGTGTAATTTCAAAGTCAAGGAAACGTGAGCGATTTAGAGATTGCTAAATTACACGATTACCAAATTACAAAATCTCTACTGCGTTCCCATCTAAATTAGAATTGCCGCATGTCGCTTTCTTCTTTCGATTCCCCTGGCGAACGCGAGCGCTGGAACCAGAAATATCGGGAAAAGTCTGCCGCAAAAATGCAAGCAGGTACGCCGAGAAAGACAGTCCCCGATCCCTTCTTGGTGTGGACGTTTTCCGAGTACATCGCGCCGCTGTTTCCGCACGGCGGAAGAGCGCTCGACCTCGCGGGAGGAACCGGAAGGCACGCCATCTGGCTCGCGCAACAGGGTTGGCAGGTTACGCTCATAGATATCTCTGAAACCGGAATCGACGAAGCGCGGAAGAATGCCGGGCCCCTCGCGTCCCACATTCGCTTTGTAGTAGATGATCTCACCCAGTTCAAGGCTGCGCAAATCCAGTTCGGAGACCCGTCCGAACCCGCGTCGGAAACCATATCAGGAGCAACGTTCGGAGTGGTAATGGGCTTCTTCTACCTGCAGCGAAATATTTTTCCTGAGATCGTAAAGGCGCTGCGGCCAGGCGGACTCCTCATCTATAAAACCTACACCTTGGCGCAGACCAAACTGGCGAGCGGCCCGAAGAACCCGGCGCACTTGCTTGAGCCATGTGAACTGTTGAAACTGGCGCGCGAGCTGCGCGTGTTGCATTATCGCGAAGTAGTGGCCGAGAATGCCACAGCGGAGTTGGTGGCCAGAAACGAAATCCCGGGCTCCCCTGCTCATGGCGAGGTTGCAACTGGCACGGGCTCGCATCTAGGTTTATGATTGCGGGCCGATATGCGAGAGTGGCGGAATTGGCAGACGCACCAGACTTAGGATGTGATTTATCACAGGTCGCGGTACTTAAGCATGCTGCGGCAGCAAACGGCTAGGTAGCGAAAACCTCAGCAAAAACAAGGCTTCCCGGTCGTTGTTATGCAATGATGTCGTCGCACTGCCACGCACCATTTCGCAGCTTATATAGCGTTGTCTACGAGGCGCCTTTCACGAAAGCAAGTGTGGTTGTGGGCATAGAAACAGCTATGTCCCCGGTGATCACACGCCGTGCATGCAAGTTCTTGAGCTTGGATAGAAGCGTCGATGTGACCTCCTGACCTCTGGAGACGAGCAACGTTCCCTCGCCCGTGCGGATCTCCTGTTGAATGATCATGCCGCTCGACAGCGCTTCAATCTTGCACGGTCGCACTTCACCGGCTTCGGAGTTGGGATCCAACTCCACCAGCGCGCGAAAGAACTCCGGACTGAAGTTCTTGTTTTTGCGGGACAAAGAGTGTACCGCCTCGCTTCGCGAAATCCCCTTGTGAATGAGTTCTTCATAGGCGAGGGTGAGGCGCAGTATTTCCGTTCCCTGGCGCATGTCGGCCATCGCCGGATCGAGAGCGCCGGCCTCGGGAAGCGGCCGGTGCTGGTGCTCGATCATCCTGGCGATCGGCTCCAGGCGGGGAATTCTGGACAGGAGGTCATAGGCGACGCTGGGATGCGCGTCGTATTGTGCTTGCTCAGTCTCGGAGAGCTTCTCACCAGCGTACACCGCCGCGATGGTTTCCGGAGGCAGCGTGACGCAACCCAGTTGCGACATCATGGCCGCGACCTCGTACTGCCACACGTTCGGCAGCTTCATCGCGGTTACGATGTGGTGAATGTAGCGCCGAGCGCGCTCGGCGCGGCTGAAGGCGGCGGGATTGACCAGGCTGAGCACTTCAGTCAGCACCTGAATCGTGCCGCTGAGCGTTTGTTCGAGCAACTGTTTTTCGGCCACCACCAGGCGATATTGCATCACGGCTGCGGTCAGGGTTTTTCCCATGGTCTCTTTGCTGCAGGGCTTGTTGAGAAAACGGAAGATGCTGCCCTCGTTGATGGCATCGATGGCGGTAGTCATGTCGGCATTGCCAGTGAGCATGACGCGGACGGTGTCGGGCGACAGAGTCTTGATTTCGCTGAGCAGTTGGATGCCGTCGATTCCCGGCATTCGCATGTCGGAAACCACGACTGCATACGGTCCTTTTTCGGCGACCAATTGCAGAGCCTGTTCGCCGCCGAGCGCGGTCTCGATCAGAAAGTCCCGGCTCAAGCTGCGCCGATATCCGTCCAGAATGTTGTGATCGTCGTCGACCAGAAGAATTTTTTCAGCCATGGTGCTCCTCGTTTGCATTTACGGGAAGCGCATTTCCCGCAAGTTGGAAATTTGGAAATCTTGATCGAGCATGTCGCGCCACGCCTTTTCCCGTTCCGCGCAACCGATTCCGGCCAGGAAGGCGGCGTCGATCGGGGTTCGGTCCCGCAGTTGCGAGGTGCTTTTTTCGTCGTGATATGCACTGGCCACGTGCACCGCGGCCAGGGGTGAAAACTTCACGCTCAGGCTGCCGGCAGGGTCATGGTGCCACGCAACTGCTTCGACAATCGTGCTCGGCAATCCCCATAAACCAAACAGATAAGCCGCGACCTGCGCATGGCTGCAGCCCAGCAGTTCGCATTCCGCTGCATAGAGCCCGATGTCCGCCTGCTCCCGGTGCGCCAGCACCTTTCCGTACTGCTCGCCCAGGGTGGAGGCCAGGATGAGCTTGCCGGCATCATGCAACAGGCCGGTGGTGAAAGACTGATCCTGGATGAGCTGGCTGGCGTGTTCGAAAATCGCAATCTTCCTGGCACTATTGCTGACTGCCAGCGAGTGCTCTGAAATTTGCTGCACATCGTCAGCGGTCAGCAGCCGGCTTTGAAATCGTTCGAATACATGGGCCGTCAATACCAGCGTGCGCAGCGTGTCCAGACCGAGGAATTGGACGGCGCGCGAAGCGCTGGAGATTTCGCAAGGCAAGCAAAAGAATGCCGAGTTCACCAGCTTCAGGATTTTCGCGGTCATGGCCATGTCAGCGCCAATCAGTTCGTCGATCCTTTGCAGCGATGGCTCCGGACGGCGTAACTCCTCATTCAGTTGCAGGTAGACCTGGGGCAGACTCGGCAGGTAATCGAGCTTGGTAACTAACTCACGCAGATCCGGATTCTGCAGCAGATCTTTTAGAGCAAACGCACGGATTAGCCGCGACTTCAGCTCTTCGCCTTCGCAAGGCTTGGAAACAAACTGATGCGCAGGATTGACCGAGCGCATAATGGTCTCCCGATCCGATTGGCCCGAGAGCACCATACGCAAGGTTTGAGGCGAACGCCTCTGCACTTCTTCCAGCAACTGCGCTCCGTCCATTCCCGGCATTCGCATGTCGGTAACAATGATGTCGAAGGCCTGCCGGTCGATGGCTGTCAGAGCTTCTTCCCCGCCCGCCGCAAAAACCATTTCCCATTCCTCACGCATGGGGCGCAGACTGCGTTTCAGCCCGGCCAGTACCATGGCCTCGTCATCGACGAATAAGATCCGTTTGGCCATGATTACGCCCCCTCCGGTTTGGCAAATGGGATGCGAATGTGGAATGTGGTTCCCTTGCCCAGTTCAGAGTCGAACCATATCTTTCCTCCGTGCCGCCGTACGATGGCGGTGTGGGCCAGGGCCAATCCTTGTCCCGTCCCCTTCCCCACCGGTTTGGTGGTGAAGAACGGTTCAAATATCCGCGAGCGCACGGCTTCCGGTATTCCCGCTCCGGTGTCGGAGATGGAGATCTCGGCCCAGTCCTGGACGCGCACGGTGGAAACCACAATCTTTCCTTTGGCCTGAGAACCGCCGCCCAGGGCCTGCGCAATCGCCTGCGCGGCATTGACCAGGAGGTTGAGAATCACCTGGTTGAACTCGCCGGCGTGGCAGAGCACCAACGGCAGGTCGGGGGCAAAATTTGTTTCCAGGTCCGCAACATACTTCCACTCATTGTGCGCCACCGTGATGGTGGTCTCGATCGCCTGGTTGATGTCAATCGGCTTCTTTTCTTCCGATCCGGGATGCGAAAACTCCTTCATGGCGCGTACGATCTTGGCCACCCGCAGAATGCCTTCCAGGGATTGCTCGATGGCATGGGGAATCTCAGTCTGCAGGTATTCGAAGTCTGCTCCCTGAGCCAGGGCATCGAGCCGCTCGAGCGTCTGTGGCGAAATCGGCCCGGGTGTGGCTTCCTGCTGCATCTCTCGGGTAATGGCGAGCAAGGCGTGGAACGACGGCCAGGATTCCTGCAAGAATCGCGTGTTATCGCCCACATACTGAATGGGAGTATTGATTTCGTGGGCAATTCCAGCCGCCAACTGCCCAATCGCCTCCAGTTTCTGTGCCTGCCGCAACTGTTGTCCGAGAAGCTCGCGGTCCGTTACATCGGAGCCGATAATCAGCAGCTCATCGGTTCCTTCGTCCTGTGCGCTGATCCAATTCAAGGTAAGACCCAGGAACCGCGTCTCGCCGTTAATTAGAAACGGGAGAGCGTCAATGCGCCGGGACTCTCGGCCGGCACACCAGGAATCGATCTCCACCTGCATGTCCGAGCGCACCCAGTGGATGCCGGAGTCGGCTAAGGGCTTGTAAGCCACCTCGACGGCGCTGAGACCGAACACCTGGGCGGCGGCCAGATTCCAGCGGCGAATCCGGGAATCGCGGCTGATGGCGATGAGAATCGAAGGCACGGAGTTGATGAATAGCTCCGCTTCTTCATGCGCCCGGCGCAACGACTCCTGGGTCGCTTTTCTTTCCGTGATATCCACGAAAGTGACGATCGCGCCCACGATCTTCCCCGCATGTTGCACTGGCCGAGACCAGTATTCGACGGGAAGCCAGCGGCCATCGGAACGCCACACCACCTCGTCGTCCACGTGCATCACGCTGTTCGTGCGGAAAGCCTGAAAGATGCAGCATTCCTCCACCGGGTAGGCGGATCCGTCCTTCCGGCTGTGGTGAATGACCTCGTGCATGTTCTTTCCGAGCAGGGAATTGGCATCGGGGTAGTCGAGCATCCGCAAGAGAGCATGGTTGCAGAAAGTACAGTTGCCGTTCATATCGAGGCCATAAATGGCCTCGGCCGTGGAATCGAGCAGGAGTTGCAGCCTTTCCTCGCGGTCGACCGCTTGTTGCCGGGCTTGGACTCGATCGTCGATCATGCGTGAGATGATGACGATGCGCTTTAGTTCGCCATCTCCGTTTCGCACCGCGCAGCCATGAGCCTCCACATAATGCCAGGCACCATTCTTATGACGGTAGCGCAGTTCGCTAATCACGCCGTTTACGCCGTCGCGCAACATGGCCTCGGTTGCGCGGTGTATCAGAGGCAGGTCTTCCTCGTGCACGATGGCGAGCGAGTTGCGGTCCTCCAGTTCATGGACCGAATATCCCAGAAGCTTCTGGAACGCCGGGCTGACGTAAAGCGTGTTCAACTCCGGGTAATCGACGATCAGAATCAGGTCGCCCGCATTTTCAGCAATGGTTCGAAACAGGCTCTCGCTTTGCTGGAGAGCTTCTTCCGTGGCCTTACGCCCGCTGATGTCCGGTACCACGCCCACCGACAAGTCAGACTGCAGGCGATCGGTGCGCGGGAGCATCGTCACCGTCAGCAGCACCCACACGGGCCGCCCACTCTTGTGCATATACCGCTTTTCGATCTGGTAGCGCTTGGCCTCGCCGCTGATGAGCCGTCGCAGCCCGTCCACGCTTAACGCAACGTCATCGGGATGAGTGATATCTATCATGGAGTGTCCCCGGACCTCTTCGACGGTATAGCCAACGAGATCGCAGAAGGCTGGGTTGGCAAAGACACAGCGCCCGTCGAGACTTACGACCAGCAGGCCGGCGGCGGAGTGGTCGAAGACCGACTTGAAAATCTCCGCATATCCTGGCCGACCATCGGTCAAGGCGACGGCAGAGGACAAAACTTCGGTTGCTTTGCTGGCGGAATTCAATCGTGCCCTCCAGGTACGAGGCAAAAGCGCGGAACCGTCAGCGCCATGACCGGGAGGTTCGAAGACGGGCGCTGGACGGGCTCTGCACCCACCTATCTCCCGGCATAACACTGTCATTGAGATCGTCGGCAGGGAGGCCGAGCAACTTGAGACGGACGCGGTTGCGCTCGCACCCTTGGGGCGGCGAAACCGAAACGGAAGGGATGAGCATTTTGATTCACGGCAATCCGCCAGCGGCGTGCAAGCGCTCAAACACCTCGATGACCACGGGGTCGAACTGTGTTCCCGATCTTCGTCTCAGGATGTCGAGTGCTTCCGGCTGGGGAAGGCCATTGCGGTAGGGTCGATCGGACACCATGGCGTCATAGCAATCGGCCACCGCGAGAATGCGGGCCAGCAAACTGATCTGGTCACCGACCAGACCGGCGGGATAACCGGAACCGTCGAACCATTCGTGATGTTGCGCAACCATGGGCAAGGCTTCGCGGAAACAGGGGATGGGTTCGAGGATGCGAACTCCAATTTTCACGTGGTCGCGCATGATCTGCATTTCTTCGGGTTCGAGGCGGCCGAGTTTATCCAGAATCGCCGGAGGCGTCCCAATCTTCCCGATGTCGTGCAACAGCCCTCCGCGCTCCATGATCTGCAAACTTTTGGCGGGCAAAGCCAAGTCACGGGCCATGCACAGAGCCAGATTCGTGACGCGCTCGGAGTGGCCCGCCGTCCACTCGGATTTCGCATCAATGGCGCGGGCTAAGGCCGTGAGCGTTCCCAGATCCAGTTGTTCGAGCGCTTCGATCGTGACTTTCAGTTGCTCCTTGTCGAAGCGGGCGGCGTGGTACTGTTCGAGGCAGTCGCGAAGCGTTGCGAGCAGAGTTGCCTGGGACACGGGTTTGGTAAGAAAGCGGAAAATCTGTCCTTCGTTCACCGCTCTCACGGCTGCTTCCACCTCGCTGCAACCGGTTAGCATTACACGGATGGAATCCGGTGAAATAGTGCGAACCATCGCCAGAAACTGGGCCCCGTCCATGCCCGGCATGCGCATATCCGAGACCACAACTGGATACGGCCCGTCCTTTCTCAGCTTCGCAAGGCCTTCTTCGGGACCCCCAGCCAGGTCAGCGACGAACTCCGGTTGGACGGAACGTCGCAACCCTTCGAGCACCAATGGTTCGTCATCCACCAAGAGAACTCGTGCCTGGTTGCAGCTATCAATCTCCCAAGTAGTGTTCTGGTTCACTCTGGACCTTTTCTTAGCAAGGTTGCTCTTCACGGGCAGTTGCCGCGAAAGTGTCGTGCGCTTTCCTACGTGGGTGTCGAACCACGTCTGCCTGTGTTTCTAAGAACAATGTCAGGACGCATGGAACCCGTTGCCCAGCATCAAGTCTATCGGCAATGACAAGCAATTACTTTAGCGCGCCGATGACACAGCACAAACGCCCCTGGAACGTTTTTGTGAGTCGGCGAGGGTCCAAGGCTGACCGGCTAAAACACGATGGCAGGTACATACGACGACCGCCGATCGCACAACACCGGCTCACGAGGGTGGGGAATGCCCAGGTCGAGTACTTGGCGAAGGACACGAAGAACAAGCAGTTTATTCCGAAACGGTATTCGAACGAGGAATTTGGTCTGATGTATTTCGGTCTTAGTGCAATTACTTAAGACGGGTCGTCAAGCGGCTCGTGAAGGAGGCCGAAGAAGAAAGTGGACGCTTCCACGGCGCATCGCCATTCGAGTGACCCGGGGGCGGGGTGTGGTTCGCAAATTGCTTCGTATCTCCTCGCGAAGCAAGGAGAAATTGTGGCGCCGGCGGGTTGCAAGAGGCGATCTTAAAGGGGCGGGGAAGTTGGAGCAGCCGTCAGCCCGGTGTTGCGGTCAGCCTAAAGGTAGCGATGATATGACATGCCGCAAAAGGTTTGCTTTCGCGCTGCCCTGGGTGATGCTTGGCCTGGCTGGATGTGGCGACGGCTTTCCTAACCCCAAAACGCCTTCTTACAACCTTGCTGTGAATCCGTCTTCGATTACCGTGGTAGCGGGATCGACCACCACTTTTGCCGCCGTGTTTACGCCCAGTCAGCCTGCGGGCGGTTCCCTGACTTGGTCGGTCAATCCCGCTCAGGGGGGATCGATCACGAGCGCGGGGGTGTATACCGCGTCCTCCAATGCAGGCAGCTACAGCGTCATCGCAACGTTGACCTCCACTGCGGGCGGGGGCGCTGCCATCAGTGGGTCGGCGGCGGTCACAGTGCTTCCCCCGCCGCAATTGGGAGCCGAACTGAACATTGATTTGGTGCAAGCCTCGGGCGCCATCCAGGTGGCTCCATCGCTGCAGAACGCCGCCGTCGTCGGCCAAATTGTTCCCTATGTGGAATCAGCCAATTCGAGCTCCAGTGTGCAAGTGTACAGTGGGTTCGACATTCCGGTCGTGTGCCCGGGATCGGACAAAGGTTGTCAGTAGCGAGAAGCCGATCGCAGTTTGTGCTGGGGAATTTTACCGGCGTGCCGCCGCTCCAGTGCTCAATTGGTGGCCCGACTTGGTGGCCTGGGTTCGGCTCAGCGCGGGAAAACATTAAGGCGCACTTAACCGGCGTCTAAGAATTTGCAAATCCCAACCCTCCGCAGAGGGCGAACGCAGTTTCATCGCCCGCAGGCAGGAGTCAATCGGTGCGCCGGAAGTCTTTGTCACTTGGCTCCCTTCCAGATGGACAGACTCCTTCGCTCCAAATGAACAACAAATTTGGCGCACCGGGTGCTGGGTACCGGGAGAACGGTCGCATCGCGATCCGTTGACGAACCAGTGAAACTCCATGCCGGCAACTTTTCGAGGTCGACGGGCACAAAAACTGACCTGCGATCCTGACAGGAAGCATGCCGTGCGTACCGCTATCGGCATACTGGCGCTAATCTCGATTCTCTGCCTCGCTTCGGGGGCGGACGCACAGGTTGGGGCTCCGGCGCCCAGTCCGGTGTTGGCTTATGAGGGCCGTTTGCTCGAGTCGGGCGCACCCGCAAGCGGGGCGCGGTCGTTTCTGTTCTCGATTGTCGACGTCAATGGAAACGAATTGTGGACCTCCGGACCGCAAACCCTGATCGTAACCGGCGGACTTTACGGTATTGTGCTGGGAGCGACGGGTATGCCGGCGTTCCCCGCGTCTCTGTCGCTACAAAGCGGACTGCAGCTGCGGGTGAATGTCGACGGAGTTCTGCTCTCGCCGGACGCCCCCATCGTTCCAGCCCTTCAGTCCAGCTACGCATGGGATGTGATCGGCCCATTCTTTGGCGATGTTAGCGGCACGCAGCAAGCGATCTCCGTCGATAAACTGCAAGGCATACCGCTCGACTTGACCGGGACGCCCTCCACCGGAGAAGTCTTGACCTTTAACGGAACCAACTGGATTGCCGCAGCTCCCGCAGGCGGGCAGGGGCCTCCCGGACCGCCAGGTCCGCAAGGACTGCAAGGACCGCAAGGACCGGCAGGGACAACCGGGCCCGCGGGTTCGACCGGAGCCACGGGGCCGCAGGGGCCGACGGGACCAGCGGGACTGAACTGGCAGGGCACGTGGAGCAGCACCACGGCCTATGCAGTGAACGACGCCATCGCCTACAACGGGTCGAGCTACATCAGCATTCAGGCGGGGACGAATCACGAACCCGACACTAGCCCTTTGTTTTGGACGCTGCTATCGCAGGCTGGAACCAACGGGACCGCAGGGGCGCAAGGTCCGGCGGGACCGGCGGGTGCGCAAGGGCCACAAGGCGCCCAAGGGCCGCAAGGTTCAGAAGGGCCGGAGGGCGCAAACGGAGCCACTGGTCCGGCGGGCCCCTCCAGTGTGAACTACACATCGAACGGCAGCACCATCAATCTGCTGCAAAAGTTGACGACGGTGTCCTCGGCCTCCAACGCCACGGATGCGACCACCGCCGACACGACCGGATTGATCGGAATTGCCGGCGCCACAACCGTGGCTGGTGACATGGTGTCGGTGACGGTCTACGGCACCGC
>Ga0074044_10005055_pt1 | contig 10796 bp, 8 predicted proteins | sample BogForMeECP23OM1_FD_94443 | JGI IMG/M metagenome (GOLD analysis project Ga0074044, IMG submission 94443) | Bog forest soil microbial communities from Calvert Island, British Columbia, Canada - Bog Forest MetaG ECP23OM1 | ecosystem: Environmental > Terrestrial > Soil > Wetlands ...
CTCAAGGATCGTCTCGTGGCCGCCATGGATCACTTCAACCAACACCCAGCCGTTCACACGTGGACCTATAAGCTCGACAAGGCCGCCTGATATGATTCGAACTTCAAAAACGATGATCTAGTTTGTCGGAACCGTGACAAACACGGACGACCGGGAACACTATGCTTGCCGGCGTTGCGCGGCTGGCGTCATTCGAAGCGACAGGGCAAAGGAAGTGGGACATGGTTCACCGGGTGGCGCTGTACAGTCTTTTGCTCGGAAACTTGGTGTGCGCCGCGCAGGCGGCGTCTGGTGCCGAGAGCTGGCCGGGGACGAAGCCGCTCAAATTCGAGGTGATCGCGGGAGCCGGCGGCTTGATCGACTTCGTACCCCGCGAGTTATCAAGTTACCTCTCCGCGTCCATCGGTGTGCCGGTGGTGGTGGAAAACCGGCCCGGTGCCGGCGGCAATATTGCCGCCGCTGTCGTGGCGCGGGCGGCGCCCGACGGCCATACGCTCTTGGTCACCAGCACGAACCAGGCCGTCAACCCGACGTTGTTACCAAACCCCGGCTTCGACTACGAGCGCGACCTTGTGCCGGTTTCGATGGTAGTGTCGGCCAAACTGCTGCTCGTTGCATCGCCATCGTTTCCCGCCAAAAACATTACCGACGTCATCGCAATAGCGAAGCAAAAGCCGAATTCTGTCAGCATCGCGTTTCCGGCGATCGGCTCGCCCAATCACCTCGGCGCGGAGATGCTTGCGCAGTTCGGCGACATCGATCTCATCTTTGTGCCCTACGACAGTACCGCCCAGGCCGTACCGGACCTGATGGCAAACCGGATAGACTTGGAGGTTGGCGCCATATCTACGCTGTTGCCGCTGGTCCGCAGCGGGGCGCTAAAGGCATTGGCGGTGATATCGCCGCAACGGTCTGTATTTGCGCCCGAAATACCGACGTCGGCGGAAGCGGGATTGCCTGAGCTGCAGATAGACAACTGGTTCTGCATCATGGCCACCGGCGGCACGCCGGCCCCGATCATCGCGCGGCTGGACGAGGAAATCGCCAAAGTTTTGGCCCTGCCGGAGGTTCGCGATGCTTTCGCCAAGCAGGGCGTCGAAATCTTCCACATGGGTCCGCAAGAGCTCGGTAAATTTCTGCAGTCCGAAGCTGTGCGTTTCGGCAGCCTCCTCGCACACTCGCGGCTCAAGGGCGCATTGCAGTGAGGGGCGTGGTTTGGTCAAGTCGTCAGCCCGCGTCATAACGCCGATCATTTGGTTCCCCGCGACCGCGCCACGCAATGTAGGCTATGGTTTTCGCTCAACCGGCGAGTAAGCTTGGCGTTCTGGGGGCGAGGTGAGCGAAGACAAAGAACCTATCCGCCTGACCGATGAGCAGCGGATCGACTGGTTGCGGCTGATCCGCAGCCAGAATGTCGGCCCGCGCACGTTTCGTGCGCTGATCAACCATTTTGGCGGCGCGCGTGCGGCGCTCGAAGCGCTGCCGGGGCTGGCGCGCCGCGGCGGCGGCAGCGGCGCCGCCCCGCAAATCTATTCACGGGCGCAAGCCGAGCGCGAAATCGAAGCCGCGCACAAACTCCGCGCAACCTTCGTGGCAATCGGCGAAGCCGATTATCCGCCCCGGCTGCAAATGATCGACGACGCGCCGCCGCTCATCACGATACGCGGGCATGGCGGCGTTCTGGCGATGCCGATGGTGGCCATCGTCGGCTCGCGCAATGCATCCGGTGCCGGCGTCAAATTCACGCAGCGCATTGCGCGCGAACTGGGCGAGGCTGGCTTCGCCGTCGTCTCCGGGCTGGCGCGAGGCATCGACGCCGCCGCCCACCGCGCCAGTCTCGCCACCGGAACGGTTGCCGTTCTTGCCGGTGGCCACGATCGCGTTTATCCGCCGGAGCACGTCGAACTGCTCGACGCCATCCTTCCGTCCGGGGTGGCACTTAGCGAAATGCCGCTCGGCTGGGAGCCGCGGGCGCGCGATTTTCCCCGTCGCAATCGATTGATTTCCGGGCTCTCGCTCGGCGTCGTCATCGTCGAGGCCGCCAAACGCTCGGGCTCGCTGATTACGGCGCGGCTGGCGCTCGAACAGGGCCGCGAAGTGTTTGCAGTACCCGGCTCGCCGCTCGATCCGCGCGCGGAGGGAACCAACAACCTCATCAAGCAGGGCGCGACGCCGGTGACCGAGACGTCCGATATCGTCTCCGTGCTCCAGCCAATCATGGGGATCGAGCTGCCGGCGCGGGAGCCGGAGCCGATTGGCGAGGGCCCCCTTCACGACGTGGAGCCGGCCCCCGACGAGCGCACGCGGATCATCGCGCTTCTGAGTCCTACCCCGGTTCTGATCGACGATCTGGTGAGGCTGTCCAAAACTTCGCCTCGCGTGGTGCGCATGGTGCTGCTGGAACTTGAAATCGCCGGACGGCTGGAGCGCCATGGCGGCGGACTGGTCTCACTGATGTAGATGCTGGCGACATGCGCGTAGATTTCGAAACGATTAAGACGACGCTGCGGCGAGCATTGCCGATTCTGGCGTTTGTGCTCGCAACCGGGCATGCGATTTGCGCGGCAAGCGAGTCGTTCGATGCGTTCCTCGCTGCGCTGTGGACGGACGCCGCGGCGCAAGGGGTCACGCGTGCGACCTTCGATACCGCCTTTGCCGGAGTGACGCCGGATGCACGGGTGATGGCGGCCGTGCAGCGGCAGCCGGAATACGGCAAACCGTTCGGCGCTTATGTCGAAGCCATGGTCTCGCCGTCGCGCATTGCCGTCGGGCTGCGCAAGTCCGCACAATGGGCTGACACATTGCAGGCGGTAGAAAAAAAGTTCGGCGTGCCGCCGACGATCCTCGTCAGCATCTGGGGCATCGAATCATCGTTTGGCGACGCGCCGGAACGCTGGGATGTGTTTCGTTCGCTGGCGACGCTCGCACAAGCGCGGTTGCAACACCCCTACTTCCGCGACGAACTGATCAGCGCTCTCAAAATTCTGCAATCCCGTGACATCGCGCGACGGCAATTCCTCGGCTCGTGGGCCGGCGCGATGGGACAGCCGCAATTCATGCCGTCGAGTTTTTTGACCTATGCCGTGGATTTCGACGGCGACGGCCGCGCCGATATCTGGACGAGCGTGCCCGACGTGCTCGCATCGATTGCGAACTATCTGCAGAAATCGGGCTGGCAGCCGGGACTGCCATGGGGCTTCGAGGTCGTCGTGCCGCACGGTTTCGATTACCGGGCGAGCCGCGGCACGTTCCGCGATTGGGCCGACCGCGGCCTCAAACGCGCCGATGGCGGCCGTTTCCCCGATGCCGGCGAGGCTATCCTGTTTTTCCCAAGCGGGGCCGCCGGCCCGGCATTTCTGGTCACCGAGAACTTTATTGTCATCAAGCGGTTCAATAATTCGGACGCTTACGCCCTTGCCGTCGCCGACATGGCGGACCGTCTCCGCGGTCTCGGAATTATTCACGGCGCGTGGCCGGCGAACGACTTTCAGCCCTCACGCCAGGAGCGCATTGCGCTGCAGCGCCGGCTCGCCGAGCTCGGCTACAAGGTTCAGGATTTCACCGGCCATTTTGATTTTGCTTTGCGCGATGACATCCGCAAGATCGAGCAGGGATACGGAATGATTCCCGACGGTCATCCGAGCCGCGCTTTCCTGGACCGCATCGGGCTGCACACGCCCTGATCCGGCCCTCAACTTGAGTGGCGCAACGGGGGTGGTCCTGCCCATCTGTCTTTGGACGGCGAACATTTGGCGACCTCGTCGGCTTCGAGCCGCGCCATATCAAGAATGTAGCTGAGGGAGTCCAGACCATTGGCTTTCGCGAGCTGCCCGAGCTCATCGGCGATCGAGCCAATGTAAAGGGCCACGGATGCGGACGAGACCACGATGCTCGGTTCGCTGAGGTCTTCCGGTTCTGGCATTTTTTTCTTTCGGCTCCCACCGCCGGTCGAAGCGTCTGCAATCCTGGCACGGGATTCCGACCGGAAAATTCGGCGTGCAAATTGATTCATATACCTTAACGATAGACTTGACAACATTACAACCTATAAGAGTACTCGACGCGTATCGGTTTTTGTCACGCTGAGCCGCATTTCGGCGTTATCGATGCGTTGCTTTCTCCCGGTAACGATTTGACAGGCGGGTTTGCATTACCCATGTTCCCCGCAGCCCGACCGCCGCAGGTTGGCCAGTAACCCCATAAAAATAGCGTTGAATCAAAGGTTTCCATGAATCTGGTACTCGTAGAATCGCCCGCCAAGGCCAAGACGATCAATAAATATCTCGGCCCTGGCTACGAGGTCATGGCCTCCTTTGGCCATGTGCGCGACCTGCCGGCAAAGACCGGTTCGGTCGATCCCGACGCCAACTTCCGCATGCTGTGGGAAGTCGACCCTAAGGCGCAAAAGCGGCTCAATGAGATCGCGCGCGCTGTCAAAGGCGCCGACAAGCTCATTTTAGCGACCGACCCCGACCGCGAGGGCGAGGCGATTTCCTGGCACGTGCTCCAAGTGCTCAAGGAAAAAAAGGCGTTGAGCAAGCAGGCGATCGAGCGCGTGGTGTTCAACGCCATCACCAAGCAGGCGGTGATTGAGGCCATGCAGCATCCGCGCGCCATCGATCAAGCCCTGGTCGATGCCTATCTGGCGCGCCGCGCGCTTGATTACCTCGTCGGCTTTACACTCTCACCGGTATTGTGGCGCAAGCTGCCGGGAGCCCGCTCGGCCGGACGGGTGCAGTCGGTGGCGCTGCGGCTGGTCTGCGACCGCGAACTCGAAATCGAAAAATTCGTCCGCCGCGAATATTGGTCGCTGATCGCTACGCTGGCGACGCCGCGCCAAGAGACTTTTGAGGCTCGCCTCGTCGGCGCCGACGGCCAAAAACTCCAGCGTCTGGACATTGGCTCGGGCGCCGAAGCCGAAGCGTTCAAGCAAGCGCTGGAAACGGCGATCTTCACGGTCGCTTGCGTCGAGGCAAAGCCGGTCAAGCGGCATCCGCAGCCGCCGTTCACCACCTCGACGCTGCAGCAAGAGGCAAGCCGCAAGCTTGGCTTTGCTCCGGCGCACACGATGCGCGTGGCGCAGCGGCTCTATGAGGGCATCGACATCGGCGGCGAAGCCGTCGGCCTCATCACCTATATGCGCACCGACGGCGTACAGATCGTCAACGAAGCGATCAATGCCGTCCGCCGCGTGATCGAGACGGACTATGGCGCGCGCTACGTTCCGCCCGCGCCGCGCCGCTACGAAAGCAAGGCGAAGAACGCGCAGGAGGCACACGAAGCCATCCGACCGACCGATCTTGCCCGCCGGCCGCGCGACACCAAGAGTTTTCTCGATGCGGATCAGGCCAAGCTCTACGAGCTTATTTGGCTGCGCACCGTGGCAAGCCAGATGGAATCGGCCGAGCTCGAGCGCACCACGGTCGATATCAACGCCAAGGTCGCGAGCCGCCTTCTCGATTTGCGCGCAACCGGAACAGTGGTGAAGTTCGACGGCTTCCTCGCGCTTTATCAGGAAGGCCGCGACGAAGACCCCGAAGACGAAGAGGCCCGCCGGCTGCCGCAAATGAGCGAAGGCGAACGGCTTGCCAAGCGCTCGATCACAGCGAACCAGCATTCTACCGAGCCGCCGCCGCGCTACTCTGAAGCTTCCCTGGTCAAGCGGCTGGAAGAGCTCGGCATCGGCCGGCCCTCGACCTACGCTTCTATCTTGCAGGTGCTCAAGGACCGCAAATATGTGCGGCTCGACAAGCGACGGCTCTATCCCGAGGACCGCGGTCGCATCGTCGTCGCCTTCCTCGAAAGCTTTTTCGCAAAATACGTCGAGTACGATTTCACCGCCGGCCTCGAGGAGCAGCTCGATCTGGTTTCCAACAGCGAGGTGGCGTGGCGCGACGTGTTGCGCGATTTCTGGCGCGATTTCATCGGCGCGGTGAACGAGACCAAGGACCTGAGCATTTCCGAGGTGCTCGATGCGCTCGATGCTCTGCTCGCACCGCACCTGTTTCCGCCGCGCGAGGACGGCGGCGATCCGCGTCTATGCCCAACCTGCGGCAGCGGGCGACTCGCGCTCAAGCTGAGCAAGTTCGGCGCCTTCATCGGCTGCTCGAATTATCCCGAATGCCGCTATACACGTCCGCTGACCGCGCCGGGCAACGGCTCGGGCGAGGTCAGCAACAGGAAGCTCGGCGAAGATCCCGCGACCGGCCTCGACGTGACCGTGCGCAACGGCCGCTTTGGCCCCTATTTGCAGCTCGGCGAGTCCGTCAATGGCGAAAAACCGAAACGCGCCAGTTTGCCGAAGGACGTAGCGCCAGAGGACATCGAACTTGGCCGGGCGATCGCTCTGCTCTCGTTGCCGCGCGACGTCGGTCGCCATCCCGAGGACGGCGAGCCGATCCGCGCCGGCATCGGCCGTTACGGGCCATACGTGCAGCATGGCAAGACCTACGCCAACCTCGAAACCGCCGAGGAGGTGTTCAGCATCGGCCTCAACCGGGCGGTGACGCTCATCGCGGAAAAACGCGCCAACCCGTCGCGTGGGCGCCGCTTCGGCGCCGACCCCGGCCGACCGCTCGGCAATCATCCGACCAAGGGCGGGCCCATCACGGCGAAAAAGGGCCGCTATGGACCCTATATCAGCCACGACGGGGTCAACGCGACGCTACCGCGTGACAAGACTCCCGAGTCGGTTACGCTCGAGGAGGCCGCCGCCCTGCTCGATGCCAGGGCAGAGCACAACGCTCCTGCGCCGCACGCGCGTCCACGCAAGGCCAAGCGCGCCGCGCCGGGCGCGGCGAGATCGGGCAAGCGACCGGCCAAAACGACAAACACAAGTGCCACGACGCGACCTGCCAAACGGCCTGCGACCCATAAGTCCCAGCGCAAGAGCACGCAAGCTGCCGAATAGATTCGTTGCAACGGGCCCCCGGCCAAGGACACGGCCAATGAGTGGCCTATGAAACGCACCCACCTGCCCTCGCGAGAGGAGCTTATTACTTTCATCCGCGAGCGCAGCGGCAATGTTGGCACGCGCGAGATCGCGCGCGCCTTCGGCGCCAAGAATGCGGATCGGGCGGCGCTCAATCGCATGCTGCGGGAGCTGGCCGAACAAGGTCAGATCGATCGCCGCCGCAAACGCCTGCACCATCCCGGCACATTGCCGCCCGTGGTGCTCGCCGACATTACCGGGCGCGATGCCGACGGCGAACTTCTCGCGCGGCCGACCGAATGGGACGAAGACTCCCATGGCGCGCCTCCGGTCATCCGCATTACCACGCCGCGTCGCGCCCGGCCGGGCGAAGTTGCCGGCGTCGGCGACCGCGCGCTCGTTCGCGTCGAGCACACCAGCGAGGAGGAAACCACAGCGCGCGTCATCAAGCTCTTGGACCGCGCCAAGCACCGCGTGCTCGGTATCTTTCGCGGGCTACCGGGCGGCGGCGGGCGGCTGGTGCCGATCGACAAAAAACAGCTCGGCCGCGAGCTTGCAATTGCTGCGGACCGTAGTGCCGGTGCCGTCGACGGCGACCTTGTGGCGGTAGAAGTTGCGCGCCACGGTCGACTTGGTCTGCCGGCGGGCTCGGTCGTGGAGCGGCTCGGTTCGATCACGAGCGAGCGCGCCGTCAGTTTGATCGCGATCCATGCCCACGATATTCCGCACGTATTTACGCGCGCGGTGCTGGACGAAGCCGACGCCGCGCGCCCGGCATCGCTGCAAGGATCTAAGGATTTGCGATCTAAGGATTTGCGCGAGGACTGGCGGCAGGTGCCGTTCGTCACCATCGATCCGCCCGATGCCAAGGATCACGACGATGCCGTCCATGCGATGCCCGACCCCGATCCGCGCAACGCCGGCGGCCACCTCGTCAGCGTCGCAATCGCCGATGTGGCGCATTACGTGCGGCCGGGCTCGGCGCTCGACCGCGAGGCGGTTCGCCGCGGGAATTCGGTCTACTTTCCGGATCGCGTCGTGCCAATGCTGCCGGAGCGGATTTCGAACGATCTGTGTTCGCTGCGGCCGAGCGAAGATCGTCCGGCACTCGCCGTGCGCATGGTCATCGGTGCCGATGGGCGCAAACGTTCGCATAGTTTTCACCGCGTCATGATCCGTTCGGCCGCGCGGCTGCATTACGAACAGGCTCAGCTCGCGGTTTCGGGCCGTACCGACGAGGTCACCGAGCCGATCGGGAAAAAAATCCTCGAGCCGCTGTACGCCGCCTATCAGACGGTGCGCCGCGCTCGCGACGAGCGCGAACCGCTCGATCTCGATATTCCCGAGCGCAAGATTTTGCTGAAGTCCGACGGCAGCGTCGATCGCGTGATCGTTCCGCAACGGCTGGAATCGCATCGGCTGATCGAAGAGTTCATGATCCTTGCCAATGTCGCCGCCGCCGAAACGTGCGAGCGTGCGCGCACCCCGCTGATCTATCGCGTGCACGACGAGCCCGCGCCGGAAAAACTCAACGCGCTGCGGGAATTCTTGGCGACGCTCGATATATCGCTGCCGAAGGGCGGATCGCTGCGGCCGGACGGCTTCAATCGCATCCTGGCCCGCGTGAAAGGGCGCGACGTCAACAGGTTGGTCAACGAAGTCGTGTTGCGCACCCAGGCGCAGGCCGAATATTCGCCAGAGAATTTCGGTCATTTCGGCCTCAATCTTCGCCGCTACGCCCACTTCACCTCCCCGATCCGCCGCTATGCCGACCTGATCGTGCACCGCGCCTTGATCCGTGCGCTCAAGCTCGGCGCCGACGGGCTTGCGGACGGCACCGATATACGGTCGCTGTCCGAGGTCGCCGCCAACATCTCGGCCACGGAGCGCCGCGCCATGAAGGCCGAGCGCGAAACGGCCGACCGCCTGATCGCGTATTTTCTCGCCGATCGCGTCGGCGCGATATTTGACGGGCACATTTCCGGGGTCACGCGCGCCGGCCTGTTCGTCGAGCTCGACGAGACCGGCGCCGACGGCTTCATTCCGGCGCGCACCATTGGCGACGAGTATTTTCGCTTTCATGAAGCAAGCCGGGCTTTCGTGAGTGCCGCGCAGACCCATCGGCTCGGCGATCCCGTGACCGTAGAGCTGGTCGAGGCCGCACCGGTCGCCGGTGCCTTGCGTTTCAAGCTTGTGCGCCATGCTCCCGCCGCCGTCCAAAGGACTGGACAGTCACCGGCGAAGCGGCGGAAATCTGCGCACCGAATGCATGCGCGTGGGCAGCGCTGAGCTGGGTCAAGCTGCAATGAGTGATTCCATAATCGAGAGCGGTGTTGCGGGGGATCGAACCGAACGGTTGACCCGCACCATTCGCGATCAGACTTTTCCCAATCTAAAGCCTCGGGATTCGGCGACCCTCATTCTCATCGACCGTGCGGAGAACGTGCCGAAGGTGCTGCTCGGCCGCCGGCATCTGCGTCACCGCTTCATGCCCGGAAAATTCGTGTTCCCAGGCGGCCGTATCGAACCCGCAGACCGGCAGATGGCGGCGCTGGCGCCTTTGCACGAGCGCCATGTCGCGCGGCTGATGCAACGTGTGAGACGGGCAAGTGCGGCGAAGGCGGCCGCATTCGCGCTTGCGGCAGTGCGCGAGACGTATGAGGAGACCGGCCTGATGCTCGGGGTGCGCGCCGAAGGCACCATAACAACCCCGCCCGGTGCCTGGGAGGCATTCGCCAAAGCGGGAGTCATGCCCGATCTCAGCGCGATCCATTTCATCGCCCGCGCCATCACCCCGCCCAAGCGGCCGCTGCGCTTCGACAGCCGGTTCTTTGCGGCCGATATTGCCGCGGTGGCGCATCGGGTCGAGGGTCTTGTCGGGCCCGAAGCGGAATTGGTCGAGCTGGTCTGGCTGCCGATCACCGAGGCGCGCAGCCTCGACATGCCCGGCATTACCGCGGTGGTGCTCGAAGAGCTGCAGGACCGCATCGCCGCCGGCATGAGCCACGCCTATCCGGTGCCGCTCTACCGCATGCTGCACAAACGCTTCGTGCGCGAGATTTTGTGACGGCGGCCTAGCGAAGCTGGCTTTCTTGACATTCGGAAACCTGCGACTAGGTTGACGGTCAGCAATCGAGCCATTTCGAGGTCCAACCATGGCGAAAGCCACTACGATCAAGGTCAAGCTGGTTTCCAGCGCCGATACCGGTTTCTATTACGTCACGCGCAAGAATTCGCGCACCATGACCGACAAATTGGTGAAGAAGAAATACGATCCGGTGGCGAAGAAACACGTCGAGTTTCGCGAATCCAAGATCAAGTGACGCGGGCTTAAGCCCGATCAAGCGGGGCGCCTGCGGGCGCCCTTTTTTGCGTGCAAGCCTGCAAGTCCTTTTTGGCGTGCAAGTATCCGCGAGATAACGACTGGCCAGGTGGCCGGCCGGGAACGGTGTCATGAGGAGGCCACTCGCACCGCTCCCGTGCCGGCCGAACCCCACGGACCCAGGAGATGCGGCGGACCTGAGCATTCCGTAGGGTTATCAAAGAGATCGCACGATTCCCCGCTGCCGCCTGCGCGCCGGGCATCGTCTGATATTTGGCAATGGTCTAAAGGCTACCGCAACGCCTGGGGAAATCAACCGTCAAAGTTCCGCCAAAATGACGAATCGGCCATCAACCACAAAAATTGTGATTACCGTGGCCGGGACCGAGAGTGAGCCGCGGGACCTCCGGTCGTCATTGCGAGCGAAGCGAAGACCGTATGTCCCTTCCTTAGCTGAGGCGACTCACCCTCGATGCGATTGCGAGGGTTACCCGGATAGGCCGGGCAGAGCCTCAAGCAAGGAGGGTGAGTCATGAGCGATCA
>Ga0074044_10005056_pt1 | contig 10795 bp, 10 predicted proteins | sample BogForMeECP23OM1_FD_94443 | JGI IMG/M metagenome (GOLD analysis project Ga0074044, IMG submission 94443) | Bog forest soil microbial communities from Calvert Island, British Columbia, Canada - Bog Forest MetaG ECP23OM1 | ecosystem: Environmental > Terrestrial > Soil > Wetlands ...
GCCTGCATGAGTTCGGGGCCAAACATTTTGGGAAGAAGTTCGCCGCGGGACTGCCCATCTCCGTGTTCGCCGGAGATGGAGCCGCCGTAGCGGACCACGAGGTCGGCGGCCTCTTCCATGAACCTGCGGAACTTGCGGATGCCTTCGATGGATTCGAGATCGTAATCCATGCGCGTGTGCACGCAGGCGTGGCCGAAGTGTCCGTAGAACGAGCCGTCGTAGTGGTGGTCCTGCATCAGCTTGCGCAGGTCGCGGAGGTAGGCGCCGAGCTTGTCGGGCCCTACGGCGGAATCTTCGAAGCCTTCCCAGCGTATCGGTTCGCCCGGGACGTGCGCCGTCACGCCCAGGCTGGACTCGCGAACATCCCAGATGCGGCGCATCTGGCGTGCGTCGGTGAAGAGCTGCTGGTTGGGCGGAACGGCGGAGCCTTCGAGCGTCTTCATCAAATTGTGCGCCTGCGATTCGGCTTCGGCGGCGGTGTCGGCGCCGAATTCGACCATCAGCCAGCCACCGCCTTCGGGCAGCATCGCGAGGGCATCGAGGTTCACGCGTTTGTGGCGGCTGGCGTTGACCATGATGTCGTCAAAGCCTTCGAGGCCGATGGGGCGATGTTCCATGATCTGCGGGACGTGGTCGGCGCAGATGTAAACATCGGGCCATCCGATGACGAGCAGCACCCGCGCCGGCGGACTCTCGACGAGGCGGCAGGTGGCTTCGAGAATCGTGACGCAAGTGCCTTCGGAGCCGACGAGGGCGCGCGCCACGTGAAAGCCGCTTTCGGGGAGCAGGTGGTTGAGGTTGTATCCGGAAACGCGGCGCGGAATGTTGGGAAACTGGCGGCGAACCTGTTCTCCGTAGCGGTCGGCGAGGGACTTGAGGCCAGCGTAGATTTCGGCGCGGCGTCCACCTTCGCGAATGAAAAGGTCGAAGTCGTCCGCGCTAGTCGCGCCGACGTGCAGACGCTGGCCGCCGTAGGTGAGGACTTCAAGCGACTCGATGTTGTCGTCGGTTTTGCCGGCCATGATCGAGTGCACGCCGCAGGAGTTGTTGCCAATCATGCCTCCGAGCGTGCAGCGGTCGTGGGTTGCGGGATCGGGCGCGAAGGTCAGGTGGTGTTTCTCGGCGGCAGCGCGCAGATTATCGAGGACGACGCCGGGCTCGACGCGCGCGATGCGGCGCGCGGGATCGATTTCGAGAATGCCTGCCATGTATTTCGAAAAGTCGAGGATGACAGCGGCGTTACAACATTGTCCGGCGAGGGACGTGCCTCCGCCGCGCGCCAGCAGTGGAGCGCCGTGGTCGCGGCAGAGGGCAACGGCGGCGAGGACATCTTCTTTGTCGCGGGGAACTACGACGCCGATCGGGACCTGGCGATAATTGGAGCCGTCGGTTGCGTAGAGGGCGCGGCTGCCCGAGTCGAAGCGAACCTCTCCGCGAAGATGGCGGCGGAGCGAGGCTTCAAGCGCGGATGCATCGAGTTGCGTGGAGTGCGGCGGGGGTGGGGCGATGGTTTGCGGCATAGGGCACAGACCATCTTCGAGGATGCGGGCGTTGAGCGCAAGGGGGATTGCATCCTTCCCATTTGCCCCGTCCCGCCCTACTCGCCCCGATATTCTCTCCATCCAGCAGAAACGATTTCCTGACAGCGTTTGTCGAACTCGTTCTTTGCCCCCTGCTGATTGCTGATGAAGCTGCTGGCTACTTCGTCTTCACCACAAAATGGCTCGGGAACAGTGTCGCCCTCGCGTTCAACGAGTTCAAAGCTGCCACCCTGACAATCAAAAAGTGCAATTGCTAAGTATCTGTTTGGGCGGAGTCTCGGATCGTCGCCAGTGCGATAAAAGGTCTTCAACATTCCGTGGAGAATTTTATTCATTGGTGCCTCTCCCCTTTCACTTGCCCTTCTTCTTGTACATGGCGGTTGCCGCCAGATGCACGCCACTGCAGCCTCCCAACTCCACTGCTCAGGATGCAGCGTGAAGTACTGGCAAACCGCATCCACAAGCTCTCCATTGGTCTTGGGCCAATCAAAGTCTGCGCCAACGTCGGCAAGATCGTTCATCTCGTCCGTTACTCCAGCAATGTAGCCTTGCAAGTACATGGAATCCATCACAGCCTTTACGCCCTTGACATCAGGCGACGCATCCTGGGCATTCGGCAGTTCCAAGCAGTAATTATGCAGCTTACCAACTGTTAGTGGGGTAGCCCAAGCGTTCTGGACATCGGCCAAGAGGATGGCCAACAGGATGCTGCCAGCGAAAACCAGGTTAGTGGTCATAGCTTTCCTTTCGGGAGAATCATGATCGTACCATTCTTAGAGAGCACGAGGAATCCGGGTTTCTTGTTCGCCGTGCTCAATTCCGCCGATCACTTTGGAGGCGCTCTTTACTTTAGACTCCGTTCGGTAGTAACATCACAAGTCGCGCTGGGCGCGCTTTTTGTGTAAGGACCGTTGGTTGCCAGACGTGGTAACGCCCTGTCCCCCACAGGTCGCCCAGCGCTTAGCGCACCTTCTTTCTTTGCTGCGTACATCCCGATACGCGGGGGATTTCGATGAGCACGGAATTTTGTAGCCACTGCAAACAGTCGCACCCGGGCCGGGTCTGCGACTATGACGACCAGGGCGAATGTGCCGAGACCGCTCCGCAACCGGAAACGCCGACCGCGAACTCCGCCCCGGCGAAAGAGGCTTCCATCCCACCCCAGCCGCGTATCGACCGCGCCTGAAACCGGCAGGCGGCAGGGCTGAAGCCGTGCCCTTCCAAACCATTTATGTTGTTTGAGCGACGTGTTGTTCAGCGGGTGGCTTTTCGCGGACAGAAGTTTCGGGGCGGCATATGTCGCAGGAGAAACTCTTGGATCATCGACTTGATGGGAGTACCATATCTCTGCTTAAAGTGGCTGCAGCCCAGATCGTTTCTCCCCGATTTCGATTTGTGAAGGACACGATCGCCGGTGCCTCATGAAAATCACTGACACAATTGACTTGCTGTTGAAGAACAAGGGCGGCAATCGGGTCCTGTCCGTGACGCCCGATCTGTCCGTCTACGAGGCCATTGAGAAAATGGCGGCGGAGAGCATCGGCGCCCTACTGGTTATATCCCAGGGCAGGTTGGTCGGCATCCTGTCGGAGCGCGACTACGCCCGCAAAGTGATCCTCAAGGGGCACTCCTCGAAGGAGACGCTGGTGAGGGAGATCATGACCAGCCCCGTGGTCTTCGTTACTCGTCAAAGCACGGTGGACGAATGCATGGTCATTATGACCAACCACCGTTTTCGTCATCTTCCCGTCGTCGAGGACGACGTGGTTGTGGGCGTGGTGTCGCTCGGCGATCTGGTCAGCTGGATCATCTCCGGTCAGGCACATCACATCCGCCAGTTGGAAGGGTACATTACGGGGCAATATCCCCGCTGAGGCAGCCATCGTCGGGGCTTGCTTATAGGGGGAGAGAATCGTCGTCGAGATTCTGTTCCTGGTCACGCTTTTTGCCATAGCGAAAAGCCAGCCCCACGCCCAAGGTCATGATTCCGAGGGGCGGAGCCACCAAGACTATGACGGCTCTGCTAATGGCCTTTTGCCCATCTTTGGAAGCTGCCGAGGCCGAGCTGTAGCACATGGCGCAGCCTTGTGCGAACGCCGGGACCGCCCACAAGCACAGAAGCGCGACCAGCAGGGCAGCGCTGCGCCTTACGACATGCGTCTTTGAAGGCCGCACCGAAGGTTGCACCGAAGGTCTCACCTTACCCCCAACGAGAGAATGCGTAACGCATCCGGAAAGAAGACCATCATCATGGCCAGACAAAACACCAGCGAGCACATGGTAAGCCACTTCATGCGCGACACCTCGTATTTCATGTACATGAAATAGCCGATGATGAGGGTAGCTTTGACGAACGACAGACCCATCAGGATCGTCAGCATGCGCTTGGGTTCCATGTTCTGATAGCCGAGGTAAACTTCGATTGCCGTCAGAACGAGAAGGGTCCCCCACACCCAGAAGAAAGGAGTGACATTGTGGTGGCGGTGCTGTTCCGCTACGCGTCCTTCAATGGCCAGCTGAGAAGCGTCTTCCATAAGTTTATCTTTCCAGACTCCTAGCCAGACTCCTAGCAGGCTGCGGAAAAACTCGTTCCCGCGCAAAAAGTGTGACCGCAGCGGCTAAAGCCGTCGATGAAAATAAGCCAGTTATCGCAGCGGTAAACCGCTGCGCCACCCAAAATCAAGTACAACACCGAGCTTTTCCGCAGCCTGCTAGATGATCTTGGTGGACATGATGTAGACGAGGGGGAAAATGAACATCCATACCAGGTCCACAAAGTGCCAGTAGAGGCCGGCGACCTCGACATCGGCGGCGTCATAAATCTTCGGCTTCAGCCATAAAATCAGGGAGCACACGAGCGCCGCAATCAGCAGCACGTGAGCGCCATAGTGGAACGGACTGTAAGCGGGCGTCGCCAGCCACGCCACCAGCCAGAGCACGAAAAGAATCGGGATGAACTTACGCCGCAGCGCGATGACACCCAGATAAACCACTCCCAGCGTGACGTGCAGCATGTGCATTCCCGTGAGCCCAAAAAAAGTTGCCGCGAACTGGGGCACGGTTTTGGACACATTGACGAATTCTGACGCAACCTCCTGGTGCGGGACTGCCGGGAAGATGGGGAGGCGCAGACCCTCGGCGATCAGGTTGCTCCATTCTTTGGCGTGGAGAACGATAAAGCCCACTCCACACGCCATGGTAGCCAATAGAAAGAGGAGCCGGCTCTTTTCCTTTCCGCGTGCCGCCGCATTGACCGCCAGGACCATGGTGAGCGAACTGGTCAACAGGAACGCGGTCATGATGGTGGCATTGACGATGCTCGAGGAATGGAACGGCGTCGGCCAATTTGGAGTGGAGATGCGTCCATAGCTGTAGGCATACAGCAACGCGCCGAAAGTCAACGAGTCGGACAGCAGGAACAGCCACATCCCGATTTTCTTCGAATACGTGCCAAACAGCGACGGCTCGTAGATCTCCGCGACGTTGCGCGGCAGGGCAGCTTCCGCCATGCGTTCGGTCTCCTTGTCTGACTAAGTTGCGTCTGGCTAGTGTGCGAACTCCAGCAGAGCCAGAATGTAAATCCACAGCAGCGCCATGAAATGCCAATACCAGGCGGTAACGTCAACCACAATCCGGCGCGATGCCAAGGGCCGGTGCAAGATGACCGACGCTCCGGCCGCCAACAGGGCCAGGATTCCTCCGAACAGATGCACGGCGTGGCCGCCGGTGAGCAAATAAACGAAAGAACTGCTGGGGCCAGTGGCGACGTAGAATCCTCGCGACGCCAGATCCTTCCAGGCCAGCCACTGTCCACTCAGGAAACACAGTCCGAGGACGATGGTTAGTGCCAGCCAGGGGAATTTCCTTTCCGTGACCAGGGATACTCCGGGAATGGAGGGCACAGGTTCGAGCGCAACCTGCCGCGCCAGTTGTCGTCGCGCGCACTCGATAGTCACGCTGCTCAACACCAGAACACACGTATTAATTAGAAACAGGAGGGTTGGGAGCGGCACGGGGATCCAGTCGCGCACCACGGTGTTGGTGTGTGGATCGAAGGTCGGGAGCCCCTGACGCACAATATAGGCGCTGGTGAAGGCAACGAACAACATCATGATCGGCGTCAGAGCTATAACCAATCCGAGGCGCGCCCGGCGCAAGCGGGCTCCGTAGTCAGGCGAGCCGGGATCGGGACGACTGCCGTCTCCGCCACCTACGACTGGCGGCAGATCGGCGCGGTTCCCCCGGGAGGTGGTGGGGCGCGGCGCCGGAATGGTGGGAGTGAAGCTCGCCATACTTCTCTTGGTAATCTCTCTAGTAATCTCTAGTTACTCTTCCAGTTAGTGCGCCTTTACGGCTGCCGGGTCGGTTTGCATCACGTAGTCGCGCGGCGCTCCCGGCACGCTGTATTCGTAGGGGCCGTTATGGACTACCGGCGTATGTCCTCCGAAATTGTCGTGTGGAGGGGGAGTGGCGGTGGTCCACTCGAGGGTGGTCGCTTCCCAGGGATTGTCGCTGGCCTGCTTTCCGCGGAACATGCTCCAGAACAGATTGAATAGAAAGATGAGCTGCCCCGCGATGGTGACAAATGCCGCGTAGGTAATAAACTTCTGCACTGGAATCAGGTCACGCAAATAATCGACTTCGGTGAGTTGGGAATAGCGGCGGGGATGTCCGGCTATCCCGAGGTAGTGCATGGGGACGAAGATCGCGTAGGTGCCGATCAGTGTGATGAAGAAATGCCAGCGCCCGAGCGATTCGCTCATCCGCCGCCCAAACATCTTGGGAAACCAATGATACGTTGCCGCAAAAATTCCGAAGATCGCAGCCACCGCCATAATGAGGTGAAAGTGGCCGATGACGAAATAAGTGTCGTGCAGTTGAATGTCCAGCGCGGGCTGGGCGAGGAAGGGACCGCTGACTCCGCCCGCAACAAACAGGGAGACAAACCCGATACCAAACAATGACGGAGTGGTGAAGCGGATATTGCCGCGCCACAGCGTGGCCAGCCATGCGAAGCTGAGGACGGCCGAAGGCACGGTGATGGCCATCGTCGGTATGGAAAAGGCATAGCCCGAATAGGGGCTCATCCCGCTGACGAACATGTGGTGGCCCCACACCCCGAAGCCCAGGACGACGATGGAGAGCATGGCCAGCACGATGGTCTTGTAGCTGAAAACAGGCTTGCGCGCACCAACCGAAAGAAGATGCGAACACACCCCCATGGCCGGCAAGATGGCGATGTAGACCTCCGGATGCCCGAAGAACCAGAACAGATGCTGCCACAAGAGGGGCGAGCCACCTTTATGTCCGGTGAGCTGCCCGTTGATCGTGCCCAGCGGCAGATAAAAGCTCGTGCCCAGATTGCGATCCATCAACAGCAGAATGCCAGCCGAGAGCAGCACGCCGAACGCCAGGAGACCAATGATCGCGGTGCAAAACCACGCCCAGGTCGTCAACGGCATTCGCATCAAGGTCATGCCACGCGCTCTCATGTCCAGCGTGGTGGTAATGAAGTTCAGCGATCCGAGCAGCGCTCCAATGCAGAACACCGCAATACTGGTGATCCACAAATCCGCTCCCAGGCCCTCGCCCGGCCCGGACGACCGCAACGCACTCAGCGGGGGATAGCCGGTCCAGCCGTGCAGAGGGGCGCCACCGATCACAAAGAAAGAAGCAAGCAACGTAAGGAAGGCGAGGAAGGTCACCCAGAACGACAGCATGTTTAACACCGGGAAAGCCATGTCCGGCGCGCCAATCTGAATCGGCAGAAAGTAATTTCCAAAGCCGCCCTGCGGCGCCGTGGTGAGTACGAAAAACACCATGATCGTGCCGTGCATGGTCACCAGGCTCAAATACGTTTCGGGCTTGATCTCGCCGAGAAAAGGCAGGACAGCCGTAGGCCAGATCAGATGAATGCGCATCAGCAGCGAGAGGAACATGCCCACAAACACCGCCGCGAGCCCCAGGAAGTAGTACTGCAGGCCGATGATTTTGTGGTCCAGACTGAAAACATATTTGCGAATGAATCCTTGCGGTGCCGCGTGTGGGTGTGATTCCCCGGCAGCGAACTCGTGAGTAGCCATGTTATTGTTTCTCGGCCTCCCGTGCCGCCAGCCATTTGTCGAACTCTTCCTGACTCACAACTTTCACGATGCCATGCATCTTATAGTGCCCCAGTCCGCACAGTTGGTCGCAGACGGCTGCAAAATCACCCTCCTGTGTGGGGGTAAAATGCATGTGAATGGCGAGCCCGGGGACGGCGTCCTGCTTGAACCTCATGGCGGGGAGACTAAGACTGTGAATGACGTCGTGGGCTCGGAGAATCACTTCGACTTCCCGGTTCACTGGCACTACCATCGTTCCCGTCACCACGTCGTCTTTGGATGCGGGGTCCTGCGGATCGAGCCCCAGCGCCGCTTCGCCTCCGGCCGAGGCGTCTTCCAGTTCCGGTCTGGTTGCGCCAAACTTGCCGTCGGGACCGGGATAGCGGAAATACCAGACAAACTGCATGCCGGTCACTTCGACCTGCACCGCATTGGGCGCCGCGGGGCGAAAGCGTTCCGCGGCCCAGAGATGGCCTCCCAAAAGATCCACACCAATGTCGGTCGTCATGAACAGTAGCGCCGCGAAGACCAGCACTAGAATTTCAGGGCGAGTTTCGCCAGAGTAGTACTGCGCGCGGCTGGTTTTGCCACGGTCACGGTATTTCCAGAGCAGGATTCCCAGTCCAACCTGCGCGACCACGAAGACAATACCCATGGCAATGCCGGTGTTGACAAACTGGTGGTCGAACGCTGCCGATACCGCGGAAGCTCCCGGAGGAAACCACCAGACTTTGGCGACGAAGAAGTACATGCTGGCAAATGTAATCAGCCAGAGCACAACGAGAAGAAGCAGCCCCATGTAGCAAGACCCCCGCCCCACTCGAATCAATCGGCTTTCCGCTGGTTAGAGCACGCCGAAACCGATGCGACCGCCCACGAATGGACGGAAGTGTATCACAGCTCGATGTGATTTGCGCAAGGGGATTCGAGTTCCGTTCTTCCGCGAACTGACGATCGATTTTATTTGGTGTGGCGCAACTTAAGAGCTGGTACATTGACGAACGCGGCGGTTTGTGAGTAACATGCTGTCCAACTCTGTGGGGGTCTGGGGATCGACGGGAATGTTGCGGATTTCGAAACGTGTTGGGGTAGTCCTTTTCCAACTCGGTGGACCCGATTCGCTGGCGGCGGTTGAACCCTTCCTTTATAACCTTTTCTCGGATCCGGACATCATAGACTTCCCGTTTTCGCGGCTTGGCAGGCGTGCGCTGGCGAGGCTGATCTCAAAGACGCGCGCGAAAAAAGCAGCCCAGCACTACGCGGCGATTGGGGGTTCTCCCATTCGCCGGTTCACCGAACAGCAGGCCGCTGCTCTGGAAGCACGCCTGATGCGCGACGGCGTCGATGCGCGCTGCGTGGTGGCGATGCGCTACTGGCACCCGTTCACGGCCGAGGCGATCGCTCAACTTCAGGATGCGAGAGCGGACGCGGAAGTGGAGCAAGTCGTGTTGTTACCTCTTTACCCGCAATACTCGAGCACGACGACTGGCAGCAGCTTGAACGAGTGGCGACGGCGGTGGACGGGCGCAGTGCCGACTTCCTGTGTCGCGCCTTTTTATCGTGACCCGATATACATCGCAGCGGTAGTGGAGCGGATCGATGAGGCCCTTGCCTGTTTTCCCCATCCGGCGGCGGTGCAGCTAATCTTCAGCGCGCATAGTGTCCCGGTGTCGGTGATTGAAAAAGGCGACCCCTACCAGCGGCAAATTGAAGAAACCGTGGCCTTGGTGATGGAGCAGGGAGGATGGTCCAATGATCATCGCCTGTGCTATCAGAGCAAGGTGGGCGCCAGTCGATGGCTGGAGCCATCGTTGCACCAGACGCTGCGGCAAGCGGCCTCGGAGAAGCGGTGCGAAGTGTGCATCGTCCCAATTTCATTTGTCTCCGACCATGTCGAAACCCTGGGAGAGATTGATCATCATGCGCGGGAGGAGGCCCGGCTTCTCGGCATCGAGCGCTTTGAGATGACGCGCGGCCTCAATGACTCGCCAAAGTTCATCCAGGCTCTCGCGGCATCGGTGGTGGCAGCGATGCGCGAACCGGAAGCGATGGTTCAGGAAAGGGAACCGGCGGCGCCTTCCATGGTCGCCGACTGAAGTACGAGAAGCAGATTCAGGAGACAGATTCAGGAGGAGGATCATGGCAGAAAACCCGGATGCGCCCAAAACGCCCCCTGCTGGAGGAGGAGCGGCGGCGCCTTATGTTGGTTCGACTGCGGTGGGTACCTCGAAGGCGGCCGCCTCCGCGGGAGTGGCGGCGGTCGGTCCGGAAGACAGTAAGGTCAACCAGCACCGCCGCCGGTTGGTGTGGGTGTCTGTCACAGCCTTTCTGACGGCATGGTTTCTGGCTTTTTTCCGTTTTTTCCTGCCCCGCACTCTTTTCGAACCAGCCACCGTTTTCAAGATCGGATATCCCTCCGATTACGGTTTGGGTGTGGACACGAAATGGCAGCAGAAGTATCGCATCTGGGTGGATCGCAGACCCGATCGCATCTTTGTCATCTACGCTCGTTGTACCCACCTGGGGTGTACGCCTGACTGGAAAGCCAGCGAAAACAAGTTCAAATGTCCTTGCCACGGAAGCGGCTACGATGACGAAGGGATCAACTTCGAGGGGCCTGCGCCCCGGCCTATGGACCGCGCCTTCGTGCAACTGGCTCCTGACGGCGAAATCATCGTGGACACCTCCCGGCTTTTTCAGTGGCCTAAGGGGCAGCCGAGCAGCTTCAATGACCCGGGAGCGTATTTGCCGTCATGAGTCTGACTTGAGTCGCTCGAAGCGTGAAACGGCCCATTGGTGGACTTGCCAGAGGCGGCAGCGGAAAAGAGACGAAAAATGGCTGAAGAAAATAGCTCGAACGGAAAGAACGGCAGGAACGGAAAGACAACCGGCATCCTGGGGCGAGTGGCCACCGAGGTCAAGGCCGATGTGCAGTCACTCAAGACCGACTTGCCGGCCAAGGCCAAGGAACAGGTCGATCTTCTCAAGGACCCGACCAAGACTCAGGTTTACACCTCCATCTTTCGTCACAAGCACGACGACACCCCGCGCAATCGCGCCTTGGGCGTGCTGTCGAACGTCTTCCTGCATTTGCATCCGGCCAAGATCAACCGCGATGCGGTGCGCTACAGCTACACCTGGGGCATGGGA
>Ga0074044_10005057_pt1 | contig 10795 bp, 4 predicted proteins | sample BogForMeECP23OM1_FD_94443 | JGI IMG/M metagenome (GOLD analysis project Ga0074044, IMG submission 94443) | Bog forest soil microbial communities from Calvert Island, British Columbia, Canada - Bog Forest MetaG ECP23OM1 | ecosystem: Environmental > Terrestrial > Soil > Wetlands ...
CCGCAAGTAGGCTTCGTGCACCAAGGCCGCGCTCTGCAAAGTGTGGTCCGGCCGTTCCTTGCGTAAGTGAAAGTGGGCCAGTCGCCGCAATTCGTTGTAAACGAGTGGCAGTAGCGCGTCGAGTGCTTTTTGGTCGCCATCCCGCCAGCCCTGAAGTAACTGAGTGATCTGGCTGGAAGGCTTGTGCGGCAAGGCAAAGCTCCTAGATTTGGGAACCCAGCGTATCCATTCCAACGGTGACTGTCAACGCGAAAAGGCCTAGGAGAAGCTACAGGTTACGGCCTTTTCGTCGCCAGCTGAAATTTGCTTTCTGCGGCCCGTGATCAAATCTCTCGCGATTTTGCGCTGTTAGAGACAAGGGGAAACAGATCGGAGCTGGTCACAAAATCGGAATCAAGGACACGAGTTGCACCGTGAGATTTTCCGGGTTTCGTCGCTGCAATGAAAACCTGGACCGAAAGAGAAGCCTTTATGAACTTGAGGAGAAGGCTGAACACACAAATCTTAGTTTGGCGAATTTTGCTTCATCAGGGCGACAACAACTTTGGGGATAACCATTGGAGGATTACCATGAAAAATCGAAAAGCGCAGTTTCTGTCAGCAGTGGTTCTAGTTCTTGGCGTGCTTTCCTGCATCGGGGCTTACGCGCAGATCACGCCTAGCGCCGACGCTTTTACCAACACTTCCGATCCATCCACCAAGTACGGGGCGAATGCACTGCTCGACGTCACTGGTGCGACCGAGATCACCTACATTCAATTCAATCTGGCATCGATTCCCGCCACAGCCAGCGTCAGCCAGGCGACGTTGAAACTCTATGTCAATGGCGTGGCAACGGCGGGCAACTTCAACGTGGATTACGTCAACGGCGCGTGGACCGAGAGCACGATTGATGGCAGCAATGCTCCGCCGGTCGGAGCGACGATCGCTTCCGGTGTTTCGATCACCGCGGCGGATAAAAATCAATACATCCTGATCAACGTCACGCCGGCGGTGCAGGCATGGTTGAGCGGCGGCGAGACCAATAACGGCATTGCCTTGGTGGCCAACGGCTCCTTCGCTGTCAGCTTCGATAGCAAGGAGAACACGACCACGAGCCATCCCGCGGAACTGGACATTGCCTTCGCTGGAGGCGATGGAACGATCACGGGCGTGACCACGGGGGGCGGCAGCGGGTTGACCGGCGGCGGCACCAGCGGCACGCTCAACCTGTCGCTGACCAGCAGTTGCGCCGCGAGTCAGGTATTGGAGTGGAATGGCACGGCATGGGCGTGTGCGACTCCCACAGGCACGGGCACGATCACGGGGGTGACTGCAGGTACCGATCTGACCGGCGGCGGCACCAGCGGCAACGTTACGCTGAACCTGAACACGACCGCGCTCAATGCGGCCTACGCCCAGCTGGCCGCGGTAAACACATTCACGGCCAATCAGACGGTGAATGGGACCCTCACCGCCACATTCCTCACCCCGGGCGGGACCGCCATATCAGGCGCGAGCTTCAACGGTCAGGGAGTCTCGGGCGTGGATTCAGGCTCTGGCTACGGAGTTTTCGGACAAAGCAACTCTGGCCTTGGAGTTTCCGGAGAAAGCCTTTCCTTCGCGGGAGTCAGCGGGGGTAGCGGCAGCAACGATGGAGTCTCCGGTTTCAGTGAAACCGGCGAAGGGGTCAACGGACTAAGCCTAAGCGGCACTGGTGTGGAGGGCGACGCCGACAGCACCTCAGCGTATGGCGTGTTGGGAAATAACACAGCATCGGGGGGCGGTATCGGAGTATACGGCGTCGGTTACTACGGGGTGTCCGGCGCCGGCTACGCCGGAGTGCAAGGCATCACCTATGACAGCTCAGGCGGTTGGGGCGTGTACGGTCTGTCCGAGGGCACCGGCGTCGGCGGAGGATTTTACAATACCTCAACTGGCGACGCTCTTTATGCCGCGAACCAGCATACCGGAAGCTATGCCGCGTTTTTCGTTGGCAATGTCGACGTCGACGGCAACCTCTCCAAAGCTGGTGGGTCGTTCAAAATCGATCACCCGCTCGATCCGGAAAACAAGTACCTCTACCACTCCTTCGTGGAATCGCCGGATATGAAAAACATCTACGACGGTAACGTCACGACGGACGGCTCCGGCCTGGCAACCGTCACCTTGCCAGATTGGTTCGAGGCGCTCAATAGAGACTTCCGTTATCAACTCACGGTAATCGGTCAGTTCGCCCAAGCCATGGTGGCGAGCGAAATTTCTGACCACCAATTCACTATCAAGACCGACAAGCCGAACGTGAAGGTTTCCTGGCAAGTGACTGGCATCCGGCAAGACGCGTGGGCAAACGCTCACCGCATTCCGGTGGAAGAGTCCAAGGAGCCGGTCGACCAGGGACTGTATCTGCATCCGGAACTCTTCGGCGCGCCCCCCGAGAAATCCATCGCGTTGGCGCACCATCCGAAACCTCCGAAGCTGCAGGAGCAAGCTCCGAAGCTGTCGAAGCAAGATCCGAGGATTCTGAAGCTGCAGGAACAACAGATAACCAAACTGAAGGCTCGAACCAAATAGTGAGGGAGTCCCCACCCTTCGGCACCTCTCAAAGGGTGGGGCACTTTCCGCAGCGCAGAAAGTGCAGAACAAGAGCTTCAAGATCGTGGCGGGCAGCCGGGCATGCAGGCCGGTAAGCAGTTCGTCGCTTACCGGCCTGTTACGCCATAAATTGTTACGCCATAAAGACTCCTTTGATTACGGACAGCCGGTGCACAGAGGGGTCCGCGCGACATAGTATCCGAAGGATACTTGCCCTGACGGCGTCGGCGGAGTTGTCGGCGGAACCGAGTTGAGCAGGTCGGTTTCGACGAAGAGTCCGTGGCCGGGGTCGATGAAGTAGTAATCTACTGCAATTTGAGGAGTGAACGCGAAGCTGCTCACCGTATTGTTGTTGGTTCCAAGCAGAATGCCAGGGAACGGGCCCGTGGCGGTTGGCGCGGAGAAAGTGCCAGTGAATGGCTGGTCCTGGGTGGCGCCGAAATCAAGATTGATGTCCGCAAAGCCCGAGAGCGATGGCGGCGTTGTGGTTGAACTGGCATTCAACGGAGCGCTGCCGTCGTTTTCGCTGAAGGCGGATAATTCCTGCGTGAAACTGATCCCGTAATCACCACTGAAGGCGGGAGTCTCTGTCGATTGCGGGTAGGCGAGCCCCGCTCCGACAGATGGGTAGTGGATATCTCCGCCTGCGAGAACCAGAGGCGGGTTCCCGTTGCCTGTGAGATAGAAGAAGAATACCGGATCATATCCGCGTTTTGGCTCGGGGTTGAAGATAATGGATGTCGAACTGGCGCGCCCGGTTCCGGTGGAGTCGACGGAGTATGTTCCGGTGAATGGGAGGCTGATCTGGGCGCCAGTCACTGGATTGGCGCTGGTTCCCTGGATGGTATTTACGGCCAGGAAAGTGTCGGTGAAACCGTTCGTAAGGTTGCCTGCTCCATCGGCGGTGAACAGGCCGACCGAAGTCAACGTCAAGGGCACGATGTTGAGATTGCTGAGGTCTGTCCCAGTCACCCCGAAGACATAGGTGCCAGAAAACGACTGGTTACTGGTAAAGCTGCCAGTGGCGGTTCCCTGGCCGATGGCGACGCCGGCGGTCAACCCAAAGGGAGCAGATCCGTTAATCGAGTCGTCGGTTTCGATCAGTTGGATGTGAGATTCGTCAACAATGAAGCCCATAAACTGCAAAGCGATGGGTTTGTTGGAGGGACCGAACGGGGCCGTCAGATTCAATGTGATTGCGCCAAACTGATCGGGAGGTGTGAGTGTCCCGGAGAGACCGAGGGCTGTGACTTTAACTCTCCTGGAGACAATCTCGTCCGTGACGCTGCCGTTTCCCGAGATTGCGTTGGTCGAATCGATATTGAGAACGCCACCGAAGGCTACCGGCACGGAAATGACAACGTCGGTCCCGCTTGCAACGAAGGCATAGCCGCCCGTGGGCGCAGTGGTGCTGGTCTGCAAATCAATGGTCCCGGTGGCGGAAGCTCCAGTAGCGGCATTTCCGAGATCCATTTGGGAAATCAACGACTGCGAGTGGGAGAGATAAACGAAGGCAAAGGTCTCGACGCCGTTTCCACCAATGTTGTTGTCGTTGGTGTTGATGGTGATCGTTCCTCGACCATCGCTGCCGAGAAAATAGTTGCCGCTCAGATTTGTATCCGTTAGCGACCCCGAGATGTAATTTGCGGTTTGCTCGCCACTTTTAATGTTCCCGTTGCCATCGAGCACCAGCGCGGCGGCAAATTGGTAAGGGTTAAGGCTCGAGTCCGCACCCTGGGCCTGAAGCACATACGTGCCCGCCGCAAGATTGCCGTTAAAGCTGTTCACTGTAATTGGAGCAACCACGTTCGACGTGGGAGATGCAGTCGCGTAGGCGACAATTTCTACCGCGATGCTGTCGGTCGAGAGAGTCGCAGGTGCGGTGTAGGAGTTGGCCGCGCCGCTGGCGGTGTGAAGAGTACTGAGGGTGCCGCAGTTGCCGGCCCCGATGCTGCTGGGACAGACCAAAGACCAATCTACTCCGTAATTATTGGGATCGTTCGTGACCACGGCCGTGAGGTTCTCGGTGAAGCTGACGGCGAGCGCCCCTGCGGGCTCGGGCTGAAAAGCGATGGCGACCTGGGACTGCGAAGGGAGTGTAGGATTCTGCACGTTCGCGGTGCTTCCTCCTCCGCATCCGGCCGATGATACAGACATCGCCGCCACTAAAAGAAAGAGAATCCATCGTTTGATTGCCACTGCCGACCTCCCGTAACTGAGTTGCTTCCTATTGCTCGTCATCGAATCGACATCCTTAAAAAGACCTTTCCCCGACGGAGCCAAAAGCTATTGCCCCGTGCCTCGCAGATACACAACCTGCGGCTGCCCGAAAGGCTCAGGCGAGTAATTAATCGTGAGAGTGCCTGGCTTGAATCCCACGCCGCTGGGGGTGAAAGTTACCGTGAGCGTGCAACTGGCGCCGGGCGCCAGTGTGACTGGGCAATCGTCGCTCTCGGCATAGTTGCCTTGCGCCAGTATTTTCCCGACGAAGGTGACGGTCTGCGGGCTCTTCAGAGTCGGGTCATTGAGCAGAGTAATCGTCAGCGGCGAACTGGTTGTGCTTGCGCTCTCATCGCCAAAATCCAAACCAGCACTCGGGGACATGCGCAAAGGGCTGGGCTTATTGGCCTTCAACTCCACCGGAAAGCGTCCGCTATCGATTTCGCAGTTCGGCGGCGACGGTGGTTCAGTCGGAGCATTGGTACACTGCACCGTGTTCAGTTGGAGGAAATAATCCAGACCGTTGTTTATGTCGGTGTTGGGCTGCGGCACATACGTTACCTGCACCGTGCAGGTCGCCTGCGGCGCCAACAACATTCCGGTGCAGGTATCGGACGAAATCTGGAGGTTCGGTAGCAAAGTGCCAGGATCGCTATCGCAGTTGTATTGAATGGTGGAACTGTCGGCTGTAATGAAGTTGGCGACACCCGGCGGGCTGCCTACCACTTGCAGACCAGCGACTCGACTGGTGGCTAATAAAGGATGCGGTAGCGTGAGCGAACCCTTCTGCGGGTTCACGCAGGGTGCGCTGCCCAGTATCTGCACTGCATTCATGCTGCCGTTGGTGAATGACAGCGTTTGAGGCAGGCTCGCTTCCGGCGGGTTCAGAGGTTCCTCCGCACCGAAATCGAGTTCAGGAGTCGAGGGCCGGATGGCGCTGAGACCGATGCCAGTGATGGGCACAGCGAAAGAAGTGTCGCTATCCGCACTCGATGGACTGGTAACGGTTAACGTCGCGCCCAGAGGAAACGGACAATATTCGGGCGCGGCTCCGAGGATGGACTGTGCGGTTCCGGATTGCGGAAAAGGCAGCCACGGACAGCCTTCCTCAGGAGTAAATGAAACTGTGACGGTGCAGGAGCCTCCCGCACTGAGGGAGAAAGTCGAACCGAATGGAGAGGCGCAAGTATCCTCGTGGGCAAAATTTGCGACGCCATTGAAATCACTCGGTGCATCGTTGAAAGCGCCGGGATTGACGTTCCACTGCAGGGCCAGACCACTCAGGACGGAACCGGAATTATTCGTCAGCGTAATCGTCTGCGTGGTTGCACTCGCCTCCAGCATTTGAGCGGGGAAGGTTACGACCGCCGGAGTCAACGTGATCGGTTGCTGGCATGCGCTTGAGCTGTTCAACGCAATGCATATGTTTCCTGAATCTCCGGCCAGCGTAGTGTCACCAAGACTGCCGGGACAATTGCTCGTGGCCACCATGTAAGAAGGCCCTGCGCCTTGCAGAATGTAGCCGCCCTGCACAGATTTGAAGGTGACGGGATTTACTCCCGTGGGAGAAGCCGGAGGCGCTCCAATCTGGCCGATATCAGATCCGTTGAGCCCAATGATCTGCAAAATGACCGAATTGCCACTGATCTGGCCATTCACTGAGGCGGTCGAGAAGCAAGGGTAATCGCTGAGATTGGTCGCGGGGTCTGTAAAGACTAAGGTTCCCGTGACCGTCGCGTTACTCGCCCCAATGTTTTGCCCCTGCGTTAGAGTTCCCGAGACGGCGAAATCTTGATTGCTCAGACCCGAGCCCTCGCTCGTGCTATGAAAACTCCCTTGGATCGATCCCGAAATCGGAGGCACGGACACGGCGCTCCATGAGAGTCCAGTCACGGCGTATCCGCATGGCGAGCCGCCGACGGCCGCGCCGACGGTTGAAGCGTAGGTCCCCATCATGGTCGAGCCATCTGAACTCAGCGTTCCGGTGAGAGTAAAAGTCTGGGTGCCGGCGACCTCGGTAACGGTTACGTTCTGCCCGCTGAGGGTGACCGCGACTGGAGCGGATCCGCTACTGCACGGGCCCGTTGTGGAAGCGGACGAAGTGATGGAATAAACCGTCTGACCAGTGATGGAGCCATTGCTCTGCAGCAGAAACCCACCCTGCAGGCCGCCGCTGAAAGTTGGATCACTCGGATTCCCGTCGGTCTGTGGCGCCATCGTGAACTGCCAGTTGCCCTCGACCGCCGCAGTCGCACTCTGCTGCTGTGGGCTCGATGCTCCTCCTCCCCCGCACGCCGAAAGCATGGCCGAAACCATGACCGTGATCGTCAGGGTGGCGAGTAGCGAAACCGGCACTGCTTTCGCATGGCGTCCATGGAACCGCCTCAATCTCCGGCTCGCGCTAAGTCGCTCTCGACTTGGGTTCAATCTCTGCATGATGTTTCTTCATCCTGAAGAGTGCGGCTGCTTGAAGTCGCCTGCTTGCGCCGGAGCTTCGCTGCCGTTGAGGAAGGAGGCAGTTGAAGCAGGCTCATCTCCGATACGCGTAGCGCTCTGAAATTGCGCTCCGAAATCGAAGCCTGGCCGCTGCCGGTTGCGAGACCGCTGATGGGAATCGCAAACGCCGTGTCGTTATCTGCGCTCACGGGACTCGTAACGGTTAGCGTTGCGGTCATCGCGGAGGCACACTGGCTTGCGCACTGAGGGGTAAAGCTGATCGTAACCACACACGATTGCCCGGACGCGAGATTGAACGGTTCTCCCTGTGAAGACGCCCCCGCGAGTCCGCAAGTGTCCGTCTCGGCAAAATTGGTTGCGCTGGCAGGGATGTTCGCGAACGTCAACGCCAAGCCGCTCAGAGTAGTGCTCGATGTGTTTGTCAACGCAATTGTTTGCGTCGATGTAGTACCAACTATCTGCGCCGGAAAAGTTAGAGCCACCGGAGTCAGCGTGATGGGTTGCTGGCAGGCGTTTGGCGTTCCTAACGCTGCCAGCGCAAGGCAGACATCTCCGTAGTCCCCTGCTTTGACTGTGCTGGTCAGGCTTCCCGGACACGAACTCGTGGCCACCATGTAGGACGGCCCGGCTCCCTGCAGAATGTAGCCGCCCTGCACGGAATTAAAGGTGACAGGATTGACTCCTGTCGGAGAAACGGCTGCTCCGCCGATCTGGCCGATGGTCGCCCCGTTGCTCCCAAGGATCTGCAAGACAACGGAGTCGCCGCTGATCTGGCCGGCTACCGAGGCCGTCGATAAGCAAGGGTAATCGCTCAGACCCGACCCCGGGTTTACAAAGGTCAAGGTTCCCGTTACCGGTGCGTTGCTCGCCCCCGTGTTTGCGCCCTGAACTAGATTTCCGGTCACGGCAAAATCCTGATTGTTTAGACCCGAGCTTGCGCTCGTGCTATGAAAACTCCCCTGGATAGTTCCAGTGATTGAAGGCACGAGAATTGCGCTCCATTGCAGACCCGTCTGGGCGGTTCCGCAAGGCGAACCATCGTCTGCGGTTCCGGCGGTTGAAGCATAGGTGCCGACCATCGTCGATCCATCGAAACTCAAGGTTCCAGTAAAGGTGAAGGTTTGGGTGCCGGCCGTGGCCGTGAAGGTGGCGTTCTGGCCGTTGACAGTTCCGGTGATTGTGGCCGAGCCTCTACTGCAAGGAATCAAGAACTGCGGCAACAAGACAGCGTAGGCCGCAGCTCCCGTCATTGAACCGCCGTTCTGCAGCAAAAAGCCGCCCTGCAAGCCTCCCAGAAATGAACCGTCCGCCGGAGGCGCCACCGTGAACTGCCAGTTTCCCGAAACCGTTGGATTGTTCGCGGCATTGCTCGAACCGCCGCCTCCGCACGCCGAAAACATCATCGCAGCGGCCAACGCCGCGATTAGCAGCGCCTTCCGATAGCCTGCGCACCAGCGGCGCGAAGACGACTGGCTGTTCGCGAGACCAAGCGTTCGATCTTTGACCAATCTCAGCATGATGATTCCACGGCCTAGAAACCTATCTTCAGACCAAGCTGCATGGTTCGGGAGCGATGCGCATCCAGCGGGTGCAAGAAACTTGCTCCAGTGACGCAATCTGCTCCGCTGCCTTGAAAACCGGCGGAATACGAAGGGCCGGCATAGCAGCCGACGACGTTATTTCCAGTGCTGCCCGGATTATCTGGATCGTAAATGCGGAACTGCGTGTGATTGAAAATGTTGAAGACCTCAGCCCGGAACTCGATCTGGCCCGACTCCCTGATCTTGAAGTGCTTCAAGAGAGCCATGTCCCAGTTCATGCGTCCAGGATTGTTCAGGAAGTTACGGCCGGCGTCCCCGAAGGTGAGTCCGCGGGGAGCCACAAACTGGGATGGATTGCCGATGAGCGGGCCGAAGCTTTGAGGATTGTTACCGGGAGCGAGCAGTCCCGGAACGACGTCGGGATACGAAGCCGCGATGCCGAGCCCGCTCGAAACCCCAGCATTGTCGGTGAGTGAGATGCCGGTATTGCCCGCGCTGTTGATCACGGTGAACGGCGTTCCCGATTGAAAAATTGTTACTCCCGAAAGTTCCCAGCCTTCGCGCAGTTGATTCAGCAGCGCGGAACAACAATTCGATTTAGGTGGGGCGGTGCTCGCCGGTGTCTGCCGCTCCTCGATCAAGTCGACGAAGCTGCGGGGGAAGTTCTTGAACGGCAGCTGATATACGTAGCTGATGGTGGCCAAATGACGTTCGTCGAAATTAGAGCTCGCCTTGTTCTCCCGGAGATCGTAAGAATTGACCAGGACGGGATCGCTTCGGTCGGAAGCGTCATCAATCGAATGGCTATAGGAGTACGACAACCCGAGCGTAAGCGGTCCGCTGCTATGCCGCACTGTGGTCTGCAGTGCGTGGTAACTCGAATCCGCCACATTCTGCAATGAGAGAATTCTCCCCAGACCCGGGTATGGCCGGCCGGCCAGCGAATTTACGTTGGGGATGTATGGATTCGTGCAAGCTGCCTGCAAATGAGTGTAGGCGGGGTTCTGCGGTGTGACCTGCGTTCCATTCATGAGCAAGAATGAGTGAGTGCCGTCGCCTGGGGCGTCTCCGGGAGATCCCGATTGCCCGTTGGGAAGAATCGTGCAATCAGTAATGGTCAGGGGCTCGGTCGGTCCAAAAGGATTTTCGCTGGCGGGCAACGGCAGCAACTGGTTGAGCTGACGCTCGACCGTCAAATGTGTCCCCTTACTCCCCACATAAGCGACATTAACGACATAGGCTCGGGCCAGTTCGCGTTGAATCCCGAAGCTCCATTGCTGCGCGTTGGACCAGACCGCTCGGGTGGGAATGGAAGTGACGTCGAGAGGAAACACCGAACCTGGCGGCGGAGCCGTTCCACCCACCGGACTGGCACACGCGGCATTGTTCGGGTCGAATGCAGATCCATAGCCAACGTTGCCGATGCAGGGGTAGCTGACCGGAAGCTGTTGCGTCATGCTGAGCACAACCGGCGCGCTGGCTTCGAGCGATCCGGTATTAGCTTCGTTGCCGGTGCCGTGCTCGAAAAATATTCCATAGCCGCCACGAATCGACGTCTTGCCGTCTCCCCAGGGATCCCAGGCAAAGCCGACCCGCGGCGCCGGATTGAACAAATGACCACTCATGCAGCTTGCGGGCGTGCCGTTAACACCGCACTGCACCAGTCCCAGATCGCTCACTACCCCGGGGTTTAGCTGGAAGGTAGTCGGATTGAAAGATATCGGGGCAGACTGGTTGGATTTATCCAGGAGTTCGCCGTAAATAGGATCGACCGCAAATCTCGATGAGTTGAATCGCGAGGCTTCCCAGTTCCATGCGCCGCGATACTTTTCGCTATAAGGACCAAACAAACTGACGCGCAGGCCGAGGTTGAGGGTCAAGTTGTGCGCCACTTTCCAGTCATCCTGGAAATAGGGTTCGGCGATCTGGTAACGCTGGTAGTAGCGATGTTGCGCGGAATCCTGGGTGAAGCTTTGAATGAATCCTTCGGGATTGCTGTTGGC
>Ga0074044_10005058_pt1 | contig 10794 bp, 10 predicted proteins | sample BogForMeECP23OM1_FD_94443 | JGI IMG/M metagenome (GOLD analysis project Ga0074044, IMG submission 94443) | Bog forest soil microbial communities from Calvert Island, British Columbia, Canada - Bog Forest MetaG ECP23OM1 | ecosystem: Environmental > Terrestrial > Soil > Wetlands ...
TGGGTCAGACTCTGCCGCGCCGCCTCGCTGGAAGCGCGGCAGCTGCACCTCCAAGAACAGACACGTTTTGCGCCGAGACACCCTATGAAGCGGCCGACATTTGGCGGGCAGAGCGCACCCACTCTGCCCGGTTAGCATCAGACGTCGGTTTGCTCGGCGATGGCCAGAGCGTCATCGACCTCGATACCGAGATAGCGAACCGTGCTCTCGATCTTGGTGTGACCGAGGAGCAATTGGACGGCCCGCAGATTGCCGGTGCGGCGATAGATCAGCGTGGCTTTGGTCCGCCGCAGTGAATGCGTACCGAACATGCACGGATCGAGCCCAATGCCGCGTATCCACTCGCCGAGGAGACGGGCATATTGTCGGGTCGAGAGGCCATGCTCGGGCCGACGTTGTGCGGCAAAAAGGAATTGTCCTTGCTTCCTGTTCGCCGAGCGGAGGTATTCGTCGACCGCTTGCCGGGTTTGTTCGGTGACCTCGAACCGCACCGGCCGGCCGGTCTTCTTCTGGCGGACCGTGGCGCGTTCAATGGCGTAGCCGTGTGGGGCAATATCCTCGACCTTGAGAGCCACGACATCGCAACCGCGCAGCTTGCTGTCGATGGCGAGGTTGAACAGCGCCAAGTCGCGCTTGCGGTCTGCCATTTGAAGCTTGGTGCGGATTGACCAGACGTGTTTTGGCCGTAGCGGCGGTTTGGCTCCGGTCAGCTTGCCCTTGTTCCAAGGGATACGCCTGGACGCAACTGGGGCTGGATTTTCGCGGTCTTGCATAGTCGTTCTCCTCGTTTGTGAGAACGACCAGCATGGTCTCAATTCAACCGCTCCCGCTCGCGGATCGGCGTCCGCTTACGGGGGTGAAGCTGCCGCGTTCGCCCCTGGCCGGCGCGGCAGGGTCTGACCCTTAGCCGACATCGCCCCATGTGGAAATCATGCGACTAAATGCACGGCCCTAGACACGCTTTTCGTCTGCGGAGGGTAGCCACACAACTCTGAGGACGGCGTATCCTGCGATCAGGTCGCCCTCCTCGCTTTCCGGTGATTGAGCAGTATCGATTAAATTGATACCATGAACAGAAAGAGCTTGTGGGTGATCGAGTTGATCAGTAGGATTCGCTTATTAACCGCAGCAGCCATCGCCTCCGCGATTTGTTGTTGCGCGTGCAGCGGTCGTCTACCGCAGGGCGCATTGGTTCCGGTCACACAGGCCAACACAGAAGGGACATCGCTTGTCCCGGTGCTTGTCGCTACAACACGGAAGCGCGCAGCAGATGATCCTGGTGAAATGTTCGAGAGCGAGCAAGCAGAAGACGTGTCTCATGGGTCGGTTGCTGTTTCCATTCCACCCGACGCAGCACGAAAGATTGGCGAGGTACAATGGCCCACCTCTTTGCCAGGCGATCCTCGGCAGAGCTTTGTAACCATTGCGGCGAACCATCTCGATAAACAATCGTTTGTCACCGCTCTGTCGACGGCCGCCAAGCAGACTGGACGCGGCAAGGTGCTTGTCTTCGTTCATGGCTTCAATAACCGGTTCGATGAGGCCGTTTATCGATTTGCCCAAATCGTCCATGATTCCAAAGCGCCCGCTGTTCCGGTGTTATTTTCCTGGCCGTCGCGCGGCGTGGTAGGACTGCGCGAGTACCAGTATGATCTTGAAAGTGCAAACAACTCTCGCGGTGCTTTCGAGCAATTGCTCGATACGATTGCGGCCAACGCGAGTGTGAAACAGGTTACGGTCTTCTGTCATTCGATGGGGTGTCTCCTCACCCTTGAAGCGCTGCGTTCTAAGGCGATCCGCGCCGGCAAGATCGGAGACAAGGTCAAAAACGTCTTGCTCGTAGCGCCCGACGTGGACAGCAACATTTTCCGTACGCACATGCGACAAATGGGCAACGCTAGGCCTCGTTTTGCACTGTTCATGTCTCAGGACGACCACGCTCTCAAATTGTCCAAGTCTATTTGGGGTGGCGTTACGCGACTTGGCGACATCGATCCTGATCAGGAGCCCTATAAGACCGAGTTTCAACGCGACGGCATTATGGTGTTCGATTTGACGGGCCTACGGGGCAGCGCACACTCGCGCGCGTTTGAAGATGTTACCTCGGTCATGGGCATGATCGAACAACGGCTCGCCGAAGGCCAACAGATGACGGACAACGGCTCGACGTCAGAAGGTGCCCGTCAATGATATGTTAGGGCTCACATTGGTTAGCATCGGACCGAAGCAGGTAACGCTCGCGGCGGCGGGAGTAATTCCCCGCGCAAAGCGAGCCGCCCCACCCCATTTGCGCGGGCCTTGATCCGCGTCTTGCGTGGTGGTTCCGTCCATTCAACTGTCGACGTCCGTGACTTCCAAATGTCGAGAGTGGCTATGATCGCCCGGCCAGCGCTTCCTCCAGCCCGGCGGGATCGCTGAAGGCTTCTCTGCCGATGTCGATACGCACCCACGAAATCTCGCCGGTGAAGTGGCCCTGCGGTGTTTCGTAATCCTCGGTCACCGGCGCGCCGTAGTCCTTGCCGATGTCGGTGAAATCGTCTGCGGAGAATAGGAACGGCACGGTACGCGTGAGTTTAGCCTCGCCCACTTTCTGGCCATCGACGAACAGCGTGCCAACCCCGCCCTTGCCGACGCCGCCGCCGTCATACTTGAACTCGTAGCGAATGGTGTGCTTGCCAGGTGCCAGCGCTTGGGTGCCGCGAGCGTAAACGTGCTCGAAGCCGAGGAAATTGTAGCAATACGCAGGCACCCCGCTCTTCAGGTACAGACCCCACCCGCCGAACCGGCCGCCCTGGACAATGATGGCACCGCTGGCCTTGGCATCGGGAATGGTAAATTCCGCGGTGACGACGTGCGACTTGTTTTTGATGTTGAGAACCGTGTTCTCGTTCATATGGCTCATGCCGGGATAAAGCGTCTGCGATGTACGTCCGGCTAACAGGTCGGGTCGCCCAGCGAGGTCCGAGTTGAACCGCTCAATTCTGCGGTCATCCAGCGGGAACACGTTGTACTTGGCACCCTCCAACAGAAAAAGTTGCTGCAGCTCCTTCAATTTCCCCGGATTCTGCGCCGCAATGTTGTTAGCTTGCGTCCAGTCGTCCGGCGCATACAGTTCCCAAATATCTTCATCGAATTTTGGGAGTTTAGCGGTAAAGAGCCACGGTGTGCTGTGCCTGGTGCAGGCCGACCAACCCTGATGATAAATGCCGCGATTAGCGGCCAGCTCGAAATATTGCGTCGTGTGACGTTCGGGCGCCTGAGCGTCGTCAAACGAATAGGCGAAGCTCGTGCCTTCGATCGGCTGCTGCTGGATGCCGTCCACGAATTCAGGAACCGGCAGCTTCGCCGCTTCGAGGATGGTCGGCACAATGTCGATCACGTGGCACCACTGATTGCGGATTTCCCCCTTGGCCTTGATACCGGCCGGCCACTGCACAATCATGCCATTGCGCGTGCCGCCCCAGTGCGAAGCAACCTGCTTGGTCCATTGGTAGGGTGTGTCCATCGCGTGCGCCCAGCCAACGGGGTAGTGGCAGTAGGTCATCGGACCGCCAATCTCGTCGAGATGCGGCAGGATGTCGGCCGCGCTCTGCACAACGCCGTTTAGCGCCGCAATTTCATTGAACGCGCCGTTCGGGCCGCCTTCGCCGCTGGCCCCGTTATCTCCGAGAATGTAGAGAAACAAGGTGTTGTCCAACGCTGCCATTTCTTGCAGCGTGTTCACAATGCGCCCGACCTGAACGTCGGTATGATCGGCGAACCCGGCATAGGCCTCCATCAACCGCGCCCCCACACGTTTTTCGTCGGTAGACAAAGAGTCCCATGCGGGAATCTCCCTGGGCCGTTCGGTCAACCGGGCGTCCTGCGGGATCACACCGAGCTGCTTCTGTCGCGCGAATATCTGCTCGCGCAATTTGTCCCAACCCGCGTCGAATTTGCCCCGATACTTCTCTATGTACGGCCTCGGCACATGGAACGGCGCGTGGACGGCACCATACGAAACATACGCAAAGAACGGCTTGTCCGGAGTCATGGCCTTCTGCTCGCGCATGAAGGCGATGGCACGCGTCGTCATGTCTTCACTGAAATGGTAGTTGGGGTCATCTGGCGTCGGCACCGGCATCGTTCCCTCGAACAAGGTGGGCTGCCACTGGTTCGTTTCGCCTCCGAGGAACCCGTAGAAGCGCTCGAAGCCCTCGCCAGTCGGCCACCGGTCGAATGGGCCGGAGGCGCTCGTTTCCCACACCGGAGTCTGGTGCATCTTGCCGAAGGCGACCGTGTTATATCCATTCAGCTTCAATATCTGGGCGATCGTCGCCGCGCTGTCTGGCCGGACGGATGTGTAGCCGGGAAATCCGGTGGCGATCTCGGTGATGCCCGCCATGTTGACGGAATGGTGGTTGCGCCCGGTCAGCAGGGCCTGGCGCGTCGGAGAGCACAGTGCCGTCGTATGGAAGCGCGTGTAGGTCAGTCCTGCGCTCGCCAGGCGCTCCGCAACCGGCATTTTGCACGGGCCGCCATAGGCGCTGGATGCACCGAAGCCCATATCGTCGATCAGGACGATGACGACGTTGGGGGCGCCCTGCGGCGCGTGCAGCGGGCGGATCGCCGGCGCACGTGCATCGCGCGCGTCGAGCGCCGGCGGAGATTTTGCCTGTGCCTGCGGGACCGGCAATACCGTGCGGCTATCGATCGGCGTCTGCGCCCGCGCTCCAGGGACTATTCCAAATGCTGTGAGAAGCGCCGTCTTCGCAGTCGTTAGAAGGAGCTTGCGTCGATTCATGTTCGCCTCCTCTAGTCTCGTGATGATCCGTTCTTCCCTCACAGGACACAGCGGAACCCAACGTGGCACGTGGATGTGTCGATCGGCTGCGGGTAGCGTGCTGCTGGCCGGTAGCGACGGCAATAGTTGGGCGCGCACAAGTGTGAGCCACCTTTGAGCACCCTGCGGGGAATTTTGATCGGTTGGCCGCTGTCGTAGCTGTCAGCTGCGGTCCCACCGCGCGGATTCTTCGGAATGCAGCACGCCTTCAGCGCATCGGCTTCGTGCCCTGCTGCGTACCAGTCGGTCGTCCACTCCCAGACATTGCCGATCATGTCATAGAGGCCGTAGCCATTAGGCGGAAATGTTCCGACCGGCGAGGTGCGCTCGAAACCATCCTCTGCAAGATTTTGCCAGGGAAATTGACCCTGCCATGTGTTAGCCATGTGACGGCCATTGGCCATGAATTCGTCGCCCCAGGCGAATTCGGCGCCGTCCAGACCACCGCGCGCCGCGAATTCCCATTCTGCTTCAGTTGGTAAGTCCTTGCCCGCCCACTTGGCGTAAGACTCGGCATCGCGGTACGCGATGTGGACAACGGGATGATCATCGAGCCCGGCGATCGAACTCCGAGGTCCAAAGGGCCGGCGCCAATTGGCGCCGAATTTGAACTTCCACCAGTTCGCGAAGTTGGAAAGGTCTACTGGATGATTGGGCGGACTGAAGACGAGTGAACCCGCCTTGAGCATGTGCGGCATCGCGCCGGGGTAGTCCGCGGGCTCCGGCCGCATCTCGGCAAATGTGATGTAGCCGGTCTCGTTGGCGAATTTACGAAATTGCCGATTGGTGACCGGGGTACTGTCGATCCAAAAAGCATCGACCGTGACGCGATGGACTGGAGCCTCTTCCGGATAATGTTTGTCTGATCCCATACGGAAAGTGCCGCCGGGAACAAACACCATACCCGAACGGATTTTGACGGTTGAAAATCCAGCAGGATCAATAGCTGCGATACCAGTCACGCGATCCTCCGCACTCGCAGGCACTACGCTACAATCCGCATCTCTACATCACCGGGGAACAATTTTGCTCGACCTTCGCGTGCGTAATTCCCAAGCAGATTGCAATGCTATGGCACAGAGTGAAGAGTGAGACCCGCGACGCCTAAGGCAAGATTGACACCGACCTGCCCTTCTACGGAGAGCGGCTGGAGCGCAAAAGATCGATGCGAGCCGCCAACAAGGACATTTGCACTTGCGCCGACCCCCAAAGAAGCGCCACCGCTTGCGCCACCATACTTGCCCGCGAGCGCGCCGTGATGGACCCCGCTCGTCGGTGCAAGCACCGCCCATGCCATGGCGCCACCTCCCCTGATACCTACATCGAGGCCCACGCGGTTGATATGCCCGACGTAGTTCTCCGGCGGTCCGCCAGCGTCTGGAGTGAAACGACAACTCAGCTTTTGATGCGACCCAACGATCAGGCCAACACTGGCTGACGTCCTACAGGATAACACGCCTGCCTTAGTTTGATTCGTCTGCTGAGCAACTGCCGGAACAGCAATCCCAAGAAATACTGCGACGGTTAGAAGTATGGGACGATGTTTCGACATGGGCGGTCTCCTGTTGTTCGCTTCGACATTTTGCGGTGGATGAGAGTTACCGTTGCGAGTTTGCAATAAGGCAACGCAAATTGCACAGGTCCCCGCCGAATAGGGAATTCGACCGAGTCACTGCAGTCTACCGAACTTCGCGTCACCTTCAACAAGGTTTATAAATCGCCAATTCTGATGGACGTCGACGTCACCGACATACCGCAACGATTCGCCCGTAAACATCAACGACCTGAGCGCATGCGGGCGCAACAACCACAGGCGCTGCTACCACCGCGCCCGCGGCTACGGCTCTGCGAGTTGTACGCCGAGCTACACCGGCGTAGCTCAGCGGTGTTAGCGGACGACCGATCCGCGCCTGAGCCGACGATACAAGCGACGCTCGCATATCCAATGGTACGTTTCCGTTCCAGAAAAGAGCGCCAGCGCCAAGCAAGGTCGCAATTGAAAGGCGCATAACGGCAGCGGCGGTGGGGGTCATTTTCCTGCTCCTGATTTCACGGTCCCCTGGGGCACTTCGTCGATGTCGCCGAGAGCATTCAAAGCGACTTTTCTCGCGTCTTGAGACGGCGTGAACGCGAAGGCGTCGGCCGGAACATCCGTTTTCCAGTCTTTGATATGGAGGGTGTATTGAGGCGCCGCAGCCTCGGTTTTGCTTGTGATCACATACTTGCGCGGAATCGGACGAGCGCCGACCTCAATCCAAATCTGCCAGTCGGTCTCCGAGTCGCGAAAGGCCAGGTGCTCGCACTCGACGCCGTCAATTACGCCGCGGCCGATATGCTTTGCATCGATAACATCCTCCATCATCACGTCGAAAACGTCGGACAAAAGAAGGTCGGCGCCAGGCGCCATGACCCCGTACTTGTCTCGCAGCAGATCAATGAGCTGATCAACCGACCCAGGAGATTCAATCTGGGCGAAGGTATTGCTGGCCTTGCTGTTCACAGTGAGTGTTTTCCCGTCATAGACAATCTCGATATCCGTGTAACCGCCCACGCGATGCGCGCGTAACTTATCCGGACGGCTCAATTGCACCTGACCCGAACTGGTGAATTGAATCTTCTGCACCTCGGGCGTGATTATCTCGATATCGGTATCGATGGTAACCGAAAGGTTCTGTTGACTTGCGATGTAGTTCGACATCGCTTTGAGAATGCTCACAGCATCATCGTTCTGCGCCTGAGCACGAGGCATGGAGGAAACATTTACCGCCAGCATTACGCCAACAACAATGACCAGCCAGGCAATCGATCCGATTGAGATCGACCGCGTTCCTTGCTTCATCATCACTTTCTCCATCGATTGTTGATCATCAACCGAAGTCTGTATGTCGGGAAGCAATCGCGTTTAATCCTCAGCGACCTCTCGGCGAATTGAAGGCGGTGCGCCGAGGCCTTCAGTTGGCGCCGATGCTCCTCAAAGTGGATTTCGACATGGTCGTCTGCTCGCTGTGAGTAAATTGTAGGAGTGAGGGCGTTTCTCTTGCTGGCTGTGCGCGCACAGCTCTCACTCGCGGAAGCCGCGCGGAATCGGCAGCCATCTACTTCCGCAGTTAAATTCTAGTGCGAATCCAGTGTCCTCCGTCAAGCTGCCAATTTTGTGACAAAGGCTGAACCGACGCATCACACTATTCCGTGATAAAGGGTCAATATTAGGGACGAAATTTCCCTTTGAAAGGCGTTTCGCATGAGGTCTGTGCCAACCGGAGTTGCGACTTTTGGGCAACAGCCCTAATGAATCTGATCGCGGTTTGCATCGCAATCTGATTTGCGCGTTCAAGTTCCGGGCAAAACCGCCTAAAATTCTCCTGCAGCGTTGCTTTCGAGCACGGCTAACGTGAATCGTTAGTGTGCAAATTCGCTCGGGGGAGCCATGATGAAGCGGGGCCATCGTGCGATCTTGATAAGATCGTGGCTTAGGCAAGGGTCATCTCGGACAGTCGCTGCAATCGCCGGGCTAACATTCGCCGCAACGGCTCTGGCACCGAATAGTTCCTTGGCGGACGAAAACGGCGTCAGTTTCTGGATACCCGGCTTTTTCGGAAGTTTGGCGGCAACGCCGCAACAACCGGGATGGTCGGTGGCAGCGATCAACTATTACACAAGTGTATCGGCGAGCGGTAATGTCGCCGTATCCAAGGAAATCACGATTGGCCAATTCAATCCGGCGCTCAATGCCAGCGTGAACGCCAATATCAGCGCAAGAGCTGACATCGGAATTTTCATACCGACCTACGTGTTTGCGACACCGTTCCTTGGGGGCCAGGCCTCTGCCAGCCTTCTCATGGCATACGGCGGCAATGACACTGCGTTGAACGCGACAATATCCGGCACGTTGGGACCGATCCCCTTCACCAGACCGATCGATCTCAGCCAGACTACGAACGGATTCGGCGATTTGGTTCCTCAGTTCGCGGTGCGGTGGAATGCCGGCGTCAACAACTACATGACGTACATAACCGGTGACGTTCCGGTTGGTCTCTATAACTCCGCCAATCTCGCTAACCTCGGCATCGGCCACGGCGCTATCGACGGTGGCGTTGGCTACACGTACTTCGATCCGAAGACCGGCCACGAATTCTCGGCGGTTTTGGGATTGACTGGAAACTTCGAGAATCCATCAACCAACTATACAAACGGCATTGACGCGCATCTCGATTGGGGCGCGTCGCAGTTCCTAACCAAGCAATTGCAAATCGGTCTGGTCGGATACTTCTACGAGCAGCTCACTCCTGACAGTGGTTGCGCTACAATATTGTGTCCCTTCGAGTCGCGGGTCATCGGCATTGGCCCGCAAATCGGATACCTCTTTCCGGTGGGAAATATGCAGGGCTATTTGAATCTGAAGGGTTACACGGAATTTGACAACGCGAACAGACCGGATGGCTGGAGCGTGTGGCTTACGTTCGTGCTGTCCCCGGCGGCACAAGCCGCCGCGACTCCATCACCGCCTATCCTGACAAAGTAGGGGCGCCGGCATTCCAATGGCGATGACGCTGACGCCCGCCGAATTCGCAAGGCTCGTTACCGATGAAATTCGAAGACGTAGGGGCAAGCTATTGAGCCGGGCGCGCTCGCTTAGAACTGCTTGACTATCCGCAGCTCGGCTTTGAATTTGTAGACTGGGTAATCATCGACGATGGGGACAGCAGCCTCCAGCGAAATGATCCAGCTATCCGCGATTTTCCGACCAACCGACACGTCGAGCGGGAGGAAGAGACGTCCGGTCTGACCAGAAATCGGGTCCCCGAAGTTGATGCGGATATCGTTGCTGGGATAGAAGTTCACAAACCAATGATCCGGCAGACCAATATTCAGTGTCGGGGCGATCTGCGGTTCGCTGATATTGCGTCTTGAAGGATCCCCGGCGAAGCTGACCGCATATCGGACCACAGGCACGAAATAGGTGTCGGGCCCAATCTCGAGGAAGGAGTAACGCACCCCGACACCCGGCATGATCTGCCATTTGCCGCTTCCCAATGCGTCTTCGGCGGTAGGTGCTACCAAACGAGCACCAAAACCGAACGCCCAGTGTCGATCGATAGCGTGGCTGAGAGCGGCCTGGAACGCCGCATCGCCAATTCCGAAGTCTCGATCAGTACCGGTTGGGCTGAATACCGTCTTGTCGACGAACGGAACCTGGCCGAGCAGTCCGAGCATCCAGCCCGCATGAAGGTCGGACTTCCAATTGGCCCGTAGCAGCCAGCTTCCTCGATCCGTTTGGCTGGTCGTGCCTGAGGACGTTTCGTAAAGGAATCGCGTTTCAAAGCTCCGCTGCGGGCGCGTAAAATCCTCGCCATTATAATCGGGATCTTGCTGTTCCGGATTAGATTGCTGCGCCTGCGGACCTTGATCGGAGGACGGCGCAGGCGTCGCACTACTGGCAGAAGCGGAATCCCAGACAATGGCCGCCCATGCGATGGAAAACACAAGGACGAAATGCGCACTGTAATGTTGTGGCTCGGCGCTCATTCCAAACGACGCTATCGCAAACCGGAACGAACTACACGTGATTTGGTGGCGTTGCGCGATTGTTCGGCGAGTCCTGATCACGTCCGAAACGTGGGAAGATACGTCTGTCGGATTAGGGCACCAAGCTGAAGCGTCAATGTAAATTTTGCCGTCCTCGCAGATTGACGCTGGGGCGTCCCAAATTGCTACCATTCTTGCGACCGACGTTGCGCTCGACCATGCCGTTCTGCACCTCAGCCACAAGCCAGACTACCGTAATTACCCGTTTAGAACCGGCCCGTCTGGATAGAACTCCGAGTAACTGGGGATGTCTCCTTATGGCCGATTCTGTTGAAAAAGTCGGAGTATCGACTCGGCTCAATTTTTTCAGCGCCATGGGTTCGGTTTTCAGATGCGGACGCGGGGGGCCTCATCATCCACCTCAGACTCAACGGAGCGAGTTCTAA
>Ga0074044_10005059_pt1 | contig 10794 bp, 10 predicted proteins | sample BogForMeECP23OM1_FD_94443 | JGI IMG/M metagenome (GOLD analysis project Ga0074044, IMG submission 94443) | Bog forest soil microbial communities from Calvert Island, British Columbia, Canada - Bog Forest MetaG ECP23OM1 | ecosystem: Environmental > Terrestrial > Soil > Wetlands ...
CACCTGATAGCCCTCGGGAATTTTCGCGACATCGTGCGCTTGCCACTGGATCATGTTGTGCTGATGCACCTCGCCGTTCCGGCGTGCTGCGTCGTGAGCGGGCTTGGCGGTAAGCGTCCAGCCCAGCCCCACCGCCTTCTGCAAAAAGCTTCGGCGCGACGTTTGCCCGCCGCCCCCTTGACGCGATCTTCGGATCTCCACGGGCGCTTAGTTTAGCGCGACTGCGCCTTGCGCGCACGAATTTGAGGGTATTCCCGAAGGGCGCAGGATGACAGCGAGGTGGACAGTGCGGGAAGCTATTGGGATCCAAATTTGGCGGCGGCAGGCCGTCGCGACGAGAAATCAAACTGGGCCTCGATGCAAAGTCTTTCTGGAGTCAAGCCGCGCGGCATGATAGAGTATCAAAAGACCTCACGTGCCCTCGCAGATGAGGCAAGGATGGAAACCAAATTGGGGGCAGGACCGTGCGCGCTCGCAGAAGAACAACAGGAGAGCGAGCAACCGGCGGACCGCCCCTCGCGTAGTCCCAAAGTTCTATTGACCAGTATTTGCCGCCCCATCGGGCCCGCCCACGGAGACGCTCCGAGTGTGGGCTACGAAGTGCTGCACGGACAAATCACCCGGGCGCAGGGGATCTTCAGCCCGCGCTCCGTGAATTTCACCTACGCGCTGGATTACATCGCTGCCAATCTGGATGCGCCCGCCGTGGTGCTCCAATACCCCTCGCATCGCGAGCTGATCCGCGAGCTGAAGAAGGCGCCGGACTACGTCGGCGTTTCCTTCAACCTGGTGACCTTTCAGCGTATGAAGGAAGCGGTGGCGTTGGTGCGGAAACACGCGCCGCGCGCCAAGATTGTTTTGGGCGGTTATGGAACGGTCCTCGACGACGCCACGCTGGCTCCTTACGGCGACTACTTCTGCCGCGGTGAGGGCGTGGCGTTCTTCCGTGCCTTGCTGAATGAGCCGCCCCGGCCTATGCCCTACGATCATCCTTTGGTGATGCTCAACCTGAAGGTTTTTTCCGTGCCCATGGACCGCACCGGCGTGATTTTCGCCGGGCTCGGCTGCCCCAATGGCTGCGACTTCTGCTGCACGTCGTATTACTTCAAGCGCCGCCACATTCGCCTGCTTCCCACCGGCGACGACATCTTCCGCGTCGTGGAGCGCTACCTCGAGGTCGACCCGCACATGAGCATGGCGATTCTCGACGAGGATTTCCTGCTCGCCAAGGACCGCGCCACCCGCATGCGCGAACTGGTGATGGCCCGCGGCACGCCGTTGTCCATTTTCTCCTTCGCCTCCGTCAAAGCCTTGAGCCGGTACACTCCTCAAGAACTATTGGAGACCGGCGTCGACGGGGTTTGGGTGGGGTACGAAGGAAAACGCTCGGGCTACGCCAAACAGCAGGGCAAACCCATCGAGGAATTGATTCCCGAATTGCGCTCGCACGGCATCACCGTGCTCTCCTCGATGATACTGGGCTTCGAATATCACACGCCGGAGATTATCCGCGAGGAGATGGCGGAGTTCCTGGCGCTGCGGCCCACCTATGCCCAATTCCTCATCTATGGTCCCACACCCGGCACGCCCTTCTACGAGCGCGTGATGCAGGAAGGACGCCTGCGCCCGGAAATGCTGGCGGACCCCGAACGTTATTACCGCAATTGCGACGGCTTTACCTCCATGGTGGTGCATCCCACCATGACGCCGGGGGAGATCGAGGGCTTGCAGCGCGAGTGCTTCAACACCGACTTCCGCGTCAATGGTCCTTCCATCCTGCGGTCCGTGGAGGTTTGGTTCCAGGGTTGGAAACGGTATCACAATTCTTCTTCTGCCTACTTGCGCGCCAAGGCGGAGCGCTGGGCGGTGGAAATTCAGCGCGCCTATCCGCTCTTCCGCGTAGCCAAACGCTCCGGCCCGACGCCGGAAGCCGCGGCGCGTCTGGAAGCGGAGATTCACGCTTCCCTCGGCCCGCCCCCCGTGCGCCAGCGCGTGCTTTCGTGGCTGGCGCCCGCCGCTGCCGCGTGGACCGGCTTTACCCTGCGCCACGACTTGCTCCAACACCCCAAGTTGGTCCGCCGCGCGTATCGCACCACTCCCTGGACACTGCGATCCGGTGAATTTGGTTCGCTTCGGGTTAGCCTGGAGCGCGCCTTGCACAGCACGCGGGTTGACATCGAAGGAGCCTTGGACCGCGCCAGCGCGCGACGCCTGGCCGCCGGCATTCGCGCCCATCTGTACAACAACGATGCCGACCTCAAAGTGGTGGTCGCCGAGGGGACGCGCGCCAAGCTCCGGGATCTGCAGCTTCTTGCCCACGAACTGGCGCCGTTGCGCCATCGCATCTCCATCTCGGTTCCATCCACTCCTGAAGCCTGGACTTTCCTGGAGAGCGCCTAGCAGGTGTAGCGCGGACCTGTTCTGAAGGTCCGCGGCTCGTCCCCGATGGTCAGGCAAAAGCCGCGGACCTACAGAACAGGTCCGCGCTACCGACCTCATAACCCTCGCTTAATGCTCGATGCAGAAGTCGTCATCTTCTTCTTTGACCTCCGGATCACAATTCAGCTTTCCTTCATCCTCGACGAACGGGATTCCGGCTTCTTGCAGGCGGAAACGGTTGGAGCGGAAATTACCGAAGGCTACCTTGAAGGGAGCGTGGGCCCGCAGATCAACAAGACTTGCGGCCGTGTCGCGAGTGGCGTTCAGGTTGGCGCGAAAGTTGACTCTGGTGATCCCGGCCACATTCGCACCGAGAATCAGCAACAACAGCCAGGAAAGGTGACGCCAATGCGGCTTCTCGACGGCGCACCCGAGAGGCGCCAGCGCCACAAGGGGAATCAGCCAAACCTGGGGAGCATAACGGGCCCACCAGCAAGCAGAGACGGGCAATACCGATCCGATTATGATCAGAATCAGGACCGTCGTGGTCCAGGGCGTGGCACCCTTCCACACGCCCATCGCCAGAAGCGCCAAAGACAGCACCAAGGCCGCAGCGAAGAGGGGTCCAAATCCTCCCGTCAGCGCATCGGGCTCGTCGAATGCGGCCCATTCGCTCCGGTCAACTTGCCAAGGTACTTTGAGCGTGGACTGGGGTGGCCAGTTAGAAGATCTGGAAAAAATCGACGCGGCGAGGTTCCGAACCCGGTTGGCCGGCAAGAAGGCAGGAGGGGTTGAAGCAGTCATGGTGATGATCGGGAAATCCCCTCTTCCGAAAAATGGATAGAACGGGTGGCCGTTCTCGAGGGTATTGAACACATAGGGATTCATCCCGAAGACCAACGTTCCGAGCTCCAGCGCCAGCACTGCCACGTAGACCGGTTTCCGCAAGGGCCGCTTTCGCCACGCCAGCAAAGCAATGAACCCCGAAAAAAAGATCGTGACGTATACCAAGCCCGTGAACTTCACCTGGATGATCAAAACGGCGGTTTCCAGCAGCAACAGGTTCACCCACCGATTGCCGTCGGCCACGCTCAGGAAACCGAGCGCGGCCAGGCAGGCCAGGAGCGAGGCCATTTGCCCATCCACATAGAAAGTGAACAGTTGGCAGAGCGCCACGGGGTTTGCCGCCACGAGCGCGGCCATCGCCACAGGCCAGGCGCTCAGCTTTGTTCTCAAGCCGGTGAAAACTGCCAGCGCCATCGAAAACGCCGCGGCAACCAGCAGAAGGTTTGCGAACTTACCGGTTTCGATGCGTCCGGTCAAACGGTACATCGCCGCGGCAATAATCCAGGGCCCTTTGGTGAAGTGAATCAGTTTGACGTTTTGGTCAATGGAGATCGGGCTGATGTAACGCGTGAAGAGCGGATTCCACCCGTGGGCAAGCTGGTAAACACCCTCCTGATGGTACGCCTGGCCATCAAACGAGACATCGTAGAAGGCCCGGCTGATCCAGGCGGAAGCAGCCACCAGCAGGGCCAAGAGCGCGGCCACCCACACGGCCATGCGGAAAGGGCGGCGGAAGTAGCTCCGCGCTCCCCACCCGGTCGCGAGGCATGAACCCCCCAGGGCGGTGGGCAGCACAAATCCATGGATGGGCATTCCCAGGGCCCAGCCGAGTTCGGATATGGCCACAAGCAGAAAAAGAAACGTCAGGATCGCCCCGCCCAAAAGGCCGGCAAATGCGGGAAGGGGAGGCCGCGTTTCCACAGAGTTCACGCTCACGAGTGGGCCTCGCTAAACCTTGGAGTGAACGACGCGGACGGAAGGCATGCCATCGGGCTCATCCACGAGCTCGATATCCTGGAAGATACTGGGTGATTCTTTCTTGAACACGCGGAAGACCTCGACCGCCAGCAAGCGAATCTCGGTATCGGCGTGGATGCTGCCGCGCAATTCGAGGAAGTGCCGCCAGGCGCGGGAATTTCCCGTCACGAAAATCTTGGTTTCGGTGGCATTGGGAAGGATGGAGCGGGCCGCCTGCCGCGCCCATTTGCGCCGATCGCGCGGGGCCATTTCCGGATGCTTCTGCTGCACGAATTGCGCGGTGGCCTCGGCGAGCTCGTCATACGCCTTGCGCAGAGATTCGATGGTCTGCTGCCATTTTTCGCGCAACTCCGGATTTTCCTGGTACAGCGGCGGCACCACGTATCGCGCGTCGCTCTCATCCACGTAGCGCTGGGAAAGCTGCGAATAACCGAAGCCCGCGCGGTGGCGCACCAGCTCGTGCGTGAGGGCCCGGCTGACCCCGGTGATCAGCAGGCACCACACGGCGTGCTCCAGTACGCTGCCATGCTTGGAAACGAGGATGTTCTCCAGGTACTCGCGATTGCTTTTCCTTCCCTTGCCGAACGACATGTAGCAAGTGCGCCCGGCGATTTCCGCCAGGACCTCGGCGGCCGCGGGGGCGTCCGTGGAGAATACCATCCCCTCATCGGCAAGGAAGCGAGCCAGTTCGTCGTCGGCGACCTGCTGGCGCCCCATCAGATAGACTTTGGGTTTGGAGATGTAGGGATCGAGGGGTGGAATTGTGGCCATCCGGCTCCCGTAAAGCCAATTTGTGTAAAGCCCCCCTGGGTTTGAGGCGCCGATGCCCTTGCCCAGCTTCCCGTGCTCGCATTCGGCTGTAGCGGCGGTCTCTGACCGACGGACGGCGCTCAGAGAGCGCCGCTACAATTTATATCAGTTTGTATAACACTCAGCTACGATTTGGCGGCAGATTTCGTTCCGGCAGGCGCGGGCGTAGCTTTCTTGAAGCCGGCGTACTTGCGCTGGAACCGCTCCACGCGGCCGCCAGTGTCGATGAGCTTTTGCTTGCCCGTAAAGAAAGGATGGCACTTGGAACAGATTTCCAGGTGCAGGAGGTCGCTCTTGTAAGTCGAGCGCGTCTTGAAAGTGTTGCCACACGCGCAGACCACATTGACCTCATGATAGTTCGGGTGAATCTTGTCCTTCATAAGACTCCTTGTTTGCCACTAGAGCAAACTCTGATTTTAACTGCATCGCCCGAAACTTTCAATTCGTCTTTTCGATTTGCTTCAGTTCCCAAAACCGGTCCGCGCCGATTTTGAATCCGGATGCGCGCAGCTTGTAGTGGCCGAAGAAACTTTTGATCTCCTCCCTGAGTCTCTCGCCATTCACGCCGGCGAACTCCGCACGCGCATACTCTGCAAAGGGGTCGGCGGTCTGCTCGAGATCCTGGTAAGTCACGGGCCAGAAGACGTGGTCGGCGACGTAGACCCGGCCGCCCGCTGCGAAAGCTGCCTGGATATCGCGGTCGAGCTTCTGCTGCCAGGGCTCCCGCGGGCCACTCATAACGTATTCATCGAATAATGCCTTGGCGGGATCGCTCGGCCATTCGTCCAGGCACGCGAGCAGGAGGTCGTAGTCGATATTGGCGTACCAATCTCTTCCCGCGACAATAAAAACGTCATCCGGCCCCAACTGCGCGCGAATCTGTTCCAGCAGCGGCGGCGGGTAGCTGACGCTCAAGGCCTGATCCTCCCGGTGGTTGGCATAGAGGTTCCAGCCCGAAACCACCACCAGCAAGGCTGCCGCCCACCACCCGGCTCGCTTCCGGCTTTCGCGCAGCCACGCCGCCGCCAGAAAAGCGAGAGGAAACAGGTTGACACTCCAATAGTAGCCGGTGGGCTCCCAGAGGAACACGAAGACACTCCAGGCCAGCGCCAGCATCACCACCGGCGCGAACGATGCGTTGGAGTGCCACAGGCGGATCAGGCGCTCCCGCACACTGCGGCGGAAGGCGAGGGCCACCACGACAGCGCAGCCGGCTAACAGCAGACCACAGTACAGTCGCCAGATGGCCTTACCGTTCTCCTCCAGGTTGACCCAGTTGCGGACCCAGGACGTCTCCAGCACCGTGCCCACCACCCCGATGACGCTTTTGATCGCCGATTGCGGCCAGTGCACCTGAATGCCGTGCTGATCTTGCAGGTACATTAAGGTCCAGTTCAAAAACCCTGCTGGCTTTATCCCCGCCACCCAAGCCATCAGAGCGTAGGCCGCCGCCACCGCCAGCGCCGTACCCCCCGCCCACTTGGCCGCCAGCTTCAACCTGTCCTTGAAAAGCCCCGTGCCCGCCAGGATGAACCCGGCCGCCACGGCGGGAACCACCAGCGCCATCGCCTGCTGCAGCATGACGGCTGCGAACAGGGCCAGTCCCCCGGCTGCCAACCGCCAACGCGATGGGGCGCTCCTTTCCGCTACCGCCCACAGAAACGCCACAACGCAGAGATCGAGCAGCGGATAGGGCTGGTTCTGTAACCCCAGCCTCCAGATGCGCGGAGAGAACGCGATGAAGATCGTCATCGCGATGGGCAGAGCCAGCCGGTGGGCCAGACACAACAGCAGCAGACAGAACAGCGCCAGAGAAAAGGAATTGATGAGAATCCCGAAGAGCTGAAACGCCTCAGGCGAAGGCGATCCCACGGCCGAGGTCACTTCGGCGATGGCCTTTTGAATGGGATACCACAGCAGGTGATGCGGGTTGATGTTGTCGCCCTGGGGGGGGCCGAGCGCCTTAAGTCGATAGATATAACCGTCGTAGTTGAACAGCGGCGGGCGCAGTAGCAGGTAGATTGACAAGACCGCGACAAACACGGCAAAGGCAGTGGCTAGGGCAGCGCCCCTCCCCAAGGGACCGGCGTCGGCTGGAACATCTTGCGCGTTTTGCGTCGGCATCGACCGCTGGTAGTCCGCCAATTGGATTAGCCAGGATTTTCGTTTTCGAGCCCTGCCTGGGGTAGAATTGTACACCTGCCTGCCTCTGTTTCCTACGTTTCAGCAAAGGCGGACTGGATCCATGTCACCAAGGTTTTGACCGGGCTGTACGTGCTATTATAGTTTCTACGGGGGCGAGGTTGTTCAGTATCGAAAGCCCTTCTCCCAAGATCCCCAGGTTTTGGCGCGTTTCCAGGACTGGGTTGCGCCGTGAAGGGTAGTGACGAGTGACGAATTGTAGTGGCGGCCCTTGGGCCAGCGGTTTTGTTTAGGCAGAAGGTAGGCGGAGAAGACGAAATGGATACAAAGGCTGCGGTCCCCGATCCCAAACTATTCATGCCTCATCCCAACTTCAGTGACGAGGTGAATGGGAACATCGTGCAGTCGGAGATTGAAGGGGGTGTGTGCCTGGACGACCTATCCGAGGGCGCGCGATTGGAAGTGGAGACGCAGAATCGTTGGTACACCATCGTAATTCGTGATCGCGGCAAGGAAGTGATTTGGGGCCACCCCAAGTACTGTCCCGATCCCGTCCCGGTGAGAATCGCGGGGTCCACGTGGGGCGGCTCGATGCTGAAGGTACGGTTTATCGGGCGAGGAATGCACCTGGAATTCTGGCATCCGGAATTTCGCACCATCAAAACCTCGCGGATTGTGGACATCCGCGCCTCCGACCAGCTCGAGAGCGACGCTTGAACTGGCAGCGCAGCGCGGCCTCTGGCCGCAATCAAACCACTCCCTGGGGGGGTTGCTAGCTGACCGGATTGCGCCGAGCGCAGCTCTGCGCTTTAGGGCGGGAGTTGGACGCGAATCGCAAAGTTGCGCTCTGCGCAAGCCAGCAAACATTATGCGTGCCCCTACGGAGTTGGTTGCAGCTCTGCCACGTTGCGCTACGCGCTGATTCTGGATAGGAAGTGGAGAAGATGAGATGACAACGAATTCGAGCCCGGAACAAATCCTGCAAGTCGGCCTGGGGTTCTGGGCGTCCAAGACGCTCCTAAGTGCAGTGGAGATGGAGGTTTTCACCGAACTGGCCAAGAATGCGGAGGATCTGGAGACCCTGCGCGGCCGCCTGGGCCTCCATCCGCGATCGGCTCGTGATTTTCTCGACGCTCTGGTGGCGCTGGGGTTCTTGTGGAGGGTAGATGGGAAATACTCCAATTCGCCGGCCGCCGATCTTTACCTGGACAAGCACAAGCCCAGCTACATTGGCGGGATGCTGCAAATGGCCAACCACCGCCTCTACGGGCATTGGAACCATCTCACCGAGGCGCTGCGCACGGGGAAACAGCAGAACGAGGCCAAGGATCAGGATGGAGTCGCGTCGCCGTTTGAGGCGCTTTACGCTGACCCGGCGAGGCTGAAGGAATTCCTTGCGGCCATGACCGGCATCAGCCGCGGCGCCAACCTGGCGATCGCACAGAAAATTCCCTGGAGCCAGTACCGGACTTTCGCCGACGTGGGCACGGCGCAGGGGGACCTGGCTGTACAGATCGCGCTCGCGAATCCACACCTGAGCGGTATAGGTTTCGATCTTGCCGAGGTCGGGCCGATTTTCGAGGAATACATGGAGCAACACGGCCTCAGAGGACGCCTGCGCTTCGCCGCGGGGAACTTTTTCGAAGACCCCCTGCCCAAGACCGATGTCATCACCATGGGCCACATCCTTCATGACTGGAACCTCGACGAAAAGAAGATGCTGGTCCGCAAGGCGTATGAGGCCATCCCTCCCGGCGGTGCGCTGGTGGTCTACGACACGGTGATTGATGACGATCGCTCACGGAATGCTTTCGGCCTCATGATGAGCCTCAACATGCTCATCGAAACCCCGGGCGGCTTCGACTACACGGGCGCCGACTGCCGGAACTGGATGAAGGAGGCTGGCTTTGGCGAGACGCGTGTCGAGCACTTGGTGGGCCCGGACTCCATGGTCGTCGGCGTCAAGTAGAGCTCGCTGGAGTTCCCGACTGGGGCGATGGTTGCGATCCACATTTCACCCATTCATCAACACGGGAAGAGGAAGATCGAAGATTAGTCGGTTCAAACCTCACGATCCCACGCTTCAGCGTTTAGGGGCTTCATGGCCACGCTCCGAAAGTACGTGCGACAAGGGTAAGCCATCAGAAGATTTCGGCGGGGTCCGCAGTGCGTAACTTCCGCATCGCCAACGCTCCGGAAATAATGCACATCAGTGCAGTCAGGATATAGACTGTCACTGCCCGGCCCAGAGTCATCTTCATCGGCAGCAAGGTGGCATTTCCCGCAACGTGATAGAGCAGCAAGGAGAGGGCTAGCCCCGGGATAAAGCCGAAGACCGACAGGATGATCGATTCCTGTATAACCACCGAGAACAAAAAGCCATCACGATATCCCATGGCCTTCAGTGTGGCGTACTCGCCGAGATGATCGGTGACATCCGTGTAGAGAATCTGATAGACGATGATGGAACCCACAAATAGACCCATCAGGAGGCCTAACTCAAAAACAAACCCGATGGGGGTATTCGTCGACCAGTAGGTCCTCTCCAACTCGACCAGTCCGCGATGGGTCAGCACCCGAACATCGTTGGGCAGCGCCTGTTCGAGGCGCGCGCGAACTTGCTCCACATCGAAGCCGGGCTTGAGCTTGATCAGCCCGACATTCACCACCTCCGGCCTCCGTCCGGGCATAACGCGGAAATAATTCTGATCGCTCATCAGCACGGTGCCATCAATGCCGAAGGAAGTGCCGATCTGGAACAGACCGCCGACCTCTACACGGCGCCCGGAGATCTCCGAAACCACGCGCTGGCCTGCCGAGAATTCGCGGCCGACGGGTCCGAATTCCTTTCAGGAGCGCAAATCGAAAAAGATGTTATCCCCCCGGCGCAAAGTGCCGATGGGGTCATCCACGCCATATAAATCGAAGTAGCCGGGACGAGGATCGATCCCGAGCACATAAATGGTCCGTTCGCGATGCGTCCAGGGATTCTTCCACGCCGCCTGCCCGCAGTAGACCTCTTCCACCGACGCCACCCCATCAGTGGCAAAACTTTGGTAGAGCCGCCGTTGCGGAAAACCTTTGGTGTTCATCAGGAATTCATACTGCGCGCTCACCAACGCCAGGTCACAGGACATGTGGTTAAAGTGCAGACCCGCGCTGCTGAGAAGCGCATCTTCGAAGCCCAGTTGCATCAGCATGAGGACCACCGCGAAAGCAATGCCCGCGGTTGCGGCGAGGAGACGCAAGCGCTCGTGGAGCAGTTGTAGCCAGGCGAGAGGGATTCACGTCGTCATGGCTGGATCACGACCGTCACTCTGCCGTCAATTAACCCGGCGACGGTTTCACCATGATCGAGGCGGATCCGGGCCTCGATGATCCGGTTGATATCATAGTCGCGGTGCGCACGCTGTTCATTGGCAATGGCTGCCTGAAGCTGGGCCTCCGCTACATGGACATCGCTGTCCGGTACTTCTTGCAGACTCTCCAAGTTTTCTAGGTCCGCGGCTTTTCACGCCCGCCAGCGACAATTTCCACTGTCTGACACAGACCATTCATGCTTGGCCCGCGCCCGGCTGAAGTGCTAGTATTGCCTCCAGCGTTATGACCGGTCACCAACTCATAACACCCGCGCATCGC
>Ga0074044_10005060_pt1 | contig 10793 bp, 8 predicted proteins | sample BogForMeECP23OM1_FD_94443 | JGI IMG/M metagenome (GOLD analysis project Ga0074044, IMG submission 94443) | Bog forest soil microbial communities from Calvert Island, British Columbia, Canada - Bog Forest MetaG ECP23OM1 | ecosystem: Environmental > Terrestrial > Soil > Wetlands ...
ATGACAGTCATGAACGAGCTCGACCGGTTTCATTTGGTCGCGGACGTGGTCGACCGCCTGCCCCAGCTCGGGTGCAAGGCCGCTTATGCCAAGCAGGCTGTGCGCGACAAGCTGATCGAGCACCGGCAGTACATCACCAGGTATGGCGAGGACATGCCCGAGATCCGGGACTGGAAGTGGACGCTAACGACGCGATGAGCGGAACGGGCTGGCAACTCGTCGCAGCAGCCTGGGTTGTTCAACCGACGGGGACGGAGTCCGCGCAATCAGAGCCTGACAGAACGCCGACAAACCCGTATCGAGGGTCGGATCATGAGCGAATCGCTCCCGGAAGTCTACTTGGCGCGGCATGGCGAGACGGAATGGACGATCACCCGCCAACACACCGGACGGACAGACCTGCATCTCACCAGGCGCGGCGAGGACAATGCACGAGGCCTTTCCGAGCGGCTCCGGGGCCTGACCTTCGATCGGGTCTTCGTCAGCCCGCTGCAGCGAGCGCGTCGGACCTGCGAGCTGGCCGGCTTCGGCGATCGGGCCGTGAGCGTCGCCGACCTGACCGAATGGGATTATGGCAGCTACGAAGGGCGGCGCACCGATGAGATTCGCCGCGAGCGGCCCGGCTGGCATCTCTTCCGCGACGGTTGCCCGGGCGGCGAGACGGTCTCGGACATCGGTGTCCGCGCCGACCGTGTGGTCGGGCGGCTCCGTTCGCTTCCCGGCCATGTCCTGATCTTCGGCCACGGCCACTTCTTCCGCGTCCTGGCCGCGCGCTGGCTGGGCCTGTCACCGGGTGAGGGAAGCCACTTCGTGCTTGGCACCGCGGCCCTCTCGGTCCTGGGCTACGAGCATGGGCTGGATAATCCGGCCATCCTGCTCTGGAATGACGACCGGCACGCCGTTCCTTGACTCTTGCTCGCGGACGCACCGACATCGGTTCGGTCGACATTTCCGAGCTTCTCATAAGGACTCCATCGCATGGCAATGCGTCGCACGATAGTTACGGAAACGAAGGGAGCGACGGTCACACAGCCGACCCGCACTCCGGCGCGAGTTCTCCAGCGATCGCACGATCGGCGAATATGCGGCCGACATCTGGGGAGCGGAGCCATGCTCGGTGGACCAGCCATGACCCATGGGTCAAAGACGATCGGCATCACCAATCCTTCTTTCTCGAGGCGACCATGATCAGCACCCAATACACCACGGAGGACTTGAAGAAGCTCCCGCTCCGGGCAATCGTCGCCTTCGCGGCGCGGTGTGCGCGGAGGGTCGAGTCCCTCGCTCAATTGTCGGCGGACCACCCGCAGCGAGAGGCCCGTCGAGTGGCCATCGACAACGCCATCCGGCTCGCCGAGGAGATCGCGCGGGGCTCGGCCTGCGCCTCCGTCGAGCCGGTGGTCCAGGCCCTCGACTCAACTCAAGCCATTTCGGGCGACGGGATCGATTGCGAGTGCGCCGCGGCGGCAGCCGCGGCAGCCGCGCATACGGCGGCAACCGTCTGGCTCGTTCTCAACCCCGGGGAGAGTGATCGAGATAAAAACCGATGGACGAAGACGCCTGAGGATCGCAACTACCTCTCCCATCTGGCAAGTGTCTCGGCCGAGTTCGTCGCGATGGACGCCTTCACGGCCGCGGTCGAGGCGGCCGATGCTGTCGACTATAGCGACGGCTTCATGCGCGGGGCCGTCCATGATTATGCGACACTCCTGGGCCTCCATCTCGGCACTTACCCGGAGGCCGGGCAACCCATCGACCCGTCGCCCGATGGGCCGCTCGGGCCGCTCTGAACGCCGCAGGCCGCCCTCAACGAGCACGCGCGGTCGGCTTGCCCTTGGTCCCATGCAGGCCGGAACAACGTACCACGATCAGGAGAGATTCCCTTGGCAGGATGGTATACGACCGAAGGTGCAATCCTGTTCCTGGGTGCCGAGTGGATCGAGGAAGAGCGCGCCTGCAACTTCTCGATCTACTCCGAGCATGCGGAGCGCGTGACGTTGCTCCTCTTCGGCGAGGACGACCCGGCTGTGCCCCTGCTCGAACATCGGCTTGACCCACGGGTGAACAAGACGTGGCGTTTCTGGCATTGCCGGCTGGGAGAGCAGAAGGTCCGCGGCGCCCGCTATTACGCCTACCAGATCGACGGGCCGCGATCATCCGGACCGAGGAACTGGCAGGCCTTCGACCCGCAGAAGGTCCTGCTCGATCCTTACGCCAAGGCAGTCTTCTTCCCGCCGGGGTTCAGCCGCCAGGCCGCGGAGCGGACGGGTTCGAACATGGGCCGGGCGCCACTGGGCATCCTGCCTCGTCCTGAGGCAACCTTTGCCTGGCGCGATGACCGACGACCTCACCACGGGTCGTCGGACGCGGTCATCTACGAGATGCACGTCCGCGGCTTCACGCGGAGCCCGACCAGCGGCCTCGCCCCCGAGAGGAGGGGGACCTACGCCGGGGTCGTTGACAAGATCCCTTACCTGAAGGAACTGGGTGTCACGAGGGTCGAGTTGCTCCCCGTGCAACAATTCGATCCGCAAGAGGGGAACTACTGGGGGTACATGACGCTGAATTTCTTCGCCCCGCACCAGGAGTACGCGACTGATCCGCATCATGCGGACGACGAGTTCCGCGCGATGGTGAAAGCGCTGCACGAGGCGGGCATCGAGGTCATCCTCGACGTCGTGTATAACCACACGGCCGAGGCGGGCCTCAAGGGGCCGACGTACAGCTTCCGGGGCATCGACAACGCCGCGTATTACCTGATGTCCGATGACCCGCGGGCCCCGTACCGCGACTACACCGGCTGCGGGAACACGCTGGCCTGTTCGCGCAACATCGTACGAGCCCTTGTCCTGGACAGCTTGCGGTATTGGGACAGGGAGATGCACGTCCACGGGTTCCGGTTTGACCTCGCGTCCGTGCTGGCCCGCAACCCCGACGGCTCGTTCGCGAGTGCCGACGATTCGCTGCTGAGCGCCATCCGCATGGATCAGATCCTGCGCGACGTCCACCTGATCGCCGAGCCCTGGGACGCCGGATGGGCCTATCAACTGGGGACCGAGTTCCCCGGCGCACTCTGGCATCAATGGAATGGTCGTTTCCGGGACGATGTCCGCCGCTTCGTCCGGGGCGATCCCGGGATGGTCGGCGCCTTGATGCTCCGGCTCTACGGCAGCGACGACCTCTTCCCGGACAACCCCCACGATTCCCGGCGGCCGTATCAGAGCATCAACTACGTTACCTGCCACGATGGCTTCACGCTCTACGACGCCGTCGCACACAACGAGAAGCACAATTGGGCCAACGGCCACGGTAACTCCGACGGGACAGCGGAGAACTTCAGTTGGAACTGCGGCTGGGAGGGAGACGAGGGAGTGCCCGCCGATGTGATGGCCCTCCGCAAGCGGCAGGCGAAGAACCTGGTCTGCCTGCTGCTGCTGGCCAACGGCATTCCGATGCTGACCGCGGGCGACGAGTTCCTGCAAACCCAACGCGGCAACAATAACCCATATAACCAGGACAACGAGACGACATGGCTGGACTGGTCGCGCCAGATAGCCCATGCGGATCATCTCCGCTTCGTCAAGCAGATGATCGCGTTCCGCAAGGCCCATCGAACGCTTGGACGCGGCCAATTCTGGCGCGGCGACGTTCGGTGGCATGGGGTCGGCGACTTGACCGACCTGTCCTACAACTCGCACAGCCTCGCGTACTGCCTGCTCGGGGCCTCGCAGGGCGACTGCGACCTCTACGTGATGATCAACGCGTACCATGAGCCGCTGAGATTCACGATCCAGGAGAGCCGGTCGGGCGGTTGGAAGCGGGCGATCGACACAGGTCTCGAGAGCCCGGATGACATCGCCGAGCCCGGCCGGGAAGTCGCGGTGACCTCGATGGAATACCACCTCCATGCCCGTTCCGTGGCTGTCCTGATCGGGGAGATGGCCGGGACGGCGCTGGGTTGATCTCGTTGACGGCAACGCCGAGCGGAGAGGGCGGAATGACGACCATGAGCGAAAAAAGCTCGACAACGAGTCTTCCCCCATTTCCGCAGGACTACCGCGCTTCGGGCGTGCTGCTGCACGTCACGTCGCTGCCCTCGCCCTACGGCATCGGTGATCTGGGGCCGGCCGCGCTGGCGTGGGTCGACCGGCTCCACGAGGCGGGTCAAACGTGGTGGCAGGCGCTCCCGCTGGGCCCCACGGGGTACGGCAACTCGCCGTATCAGTCGCTCTCGTCCTTCGCCGGCAACGCCCTCCTGATCAGCCCGGACCTCATCATCGAGGATGGACTCTTGCGCCGGGAAGATTGTGTGGGGCAATCCTTCTCGGCCACTTCCATCGATTATGAGGTCGTCATTCCGTTCAAGCATCGGTTGCTCGAGACAACCTGGACCAACTTTCGCGCCGGTGCGCGTGCAGACCTGCAGCCCGCGTACGAGCGGTTTTGCAGCGAGCAGGCTCATTGGCTGGACGACTACTCCTTCTTCCGAGCGCTGAAAGCCAGGTTCGGAGGCTTGCACTATCTCGAGTGGCCGCCGGAGCTGGTCCGGCGCGATCCGATTGCCGTGGCGCAGGCCCGACTGGACCTGGCCAGACAGATCGATCAGACTCGCTTCGCACAATTCCTCTTGTTTCGCCAGGGGGCACGCCTCAAGGAGCACGCCAGGGCCAGGGGATTGCGCCTGATCGGCGACCTGCCTTTCTTCGTTTCCCCCGACTCGAGTGATGTCTGGGCCAACCCGGAGTTGTTCTTGCTGGATGAGCGGCACAGCCCGCGCTTCGTGGCCGGCGTGCCTCCAGACGACTTCAGCGCGCAGGGGCAACTCTGGGGCAACCCCGTCTATGACTGGAAGGTGCTTGGCGGGACCGGTTATCGCTGGTGCATCGATCGATTACGCGCCCTGCTGGCCCACGTGGACGCGATTCGACTGGATCATTTCCGCGGCTTCGCGGCTGCCTGGCACGTACCCGCCGGGGCGACGACGGCCCAATCGGGCGAGTGGGTGCCGGGTCCCGGGGCCGAGCTCTTCCGCGCGGTACAGAAGGAGCTTGGCAATCTCCCTTTCATCGCGGAGGATCTGGGCCTGATCACGCCCGACGTTTACGCCCTCCGGGACCAGTTCCACATTCCCGGGACGAAGGTCCTCCAGTTCGCTTTCGACGGCCATCTCGATAACCCCTATCTCCCCTACAACTACGTCTCCAACGCGGTGGTGTACACCGGAACCCACGACAACAACACGACTCGCGGCTGGTATGAGGACTCGTCGGATTCACGGCGGCGGAAAATGTGGCGATATCTGAATCGACAGGCGGGCAATGAGGGCGAAGCGGCACCGGAGCTCGTGCGTCTGGCATGGTCGTCCAGGGCCGCGCTGGCGATGGCTCCGTTGCAGGATCTGCTCGATCTGGGTAAGGAGGCCCGGATGAACGTGCCAGGGAGCCCCCTTGGCAACTGGCGCTGGAGGTGCACCGACGACATGCTCTCTGCGTCCGCCTTTCAGTGGTTGCGGGACCTGACAGAAACGTCGAACCGATCTTCTCCTCACCAATCTCCCTGTCTTTCCGAGGTAACACCATGAAGGCGACCGAAGAACTCCATGACCTGGGCCAGAGCCTCTGGCTCGACAATATCACACGCGACCTGCTGACAAAGGGAACGCTCAAGCGCTACATCGACGAGCTGTCAGTGACAGGACTCACCTCGAACCCGACGATCTTCGACCACGCCATCAAGAACAGCACCGCCTACGACGCCTCGATCCGCCAGAAGCTCGACGAAGGCAAGTCGGGTGAGGGACTGTTCTTCGAATTGGCGCTCGCGGACATCACCGAAGCGGCCGACCTGTTTCGACCGATCTGGGAAAAGACGAGCGGCGTGGACGGGTGGGTTTCCTTGGAAGTGTCGCCCCTGCTGGCCTACGACTCGGCAAGCACGATCGCGGCGGCGAAAGACCTGCATCGCCGGGCGGGCCGACCCAATCTCTTCATCAAGATCCCGGGTACGAAGGAAGGTCTGCCCGCCATTGAAGAGGCGATCTTCGCGGGGATTCCGGTCAACGTGACTCTCCTGTTTTCTCGAGAGCAGTACCTGGAGGCGGCCGAGGCATACCTGCGCGGTATCGAGCGGCGAATCGAAAACGGGCTCGAGCCCTACGTGGGCTCCGTGGCCTCGGTGTTCATCAGCCGCTGGGACACCGCGGTCATGGGCAACGTGTCCGAGGCGCTCAACGACCGGCTTGGCATTGCCATCGCCAAGCGCACGTACAAAGCCTACCGCGAATTGCTCGGTTCGCCGCGCTGGCAGCGCGTTTACAACGCAGGCGCCCGCCCGCAACGCCTGCTCTGGGCAAGCACGGGTACCAAGGACCCCAAGGCTTCCGATGTCCTGTACATCATGGCCCTGGCCGCGCCCTTCACGGTGAACACCATGCCGGAGGGCACCTTGAAATCATTCGCCGAGCACGGCCGACTTGGCACGAGCCTACCTGCCGACGGCGGCGACTGCGAGGATGTCCTGGCCCAGTTCTCCAAGGGCGGCATCGACATCAACGCCCTGGCCGACCGGCTCCAGGACGAAGGAGCGAAGTCGTTCGTTAAGTCCTGGGACGAGCTCATGGTGGTCATCGCTTCCAAGAGCGCCGCTCTCGAAAACCAGAAGGCAACGAGGGGGGTGCGAGCATGACGGTCCCCGTGGACAAAAGTCCGGCCATCAAGTCCCACAGGCACCCGCTCGACGAGCTCTGCATCAACACTATCCGCACGCTCGCCATCGACGCGATCCAGGCCGCGAACTCGGGGCACCCGGGGACGCCGATGGCGATGGCCCCGGTAGGATACTACCTGTGGCAATATCTGCTACGATTCGACCCTCAGGACCCGATCTGGCCGAACCGCGACCGCTTCGTGCTCTCGGCTGGCCACGCCTCGATGCTGCTCTACGCGCTGCTCCACCTGACCGGCGTCCGGGCCGTCAGCAAGGACTACGAGCGGCTTGGCGAGCCGTCAGTTCCACTCGAGGCGATCAAGACGTTTCGACAGTGGCATAGCCGCTGTCCTGGACACCCGGAGTACCGCTGGACCTCGGGTGTGGAGACAACGACAGGCCCGCTTGGGCAGGGCCTGGCCAACAGCGTCGGCATGGCCCTCGCAGGCCGCTGGATGGCCGCGCACTTTAACCGCCCCGGCTACGAAGACCTCATCGACTTCAACGTTTATTCCCTCTGCGGCGACGGCTGCATGATGGAGGGTATCTCCTCGGAAGCCGCTTCGCTGGCTGGCCACTGGAACCTTTCAAACCTCTGCTGGATCTACGACAACAACCACGTCACGATCGAGGGAAACACGGCCCTGGCGTTCACCGAGGACGTCGCCACGCGTTTCACGGGCTATGGCTGGAACGTCACCCGGGTGGGAGATGCCAACGACCTGGACATGCTCGACCGAGCCTTCGGCGCTTTCCGCCAGGAACGCGAACGGCCGACCCTGATCATCGTCGACAGCCATATCGGCTGGGGCGCGCCCCACAAGCAAGATACGAGCGCCGCGCACGGCGAGCCCCTGGGAGAGGAGGAGGTTCGGCTCACCAAGCGGAATTACCACTGGCCCGAGGACGCCAAGTTCCTCGTCCCCGACGGCGTCTACGAGCATTTCCGCGAAGGGATCGGTAGCCGTGGAAAAGGGCTGCGCGACGCCTGGTTCGAGCGAATTGGGCGCTACAAGGTCGAATACCCCGAACTGGCGGACCAGTTGTACCGGATGCAACATCGCCAGCTCCCCGACGGCTGGGAGTCGGGCCTGCCGAGCTTCGCCGCCGACCTCAAGGGAATGGCCACTCGGAACTCGTCTGGCCTGGTCTTGAACGCAATCGCCCGGAACGTCCCATGGTTGATGGGCGGCTCGGCCGACCTGGCTCCATCGACGAAAACGCGATTGAGTTTCGACGGTGCCGGCGACTTCCAGGCCGGCAGCTATTCCGGCCGCAACCTCCACTTTGGCATCCGCGAGCATGCGATGGGGGCGATCCTCAACGGTATGGCACTGGTCAAGGTCCGGGCCTACGGCTCCGGGTTCTTGATCTTCAGCGACTATGGCCGTGCCCCGATCCGCCTGGCCGCGCTCATGGAGCTGCCGGTGATCTACGTCTTCACCCACGACTCGATTGGCGTCGGGGAGGACGGCCCGACGCACCAACCCATCGAGCAGCTCGCATCGCTGCGGGCGATCCCTGGGCTTGTGGTGCTTCGACCCGCTGACGCCAATGAAGTGGCGGAGGCTTGGAAGGTCGTCATGCAGCTCCATCACGAGCCGGCGGTGCTCGTGCTCACGCGTCAAGACGTCCCGACGTTCGACCGCGCCAGGTACGCTCCGGCCACCGGGTTGGCCAGGGGTGCCTATATCCTGGCCGAGGCGCCGGGTGGCAGACCCGATGTCCTGCTCATGGCCTCGGGCAGCGAGGTCGCGCTCTGCATCGCTGCCCACGAGCAGCTCACCGCACAGGGCATCCAGTCCCGCGTCATCAGTATGCCTTCGTGGGAACTGTTCGACGACCAGGACGTGGTCTACCGTGATTGGGTTTTACCCCTGTCCGTTTCGGCTCGGGTCTCGGTCGAACAGGCGTCGGTTTTTGGCTGGGCGAAGTATGTCGGGCCGGAGGGCCAGAGCATCGGCATGCGGTCCTTCGGGGCCTCGGCACCGCTCAAGGACCTCCAGCGGGAATTTGGTTTCACCGTGGAGCGAGTTGTCGAGGCGGCGAAGGACCAGTTGCAGCGGGCGTTGAGGTGATGTGGGGGCGACGAAGAGGCATTCTCATGAAGATCGCACTTGCCGCCGACCATGGCGGATTCGATGCCATCGCCTTCCCCTTGACCCCGCCGAAGATGCGCGAAATTATCGAGGTGTGCATCTACGATTTGTCTTACAACAATCAACGGAGCCGATCATGAAACCATTCAGCCTCGCCGAACACGGCCTCGATGTAACCGAAGTACATCGCAACCTCCCGCCCAGCGCGCTCTACGAACACGCGATACGCTACGAGAAGGACGCGAGCATCGCGGAAAATGGCGCGCTCGTCGCGTACTCCGGCGCGAAGACCGGCCGCTCGCCGAAGGACAAGCGTATCGTCAAGAATCCCGAGTCGGAAAACGACATCTGGTGGGGGCCCGTGAACATCCCCTGCGACGAGCACACCTTCCAAATCAATCGCCAGCGCGCGGTCGATTACCTCAACACGCGCGAGCGGCTCTACTGCTTCGATGGCTTCGCCGGGTGGGATCCGAAGTATCGCATCAAGGTGCGCGTCGTCTGCTCACTGCCGTATCATGCGCTCTTCATGCACACCATGCTGATCCGCCCGACGCACGATGAACTCGCGAACTTCGGCACGCCCGACTTCGTCATCTACAATGCCGGTGCTTTCCCCGCGAATCGCCTCACCACGGGGATGGGTTCGACGACGAGCATCGACGTCAGTCTCGAGGACAAAGAACTCGTCATCCTCGGCACCGAATACGCCGGCGAGATGAAGAAGGGCGTCTTCACGGTGGTGAATTACTTCGCGCCGAAACGTGGCGTGCTGTCGATGCACAGCTCGGCCACGGCGGACAAGAAGACCGGCGCGTCGTCGCTGCTCTTCGGCCTGAGCGGAACGGGCAAGACCACACTCTCCGCCGATCCGAAACGGCACCTCATCGGCGATGACGAGCACTGCTGGAGCGACCACGGCATCTTCAATATCGAGGGCGGCTGCTACGCGAAAGCGATTAACCTTACCCCCGAGAAGGAACCGGATATCTTTCAGGCGCTGCGCTTCGGCGCCGTGTTGGAAAACGTGGTGCTCGACGAAGATCGTGACGTTGATTTCACCGACACAAGCATCACGGAAAACACGCGCGGCGCGTATCCGATCGAGTTCATCCAGAACGCCAAAGTGCCCTGCACCGCGGGCCATCCGACCAACGTGATCTTCCTCACGTGCGACGCGTTTGGCGTGCTGCCGCCGGTCAGCGCGCTCTCGCCGGCGCACGCAATGTATCACTTCATCAGCGGCTACACCGCGAAAGTCGCGGGGACTGAGATGGGCGTGAACGAACCGCAGGCCACGTTCTCACCGTGCTTCGGCGGGCCGTTCCTCGTCTGGCATCCGAGCAAGTACGCCGAGCTACTCGCGGAGAAGATGCGCAAGCACAAAGCGCGCGTCTGGCTCGTGAATACGGGATGGGGCGGCGGTGCGTACGGCGTCGGCAAACGCATCAGCCTGGAGAACACGCGTGCCATCATCGACGCGATCCATGGCGGAACGCTCGCGAGCGCGAAGACGGAGCGCGATCCGATCTTCGGCTTCGACATCGTCACCGAGTGCTCCGGCGTGCCCGCGGAGCTCCTGCGTCCGCGCGATAGTTGGGCCGACAAGACCGCATACGACGCCACGGCGAAAAAGCTTGCCGGCCTCTTTAACAAGAACTTCGAAACCTACGCCGGAGGCGCGAGCGCCGAGGTGAAAGCCGCGGCGCCCGCGGCATGACCCAAGAGCTGGCTGTTTGATCTCCACCAGACGCAGCCCGCCGCGCACGCCATCGGCATCCTGGAGGCATTCTCATGAAGATCGCACTTGCCGCCGACCATGGCGGATTCGATATGAAGCAGGGGTTGATTACAAGGCTGCGCGACGCGGGCCACGAGGTGAGGGACTTCGGTGCCGCGAAGCTCGATCCTGACGACGACTACCCCGACTACATCATCCCGCTCGCCCGCGCCGTGGCGGGCGGCGAGGTCGACCGCGGGATCGTCATC
>Ga0074044_10005061_pt1 | contig 10793 bp, 9 predicted proteins | sample BogForMeECP23OM1_FD_94443 | JGI IMG/M metagenome (GOLD analysis project Ga0074044, IMG submission 94443) | Bog forest soil microbial communities from Calvert Island, British Columbia, Canada - Bog Forest MetaG ECP23OM1 | ecosystem: Environmental > Terrestrial > Soil > Wetlands ...
GGAGCGGTCAGGTCAAGGAAGCGCAGAATATGGTGCGGGTGGCGTGAGTTGCGGAGATCCACCGGGGACGAGCGGGGCCTTCGTCTTTCCCACCGCGGAGCGGTTTCGTTCAAGTAGAGGTTCTTGAAGTTTCAGCAGCCAGGAATGCCCGAAAGACCATTGGTTTCGGTTCGACTTTCCGCTCTAACGCGTTGATGCGTTTCATGTTATCGCGATGGCGACTCTTCCAATACCCGGCCTGCTGGCGGAATTCGTGGTTGTCGGCTCGCAGGCCGTGGACCAGGGCGCGCAGCTCATCCACTTCCGGGCTCAAGTTCTCCACTGGGGAGGCCAACTGTGGGAGGAAGTGACGGGGAAGACAGACGTGTACCAGTTGGCCATCCATGACCACCTTGGTTTACCGGAAATCGCCCCCAGTGACAGGGACTGGTTCTCTTTCATCGAGAACCGAAGAACCAGAGAGAACGGGATCACTGTGGCTCTGACCCGGAACCAAACTCGGAAAGAATCGATCCGCGATTGAGTTAGCGCTGAAAACTCTCTGAAGAGAGCGCAGTTCTTGAAAAAAAATTTAGCCGACTTCTTTTTCCGTGGGCGCCTCCGTCCGGCGAGGCAGACCTTTCACGCGCTCAAACGCGAACCAGAGTCATCTGCCCGAGCAGACAACTCGTGGGGCTGGCTGATATCATAGAGCACCGATTGTTAATCCCGCCGGCCACTTACCAGTGCTGACGTCGATCACCTCTGTAAAACGTTACCGTACGATCAGTTCAAGGCGGCCCATCGATCCACGCCGCCCAGGGTGGCCGGCGGCCTGGCGCCTCGTTACGTGAACTCGGCTTGACTTGATCCACGCTGGCAGGTTTCATGTCAGCCTCCACGTCGATCAACTTACGCCAGGTCGAGGCAGGCATGTCTCTCGGGCTGGCTCGTGATCCGGTCGCTCCGGCCTCTGGCTACGGGGATGGTGACCTCGGCCACGACGATCCTCGGCAGCCTGGATGTTCATGCAGACTCCGCCAAGGAAGGTGGTTCGATCTCGCCATGAAAATCCTTGTGATCGGTCTCGACTGTGCCACTCCGGAACTGCTCCTGGGCGAAGAGCGGCTGGAGAACGTTCGCTGCCTGATGGACGGCGGATGCTACGGGCGCCTCGAGAGCATCGTCCCACCTATCACCGTGCCGGCATGGATGTGCATGGCGACGAGCCAGGACCCCGGGTCGCTCGGCGTTTACGGCTTCCGCAACCGGGTCGATCACTCCTACGACGGCCTGGGGATCGTCAACTCCCGATCGATCGACGCCCTGGCCCTCTGGGACCAGGTTGCCCGCGAGGGGAAACGGTCGGTGATCGTCGGCGTGCCTCCCTGCTATCCTCCCCGCAAGGTCAACGGGCTCTCGGTCGGCTGCTTTCTGACGCCCGACACGACGCGCAACGTCTTCACGCATCCCGCCGAATTGGGCCGGGAAATCAGTGATCTGGTCGGCCCCTATCCGGTCGATGTCAAGAACTTCCGGACGCACAACAAGTCGTGGCTCAAGGAAGAGATCTATGCGATGAGCCGCAAGCATTTCGCCGTGGTTCGGCACCTGCTTCGAACGGCCGACTGGGATTATCTCCAGTTCGTCGAGATCGGTCTGGACCGCCTCCAGCACGGTTTCTGGAAGTACCACGACCCCGAGCATGTCCTGCACGAGCCTGACAGCCCGTACAAAACGGTCATCCGCGACTATTATCGCCACCTCGATGAGGAGATCGGCAGCCTGCTGGAATTGCTCAGCGACGATACGCTGGTGCTCGTCGTCTCCGATCACGGTGCACGGAAGCTGGACGGAGGCTTCTGCGTCAACGAGTGGCTCATCCGCGAGGGACTCCTGGTGCTCAACCATTACCCGGACGAGGTCACACCCTTCGCCAAACTCGACGTGAACTGGGACAGGACCCGGGTTTGGAGCGAAGGGGGATATTATGCCCGCGTCTTCTTCAACGTGCGCGGACGCGAGCCCCGAGGCGTGATCGACGCTCAGGATTACGAGCGGTTCCGCGACGAGATCAAGGCCCGGTTCGAGGCCACCAGGGATCCTCTCGGCAGCGCACTCGGCACGCTGGTCTACCGGCCGGAGGAGATCTACAACGATGTTCGCAACGTGGCGCCCGATCTGATCGTCCACTTCGGCGGGCTCTCGTGGCGGTCGATCGGCGGCGTCGGCTATCCCACGATCCATGTCAGGGAAAATGACACCGGCCCCGATGACTGCAACCACGCTCAGCATGGCGCCTTCGTCCTCGCCGGGTTGAACAGTCCCCTCCAGGGACTCGTCGAGGGGGCCCACCTCCTGGATATCGCGCCGACCCTGCTGGAACTGGGCGGTTATGATGTACCCCCGACGATGCAAGGACGTTCGCTCGCGGCCGGACAGCTCGTGCCCTCGGAAAGCGACGGACCGCCTCTTTTCGATGAAGAAGAGATCATCCGAAGCCGATTAAGTGGTTTGGGGTACATCTCCTAGCACGGTTTGCACTCACGTGGCAGACAACCGTAGCAACGTGTCTTCTGGAAATGTGAAAAAAATTCGGGCCTTCCCCGCAAAAAACGTGGAAGGAGACAGACGCCTTTGAAAAAAAGGGGACCGCTCTCAAAGAATTGTCGCTTGACAAGAATGAGCGAATAGTTGATAGGGACGGCACCTTCCAGGTCGTGAAAGATTCGTGCCGTCGAGCTGGTCACGGATGGCGGTGCTCGCATGGTCAGAGGGAGCAACTTCAAGTCGTTTTGCATGGTTGCTCTGCTGATAGCGGAGGTAACCCAGGCGGTCACTCCGGACACCGACAGCCTCGCATCCACCAGGCTCTTTCAGATCATCGAAGCTATCGCCGAACGCGAAGAGTCCCGGCTAATCCCTCCTCTGCACGTGGATCGCCTCACGACTCACAACGAAAAATTCCCTCCGCCCAACGGTTCAATTCCGTTCGAGGACAGGGACGAGGAAAGCGCGCCTGACGAGGCCTGTCTTGCGTCTTACCAACTGGCATCCCAGCTTCCGGAAAACGAGGCGGGAAATCTTCATAAGTCGCACCATGTCCCGTTCGATCTCGACATGCTCTCGGTGCACTCGGGTCGCGCCGGCTCATCGTACGCCTCCGAGCCGGTTCCGTGCAGCTCTGCGCTGATCCACTCGCTCTGTCGCATGACCTGCTGAGTCTTCTTTCCGACCCCTCCCCATCGCATTGGTCAATCATTCGCCACACCAAAGCGAGCATTCGCACGTGGTCCGTGTGGCGGGAACGACCGCTCGAGGCTCATCGCAGTCGCGCTGAGCGCGCCAGTGCTCCAGTGCAAACACATTTCCATCCCGGTGCCGGTCTCTTTCGGGCCAGGCGGAACGAAGATATCCGCATGGCTCACCGGCTACTCATTTTTATTCGATCCTCGTTTGCAGGGAGGCAAGTGAGATGCTTCAACTTCATCTGATTCTCGCGTACTTTGGCCCGGAAACGGTCTTGCCCGTGACATCTATCCTCGCCACCGTCGCGGCTGTGGTCCTGATGTTTGGCAAGAGCATGCTCCGGCTTGTTGCCGGCTGGGTCCGCAGGGCGTCGCTCCGCGGGCGTCACGGCCAAACGCCATCCGGGCCTCATTTTGGGCTTGGCCAGCGGCGTCGGCGCAACACGAGTGAAGCCAAAGCCGCGGGTCGAGCACGTCAAGTGAACGAATGACGGATTACTGGCGTATGTTGCCTGGGCAGAGACGGCTCATCCCTGGAGGGAGTAGCCTTGAAGAAGGTGATCGTGATCGGGCTTGACGGGCTTGAGCCGACGATCGTCCAGACAATGCTCGCCGCGGGAGAGCTGCCGAACCTGGAGCGGCTGCGCGCGGAGGGGGCGTTCTCCCGGGTCGCCACGACAACCCCCGCGCAGACGCCCGTGGCGTGGTCCACCTTCGCCACGGGCACGAACCCGGGTGGGCACGGCATCTTCGACTTCATCCGCCGCGATCCCCTGACCTATCTGCCGGATCTCTCCCTCAACCGCTACGAGTCGCGCGGCGCGTTCCTGCCGCCCAGGGCCGTCAACATGCGGCACGGAACGCCGGTGTGGGAACTGTTGAGCGCCGCCGGGATCCCTTCGACCATCCTGCGCTGCCCGGTGACCTATCCACCAGACGTGTTTCGCGGCAAGATGCTCTCGGGCATGGGCGTACCCGACCTGCGCGGAGGACTTGGCACGCCCACGATTTACACATCGAATCACGACATGAAGTCAAGAGAGAGCGAGAACCTCGTCCGGGTTCAACCGAGGGCTGACGGGACGATCGAGACGTACCTGATCGGCCCGCGCCAGCCGAGAGACCGCTCGGACCTTCGGTTCAACCTCACCGTTCACACCGACCCGGGCTCGAAGCGCGTGGTCCTGCGCTCGGCGGGGTTGCCCTCGGAGCTGGAAATCGGCGAGGGGCAGTGGAGCGACTGGCTGCGCGTGCGGTTCAAGGTCGGGGTCTTGCAGTCCATCCGTGGGCTCGTCCGGTTCCACCTGGTCCGCCTCGAGCCGACCTTCGAGCTTTACGCGTCCCCCGTGAACTTCGACGCCGAGAGTCCCCTTTTCCCGATCAGCCATCCCGCCCTTTATGCAAGCGAGCTGGCCGCGGCCATCGGCACGTTTCACACCACGGGGATGGTCGAGGACCACACCGGAATCAACAACGAGCGCATCGGCGAGGAGGCGTTCATCGACCAGTGCAACCTGGCCTGGCGTGAGCGCGAGGCCATGATGCTGCACGAGCTGGAGCAGTTCGCCAATGGCCTGTTCTACTGCCTGTTCGACACCCCCGACCGCGTGCAGCATCTGTTCTGGCGATACCGGGAACCCGATCACCCGGCCAACCGCGGCCGGATGCCCACGCGCGGGCTGGCGGGGGTCATTGAGGATCAATACCGGCGAGGGGACGAGGTCGTGGGCAAGGCCCTTCAGTTCGCCGATGACCAGACCCTGGTGATCGTCCTGAGCGATCATGGCTTCGGCAGCTTCCGACGCGGCGTCAATCTGAACACGCTGCTCCTGGACCTCGGCCTGCTGGCCCTGCGCGACGGTGCGAGACCGGGCCAGGGTTGCCGTGACCTGCTGCTGGACGTGGACTGGTCTCGTACGAGCGCCTATGCGCTGGGCCTGGGCGGGATTTACCTCAACCTGGAGGGACGCGAGTCACAAGGCACCGTCAAGGCAGGTTCGGTCGACGCGCTGAAATCGGCGATCGCAGAGCGACTGAGCGGTCTGGTCGACCCCTCGTGGGGCACGGTCGCGGTTCGCCGGGTGCGGCCCCGCGAGGCCGTTTACTCGGGTCCCTTCGTCAGCGAGGCTCCCGACCTGCTGGTGGACTTCGCACCGGGCTACCGGGCCTCGTGGGGAACGTCGCTGGGCGCTGTCCCGGAGGGGCATTTCGAGGACAACACCAAGAAGTGGAGTGGAGATCATATCATTGATCCAATACTGGTACCTGGCATCCTCTTGATGAACTGGCCCATGCGCCGGTCCGATCCGGGTCTGGCGGACCTTGCCCCGACGATTCTCGACGCATTCGGGGTTCAAAAGGGGGGCCCCATGGAGGGACGTTCGCTGATTTGATGATGACGCCGAGCATCTCACCAGGCTGGCCGGACGAGAACCAGGGGCCCGGCGACGTGGTAAGCCCGCGGGGTGCATGTCTCCCTTGCTCACTTGCCCTGATCTTGGAGATACGATGATCGACCTTCAGCAGACGGTCCGGGGCTGGCGCTTCGCGAGGTTGCGGAGCGATCGGCGCAAACCGGCGATGCGCCCGCGTCTGGACCAGGGAACGTCCTTCGGTTCACTGTGTGCGCTGGGAATCGCGCTCTGGTTCGGGCTGATCATCGGCCTGGCCGAGCTGGTGCTGACGCGGGTTCAGAAGCCTCTGACCGATCCGTCCCCCGGCTTGTTCCGGATGAATCGGCACATCATCTGGACCATCCCGACCGTCAATCTTGTCGTTTTCGGATTCTGTGGGCTCGTGGCGGCTCTTGTGCTCCGGGCTCGCCCGCGTTTGGGGGTCCGGGTCGCCGTTGGCCCGCTCGTGTTCCTGGCCACGCTGACGCTGCTCCTTTCCTGCCGGTGGCTGCACGTGCTGGCCTGCCTGGTACTGGCGTTCTTGTTCGCCTTCCGGCTGACGAGGCGAATCGAGGCCAGTTTCACCGCCTTCCGGCGGCTGGTCAGGCGCACGCTGCCAGCGATGGCGGGGCTGGTTGCCGCCGTGATCGGGTTGTCGCTCGGCGGGCAGATTCCTGGCGTACGCCAGGCGGCCGCTCCCACGCCCGCGGTATCAGCGGGTGGTCAGGACGCTCCAGGTCCGAATGTCCTTCTGGTCGTACTCGACACGGTGCGAGCTGACCATCTGAGTCTTCATGGCTACCGCCGCGATACGTCCCCCAATCTGTCGCGACTGGCCCGGCGAGGAATCACGTTCAAGCAGGCGCGGTCGACGGCTCCGTGGACTCTGCCTTCTCACGCCAGCATGATGACCGGCCGCTGGCCCCATGAACTTTCGACCGGCATCAACTACCCGCTCGATGGAACGCACGAGACACTCGCCGAGTACCTCGCCGCCAACGGTTACGCCACGGCCGGCTTCGTCGCCAACGCCACCTATTGCGGCATCGAGACCGGCCTCGGTCGCGGCTTTGCTCATTTCGAGGATCACGAGCTCTCGGTCGCGGATATCCTCTGGACATCGGCCCTCGGTCAACGGATTCTGCTTCAGGGCATGTTCCGTCCCGAGCGGCGAACCGGGGGAACCCCCAACGACTACCACCGCAAGGATGCGGCCCAGATCCGCCGTGACATGCTCGCCTGGGTTGAGGGCCAGAAAGGCCGGCCCTTCTTCGCGTTCCTCAATCTTTACGACGCCCACGATCCGTACATGCCACCGACAGGCTTCGACCGTCACTTCGGCGTCAGGCCCCGGTCCGCCGCCGACATGGCGATCCTGGAACGGTGGTTCATTCACGATAAGAAGAAGCTCACACCGGGGGAAATCCAGTCGGTCCTCGACGCTTACGATGATGGCATTGCCTACCTCGACGAGCAACTCGGCGAGCTCGTCGACGATCTCGATTGGCTCGGCCTGCTTGCCAGCACCCTGGTGATTGTGACTGCCGACCACGGGGAACACCTGGGCGAGCACCAGCTCTACGGACATGCCAGCAGCCTCTACGACGCAGAGATCCACGTCCCGCTCCTGATTCTTCTCCCCGATGAAGCGCACGCGGGGAAGGTCGTCACCGCGCAGGTCAGCCTGCGCGATCTCGCGGCCACGGTTGCCGACGTGACTGGCCTGGGCGGTTCTCCCTTTCCAGGGCGGTCGCTCGCCGGCCACTGGGCTGCCGACGCGTCGCGGCAGCCCGAGCCTTCGCTGAGCGAGGTCGATGCCCCGGTGATGAGCGCGCCGAACCAGGGCCGCTCACCGGTGTTTCGTGGCCCGATGAAGGCGGTCGCCGTTGGGAAACATGTCTATGTTCGCAACGGCGACGGCCAGGAGGAGCTGTTCGACGTGGAAGCCGACCGGATGCAATCGCGCAACCTCACCGGTCTGCCGCACGTTCAGTCGATCCTCGATCAGATCCGGACAGATCTCGATCGGCTCTTGCAAGCGGAAGCCCCCGTCAGCGCTCGTTCGCGGCAGGATTGAGCGTCCTCGAGAATGGACCGCCTCCGGCAAGTTACCATCACCTGGATCAGCCGCCGCGCCTCCCAGCGGCAGGCCCGGAAGGGTGCCTCGACGCAAGAGCTCGGATCGTAACGCATGGAAGAGGGCGCGGTGCCCCAGGGCGCTGGGATGCCTGTCCCACGCGGAGACCCGAAACTGGCCTGGCTCGAGGCCGTCGAAGGCACCGGAGAGATCGAAGAAGTCAAGTCCGTGACGTCGCGCCAGCGAGCGTATCAGTTCGGCGATCACGGGGCTCTGGCGCTTTCGGTCCGCACGGGGAAGGATCACCAGGCTGAGCGGGATTCCGAGCCTGTTTGATTCCTCGCTCCAGCCCGCATGGGCTCCATCGAGCAGGGCCTCATATTCCCCACGCAGCTTCCGCCGGAACGAATCGGGGCTATCGGCAGCCGTGACTCCGGCTCGCAGCAAGGCCTCCCGGACATATTCGAATGGGATCTCGATGGCAGGGCTGCTGCGAACAATCGCCTCGAGGTGATCTTCTTCCAGAGCATGGTCCAGCGGCGAGGCATCACAGAGGATCCAGTCGGCTTGGTATCGCCCTCCCTCTTCACGAAGTCGCTGCAGCCGGCGCGACGGCGACTCGCCCGCGACAGACAGATTGACGACTTCCACTCGAAGCCCGGTACCAACCCGCTCATTCAGCCACTGTTCCAGGAGTCGCGGGTAAAGGGCGCCGTCGTCCACGCCGTGGCCCATGGTGTTGGATGATCCGAAGACGAGGATCCTGTAGACATCAGCCGGTTTCTTGAGCGTGACTTCCGGGGTCCGGTATCCCAGGCTATTGGAATGGAAGCTGGTTCCGTTCCAGCGGGCGTCAAGATTGGGCCTGAGCCTCCACAGCAGGTACGTTTGTTCTGATTCGACAAGCCCCGCTGCGCAGAAGGGGATCCAACCGGGAGGAGGAAGCTGCGTATCGTCGACCAGGTTGCCGCTCGGGTCGCGATTCAGCAGCTTGGAGGCATCCAGAATGCTCTCGTAATAGCCGCGGGTTTCCACTTGCGCCAGCTCTTTTTCGATGCTGGAGCGTCCCAGAAGCATCTTGACCACACGCGACTCCGGTGCGATCCATGCGCCGGTCAACAAGAAAATGGAGACCGGCAAAAGGGACCCACCTCGAACGATCAGGGACTGGATGATCTGGCGCACCATCCGATCGATTCCTTCCTGTCCGCCAATGGCGAACGCCACTCCTGGCGCCGGCGGTTTCAGAGGTCTTCATATTCACAATTCGAGTTCCTGGATGTCAGGAGAGCTCAAGACATCAGGCGTCGCGTTGGGATCGAGCGGGCCGAGAAAGCCAGAAATGAGGCCGGAGTCACCGAATGAAGCCGGCGCGCAGATGGACATTGAGCGGGCGATTCGTGCGCCGACCACCCGTCTATGGATGCGCGATCGTTCGACCGCTACCGGACATCAGGGAGCTTACTGGCGAAGTGAGGGCCGGGAAGGCTAGCCCCCCAACGCTGTCTTCCCGGCCCACCCAGGAGAATGGGGTCTCGTCGGAACGGAGCCCATTCCCAGGGGTTCACTGCAAGGAGCAATGAACGATCCATCGATCGTCGGTTCAGAAGATGCCCGGCGCCCCGATGCCGTGGCTATTGGCGGGCAAGGAGGGCCCGCCGTCCTTGACGATGGCCGCCTCGTCGGCAGCGATCTTGGCCTGGAGGGTGGGGTCGGTGGTGGTGAGCGCGTTCTTCAGATTCTGGAGGTCAGTCTCGATCGTGTTGATCTGGCTGGACGAGACGCCGGCTGCCGTGAGGGTGGCCGTCAGGTTGGCCGTGGGATTGCTGCTGGTGGTTCCGCTCGGCGGCCCACTGGGTTGCAAAGCCTTCAACTGGGTTGGGGTCAGCGAGGAGAATGCCTTCTGGATGACGGCCTGATCAGCCTTGGCCGCCGCTGTCAGGCTGGCCGGAATCTCGGCCTGAAGCGCTTTCTGGTCGGTTTGAAGCGTCTGGAAATCCGTTTGAAGCTGGGCGCTCAGGCCCTTGAAGCTGTGCCCGGCCACGCCACTGGGGGCGGCGGTGAGTTTGAAGGCATGACCCGCCCGGTGTAAGCCTTTCGCGCCTTTCGCGTCGAACGTGTATACATGGGCAGCGGCATCGATTCCTTTAGCCGAGGCTCCATCCCATCCTGCAAATTCCTGAGGCGGTGTCCATGCGGCGTTCAAGAGTTGCCGCCCTTCCAGCATCTCGCACGCCGGAGCACGCCGGACCTTCGGTCGCGCAGCCTCTGCACCCGAAGCGCTGATGCGTTCGAGGGCCCTCAAGAGTGTCTGCACAGATTTCATCGGATCGACTCCATTCTTCCGAGGATTGCCGTTCACCCACGCAGTTTGATTGGCATCCTTCCCCCATCAGCGTTATCGGAGCGTCAAAGCGCACCCGAAATTCGCCAGAAACCCTGAAATCAGAAGGATTTGCGAGCTTCACAGACGACGTGCGGTTCGCTGCGTATCATAATGATCGACCGCACGAACCCTTGGCTTGAATCAAAATGGTAAGAAAGTTCTCCGTCCCAGCGAGGGAGGGAAAAAGGGACGCCACTGATATCGCCCGTTTGCGAAGGCAAGGAGCGGCATGGTTCAACAACGCCCGTTTTCGGGTAACACTCGGGATCCCAGCGCGGACCCTGATCGGTCCCGCGTTGGAACGGGTTTACGCGAGTCCCTGGTTGCCGTGCCGGGGTTTCAGTTCCGCGAGAACCGCGTTTACCCCAATTAGAAAAGATCACTCGCTCCGGTTTTCGTTACCCAGCTTTGAAGCAGGTCCCGAAGCATTGCGTGACATTGTCGTAAACTATGTATGTCGGGATCGTGCCGACCATCTTTGGCAATTCGGTGTGATCAGAAGGCCCGCTTGTCGCCCACGTCGCAAGGCGGCACGCTGGCGTGTTTTCGCCGATACGGGGAAACCTGGCCGCCGGATGTGCCGACTTTGCAAGGCTTGTGAATTGGAGGGATAAGAAGAGCCGGCAAGAGCTTCCCGATTCGCAAAGCGGCGGAACTCACCCGGGGTCGATCTGGCAGGACGCGGTTCGGGCCGGACCTTCGTCAAGAGA
>Ga0074044_10005063_pt1 | contig 10791 bp, 12 predicted proteins | sample BogForMeECP23OM1_FD_94443 | JGI IMG/M metagenome (GOLD analysis project Ga0074044, IMG submission 94443) | Bog forest soil microbial communities from Calvert Island, British Columbia, Canada - Bog Forest MetaG ECP23OM1 | ecosystem: Environmental > Terrestrial > Soil > Wetlands ...
ATCGCAGGCGCTCGTCCATGACCGAACACTCCTTCCACGGCATCAACACCTCCCGCCCAAAGGCGAAAAGTGTTACCCATGTGTCCGGTACGAAATGTCACCTATGTCTCAGGCCGCTCAAGCTCAATTTTACCGGGCTGGTGTCGATCTATGCCGCACTCTTACGCGGGCGTGGCTTTGGCAAGTCGATCGACAGCTCAGAGTTCATTTTCCCAAGCGCTTCGTCGATCACCCACATGTGCGAGCTATGACGCAGATCGAGTAACCGGCGTATCGAGTTCTCGGGCATGCCGAGCTCTTTCGCCAGCCTCAGTTTCGACCAACCGCGAGTCCGCATTGTTTCGTAGACAGCTAACTTTGCGGTGACGAGAGATGGTAACACGGCACGGTCAGGCCCCGAATATCCTGCACCTTGTCGCGGCAGCGGTCTGCCGGCTTTCATGTAGCCTTCGAGCGCCGCGATGACGCAATCAACAGCGTTCCGGCGTGCTTCTTGCACGGTTTCGCCTTCGGTTAGCGCTTCTGGAACTCCCGGAAAGCGCACAAGCCACCACCCATTCTGTTCACGTTCCAGCTTGTATCGGTATCCAAAAGCCATCATCCGTTCTCCGCGCTGGCGGCCAATTCTCTTGATTAGTCTCTCAAATTCATGACCATTCATATTCCTATATTACCTTCAAGAGGCACGCATGCCCGCTCCAAAACCCCCGGCGTTCGAGACTTTGAGCCTGCATGCCGGGCAACATCCCGATCCGGTCACCCGCTCGCGCGCCGTGCCGATCTACCAGACGACCTCGTACGTGTTCGACGACGCCGATCACGCCGCCGGCCTGTTCAATCTGGAACGCGCCGGCCACATCTACACGCGCATTTCTAACCCGACCAATGCGGTGCTGGAAGAGCGGCTTGCTGCGCTGGAAGACGGCGTCGGCGCCGTCTGCACGGCAAGCGGCATGGCGGCGATGCATCTCGCCATCGCGACGCTGCTCAGCGCCGGCGACCATATCGTCGCCTCCGCCTCGCTCTATGGCGGCAGCATCAATCTTCTCACTCACACGCTGCCGCGATTCGGCATCACGACTACGTTCGTCAAGCCGCGCGATCTCGATGGCTTCCGCGGCGCCATCGGTGATCGCACGCGGCTTGTGATCGCGGAGACCATCGGCAATCCCGGCCTGGAAGTGCTGGACATTCCCAGGGTCGCCGAAATCGCGCACGCGGCTGGTATTCCGCTGCTCATCGACAATACGTTCGCTACTCCGTATCTGAGCCGCCCGCTCACGCTCGGCGCCGACATCATCATGCACTCCACCACCAAATGGATCGGCGGGCACGGCATCGCGATCGGCGGGGTGATCGTCGACGGCGGCCGCTTCGACTGGCAAACCTCCGGCAAATTTCCCACCCTGACGAAGCCGTATGCGGGCTATCACGGCATCGTCTTCGCCGAGGAGTTCGGCCCCGCCGCCTTCATCATGCGGGCGCGCTTGGAAGGCCTGCGCGACTTTGGCGCGTGCCTGTCGCCCACCAACGCCTTCCATCTGCTGCAGGGCGTGGAGACGCTGCCTTTGCGCATGGAGCGTCATATGGAAAATACGGCGGCCGTGCTGGCGTTCCTGGGCAAAAATCCGGCAGTCGACTGGGTGCTGCATCCCTCGCTGGAAACGCATCCGGATCACGCGCTGGCGCAAAAACTGCTGCCGAAGGGCGCCGGCTCGATCGTCAGCTTCGGTATCAAGGGCGGCCGCGCCGCCGGACGCAAATTCATCGAGGCGGTGCGGCTCGCGAGCCACCTTGCCAATGTCGGCGACGCCAAGACGCTGGTGATCCATCCGGCGAGCACCACGCATCAGCAGATGGACGCGGCGGCGCTTGCCGTCGCGGGTGTCGGCGAGGAATTGGTGCGTCTCTCGGTCGGTCTGGAGGCGAGTAGCGACATTCTCGACGATTTCGGGCAGGCGCTGCGCGCCGCGCAGAAGGCTTGACCCATGCGGCTCATCGTCGAGGGCAAGGAGATTTTCGCGGGTACTGGCGGCCGCGATTTCGATCCGGCGCTGCCGGCTGTCGTCTTTCTGCACGGCGCCGGCATGGATCATACCGTCTGGGCGCTGCTGGCGCGCTCCTTCGCGCATCACGGATTCGGCGTGCTCGCTCCCGACCTTCCCGGACACGGGCGATCGGACGGCGCGGCGCTTTCATCCGTCGCTGGGCTGGCGGACTGGACCGCCGCACTGATCGACGCGGCGGGCGTGGGCGCGGCGCGGCTCGTCGGTCACTCCATGGGATCGCTTATCGCATTGGAGACCGCCGCGCGGCACCCCGAAAAGGTCACCAGCCTCGGCTTGATCTCAACGGCTGCGCCGATGCGCGTGTCGGACGATTTGCTCAATGCCGCGAAGGTCAACGACCACGCGGCCATCGACATGATTGCCATTTGGGGCAACGGTTATCACGCCACGCTGGGTGGTTCCTTGGCGCCGGGTCTATGGATGTTGGGCGAGGCCGAGCGTTTGCTCGAACGCGCGCATCCCGGCGTGCTGTTCGCCGATCTCTCCGCCTGCAACGACTATCGGGACGCGCTCGCCGCGGCCGCAAAAGTTGCCGTTTCCTCAGTGATGATTCTGGGTAGTCGCGACCTGATGACTCCGGTCAAGGGCGGCAAAGCTATTGCCGCCGCCGTCGCCGGCTGCCGGCTCACGGTGATCGAAGGCGCCGGTCACATGCTGATGAGCGAGCGCCCCGACGAAGTGCTGGCTGCCCTGCGGACGTGATCGTGTCTCAGAAATTCACCGGCGCGCCGCACGAGGAGGACGTCTTGATGAGCGTGCCCGATGCCGGCGTCGGCCTGATCGCGGATATCGGCGCGACCAACGCCCGCTTTGCCTTGGTCCGGCCGGACGGCACCACCACCGCAGCCCGGGTCTACGCGTTGAACGATTATGCGTCGCTTGCCGAGGCGATCGATGCATATTTGACCGAGGAATCGCCTGCCGCGAGGCCGGTGCAGGCCGTGCTGGCCGTTGCCTCGCCGGTCACCGGCGACAAAGTTACGCTGACAAATCACCCGTGGACGGTCTCCGCCGAAGCGCTCCGCCGGCACCTCGGCCTCAGACGACTTCGCGTCATCAACGACTTTGCCGCCAACGCAGCCGCTATCCCGCAGCTCAGAGAGAAAGATCGCATGCAGATCGGCGGCGGAGAGCCGGTCAGCGGCACGCCTATCGGCGTCATCGGGCCCGGTACCGGGCTCGGCGTGAGTGCGTTGATTCCGTCGTCAAAAGGCGCGGTGACCATCGCCGGCGAGGGCGGGCATGTCACGATGACGCCGGCCAGTGCGCAAGAAAGCGCGATCTTGGATCTCATGCGCACCCGATACGACCACGTGTCGGCTGAGCGATTGCTGTCCGGCCCCGGCCTGGTCAACTTGTACAATACGCTCTGCGAACTGGCGAAAGCGCCGGCCGCGCCATTCACGGCCGCCCAGATCAGCAGCCCCGGCATCTGGAACAAGGACCCCCGCACCCGTGAGGCAACGGCGATCTTTTGTGCCATGCTCGGTACCGTGGCCGGCAATCTGGCGCTGACCCTGGGTGCTCGCGGCGGCATTTACATCGCGGGCGGTATCGTGCCGCGGTTGAGCCGGTTCGTCGCACAATCCGAATTTCGGTCGCGGTTCGAGGCCAAGGGGCGGTTGCGCGGCTACCTGGCGACGATCCCAACTTACCTCATCGTACGGCCGCTTCCGGTCCTGCTTGGAGCCGCGGCGTTGTTGAGCGAGCCATGAAAAGGCATTTTGCGGCGATGGACCGACATTCCGTTGCCAGGGCGCCGATGATTCACATCGCCAGGAGCTTGACGTCGTCCACCAGACGCTCGGTATCCTTGCGCCGGCACAGCTCCGTGCCGTGCATCAGCAATGCCGCCGATCCTGCCGCCACACCATAGCGGAAGGCAGTTTCCACGGCGTGTCCGGATGCCAGACTCCAAATCATCGCGCCCAGGAAACTGTCACCCGCGCCCACCACGCTGACCGGCGTGATCGGCAGTGCTTGGGCGCGCAGAACTTGATCGCGGGTCACCAATAAAGCGCCTTGCTCTCCCAGCGTGAGCGCCACGATCTCGGCCTGTCCGCTGGCGACGAGCGAGCGGCAGGCTTTGATCCAATCGGCTTGGGTCTCGAGCAATTCCCCCATCAGGATTCTGAATTCATTCAAGCTCGGTTTGATGAGATACACACCGGTCTGCAAGGCCGCTTGCAATGGCGGCCCTGAGCTGTCGATGACGATCTTTCCGCCTGTCCGCTTTGTTGCCTGCGCAATACGGCCGTAAAAGTCGTCGGGAACGCCGGGCGGGAGACTGCCGCTCCCCACAACGAAACGGGCCCGTTGATCGAGCGAGCCAAAGGTGGCGAGACAGGCGCGCCACTCTTGTTCGGAGAGCTGCGGCCCCGGAAGCACGAACCGATATTGCAGATCAGTGGCTCGCTCGTGGACCGTGAAGTCCTCGCGCGTTTCGCCGGAAATGGGAGTAGTCAGTCCCGGAATTCCTTCCTGGTCGACCAGGCGCCGCAGCAATTGGCCGAGCAAGCCGCCGGTCGGATACATGGCCGTGACGTCGGCGCCGAACCGCTTCATCACGCGAGCCACGTTGATGCCGCCGCCGCCGGGATCCCGACGTTCAGCCGCACAGCGCAACTTGTGAAACGGCGCCACTCGCTCGACGGAAAGCGAGACATCAATCGACGGGTTCATAGTGAGGGTGACGATGTCCGCCATTTTTGCTTCAGCCGGGATGACCGTTGATACACGACTCACGTGATGGATACCAACGCGCCACTCGCGGGCAGCGACGCTTGCGCCAAGCCATCAGACGACTATCCCCAGGCGAAGGCCCCTAGGAGCATTCCGATGTGGCCATCTCCCCACATCGGAAGGACAAGTCGGGAATATTCCTGATCAACGCGTGAACTGCCGCCCTTCGCCCGTGCGTGTCTGTAATATGTTGGGTAACGGCTCTCGATCGTGGCGCTGGATTGAGATATCAGGAACTGCAACGGATGGCGCACCTCTATTTCGTCCAAGAACTTGCCGGCCAAGTCGCCGCCGTATTGCCGCTTGACCTCCTCGCCGACAACCCCGAACCCGCACCGGAAACGCGCTGGCTTGTCTGACGCTTCGATCAACATCAGTCGGCCCGAAGAATCCGGCAGCGCCGAAATGCTGACGTCGTCCCAAAAGGGCATCTCGGCTTCCCTGCGCCTGAGCCCTTCCCAAAAAGCGAGCACGAGTGCGAGACCCGGCTGCAACTTCCGGGGTACGGCGTAGGGCTCGTTGGTTATTTGCACGTGCCAAGCTCCTCTAGAGCATCTGACAGTAGCAGCAACGCGGCCGTGTGCGACAACCGACCCGCTTCGGCGGCGGTTATGCTACGGCCGCGCCACCGGCGGAACATAGGTTTCCAGTTCCGGCGCCGGCAAGGTCACCGTCTGGCCGATCTCGGCCGAGCGATAGAGCGCCATCAGCATTTCGGCCACGGCGACGCCGTCGTGAAAGCTCTCGATCGGCTGCCGGCGGCGGCGGAAGGCCTCCACCATGTGCCGATCCTCGCCGATATAGCCGTAGATGTCCGCCTCGTTCTCGACTACCGGCATCAGGCCTTGTTCCGCATTCTGCTTCTCGACCAGATCCTCACCCTGACCGCCGGTCACGTCGCGCGACAGGAACACTTTCAGCCCGGTGTTGAGCGACGAGAACTCCATGGAATATTCCGGGCCGAGGAGCTCGATCAGGATGCGCAAGCCGGCGCCGACATAGGCCCAGGAATTGGTGGCTTCGACGATGACCTCGTGCCCCTCCGCGTCGCGAAAGGTGAGCGCGCCGCGGGCGAAATCCTCGGCCGGCCGCTTGGCATAATCGATCTCGGCGCCCATCATGCGCTTGAGCCTCTCCACATATTCCGGCCGCGTCCATTTCAGATTGCCGACCGTGGCGCTGGCGCTGACGAGCTTAAGATCGGTGCGCGGCGCGCCGGGTTTGGTCAGCAGGTATCGTCCGACCTCGACGCTGTGGCACGTCATGTCGGAAAGCACGCCGCCGCCTTGCCGCCGGCCTTGCCAGAACCACGGCATGTGCGGGCCGCTGTGCTCCTCGGCGGCGCGCGCCAAATAGGGCCGGCCGCAGACCGGCACGGCGCGGCGCCAGACGATGTCCTTGCCGCGCTGCACGGCGCTGGAGAACACCTGATTTTCCAGATAACCGTGGAAGAGCTTGGCGTCTTCGGCGAGCCGCAACATCTCGCGCGCTTCGGCAAGCGTGCGCCCCAGCGGCTTTTCGCAGGCGACGCCGACGAGCTTGGCCCAGCCGGCTTTCACCAGACGGTGGATTTCCCGCATGGTGTCGAGCCGGGCGAAATTCGGCACGCCGATCCATACCGCATCGACCTCACCGGAAATCAACATCGCTTCGAGCGAAAGGAACGGCCGGCAGGGACCAAGCTCAAGCGCATTGGCTTGTGCGGCCAGCGCCTCGCGATGCGCGGCGGTGGGACTGTAGACTCCCGCCACGGTGACGTGGCGAACGGAGAGCAGCGCTTGCAGGTGAAACTTGGCAATGAAGCCAGAGCCGATCAAGCCGATCCGCAACGTGGCGATTGACGCGTGGTTCATGGCAATCTCCCCCTTCGATATGTTTCCCGGTCAACACCACCCGAGCATGCGCGATATGAAAGTCCGCTAATACCCCGACGCGCACGCGCCGCGCGTGCGGTCATTGCACCGGGGCGGGCGGCGCCGTGCCGGTCTTGGCAATGAGGACATAGCCGCGCGTCTTGTTGTCGTTGACCGCATCGATCGTGTTCATGGCGTCGAATAACTCGGATGCCTTCACCCAGATCGGCGGATATTTGTAGCGCGCGACATCCAGGATGAGGAACCGATCCGCCTTGGCATCATAGGCCGCCAGCGGTGAGATATGGCCTCCGGTCTGCTGTCCGATCGCCTTTCGCAGATAGTTCACGATTACGAAATGATCCTTTGCCGCAAGATAGTCGCGCGCCGCGGTGCGGAAGGCGTCGAGACCGCCGTCGGCGGCATGATGAACCTCGATCGTCACCGGATGGAGCGCAAGGAACCCGCCGAGCTGATCGAGCGTCATGCCCTGCCGGGCGAGGACGTCGCGCGGCAGCACCGCGTCCGAGCGCTCATCCAGCAAATTGTCCTGGGTGAAAGTGCGGTAGGGTTGATATTCCGGGCTCGAAGGGGCTGGCGCGCCCACCGCGTTGAGCACCATGACGATGCTGGCGACGCCGCAATAAGCTGGCGTCTTCTGGGTCACGAAATTGTCGGCGATTGGGAAATAGGCCGCGAGCGCGTCGCTTTCGAGAAAAAACTTCTCGCCCAGATCGGAACTAAGATCCGTCAGGTTACCCGGCAGCGGCAGAGTTTCGGCGTGCGCGGCCGGGGCGGCGGGCGCGAACAGGCAGAGCGCGAGCGCGAGCCATTGAAGGAAGCGGCCTGACATCATTTGAGCGGGCATTTACTGCAGTAAAATCGCAGTGCGTCAAACAGTTTGTAGAGCATTGTGGTGGCAACCGGATTTCAGCGGCGGACGGCTTTGACATCCGCGGCAGTGACCGTATCTCGATAATTATTGCCGAAGTGCGTCCGCACATAGTTCACGACTGCGGCGACCTGATCGTCGTTCATCATGTCGCCAAACGGCGGCATCGCGCGCTGCCCGTTGACCACGACATGGACCGCATGCCGGCTGCCCTCGAGAGTCTTGTTGCCTGCGAGCGGCGGGTATGCCCCGGCGCCGGTCGCTCCCTTGCCGTCAGGCATGTGGCAGCCCTGGCAGACATTGGCGTACAGGTCTTCGCCGTTATGTTCGGAGAATTTGAAGCCGGCGCTCGGCCTGGATCCGGGCGAATTGGGCGCTGCGTTCTGCGCCAGCGCCGCCGGCGACATCAGCGACAGCAACGTAACGATGGCTAATGGTTCTAACCGCATCGATGACATTTAACGTTACTTGTTGACGGCGCGATGGTGCAGCCGCGCAATGGCATCGAGAGCCGAGAGGATCGCACCCTCTTGCCAGGCGGGAATGTATGACGCGTGCTCGCCCGCGAGTACGATCCTGCCGTCGATTTGGCAGAGGTTGTCGTAATGCTCTGCCCTGGTCTGCTCGGTCCAGTAGCCGGCACAGCCGAGCGTGAACGGCACGCGATGCCACGCCACTGCGATGCCGTTTTCAAACTCGGCCGCGTATTGCGGATGAATGCGCGACCCCAAAGCGACGGCGCGCGCGACCCGTTCCGCGGGCGGCATTGACGTGAACTCGTATGCGTTCGATCCCTCCAATATGTAAGCTCCCAGCAAGACGCCTCGGCCGCTGCGGTTAAAGCCCATATTCGGATAGGCGATCTGCCGGATCGGCAAATCCGTGTAACTGATGCCGCCGTAGATCGCCTCGTCTTCCTCCCAGAACCGGCGCTTGAATTGCAAGCCGACTTTGACGGCCGATGCATAAGGCACCGCATCGATAGCGGCCTTCATGCGGGCACCGACGTCGATCGGGATTTGGCTGAGAATGGACAGCGGAATGGTGCAGACGCACCAGTCGGCTTTCGCCACTTGTGCAGCGGCGGGAGCCTTGGAATCCACGTAGGTGACCGTGACGCCGCCGTCGTCCTGCGCAATCCGCGCCACCTTTGCATCGTAGCGAATAAGATCGCCGACTTCGCTGGCGAACGCCTGGCCGATCATGTCCATGCCGCCGACCGGCTGCAACATCGTGGTCTGCAAGTCATACGAGGCAAAGTTTTGTAGATATCGCCAAAGCCGCGACTTGAGGATGTCCGACAGGTTGATCGGTTCGCCGGCGACCGGCGCCGCGCCAAAGCCGCCACCAAGCCCGCCGCCGGGAGCCTTGGCATAGCCGCGAAAGCGGGCGGAGATCAGGTTGGCCTTGTAGGCGTAGTTGCTATCCAGCGCGCCCCACGATTTGAGCGCTTGCAGGAGGATTTCTCTATCCTCCATTGAAACAGCTTCGTCGAGCCTGCCCTGCCCGGTCACCTTGGCCAGCAGCTCGGAGACCTGTCCTTGAAAATCCGCTTTGACGTCGCGGATGCGTTGCGGCCGGCCGCCGAACGCGCTCGAAGCGTGCAGCAGCGCATTGTGGTTGAGTTCGATGAAAGGCTCGAGCGCGACGTTGAGGCGCTTGCAGTAATCAAGGACGGCGCGGTGATGATAGGGAATCCGCCACGGTCCCGGATTAAAATAAAGTCCTTGCTGGAATTCGCAGGTCTGCGTGAAGCCGCCGAGTTCGGTCAACGTGTCGCCGCCACGCAGTGTCCAGTTGCGGCCTCCCGGGCGGCGATTGAATTCCAGGACTTCAACCTTGTACCCCGCGTTGCGCAACTCCAGCGCTGCCGTCATGCCGGCCAAACCGGCGCCAAGGATCAGGACCGATGCGCCCCCGACGTCGCCGGAAAGCTCGATGGGGCCTTGGTAACCGGAATCGGCTGCGAACCCGAGGCTGGACATCGCCTCATACATCGCCGCGCTGCCGGCGACGGTACCGATCAACGACAAAAGATCGCGCCGGCTAACTGCCGTCTCATTGCCGGCCTGCATCGCCGCTTTACCTCCGATCGTCTCGGTCACGAATATGCTCCTGACCTGCCACGAAGCCGTGCGCCTTGCTTGTCTGGCGTGGCGCTTCTAATGCTGCACCAAGCATCAGCGGAGACCGTCTATGCTATCCGGTGCGCACATTGTGATCTTCAGCCGAAATGCCGAAGCGGATCGTGCTTTTGCTCGCGATGTCCTCGGCCTTCCGACGATTGATGCCGGCGGCGGCTGGCTGATTTCGGGCCTCCCGCCCACGGAAATCGGCTTCCATCCGGCAGAACTGGAGGCCGCAACGTCCACCGAACTCTACCTCATGTGCGACGATATACAGACCTTGGTCGGCCGCCTGCGCGAGAAGCAGATAGAAGCTGAGCCGGTCACGGACCAGAGCTGGGGCCTCGCCACCCATATCACGTTGCCCGGTGGGGCGCGCCTCGGCATCTACCAACCCCGCCACCTGCATCCGCCGCGCGCAACTGGCCCGGATTGAGCCAACGGGTCCGGCCCGAAGTGGCCGGCCCGATGACAGGCTCCGCGAAATCCGGAATCGGCCGCGACGCTCAATCCTGGATTTCGTGGAAATTACCCTCGGGTGCGCATCGCGACTCGAGGGCTTAATCCGGGCTTCGCTCGCTCTCTCGGTGGGGAGAGGCGAATTCAAACAGCACAAATTGTTCTCGCGACGCGATCTGCGCCCGCACCTCTCCCCGGCGGGGCGCTGGGGAGAGGTGCAAATGAATTCATTCTCGCGGCGCGGATGCGCCCGAAGCATGCCGTACAACCGCATGATCCCGAAAAGTGGCTACCGGTTTTCGGACAAGATCATGCGCAAAAGACAGTCAACGACTCCGCTGAGCAGGATCGCGTCACGCCTGAGCCGGCGGTGGGACCGGCTTTCGGCTCGATTATGCTCAGCGATTATTTGAGCATGATCTTTTCGGAAAACCGGTCTCCACTTTTCCGGATCATGCTCGACAAATAAAAAGGAAGCGGAACGCCGCCAGGCGCATGTCTTCCGATGGTCCGCATCAGCGGATGCGGCTCGCGCCTTAACGCGGCGCGCTCGCCTGACGGCGTTCCACCGCGGTACTTGTTGCAGCGAGCCAACGCCGCAACTCAGCTCCAGAACGCGCTTCCTGGGACGCGGTTGTCGGCGGGCGTTA
>Ga0074044_10005064_pt1 | contig 10791 bp, 7 predicted proteins | sample BogForMeECP23OM1_FD_94443 | JGI IMG/M metagenome (GOLD analysis project Ga0074044, IMG submission 94443) | Bog forest soil microbial communities from Calvert Island, British Columbia, Canada - Bog Forest MetaG ECP23OM1 | ecosystem: Environmental > Terrestrial > Soil > Wetlands ...
CTCATCTATGGTTTGATCCTGTTGCCGTTGGGGTGACGGCGGATCGGCGAAAGCATCCGCTCAGGGCGCGGCCTCGGTCCAACCGGCGCCCGGATCGAAAACCGTCATCTTCGCGCCGATGGCTTCGCTGTCAGCGCCGAGGTCGCGTTGGTAGACCTTTGCCTTGTCGCGTCAGGACCCGGAAGTGATAGCCCCGGTAAGCATCGCCTGCCGCATAACCCCGCAACATGGCGCGGCGATACCTCGTCACCCGCGCGGCCATCGAGTCGTGCATAATCGGACGAAATTCAGCCGTACTCGATCGGGGTCATCGACATCGCCAAAAACCGACTGCTTGCCACGGCGCTTTATGTCCTGCTCGGCGTTTTGACGGCGGCGGCGGGCGGCTGGAGTGTACTCGCCCTCGCCTATGCAGGACCGCATGACTCGAGGTTGCGACTCACGCTGGCCGTTGCCGCTGGCGTCGCATCGCTGGCGACATTGCTGGCGCTGGCTGTGCCTCGCTTAAGGTGGCCGGCGCTCATCGCTTTCGTGATGCTGTTCGGATTGCTGGTGACGTGGTTCAGCCGTTTGACGCCGTCCAATGAGGCCGACTGGCAGCCCGACGTTGCGAAGCTCGCGTACGCCACCATCGCAGGCGACGTGGTCACGGTGCACAATATTCGCAATTTCGACTACCGCAGCGAAACCGACTACACGCCGGACTGGTACGACAAGCGCTTCGATCTGCGCAATCTGCAAGGTGCCGATCTCGTGGCGGTCTACTGGATGGGCCCGGCCATCGCGCACACGCTCATCAGTTTTGCCTTTGCCGGCGGCGAGCATCTCGCCGTTTCAATCGAGACCCGCAAAAAGAAAGGTCAGGGCTTCTCCACGCTCCAGGGCTTCTTCCGGCAATACGAACTCATCTATGTCGTGGCCGATGAGCGCGACGCGATCCGGCTGCGTACCAACTATCGCCACAATCCTAAGGAGGACGTGTACGTTTACCGGGTGCAGGCGCCGCTCGATAACGTCCGGCGCGTGTTCGTTCAGTACATGAATCGGATCAACGAGCTGCGGGCGCGCCCCGAGTTTTACAACACGCTGACCGGCAACTGCACGACCGATATCTGGTTCAACACGCTGGTCAACGAGCAGCATCTGCCATTCAGTTGGAAGATCCTGGTGAGCGGCTATGTTCCCGAATACCTCTATGAACAGGGCCGACTCGACACGCGCGTGCCGTTCGCCGACCTGCAGCAGCGCGACCACGTCAATGCCCGGGCGCACGCGGCGGATGCCGCGGTTGATTTCTCGCAGCGCATTCGAGAAGCAACCCCGGCGCCGAAAGGCGACGAATCCGCTTTGCCCCGCGGCGCCGGGGATCCGTAGACATGCAATTGCGCACAGCAGCCGGGCCAGTGGTTTCATGGCTGTCGCTTGCGCTGATGCTCGCTGCCGTCACGCTGCCGGCCGGAGCCGACGAGCGTTCCAACACGCCTGAAGTGCCCAAGCGCCCGAAAATCTGTCTCGTATTGTCCGGCGGCGGAGCGCGCGGTGCGGCCCACGTGGGTGTGATCAAAGTGCTGGAGGAATACCGCATCCCGATCGACTGCATCGCGGGCACCAGCATGGGCGCGGTGGTGGGTGCCGCCTATGCATCGGGCATGAGCGTCGCGGAAATGGAGAAATTCATCGGCAGCATCTCGACCGAGATGCTGTTCAATGACAATCCGCCGCGCGAGGAGCAGTCGATGCGGCAAAAGGAAGACGACTACCGCACGTTTTTCGGCCCCGAATTCGGCCTGAAGGACGGCAAGCTCAAGCTTCCCAAGGGCGTCGTGACCGGCGTGCAGCTCGAGGCGGTGCTGCGCGGCATCTCCAAGGTGCAGGGCTTTCACAATTTCGATGACCTGCCCATCCCATTTCGCGCGGTGGCGACCGACTTGGTGACCGGCAAAGCGGTCGTGTTCAGCGAGGGCGAACTGGCGAGTGTGATGCGCGCCAGCATGTCGGTGCCCGGCGCGGTCGCCCCCGCCGAGTACGGCGGCAAGATGCTGGTCGACGGAATGCTCACCAGCAATCTGCCGGTGCAGGTCGGACGTTCTATGGGCGCCGACATCATCATCGCGGTGAATGTCGGCACACCGTTGCTCGCGCGCGACCAGTTGACCGGCATCCTCGGCGTGACCAGCCAGATGCTCAGCATCCTGACCGAGCAGAATGTCGAGGTGTCGATCGCTTCGTTGAAACCCACCGACATCTTGATCTCGCCGGAGCTTGGAGGCTTCTCGACGGGCGACTTCGACCACTTGCCGCAGATCGAGCCGCGCGGCGAGGCGGCGACGCGGCAGATGGCCGACCGGCTCCGGCCGCTGGCGCTCCCGCCGGCCGAATTCGCCGCCCTGCGTAAAAAGCAGAGTGTCACGCCGTTGCCGGACACGCGGGCGGTCGATGAGATCCGCTTCGAGGATCTTAAGCGCGTCAACCCGCAAGCCGCGCAGGCGGTCATGGAGACCAAGACCGGCCAGCCGATCGATCAGCAGGTCCTCGACGCCGACATGCGCCGCCTGTACGGGACCGGGGATTTTGAGCGGGTGGACTATCGGTTCCTCGAGGAGCCGGCCAGACGAGTGCTGGCGGTGGACGCCGTCGAGAAAGGCTGGGGCCCGGATTATCTGCGGGTGGGTCTGGGGCTATCGAGCGATTTCAACGGCGACGCGTTCTTCAACGCCCTCGCCAGCTATCGCAAGACCTGGCTCAACGCCCTCGGCGCGGAATGGCGCACCGATGCTCAGGTGGGGCGCACCTCCGACCTGTCGACCGAGTTCTACCAGCCGCTCGATACGCGAGGCTTGTTCTTCGTCGATCCGAACCTCTCCGTGGGGCGGCGCACGGAGGTCATTTATCAGGGCAACAACCGAATTTCAGAATACGACATCAACACCGCCCTTGCGGGCGTGTACGTCGGCACTCAGTTGGCCCAATACGGCGAATTCCGGCTCGGGGTCGTGCGCGGTCAACTCAAGCCCGCGCTTGACATCGGCCCGCAGACTCTTGCCCCGCAGGCGTCCAACATTGCGCAGGGAGCCTTTACGGCACAGCTCGTGTTCGACCAGATCGACAGTGTGCGTTTCCCGCGCTCCGGCTGGAGCGCCCAGTTCAACGTCTACGACTCGACCGGCGAACTCGGCGCCGACCAGCGCTACATCAAATGGGACAGCAAGGGGATGGCCGTCTATTCCTTTGGCGAGCACACGCTCAACTTCTCCTTCAAAGCCGGCGGCAGGATCGGCTCTGACACGCTGCCGTTCTACGATCAATTCCAATGGGGCGGATTCCTCGAGCAGTCCGGCTACGCCACCGGCCAGCTGCTGGGGCAGAACCTCTGGTTTCTGCGCGCCATGTATTACCGCCGGATTTTGCAAGGAACTTTATTCGAGGGGGCCTTCGGCGGCTTTTCGATCGAATCGGGTAAAGTCGACGAACCCCTGGTGGCGGGCAACCCGGACGACGAACTATGGTCGGCGAGCCTGTTCGTCGCCGTGGACACGCCCATCGGTCCGGTCTACCTGGCCTATGGGCGCGCTGCGGCCGGTCTCGGCAGTTTTTATTTCTATCTCGGACGACCGTTTTGAGCCGCTCGTCATCGCTGGTTGTGGCGCTGCTGTTGCTGCTCGGCGGTTGCGCAGCGCATCCAATCAACCCGCCGATCGCGCAAGTGGACTTGAGCACGGGGTATCCGGTGCATCAGCACACAAAAAATCGCCATCCTTAACACTAAAGCGCAAAGCACTTGGTTTGGCACTGTGGAAATGGATCGACATCGTCGATCTCTGCTCACCGTATCCACTGATTTCCACGGTTGTGATACTCGCGCGCTGCGCCACCAGCGTCTCGCTGTCGTCCATTTTATTCTTGACGAGTTTTGTGACCCATGCCTTGCCCGACTCCTGCGCCAACAACCGCTCCCGTTCGGCAATTCTTTCCCTTTGCGCAAGTTGATAGGCTGCCTCCGTCCTTTTTCTCTCAGCTTCATCTGCGGCGTTTGTTTTGCCAGCCTCGTCCGCTTGCGCAATACCTTGATCATCCGTTTGCTCTTGGGGCTGGTTTGCTTGTGCCGACACCTGGCGTCCACCATCCAATAGAAGTGCAACAAAAATTGGTAACGTAAACGTTAGGCGCTGCGCGCCCCGCAGATCGCATTTCATCTGACTACTCCAGTTATCAAGCATATTGCCGTTCTGACATCCTTAAAACAATCGCGGCAGCGCATCACCCTTTTATTACGGATTCGAGTGGTCTAGATACTCTCATCACCCTGCTATTCCAATTTAGGGATTTTTGAGACTACCGGGAGTGCATATGGATGGTCCGATGTGCTCTTCGCCTGATTGTCACGCTGATGTTAACCGTGATCGTCGCCGCCTGGGGCCTGCTCTCGCTGCTGCGGGCTTGCCCTTTGGTGCGAACCCGCACCAAAGGGCAGTAGTCGCGCGCATCAATGCGCGCTAGGGTCCGCACTAACTAAGGCGTGGGACACAGCGTGTGTCCTTCCCTACACGCAGCAGTGCACCATTGCAGATGCCACAACCGTAGGTTTGGTTGCGGCTGTCCAGGTGGCACGGCACTCCGGTAATGGCGATCCAGGCCGGCCGATCCCGGTATAGCGGATATTGATATCGCAAGGCAGGATCATGATGATTGTGGATAATTTGATGATGCTCATGATCTTGGGTGGTATCGCACTTTGCGGCGCCTATTTCCGAGGCCAGTATATGGACTGGCGTAACCAGCAAACCGCTGCGGTTGAAAAGAAGATCCGAGTCCGTCTCTTGTATCGAGATGGATTGTTGCCTCCGCAGGACAGCGTTACAAATCACTGAAGGCGAAGCCGACCCGTGAATTGCTTAAGCTGCAACAGGATTTGATTACCGCGGTGGCCGCGTTCACGGTAGAAACCGGCCCGTCAGCCCGCATGTCACGACTGGCGTCGCCCCTCGGGAATACCTCGGCAAGATGCTCGCTGAACCGTTTGAGTTATTCACCTTCTCGCCTGCGGGCGCGCCAGTTTACCAGCTAGGCCAGTTCGGCACGGCTGCGAAGAAACTCAAAGAATGGGACCTGAAGCCTTGATGAGGTGCTCGACGGCAAGCGCCTTACGGGGAGCGACTCGACGAGACCTCGCGCGCGAGCACACGATGGTTTGGGACCATGGTCCAATTTCCTTCCGATAGCGCTGCTCGTTAATCTAGCAAGAGTTCTCGAACAGACGTATATCAAGCAACAGCAATTCCATGGTCGTTGACGTGGGTTTTGATGTTGTATTCCGGCCAGGATTCACTACAGGTGACCTGGCTTCAATTGAAAGGAGACAACCATGGCAGACAAAAAACCGAATATCTTGATCATTTGGGGCGATGACATCGGCTGGTACAACATCAGCGCCTACAACCACGGCATCATGGGCTACCGTACCCCGAACATCGACCGCATTGCCAAGGAAGGCGCGATGTTCACCGACTGGTATGGCCAGCAAAGCTGTACCGCGGGCCGTGCCGCATTCATTACCGGTCAGTCGCCGATTCGGACCGGCCTGACCAAGGTGGGCCTGCCCGGCGCGAAGCTCGGCCTGCAACCGGAGGATCCAACCATCGCCGAAATGCTCAAGCCGCATGGGTACGTGTGCGGTCAGTTCGGCAAGAACCACCTCGGGGACCGTGACGAGTTCCTGCCGACAGCGCATGGGTTTGATGAATTCTTCGGCAATCTTTATCACTTGAACGCGGAGGAGGAGCCGGAAAATCCGGACTATCCGAAGAATCCCGAATTCAAGAAGAAGTTCGGGCCACGGGGCGTGTTGCACACCTGGGCGAATCCGGATGGCACTCAGAAGATCGAAGACACCGGCCCGCTGACCAAGAAACGCATGGAAACGATGGACGAGGAGATCACGGCGGGTGCGCTCGACTTCATCGAGCGCCAGAACAAGACCGGCAAACCGTTCTTCTGCTGGTGGAATTCCACCAAGATGCATGTCTGGACGCATCTGAAGAAGGAGAGTGAGGGTAAGACGGGGCTGGGCGTGTATCCCGATGGCATGGTCGAGCATGACGGCCACGTCGGACAACTGCTCGCCAAGCTCGATGAACTGAAGATCGCCGACAACACCATCGTGATGTACTCGACCGACAACGGCGCCGAGGAATTGAGTTGGCCCGATGGCGGGGTCACCCCGTTCCGCGGCGAGAAAGACACCAACTGGGACGGCGGGTGGCGGGTGCCGTGCGCGATTCGGTGGCCGGGCGTCATCAAGCCGGGCACTGTGTCCAATGAGGTGTTCTCTCACCAGGACATGCTTCCCACGCTCGTGGCGGCGGCCGGTGACCCGGACATCGCAGCGAAGCTCAAGAAGGGACTCACAGTCGGCAAAAAGACCTTCAAGGTCTATATCGATGGATTCAATCTTCTGCCGTTCTTGAAAGGCGAAGTGAAGGCGAACCCGCGCCCCGGTTTCCTTTACTGGAGCGACGAAGGCGACCTGATGGCGCTGCGCTACGGCCACTGGAAGATCCATTTCGCCGTGCAGCGTGCGGAAGGACTACGAGCGTGGCAGGAGCCACTTGAATCGCTGCGGTTCCCGATGCTGGTCAATCTGCGGACCGATCCCTTTGAGAATGCGGAGGTCTGCGCCACCCTCTTCTACGATAAGTGGCGGGCAGACCGCGTCTTCATGTTGGCGCCGGCGGGCGCACTCGTCGCGCAGTACATGCAGACGATGATGGAGTTCCCGCCGCGTCAGAGTCCGGAGAGCTGGAGTCCGGGCGCCGTCATGGAGAAATTACGGCGCCACCAGGAGGCGCTGGAGTCCGGTAGTGGCGCGGGTGTGAAATAAGACAGCATCGGCAAGCAGTTGGGTGCGCTCAGAGCATGCGTCGCTTGGCGACGTCGGTCGGCGTGACCGTTCCCTGCTTTCCTCCGAAATGCGCCACCACGTAATTGGCAAGCGCCGCTACTTCCGCGTCTGAATAGGCATCGCCGAATGCGGGCATGTAGACATCCGTGTCGTTCACCCGCATCTTGACGCCCTGCAAGATGATTTGCGTCACATTGATCGCTCGGACATCGTTGACGCCGCGAGTGCCCGCGAGGGACGCATACTGGCTTTGCCGGCCTTGACCGGTCCATTGATGGCAACTCGCGCAGGCTCCCTCGAACAACTTGAGGCCCTGCGACTCGGCACGAAGTTCATCGGGCGCAGGCAAAACGGCATTCGACGCCGCGAGCGCGGGTGGTTGCGCATCGACTTCAACGGGATATTTCCCTCGGTGCGCCGGTACCGTTCGCAAGAAGCTGACCAGTGCGATTGCGTCGTCCGCCTTGAGGAATTGAAGGCTGTGTGCGACCGCTTCGCCCATGGGGCCCGAGGCCGCGGCGCGTCCGGGGGCATAACCCGTGGTGAGATAGGTGACGATATCCGAGTCCGACCAAGAGCCGATCCCATGTTTGACGTCGGAGGTGATGTTGTAGGCGCGCCAGCCTTGGAGCTCCTCGCCGGCGAGCTCACGGCCATGCTCCAACCCGAAGCCGAAGTTGCGCGGCGTGTGACATTCGGCGCAATGGCCGAGCGCGGTGGCAAGATATGCGCCGCTATTCCACTGCGCCGGCTTCGCAGGGTCCGCCACAAAGCGTTGGCTCTTGAAAAAGGCCGCATTCCAAAAAACCATCGCCCAGCGCTGATTGAACGGAAAGCTCAGCTCATTGGCCCGGTTGGGCTCTGAGATAGCAGGAAGTGTTGACAGGTAGGCCTTGATCGCGAGCACGTCGCTGCGGCTCAGCTGCGTGTATGAGGTATAGGGAAACGCGGGGTACAGGTGTAGGCCATCCCTGCGCACACCCTCGCGCACGGCGCGCACGAACTCCTCGTCGCTGTAGGCGCCGATTCCGGTTTTCGCGTCGGGCGTGATGTTGCTTGAGTAGATCGTGCCGAAGGGCAGGCTGAAGGCGACACCGCCGGCAAAGGGCTTGCCGGAACCCGCCACCGTGTGACAGGCGATGCAGTCGGCTGCATTGGCCAGGTACTCGCCGCGCGCCACGATATCCGCATCGGCGGGCGCCCCGGCGATCGCCGGCGCCGTTCCGGCGGCAGGATCGGTGCGGTTCAAGATAGGTATGGCGATCGCGCCGATCACGAGCAACACGGCGACGATTTTCACCAGGCGCTTCATACGCTCACCGGGCCTTGAGGGCCCCCGTGCCCCGAGTCCGCGACGACGGATCTGAGGGCATCGGCATTTTCGACCAACCGGCCGCGGTCTATGGGCAGAGAGCGCAAGCGCACGCCCGCGGCCGCGAAGATGGCATTGCCGAGAGCGGGCGCGGCGATCGAGGTTCCCAATTCGCCGATACCCCCCGGCGCCTCCTTGCTTTCGACCCGATACACCTCCATCGTGGGCACCTCGTTCATGCGCAGATTCCTGTAGTCATGAAAGTTGCTTTGCTCCACGGCACCGTTCTTCAGGGTGATGGCGCTGTAGAGCGCGGCGCTCAAGCCGAACAGCACCCCGCCCTGCATCTGCGCCTCGACAGAGCTCGGATTGATGGCGATGCCACAATCGACCGCGACGACGGCGCGGCGCAATCGCACCTCTCCCCGCGGCGTGACCTGCGTTTCCACGATCAGGCATATATGGCTGCCGAAGGGTGAGCCCAACGCCACGCCGCGCCCCACCCGTGGCGGCAGCGAGCCTTGTCCCCAGCCGATCTTCTCGGCCGCGAGATTGAGAACCGCCAACGCGCGGGAGTTGTTCGCGAGCAAGGAGCGCCGATACTCGACGGGGTCCTTGCCGGCCGCATGCGCGAGCTCATCCATGAAGCTCTCGATGACGAAAAGATTGTGCGTCGGACCGACGCCCCGCCACCACCCGATATGAAGGCCGCGCGGCATGTCGTGCCTGACCCAATCGACGTGACAATTGGGGATGGCGTAGGGGGTCTCGGCCGCGCAATCGATCACATCGTCATCCAGGCCCTCCTTACCCATCCCTTCGGGCAGCCAACGGGCGAGTACCGTGCCGCTCGTGATGTGATCGCTGTACCACGACGGTCGGCCGTCCTTTGCGAGGAGGGCGGATATTCGGTCGTAGTACATCGGCCTCACCAGATCGTGGCGGATGTCTTCCTCGCGCGTCCAGATCACCTTGAGCGGGTACTTAACCTGCTTTGCAAGCAGGACGGCCTGCTCGACCGAGTCGGTCTCCAACCTGCGACCAAACCCGCCGCCGATATAGTGGTTGTGGACAATAACCTTGCTCTCGGGCAACCCGGTAATCTTGGCCGCGACGCTCACGCATCGCACCGGAACCTGAGTACCCACCCAGATCTCGCATCGGTCGGGTGTGACGTGCACGGTCGCATTGAGCGGCTCCATGGGCGCATGTGCGAGCAGCGGGAGCTGATACAGCGCTTCAACGGTCTTGCCCTCGTCCGGTTTCTTGCCCTGTTGCCGGCCGATGATGGTGGCGCCGGTACGCGAGCGCTCGGCCAGCGCCTCGGTGAGCTTGGCCGTGGTGAGCTGCGCGTTCTCTCCCAGGTCCCACTGGATGCCGAGCGCATCGAGGCCCTGCTTCGCCGCCCAGAAGTGATCGCCGACGACCGCGACCGCATTGCCGATCTTGACGACCTCGACGAATCCCGGCACGGCGCGCGCGCGCGCGTCGTCGACCGAGACCAATTTGCCGCCTCGCGTGGGGCATGCTTTGACGGTCGCGATCTTCATGCCCGGCACCTTCGCATCGATACCGAACTGTGTCGCACCCACGACCTTATCGGGGGAATCGATCCGCCGCAGAGGCTTACCGATCAGCGTGAACGCCGCCGGGTCCTTGAGTGCGACCTTCGGCGGTATCGGTAGCGCACCAGCCGCCTTCGCCAGCGCGCCGAATGCGAGCTTGCGTCCGCTCGCGGCGTGGACCACGACGCCGCGCTCGACCGTGCAGCTCGCGGGGTCGACCCGCCAGCGGTTCGCGGCAACGGTGACGAGCATGGTGCGCGCGACGGCACCCGCCTCGCGTAGAACTGCCCACTGATCTCGGGTGCTGGTCGAGCCGCCGGTGGCTTGTTCGCCCAGCAGGGGAATCGCATAGAGCTCCAGGTTGGGTGGTGCGTGCTCGACTTTGATTTGATCCATGCCGACACCGAGCTCCTCCGCCAACATGGTGCAGGCACCCGTGTATATGCCTTGCCCCATTTCGACGTTGGGCATCACCAAGCGCACCGGACCTTCGGCCTCGACGCGAATGAATGCATTGGGCGCGAACGCGGGATTGCCGTCGGCGCTCGCCGCAGCGGCATCACCGGACTGAGGGCGCGCGTTGATGAACGCTCTCGCCCTGCCTCCCGCTCCGAGCCAGACGAACGCGAGCGACAATCCGCCGAGCTTGAGCGCGCGGCGCCGTTGGAGATCGACGGCCGGAGCGTTCACGTGGCACCCGCGGGAATTGTTTGTAGCACGTCCGCTTTGCCGGAGGCCGCCTGCTTGATGGCGGCGCGGATGCGCACGTACGTCGCGCAGCGGCAGATGTTGCCGGACATGGCCGCGTTGATGTCGTCGTCGGTGGGATTCTCGATCTGCGCGATCAGGGCGGCGGCCGACATGATCTGGCCGGATTGACAGTATCCGCATTGCACGACGTCCACGTCGAGCCACGCCTTCTGCACTTTCTTCCCGCTCGGCGTCGCACCCACTCCCTCGATGGTGGTGATTGACCGGGCGCCGATTGTCGACACCGGCAGCACGCAGGAACGCAC
>Ga0074044_10005065_pt1 | contig 10791 bp, 7 predicted proteins | sample BogForMeECP23OM1_FD_94443 | JGI IMG/M metagenome (GOLD analysis project Ga0074044, IMG submission 94443) | Bog forest soil microbial communities from Calvert Island, British Columbia, Canada - Bog Forest MetaG ECP23OM1 | ecosystem: Environmental > Terrestrial > Soil > Wetlands ...
ACTTCTTCCGCGATCGACTTCATGGCCTCGATAAACAAATCCATTTCTTCCTTGGACTCGCTTTCGGTCGGCTCGATCATGAGAGCCCCGGGCACAATCAGCGGAAACGCCGTTGTGTAGGGATGGAAGCCGTAATCGATCAGCCGCTTGGCGATGTCCATGGTCTTCACGCCTTTTTTCGCCTGCACCTTGTCGCTGAAGACCACTTCGTGCATGGTAGGCGTGGAATAGGGCAAATCGTAAACACCTTCAAGGCCTTTGCGAATGTAGTTGGCGTTCAACACCGCGTCTTCCGTGGTCTGGCGCAAACCGTCTGGCCCATTGGCCAGGGTGTAAGCCAGAGCGCGAACAAACATTCCGAAGTTGCCGTAGAAAGCGCGCACCCGGCCCACCGATTGCGGCCGTTTGTATTCGAAGCCCAGAGTACCGTCGGGCTTGGTGATGAGCACCGGCGTAGGCAGAAACGGCTCAAGCATCTTCTTAACCGCAACCGGGCCTGATCCCGGTCCGCCGCCACCGTGGGGCGTCGAAAATGTCTTGTGCAAATTCAAGTGCATCAAGTCCACGCCGAAGTCGCCGGGACGCACCTTGCCTACCAGCGCGTTCATATTGGCGCCGTCCATATAGAGTAGGCCACCCTTGGCGTGCATGATGTCGGCGATCTTGTAAATCTCCTGCTCAAAAACGCCCAGCGTATTGGGATTGGTCAACATCAGCGCAGCCACTTCTTCGTTCATCTGCGACGCAAGTGCCGCCACATCTACCATGCCCCGCGCATTCGATTTCAGATTTTCCACCGCATAACCGACCATCGCAGCGGTTGCGGGATTGGTGCCATGCGCGGAGTCGGGGATCAGAATCTTCTTGCGGGGCGCGCCTTTCGAATGATGGTAAGCGCGCACCAGAAGCAAGCCGGTCAACTCGCCATGCGCGCCCGCGGCGGGCTGCAACGTGATCGCATCCATGCCAGTGATTTCAATCAGGCATTCGCTGAGAGTCTTCAGGATGCGCAACGCGCCCTGCGAAACTTTCTCCGGCTGATATGGATGCCCGTTGGCCAGTCCGTCCAAACGCGAAACGACTTCGTTCACCCGCGGGTTGTATTTCATGGTGCAAGAGCCAAGCGGGTACATGCCGAGATCGATGGCGTAATTCCAGGTCGAAAGCCGCGTGAAGTGGCGGATGATTTCGATCTCGCTCACCTCGGGCATGTTGCCCAGATCTTTTCTTTCGCTCGACCCGAGAAGCTTGCTCGTTTCGACTTCAGGCACGTCAAGCGGAGGCAGCTTCCATGCCGCTTTCCCAGCCGAGGACTTCTCGAAGATCAGCCCTTCATTCTGATTGACGTGGCGGGTGGCTTTGCGCGTAATGTGCGTCATCGCACCATCTCCTGAACGTCGGCTGGTTCTTTGGAGGACTTCGCCGTGTGCTCACCTTCCGCTACCGAACTGACAGCAATATCAATCGCCGCTCGGCTGGTCATCTCTGTGCAACACCACAGGGCAGCATTGCCGAGCTCAGGATAAAACTTCTTTAGCGGAAATCCCCCGACGATCTTGTGCTCCAGGAGCCGTGTGTTGATTGCGTAAGGATCTTCGCTCGTCTGCACCACAAACTCGTTGAAGCGCGGCGCGCCGGAGAACAGTACTTTCGCATGTTTGCCAAATTGCTGAGCGGCGTATGCGGCCTTCGCCAGGTTCTGTTTTGCCAATTCCCGCAGGCCAACTTTTCCGTAGATCGTCATGAAGATGTTGGCCATTAACGCAATCAACGCCTGGTTGGTGCAGATATTCGAGGTCGCTTTCTCGCGCCGGATATGTTGCTCACGCGTAGCTAACGTCAGGACGAAACCGCGCTTGCCGTTTCTGTCCGTCGTCTGCCCAACCAGGCGGCCAGGCATCTGACGTACGTATTGCTCGCGGGTAGCGATCACCCCGCAATACGGTCCGCCGAAGCCGAGGGGCACGCCAAACGATTGTGCTTCCATGGCAATAATGTCAGCTTGCCGCGGTGGTTCGACGATGCCGAGCGAAACTGCCTCCGCAATCGAGACCACCAGCATGGCGCCGCGTTTGTGCGCGATTTCTGCGACGGCCGCCACGTCCTCAATGGTTCCGAAGAAATTTGGCGACTGGATCAGGACGCAGGCGGTTTCGGCGGTGATGGATTTATCCAGTTCGTTTAGGTCCAGCCGGCCATTATCGGTGAATGGAACGGTCGCGAGAGGCATGCCCTGGTGATGAGCATACGTCGCCAAGACCTCGCGATACTCGGGATGGACGCTGCGCGCAATTGCGACCGAGTGCCGTCCGGTGAGTCGCGCCGCCATCATCACCGCTTCGGCAGCGGCGGTCGAGCCGTCGTACATTGACGCGTTGGCCACTTCCATCCCCGTCAACTCCGAGATCATGGTCTGGAATTCAAAGATGGATTGCAGCGTCCCCTGGGAAATTTCCGCCTGATAGGGCGTGTAAGCGGTCAGAAATTCCCCGCGAGAAATCAGCGAATCGATAATCACCGGCCGATAATGATAGTAAGCGCCAGCGCCAAGAAAAGTGATGTAGCCGTCGCCGTTCTCGCGGGAGCGCGCGCGGAACCAGTCCACGATCTCAGATTCCGCCATCTGGCGCGGAACCTTGAGATCCCGATTAAGCCGGTATTCAGCCGGGATGGGCGCAAACAAGTCGTCAATCGAACGCGCGCCAATCGCTTTCAGCATGGCTTCGCGGTCAGCGGGAGATTTGGGCAGATAGCGCATAGGAATTAGATGTACATCGAAGTCAGTTGATTGTGGTAGTCGCGTTCAAAGTCTTAAACCACAAAGGACACAAAGGTACACAAAGGAAAAGCGATGGCACACGGGATGAAGCATGAGGGTCTGACTCCCTCTGTGTACCTTCGTGTCCTTCGTGGTTCAAGCTTCTTGCTGGCTGCACCGAACTCATTACCCGCCTTCTTCCGCCACGAACTTCTCATAGTCGGCAGCAGAGAGCAAGCCGTTCAACTCACTCGGATCTTTGAGTGTGACTTTAATCATCCACGACCCATGGGCATCTTTGTTGATCTTTTCGGGAGCCGTGGCCAGCTCGCCATTTACTTCGGTCACGGTGCCGGAAGCCGGAGCGTACAGATCGGAGACCGCCTTAACCGACTCGACCGAGCCAAACGTCTTGCCCTTGGTAATTTCAGCTCCACTCTTTGGCAGATCGACGAAAACGATGTCGCCGAGCGACTCCTGCGCATGGTCCGTAATGCCCACGGTTGCGTTCTTCCCATCGGCTTTAATCCACTCGTGCTCTTTGGTGTATTTGAAGTCGGTTGGATAGGCCATGATGTAGCTTTCCTTTGTGAACCTTCGTGTCCTTCGTGGTTCAAGCCTTTTTTGCACGTTTGTAAAACGGTGTTGGCACAACTTGTGCTTTGACACCCTGACTGCGGCACTCCACTTTCACAGTCGATCCCAAAGCAGCGAACTCAGGCGGCACATAAGCCAGCGCAATATTCTTTTTCAAAAATGGAGCGTAGGATCCGCTGGTCACGTACCCGATCTCCCGTCCGCCGTCGTCCTGAACTTTGTATCCGTCGCGCGCAATGCCGCGCTCCATCATCTCGACACCAATCAGGGTTTTCTTGACGCCGCCGGTCTTCGCTTTTTCCAGCGCCGCGTGGCCGATGAAATCCGGCTTCTCCATCTTGCAGAAACGATCCAGCCCAGCTTCCCACACATTGATGGTATCCGAAATCTCGTGTCCGTAGAGCGGCAGCTTGCCTTCCAGCCGCAAAGTATTGCGTGCTCCCAGGCCGCAAGGAACCACACCCAGTTCCCTTCCCGCCTCAAGTACTTTATTCCAGACCATGGCGCTAGTGGCTTCGTCGGCAGGTACGTAAATCTCAAATCCATCTTCGGCGGTATAGCCCGTGCGCGCGATCAAAATGTTCTTAAGCCCACAGACCGTACCGCGTGTAACCCAATAAAACTTCACTGCGGAAAGATCGGCGTCGGTAAGCTTCTGCAGCAGATCCACTCCCTTGGGACCTTGTATCGCAATCTGGGTAAAGTCATCGGAAAGATTTTCGACCTTGCAGTTAAATTGACGGGTATTGTCTCGCACCCAGCTGAAATCTTTCTCCCGCGTGCCCGCGTTGATCACCAGCAGGTATTCGTCCTCGCCCAGACGATGCACGATCACGTCGTCCACAAACGTCCCCTGCGGATAAAGCAACGCCGAATACTGCGCCTGGCCGATGGCGAGCCGCGAAGCATCATTCATGGAGACGTGCTGAACTGCAGCCAATGCCTCAAGACCTTGCAGGCGAATATCCCCCATATGCGAGACATCGAAGATGCCTACGCCAGTGCGAACCGCATTGTGCTCGGCAATAATGCCTCCCGCGGACGGGTATTCGACCGGCATGTCCCAGCCATTGAATTCGACCATCTTCGCGCCCATCTGGCGATGAACGGGGTTGAGCGCGGTCTTGCGGGTTGGCGTGGTCGATTGAACAGCGGACAAATGGTCCCTCGATCAGAGCAGTGGCTAAGCTGCCGGGATGGTGAAACTCATTACCCTAACATGCGGATGGCAAAGGCATCAACCGCTCTGCGGCAGTAAACTATTTCGCGGACAATTTTCATCAGAATTCGTCGAAGACGGCGAACGAGTCCAGCGATCCAATGGGGACAGCAGGATGGGCTGAATCGTGTAGTTTCTGCCCATTGACAAGAATTTCGCCGGCCGGAGCGGCGGGCTTCTCAGGTTCGCGTCCAAAGAACGAACGCGAACCTGAGGATCCGGTTAATAGGTGAAGGAACGGAGGCCCGGGGGAGCGTTCACGAATCCGCTGCGCTGCTTGGGCAGGAGCGCGATGTAGCTGAATGCGAGGTTGAAGGTGCTGCTGCCGAAGCCGTTTACCGACTCCACCAGGTTTCCCTGCGGATCGTAGACCTGGATGGAGCTGCCCTCCGCCGCTGTGCTGGAGAATGGCTGGCCGACGAGAAACAGCTTGTGGATGGGATCGTACTCCACATCGGTTCCACTCTGCACTCGGCCGTTGGTTGCGCCGGGAAGAAGCTCAGTGAATCCGGTCTGGGTTTTCAGGTCGTAGAACTGAACGTTGGCGTCCTCCGAGGTCGTGGTACAGGCGATTCCGTCTTCGGAATCAACCGCAAGCCCGTTGGCGCTTCCCACACCGAGGCCAGCAAAGTGGCTGAATTCGCCGCTGGCAAGGTCGACGAGACCGATGTCCGGACTGCAACCCTTCACGCATCCGAGATCCCCCGCCAGAACCGCCGTATTGGTCTTGGTATCCAGCGCGAAAGCCGGAGTCATGTCGTATTCGAAGTTGGGGTCGCCGGTCATCTTAACTTCTTTCCCAAAGGTGTTCTTCGCCACATCCCAGCTAAAGACAAAGTTGTTGTACCCCGGAAAGACGTTGTCCTGGACGATGAACGCAGCGATGGGCGATCCCTGGTTCCGGCTAAGGCCAAAGACAACGTCGTCCTTATCAAAGTGCGGCGGCTTCAACTGGCCGGTGTATTGGTTCGCGTCGAGAGGACTTATCAGACGGTACGGGCGCTTGGTCACGAATATTCCCTTGCCGCCTTCGTGTTCGACAATGGCGGTCGAAGTGCCGACGATGCCGACGACAATGTCTTCGTCCTGGTTTTCGGTCTTTGAAATCACTTTCAGGATTTTGCCCGTCTTCTGATCGAACGTTTCGACGGCGCTCAAAGCGTTCCCATTGTTTAAATATGTTACGTCCGCGAGGACGCCTTCCGTCCCATTCTGATCGATGTCGAAGCCGAAGATCTGGCCACCAAACTTGGTGCGCACGACGATGTTGCCCGGCCCTTTGGGTGGTCGGCTTGCCGCGGTCTGGGCAACTACCACGCTGGATAGGCTGAACAGAGCAATCGCAATAACGCGAAAGAACTGATGGTAGTTTCTTGGTTTCATTCCTCTCTCCTCTTTAAACTTTGAGCTACTCTTGATCGGAATACTGGGTGAGCTGACCGCGGGAGGAAGCTTGCCTGAGCGGGCGGAGACGCTTGTCACGCTCAGGTCAAAACTTTGTCAAATCCTTACAAAGCCGGCCTTGGCGCGATATGGCGGAATTCGTGGGGAGCTAGCGGACGAACATTATCGTGGGGTGCCCTTTGTAGGTCGTGCGCCGGTATTCCTTGTACCCGCATTTTTCCGCCACATGGATTGACGCAAGGTTCTCCGGGTGGATTATGCAAACTGTCCGCCCGGAACCAAAATGCGCGTCTTCCCAGGCGACCGCCGCACCGGCTGCCTCAGTGGCGTAGCCCTTGCCATGAACCTTGGAGACGAGCGCCCAGCCCATCTCTGGCATGCCTTGGAGGGAGGGCTGAATGTCCCGTTTGAAGTCCGCGAATCCCAACTCGCCGACAAAGCTGCCAGTATCCTTTTCCTCGACCACCCAATAACCGAATCCCATCAGTGACCAGTGTCCAATGTGGCGCAGAAATCGGGTCCAGGCCTCTTCCTCGGAGAATGGCTTGCCTCCAATGAAGCGGGTGACGACGGGATCGGACCACATGGAGGCGCAATCGGCGAAATCTTCGAGGCGATGTCCGCGCAGCCGGAGACGCTCAGTTTCAACCACCGGAATTTCTGTAGCCCGCAAAGAAACGGCCACCGCGCGCCTCCCTTAAACTAAAGTCTAGAGCCTGATTCTCCTGTTACCAAAGGCACTTTCCCACCCGTGGCCACTGCGTTACAGTTCGCCCATGGCTACTGCTGCGCCAAGGAAGTACCGCTGCCTGCAATGCGAGATGACGGAAGACCGCTGCGATTGCGAGAAATACTGCTGCCTCTGCCAATCACTGATGGAGGTCCGGCTTTGCGAAGACAGCTTGTACTATTGCAAGCCCTGCCGCGAAGCCTGCGACTACAAAGTGTCAGATGACGGGTCGACTTCTTTCTAGCTTCTTGCGGCAGTCAGCCTAAATCACTACCGCTTCTTTGTATTCGCCAAACACTGTCCGCATGGTGTCGGAGATTTCACCGACCGTGGCATAGGCGTCCACAGCGGCGACGATGTGCGGCATCAGATTGGCTCCAGACCGGGCGGTCTCTTCGAGCCTCTTCAGAGAATCCTTCCAGGGCTGCGCATCGCGGCGCGCACGCAAAGCCCGCAATCGTTCCACCTGCTTGCGTTCCAATGACTCATCGATGTGCAGCGTGGGAATGGGCTTTTCTTCCTCCACTGTGAAGCGGTTTACTCCCACCACCACAGACTCGGCGCGGTCGACCTGCTGCTGATATTCGTAGGCCGCATTCTGGATTTCCTGTTGTACATAACCGCGCTCGATGGCTTTCAGCATTCCGCCGAGAGCTTCGATCTTGTCCAAGTACTCCAAGGCGCGCCTCTCGATTTCGTTGGTTAAGGCTTCAATGTAATAGGACCCGGCCAGTGGATCGACGGTGTGCGGCACTCCAGATTCGTAAGCCACAATTTGTTGTGTGCGCAGAGCAATCCGCGCCGCTTGCTCGGTAGGCAGCGCCAGCGCCTCATCGTAGGAATTGGTGTGCAGCGACTGCGTGCCCCCGAGAACCGCCGCCATAGCCTGAATTGCGGTGCGAACAATATTATTTTCCGGTTGCTGCGCGGTCAGCGTTGAGCCCGCGGTCTGGGTATGAAAGCGCAGCATCCAGGACCGCGGATTCCTGGCTTTGAAATGTTCGCGCATAATACGGGCCCACATTCGTCGTGCCACACGGAACTTGGCCACTTCCTCCAGAAAATTGCTGTGCGCGTTAAAGAAAAATGAAAGACGAGGCGCGAACTTATCCACATCGAGACCAGCGTCGATGGCGGCCTGCACGTAAGCAATCGCATTGGCCAGCGTGAACGCAACTTCCTGCACCGCCGTCGATCCGGCTTCCCGCATGTGATAACCGGAGATGGAAATCGTGTTCCACTCGGGGACGTTTTCATTGGTCCATGCGAACAGGTCGGTGATGATGCGCATGGCCTGCTTTGGCGGGTAGATGTAAGTTCCTCGCGCGATGAATTCCTTTAGAACATCGTTCTGCACCGTGCCGGAAAGTTTGCGAATATCCGCGCCCTGGCGGCGGGCAACCCCAACGTAGAGTGCAAGCAAAATCGAGGCCGTGGCATTGATGGTCATCGAGGTAGAAATTTTGGTCAGTTCGATGCCGTCGAAAAGACGCTGCATGTCTTCGATGGAATCAATGGCCACGCCGACTTTGCCAACTTCCCCAACGGCCAGTGGATGGTCAGAATCCAGGCCAATCTGCGTAGGCAGGTCAAAGGCGACGGAGAGCCCGGTTGTCCCATTGGCCAGCAGATATTTGTAGCGCTTGTTAGATTCCTCGGCGTCCCCCATGCCCGCATACTGCCGCATGGTCCAGAGCCGCCCGCGATACATGGTGGCTTGCACGCCGCGAGTAAATGGATATTCGCCGGGATAGCCCACATCCCGGTCGTAGTCCCAGCCTTCGAGATCGGCAGGCGTGTAGAGCGGACGGACCTCAATGTGGGACTCAGTCTCGAGCTCTGGAGAAGCGACGGTAGTGTTGGTTTGCATTTTTTCGGTCATGCCAAGGACCATGAACCACAAAGGACACGGAGGTTCACAAAGGAAAGTCCAAATCTACCTGTCGGAATTTCAAGCAGCACAAGATCTCCAGCAAAGTCCTTCCTTTGTGTACCTTCGTGTCCTCAGTGGTTAATGATTTTGATTTCTCTTCCGCACCCGCCAAAACGAGCTTACGCCGAACCACCCAAACAGGCCAGCAAAACACACCGCCAGCACCGCCCGGCTGGAAGGCGCATGTCCAGCCTGATATTTCGCGTACTCACGAAAGAACGCGATCACGCCAATCCCGGCTAAGGCCAAGAAAACAAAACCTGTGACCTCAAGCCAAAGCTGTCCAAGCACTCGTCCAAAGTGCTCTGCCGTAGCCCGCGCGGCTTTCCCCACCGCGCCCAAGGTTCGGCTGCCGCGAGCGTGCTGCGATATCACTCGTCCCGCAACCCGGGCGGCAATACCCAGCTTCCGACTGGTAGAGACGCTCGACATGCCACGATTCTATCAATATTTGTCGAGCAGGGTTTCGTTTGCCCGGTTTCGGCGGTACAATATCGCGGGCGCAGGCAGTTCGGACCCGAAACATTGTGACCCGTGCCCGCATCTAATTGGTCAAAGGGCTCCGAGTTTTCCCCTGCTCGCACCGGGAGTAAACTCGAAAGCACCGATTCTGCAAGGGGGTTACGTGGACCAGCAATTGAAGCAGTTGATGAAGGAACTGGGCGAGGCGATCAACGAGTCCCTGGCTGATTCTGAGCCCATTGCCGATGTCGTTTCCCGAATCAAAGAAGGCGGCTACGATATCTTCCTGGTGCTGGAAGCCACGATCGGAGTGAGCAAACCTGGCGAGAAAACCAGCGAAAAGCCCTCCCTGATGACCACTGAATTCAAGATCAACGATCAGGACCTGAAATTCCTAAAGTCGCTGCGCATTAAAGTTGAGGACGACGCAGCGTAGACTGCGCCGCAGACAATCGTATTCACGATCCCGCAAAAACCAAACTATCGAGACGTAGCTAGCTACGTCTCGATAGCCATGCAGCCAGCGAGGCCCTCGCGCCCACATCACCCAGAGACGACATTCGCCCTGAAACGATATTATTGATCAACATGTATCAACCAGTACCCAAGGTTCCCGACTTCCCCGCCATAGAGCGCGAGATGCTGCGCTTCTGGGAAGAAAACCATACCTTCGCCAAACTTCGCGAGCAGAATGCGCAGGGCCCGCGCTGGTCGTTCATCGACGGCCCCATCACCGCGAACAATCCCATGGGCGTGCATCACGCCTGGGGCCGCTCCTTGAAAGATATGTACCAGCGCTACCACGCCATGAACGGTCAGGCCGAGCGCTACCAGAACGGATTCGACTGCCAGGGCCTGTGGGTCGAGGTCGAAGTAGAAAAAAGCCTTGGACTCCAAACCAAGCGCGAGATTCGCGACTACGGCATCGAAAAATTCGTCCGCGCCTGCAAGGAGCGTGTGCTGGAGTACGCCGCCCGCCAGACCGAACAGTCCATTCGCCTCGGCTACTGGTGCGACTGGGATGATCCCCAAGTTTTGATGACGCTGCGCGATGCTCTAGCCGACGGAGATCGGGTTGTCACGGCGAAACTCCCAAGCGGACACGTCGAGACCGCCCGAGCCAGCGAAATCGTCCGCAAGCTCGGTTCCGCCGAATACGGCGGCAGCTACTTCACTTTCTCCGACGAAAACAACTTCACCATCTGGGCCTTTCTCAAGAAGTGCCACGAGCAGGGTTTCATCTACCGCGGCCACGACGTTATGCCCTGGTGCGGACGCTGCGGTACCGGTCTGTCACAAATGGAAGTAGCCGAAGGCCGTCGCATCACCACGCATACTTCGGTCTTCGTGCGCTTCCCCGTCGTTACTCCGGAAAACCAGAGCCAGGAAAAAACCGCGCTGCTGGTGTGGACCACAACTCCGTGGACGCTAGCCTCCAACGTCGCAGTCGCGGTCAATCCCGACATGACCTACGTAAAAGTCCGCCACGGCGATTGGACGTACTACGTCGCCAAAGCAAACTTCGAACGCGACCGCGTACAGGAACTCCAAGTCGAAGGCAAGCACGAGACCCACAAGCTGCCTTCGATCCGCACCATCCTGAAAGGCAGCGGCACCATAGAAGTTTTGCAGGAACTTCCCGGACGCGACCTGCTCGGCCTAACCTACACCGGTCCGTTCGACGATCT
>Ga0074044_10005067_pt1 | contig 10786 bp, 9 predicted proteins | sample BogForMeECP23OM1_FD_94443 | JGI IMG/M metagenome (GOLD analysis project Ga0074044, IMG submission 94443) | Bog forest soil microbial communities from Calvert Island, British Columbia, Canada - Bog Forest MetaG ECP23OM1 | ecosystem: Environmental > Terrestrial > Soil > Wetlands ...
ATCCGCGGCCGCCGCATCGCGATGGTCTATCAGGACCCCATGAGCAGCCTGAACCCCGTCATGACCATCGGGCGCCAGCTGATGGAGGTGCCGAGGCTGCATGAGGGCGCGGGCGAGGCGGAGGCACGCGCGCGCGCGATTGCCATGCTGGCCGAGGTCAATTTCGCCGATCCGGCCGCGATCATGGCGCGCTATCCGCACCAGCTCTCGGGCGGCCAGCAGCAGCGCATCGTCATCGCGATGGCGCTCATCGGCAGGCCCACGCTCCTCATCATGGACGAGCCGACGACGGGGCTCGACGTGACCGTCGAGGCCGCCGTGCTCGATCTCGTAAGCGCGTTGCGCAAGCGGCACGACACGGCGCTGCTCTTCATCAGCCACAATCTCGGCACCGTCGCCCAGGTGTGCGACCGCATCGCCGTGCTCTATGGCGGCGAGCTCGTCGAGGAAGGCTCCATCCGTGAGGTTTTCGCCAATCCGCGCCACCCCTATACGCGCGGCCTGCTTGATTGCCTCCCCCGTCTCGGGCGCAGCAAGCACGAGAGCAAGCTCAAGCCCATTCCCGGCCAGGCGCTCTCGCCCCTGGCGCGGCCTCCGGGTTGCGGCTTCGCGCCGCGCTGTCCCCATGCCGAGCCGGAGCGCTGCATGGCCGCTCCCATACCGAGCCTCGCGGTCCCCGGCGAGCCCGGACACCGCGCGCGCTGCGTCAAGGCGGCCGAGCTGGCGTCCTGGCGGCCGGAGCCCGGAGCTCCCGGCGAGGACAGGGACGAGGCGATGTTGCCGGTGCTCCTCAAGGCGGAGAAGCTCGCCAAATCCTACCGTCAATCGATCAGCACCTTCGGCAGGAGCGGACGTCCGGTCAAGGCGCTCAACGCCGTCGATCTGGTGCTTCGGCGCGGCGAGACGCTGGCGATCGTCGGGGAGTCCGGCTGCGGCAAATCGACCTTCGCGCGCATCCTGAGCGGGCTCGAGGTGGCGAGCGCGGGCCGCGTCGAGCTCGATGGCGAGGAGATCGGCGCACGGCGCGTCGAGGCCCGCCCGAATTCGCTCAAGCGCAAGCTGCAGATGGTGTTCCAGAACCCGGACAGCACGCTCAATCCGAGCCATCGCGTCGGCTACTCGGTGGCGCGCGCGCTCAAGCGCCTCAAGGGGCTCGGCACCGCCGCGGCCGAAGACGGGACGCGGCGTCTCTTCGAGGTGGTGAGCCTGGCGCCCGAGCTCGCCGAGCGCACGCCGCAGCAGCTCTCCGGCGGGCAGAAGCAACGCGTCGCGATCGCGCGCGCTCTCGCCGGCGACCCCGACATCGTGATCGCCGACGAGCCGGTCTCCTCCCTCGACGTCTCAGTCCAGGCGGCGATCATCAATCTCTTGTCGGAGCTTCAGGCCGAGTGCCGCGAGAGCCTCATCTTCATCTCCCACGACCTCGGCGTCGTACGCTATCTCGCGGACCACGTCGCGGTCATGTATCTCGGCAAGGTGGTCGAGTTCGGACCGACCGATGCGGTCTTCGCTCCCCCGCATCACCCCTATACCGAGGCACTCCTCTCGGCCGTTCCCGAGCCCGATCCGGAGCGGCGCTCGCGCCGCATCATCCTCGAGGGCACGCTGCCGAGCGCCATCGACCTCCCCGCCGGCTGCCCCTTCGCCTCGCGCTGCCCGCGCAAAGTCGGCGAGATCTGCGATACGACCCCACCCCCCGAGCAGCAGCTGGACGCGGGGCACCGCATCGCCTGCCACATACCGGCAGAGGAGCTCGAACGGCTCAATGCGGCGTCGGCCGCATTGAGGGATAAGTAGCTAGCTTATGAAGCTTCTTCTCCGTCTCCGGCGCTGGCCCACCACGCATCGACACTGATTCGGGCACGGTCCGCTTCGAAGCTGCCAAGCCGGATTTCAGAGGCGGCGCCTTATAACGCCGCGTTATTCAGAAGCCCACTGACGTCGGCCCGGCTTTTTGACGGCTTATGCAAGACATGCTCACCTTCGAAATGACGCGATGCCATCCATTTCTCTCGGTCGATATCGCCGGATACCGGCGCTGGAACCTTATCGACGATGAAGTCTCCAATGACCAAGACATCCAGGCCGGTCGAGAAGAAACACCGAATGGCGTCCACAGGTGATTCGACAATTGGCTGATCCATGATATTGAAACTGGTGTTTAAAATCACGGGCACGCCGGATAGCTTCTCGAACTCTCGTAGAAGACGATAATAGCGGCTGTTTGACGCTTTCGATACCGTCTGCAGCCGCGCGGTCCCATCTACATGAGTGATGGCTGGCAGCAAATCTCGTTTATCCGGGATGACATCGCAAACCATCAACATGAACGGAGAGTCCGCGTCAAAATCGAAGTATTTTGACGCGGAATCGAGCGTAATTGATGGCGCAAATGGTCTGAAGGCTTCCCGGTGTTTGACCTCCGCATTGATCTTGTCCTTCATTTCGCGAATCGTTGGGTCAGCGAGGATGCTCCGACTGCCAAGTGCCCGAGGACCAAACTCCATGCTTCCCTGAAACCACGCGACGATCAGGCCTTGCCTCAGCAATTCGGCGGTTTCGGCGCATACGTCCTCGGACTTCCGGTACCGCAATTTCGACTCTCTCAGTATTTTTTCGATGAAATCGTTGTCGTATTCAGTGCCGATATCGGCGTGATCGTGATGGTATCTCTTGGGATTCCTCATGATGCCGTTGAATAGATGATAGGCGGCGCCAATGCAGGTTCCGTTGTCCCCCGCCCCCGGCATCACGTAGATACGCTGGAAATTCGTTTCCCTCAATACCCGGCCGTTCGCAACGCTATTCAGGGCGACGCCCCCCGATAAAACGAGATTCCGCGACCGCACCTGCCTTTCGAGTATGCGACATATCTTGAGGATCGATTCCTCTAGAACCCTTTGAAACGCGGCGGCCACATTTCGATGATTATCTTTGATCTCCTCACCCTTGTGGCGCGGCGGGCCAAATTTCTCATAGAAGGCCGAGGCACAGAATTTCCCCGTGCATCTTTGAAACTGGAATAGCGCGAGATCCAATTTGATGTTACCGGCCGCTCCAATGGCAATCATGGCGTCGACTTCGCGGTAAACCCGGCTGGGATCGCCGGTGGCAGCCAAACCCATCGTCTTTCCCTCGTCGTAATTCGGTTTGAACCCGCAAAACTCCGTCGCAGCCGAATAAAAGCAGCCGAGCGAGTGCGGGAACATGCTTTCCCCCGTCTGGCGGAGCGACAAGCCTTGTGCATACCCCATCCACGCGCTCGACCACTCTCCCCATCCGTCCATCGACAGCAGCGCCGCATCGTCGAACGGAGACACGAAATAGCTGCCGCCAATATGAGACAAGTGGTGGTCAATGAAGTGAATGCGTGGCCGCTTGGGCCGCCCGCCCCAAATCCCTCGGTACCACGTCCGAAAGGTGTTTTGGCGGTTTCTTAAGCGCAGGAACTCATATGAGATGAATGGCGACGCTGCCGTACCGAGAGCGGCAGCGTAGAGCGCCTTCCTTAGAACTTTTCTTTTGGGATTGAAGGAAATGGCTATGTGGTCGATGTCGTCGGCGCCGAGGCCCGATTTCTGCAGACACCGCAAAATGGCTTGTTCGGGAAACCGCTGACTGTGCTTGTCGCCCGTAAACCGCTCGTCTTCCAATGCGACAAGTAAGTCGCCATCGGCCACGATACATGCCGAAGTGTCATGAAAAATGTAATTCAAGCCAAGAATGTTCATTGGCGCACAACTACAGGCTCTTTCCCACTCGCGGAGCTCGTCGGACGATCTTCGGCGCGTTTGACAAATTCGGTAAAATCCTCAAATCCAGATATGTCGCACGGCTTGTTGGTGTAACCGGGCACCCGCAAGCTCTGTTTTCTTTGAATCTCCTCGAGACAAGCAGAATACTCGTCGCTCATTGGAATGTTCATTTCGCTATATATATAACGAACGGTTTGTGCGACAGCGGTCGTAAACTGCTTGAACGTGATGTACGTCACTGCTCCGCACTTCTCAAGTTCGAGGGAGAATGCCTTTTGCTTTAAACATTGATGCCTTCTGAATTGAAGATTCGCGTCATACCATTTTGGGATTGTATTGGGGTCGATGCCGTGTTTTGCGGCCGTGCACGTATTCGACATGGTTATGTATGAGCTGACAAAAGCGCTTGGCTCACGAACAATTACCAAAAATCGGGCGTTCGGAAATGCCTCATGCAGGATTCTATACAGGTCGACACTCTCATTTTCCTTGGTCAGCCATATCCGGCCCGCACCTCTGTAGTAGGAGGCTTTTTGCACGACCTTCTTGAAGGTGCGCACCAGCTTCCTTTTTTCGCCATTGGACAGATTTTCGATGTCGGTGACTCTGGCGAGAATTTCAGGAAGTGGAAAACGCCGAAAAGTAAAGTAATGGTGATACATACGCTCTTCAAAGAAAATCCCATGCTCTTCGAAGCTCCCGAGCTCATGAAAATGGAGTTTCGACGCCAGCCTTCCAGGCTCTGTGTTTCGCCAATAGTTTATTTTCTCGACACGTTCGCGCAATCCGAGTCGGTCTAGTGCCTTCCACAAAACGATGAACGGCAATCGCCATTCCAAATGTTTGAGTGAGAAGAAGGTTTGGCTGTCCAATGACAGCGTACGCAAAAGGAAGGTTGTGCCGCTGCGCGGCTGACTCATGATAAAGATCGGGCTCTTCACTTCCGTCGTGCGAAAGGCGTGGAACCATAATTCGTCGATGAACCAGAGGAGTGTGAGAAGTGGCAGGTAGAGGAGCTCTTTGGTCAAGTGGAGGAGTAGCTTCAATTTTGATCGCGTGCCGAGATCCCTTGTGACAAGAATGCGCTTAAGAATCAAAAAGAACGATCGCCAGAGGACAAAGGGGCTCAGAACGTAGGCTCCGCCAATGATTCCGCCAACCACTATGAGAGTTGACGCCATCACGACAACCTCCTCTCCAACCCGGATGCGGCCCTGCCGAAGGCGCGTCGCTGCCGAACCGGGAGCGTGGGTAGAGCGAATGTCCCTAAGTGATACCAAGAAGGGCTTGGTTGTGCGCCCGGCACTTTTGCAATTTCACGGAGCAAAAATGCGTTGAATTTCGTGTGATCGTAGTGTGATGAAATTATGGCGTTGGCCGTTGTCGACGGTCGGGATCAACCCTGACGCCGTTCGTCACCGAGCGTTGGACGCCGGTTGGCCTCCCTGGTTCTCACTTGCGCGAATCTCGATACGAGCGTTTGAGGCGTTCTCGAAGGACGATGGCCTACTTCCACGTAGGGGGCGGCGCTCTCTTTGTGGGGACAGATGAAGGTATTGGCGGCCTCTCTGAGCTGTCCGGGCGAATTGAATCTGGTGCCCTGAATCGCACTGCGGCGGACGATCGAGAACTGGCATCAGACCTAGTTGAACGAGCTGGTGCGGATCGGCGTGAAGCGAAACTGCACATTGAGGTGGGGCGCCAGCCAGCGATCGTGCTTCCGTTCGAGGGTGCCGAGGTTGCCGAGGATGACATGGGCCTCGCGCTCGCCGCGCTCGACCACCACGCGATTGATGACATCCGGGAACTCGTGCCGTCGACATCGATTGTACAGTTCGGCCACGACCTTGCCGGCAGCGGCGATTGGTCGATCAGCGCCAGGGCCCGCCGCGCGGCCGCTGCGCCGTCGAGCGGGCTTTGGCCAGGGCGCGGCGCGTCCTGGAGCTCCGGAAACCCTGCCGCCGCATGGCGGATGCATCAGCGGCTCGCCCACCGTGACTAGATGCCAAGTCTTGCCGCAATCGGGCGTGTAGCCTTCCCGTCCGCTGTCAGAAGGGCGATTCGGGCGCGTTCGACCAGTCGATACTCGCGCGAGGGCGAAGGCACGACGTGCTCAAGGATCGCCGGTCTGCGAGCGACAGATGAAGGGGGGTAGCGCCGTGTCTCATCCCTATGGCGGATCCCGACGCCCCCTCCAGCGCAAGTGAGGGCTGGATTGGCACCCCTCCGCCGCGATCGCCGGGCATCCCACGATGCCGACGGTCGCGTATTTCCGCTTCACTTGGCGCTGCCGTCGCCCCTCGCCGAGACTGCGTTCGGAAACAAGCGGACCGTCTATGCCGCCCTGACCTGACTCGGCTCCCACCGGACCCCTTCCCCGATACGCTCACTCTACTCCGGCGCGAAACAGTTGTTCGATCGGTTGCGCCGGTTTCACTTGGAGGCCTTGCTATTCGGCAGAATTTCCTCCTAAAGACAGAGAGATGCGGTAGACCCGCGGGCGCAGTCGTCCACCCGGAATGGGTGTTGTGGCGGGAATTCCTGGGCGGCGGCGAGGAACGCCCCGTTCGCATTCGGAGCAGGAGACGGAAGGAATGCGCAAGGAAAACTGGGATGATCTGAGGATAGTTCTGGCGGTGTCACGTGGAGCGTCCTTCGCGCAAGCCGCACGCCTGCTCGGGATCAACGAATCCACGGTAGTCCGCCGTCTTACCCACGCCGAGCAACGCCTTTCGGCCCGCCTGTTTGAGCGCAGTCACGGAGGGATCAAACCCACTGAAGCAGGCCACAGGATGATCGGCCTGGCCGAACGTGTGGAATTGGAGGTCCAGGACGCAACAAACGCAGTTCTCGGAACCGACACTCGGATCGCGGGTACTGTTCGCGTGACGTCGGTACCGTTGCTGGTGAACCGCGTCTTAATTCCTGCACTGTCCAGGCTCATCCGGCAGCATCCGGATCTTAGGGTCGAGCTTATAGCCGAGCCCCGTGTCCTCAGTTTGACGAAGCGCGAAGCGGATGTCGCGCTGCGACTTGCCAGGCCGCGAGACGAAGTTCGCGCGTTTGCCCGAAAGGTTGGCGAGCTTTCGTATGCCGTCTACGGTCCGCCAGGTGTGGAGCCAAAGACCCTCCCGTGGATCACGTACGAAGACAGGATGAGTGAACTCCCACAAGCGGAATGGATCGGGAGAATGGTATTGCGCGAGCCTTCTCTGTTGCCGCATGTGCTGGTCAATGACGCTGAAGGTCTCGTCGCTTGCGTCCAGGCCGGATTGGGGAAGACACTGCTTCCTGTGGCAATCGGTGAGCGGACGCCATGTGTCGCAAGGATCGGCGATCACCAAAATGGGCTGACGCGAGAGCTCTGGTTGTTGGTGCATCCGGATCTGCGCAAGCTTGATCGCGTTCGCGCCGTAATCAAATGGGCTACCAGCGTTTGCAATGATCTGTCCCGCACGCCCGATTCACGCGCCCATCCGGGCATGCCGTGCGACACGGCCAAAGGTCCGCCAAGACGGCCCGCTTGACGTCGATGCGTTTCCGGCCATGCAGCGGCAACCCAGCAACAGGCCGCACGGCTGGTCGAATATAAACCTTTCGGCCTATGGGCCGGTATTTTTGCGGTGGAATCCTGCGATTTTAGGACGTTCGCACCGGGATGGCTCAGTGATATGATTGTTTAATCGTCAACAATGGCCCGAGCAGGCTGCGCAAAAATGGGCCTCACAAAGCTTCCGAGTCGCGCTTCTGTGCATGGTGGATGTCCTGAAGGGGAGGGGGCCGCGGCCGATGCGGTCACGTTCACCGTAGATGCTGCGGTTCCAACGGATTTTGGCCTTTTCACGGGGGCGCGGCGGGAGGGCCGGACCGCGTGGGTTCAAGTGCCCCGCCTCTCCGGAAATAATCCGTGAATCAAGCTTCGCTTCAGGCGCCAGTCAGCTTGTAAACAGGTTCTCGGGAGAACGTCATGATTTTTTGCGTCATATTTGAGGACAACGAAGAGCATGCGGATATGCGGCCACGGCACATGTCGGCTCATCTGGAATTTCTGAGGAAAAACGCGAACAGCATAGAAGCGGCAGGACCCCTTGTTGACACCGAGGGCAACGTTCCGGCCGGTGGCATGTGGCTGGTGCGAACGGACACCGCCGAGCACGTCGGTGCACTCGTGGCGGCCGATCCCTTCTGGCCGACGGGGCTGCGGAAATCCGTGCGAATTCTACAATGGAACCAGGTCTTTTCGTCGACGAAATAGGACCAACTGCGAATATTTTTCGATCTGACCCGGACCGTCCCTAAGCCGGGCAGGTGAGAAAACTCCTTCCTGCGTTTCCGCGGACGATGTCCGCAGAAATACCAATATTGCGAGCGCACATCCTGCCTTAAAGTCGGCGCAGGGATTATCGGCTCGGAGCGATGCCTCGAAGCGATAAGGGGCGGCTCGGTATGTGTATCGGGACGGCACAATGGAAGCATTCGACCTTAGCAAGAACCCGTATGAAAATTTCAACGGCAATTTCTCGTCCTTCCACAGCTTCGGACCCGAATACGACGCGTGGATCATTGAAATGATGCTCGATGCCATATTGCCAAACCATGTGGTTTCGCAAGGAACGGCCGCAGCGGCGGACATTGGAGCGGGCTCTTGCTATTGGCCGATCTTATTTCTCAAAAAGAACCGAGACTTGAGGGTCACGGCCGTTGATCCGTCCGAGATTCTTGTAATGCAGCAATCGGAAGCTTTGCTGCAATCCGCCGAGGACGTAGCGGACAGATTAACCAGGGTTTGTACCACAGTGCAGGAATATGCTGCAACGTGCAGCTCGCCGGACGTTCGGCAGTCGCTGGATTGCATATATTTCATGCAATCCGCGCATTATATCGACGAACACGACTTCACCAATCTCGTAAAGCAATTGACGCGTTCCCTGAAGCCCGGGCGGCGCAAGCTCGTCATTCAGGCGCGTAACATGACTCCGAATTGGCATCCTTGGCCTTTTCCGCATGAGTGGAGGACAAAGGTCGAGGAAGCGTTGGTGGGTACCGACATGTTTTATAGAGCGGACCGCTATCGGACGAAGCTATCAAAAATGTCGGATGTTTTTAAGGAGGTGAGGAATGCGAACTATGAATTTACAGTTAGAATAGATGCCGAGAGCTATTGGGAACGGCTTGAGTCGCGCTGGATCCCGACATTCATGGGTGAAAAGATTATTCCGGCGCCGCTCCATCGAATCGGAATTGACGCGATGAAGAACCGATTTGCGCGAAACAATGAAGCCCAAGTGGTTTGGACTGAGAAATTCGTTGTCGTAATAGCCGAAATGTTCTAGGGGCGGTGGAAGATGAAAATGGGCTGAACCACATTTAAGGCAGGACATAGAAAGACATGCCCAATCATCAATCGGCTCAGAACCAACGATGAGCTACGGCGCAAAAGCCGAAAACCTGAAATCCGAGGGCGACATTTTACTAGGCTCTCTGTACATTTGCCTGTCGGCTACGATGTTTGCGGTTGCAGGCGTGGCCGTTAAATCGGCGGTCGCGGACATCGGTCCCGTGGTTTTGGTTTTCTGGCGAAATGTACTGAGTTTTTTCTTGATAATTGCAGTAATACTGGCATCCTCTCGCTACAGTGTGAAGGAATTTGCCACAAAGAAAATAAAATTTCATATGGCCAGGGCGGTTTTTTCTATGATGGTATTATATTCGTATTTTTACGCCGTGAGCAAGCTAAGCCTCGGAACTGCCGTTCTTTTTTTATCGACGGGCCCAATTTTCATTCCTATCCTTGCGCTGGTGTTTTTCAAGCACCTCTCTGACCGGGAGGTATGGATCGGAATATTTATCGCCTTCGTCGGGGTAAGCCTTATTGTCAGGCCGACATCGGTTTTCATTTCGTCCGGCATCCTGTTTGGACTTATTTCCGGGTTATTCGGGGGCGCCTCGACGCTAACTATCTGGTCTATGTCAAATACCGAGAGCGCGGTAAAGCAGCTTTTTTACTTCTCCATATTTTGTGTCGTGTTGTCGATTCCCTTGGCCTTTTGGCAATGGAAGTGGCCGGCCGTGGACACCTATCTTCCGATTGCCGTATTGGGGGTATCGACGACGTTGGCTCAATATTTCCTATCAAAAGGGTTTTCGCTCGCGCCGGCCGACAAAATATATACGTGGAACTACCTGTCCATCGTAATTTCCTCTTTGGCTGCCTATATCGGGTGGGGCGAGAAACTCGGGGCGCTTACGATCGCAGGAATGGTGTTTGTGGTTATCGGCGCTCGGATGGCGACACTAAAATTTAAACGCCGAGCGATGCAGGGTTCCTAGGCTGAAAAATCAGTTGCGGGTCGATCAGCGTGCCCTGTCCGGGCGCGTAAGCGTGGCGGCAATGCCACATGCCGGGCTTCGGGAAATAAGCGGAAATCTGATTGGGGCGCGCACGGGTCCTAGTTCCCTCAATGGCATTATAATCGATGCCCTCGCCGCGCCCGCCGATCATCGCTGCGGGGCCTTAGTTGTTAGAATCGGCGATAGCTTGAAAATGGAGCAGGCGCATGCACAATAAAATGCTCTTTCTCCCTTGCGGAAGAGCCAGGGACTATGGCCGTAGAGCCGTGGTCGGGGCCACGGGCTCCACCCGCCCATATCGCCGCAGCTTGAGGCGCTCAGAGCTCATCGTCCCGGGCTGGGTGTCGTAGCCGAGAAGGGCGATGAGCCGCGGCAGCACCCCCTCGACCGCGGTGACACGGTGGATCGAGTAGCGGCCCTGGAAGAGCACGAGCGTGCCCGGCGCCATGTCGAGCGCGATGACATCCTCGCGCGCGCCATCGAGCAGGCGCCAGACCCTTTCGTAGTTGGGCTCATCGGGCCCGCGGATATGGGGCGCATATTCGAAGACCCCGCCGTGTGCGCACTTCTGAAGGAGGAGCGAGACCACGAAATCGGTCTGGTCGAAGTGCCAGAGGAGGCCCTCGCCCTCGCTCATGACCGCGACATTGAGGGCGCCGAGCGGATCGGCGTAGCGATGG
>Ga0074044_10005069_pt1 | contig 10783 bp, 8 predicted proteins | sample BogForMeECP23OM1_FD_94443 | JGI IMG/M metagenome (GOLD analysis project Ga0074044, IMG submission 94443) | Bog forest soil microbial communities from Calvert Island, British Columbia, Canada - Bog Forest MetaG ECP23OM1 | ecosystem: Environmental > Terrestrial > Soil > Wetlands ...
CAGGTCAAGTTTCACGCGATGCTTGCGCGCGGTGTTCGCGATCGCCTCCGCGTACAGTTCGCCCAGAAGAAAATTCAGCCGGGCCAGATCGGCAACCCGGGCCAATTCCGCATTCATCATGGCCAGGATTGCGCGCCGAACCGGAGCAGGGAAGGGATACTCCTCGTGACCAACAAGAGTGAAACCTGGGTGTTGGTTCTTGTGTGGGGACGGGCGCCTCGCGCGTCCGGTGTCGGTTGAGAGCCGCACCAGAGCCACGTTGATCCCGTCCGCCGAAGTTCCGCTCATCACGCCGGCAATAATCATGCGTGTTCCTCGCGAGCGAGTTTAGCAAGCCGGATCTCTTCCTCGAATTCCCAGAGCTGTCGCGTCAGCTTCTCGGTTTTCGCTGGTGTTGGTGCTGCTGGCCTCGAATAGCGGCAAAGGGCGAGTAGTTTCTTCCTGAGTGTCTGCACCCTTGTCACCGCTTCCGCTGCCCGATTTCGAAACTTGCGGTCGCGCTCCGCTTCGTGAATCAGAGCTTCATAGGCACGGACGACCATCTCCTCTTTGTGGCAGATCAGAGCCATATCTCCACCCGCACGGATGTGCTGCACAACCGTCTGCTCGATGGGAGCAAAGTCGAGGACCGCGCCCATTTCCATGTCGTCCGAGACGACGAGCCCGTTGTACCCGATTTTCCTTCGCAGGATCTCGGTGATCCATTTTCTTGACAATGATGCTGGCGTTCGTTCTCCAGTCACTTCTGGATAAGCCGCGTGTGAAACCATGACAAAGGGCAATTGGTTTCGCAGTATCCGATAAGGAAACAGATCCTCGATCCACATCTTCTTGATCGGCTTCTCAATTACGGGGAGCGCGTGATGGCTGTCAAGCTTGCCCTCACCGAGTCCGGGGAAGTGCTTGCCGCAGCCGAGCACACTGGCATCGCGCAATCCGCGCAGAAACTCGCGGGCGTAGGCAACGACCTGCTTGGGATCGTCCGAAACCGCCCGCGAACTCAGCACCGACCGCGAAGCTTCGTAGGCCAAGTCGAGCACCGGAGCAAAATCTACATTGAAGCCCAGAACGCGGCAGTTTTCGCCGATCACGCGTCCATGCTTGCGAAAAAGCGCTCGGCTTCCGGTGGCAAAAACTTCTGCCGGAGACGGCGCCGAACCGAGCACGTTGCGGAAGCGGTCGACGGTGCCGCCTTCCAGGTCGACGCATGTGAAAAGCGGCGCGGCTATGCACTTCTGGCATTCGCGCAGAAGAGCGTGCGTCTGATCGGCTGCGATGATGTTGCGGGTGAAGAAGATCACGCCCGCGGGCTGAATTTTCTTGAGCAGGGAAGTGAGGCGTGGAGATGTCTCGGTCCCGTCGAAGCCGATGATCAGGAGTTGGCCGATATTTGGGCTGTTAGACGTGCGTTCCATCCGTCTCCAAACGTGCAACGACGCGAAGGGTATGTTCGACCCATTTTGCGAAATCGTCTTTATCCGGGCTGGCCGGATCAGCTAGATTTTCGGCAATCTTAAACTCACCAAGCGCCCGCGAGAACTCGCCTCGGTCGTAGAGAATCTCCCCAATGTAATAATGAGCCCGGGCAGCCAGCGAGCGCACCAACGGCCCGTAGATTGCCTCTTGGTAGAGTTTCAGAGCGTGGTCGTGCCGTTCAAGGAGTCGGTGGGCCTCGGCCTCCCGGTACAAGAGTTCTGCCCTTTCTTCTAGGGAAATGTCTTCCGTCTTAAGAGCATTCACGATAGACAAAGGCTCGACAGCGTGACCGAAAAAGATGAGGTTTGCGATCAACCGACGCTGGGCATCATGTCTGAGTTGAATATGCTCGTTATCACTCAACAGGTCCGCATGCCTCTTAAGGAACGCCTTGAGTCCGCGCGCCGCCAGATCGAACTTGCCCTCGTCCCCATAAGCGCATGCCAGCGAGAACTCCGCGTACGGTCGACCTGGATTCTCTTCCGGCAGAAGCCTTACCGCTTCCGAAGCCGCCTCCGCCGCTTTATCGAAGCTGCCGAGATCGCGATAAGAAAGAGCTTCTCCCAGAAGGATCGAACTGATGTCCGCTGCATCTGTGGCGCTCTCGCGAAGGGCCTTGAACTCCACCAACGCTTCTGCGGGATGCCCCGACTCTCGAAGTGCGTCGATTTCGTGGTATCGATTCCAGTCGGTCATTCTGTTTTGCATCGCTGAAGCGATGTCTTGATAAGAGCGTACTTTCACCACAGGCTGCTATGGTGATCTGCCTGCTTTTCTCGGCGCACTCCGCGTCTCGGCGGTCAGATTTCTTTCTTCAACTCCGCCAGCAAGTTTAACGCTTCAAGCGGGGTCAGCCGGTTCAAATCGACTTCGCGAAGCTTTTCCAGCACTGGCTGCGAAAGTGGCGTGAAGATGGTCAATTGCGTCGGACGCTCTGCCACTTCGGACGCTCCGGGCGTCAGATGCTCCGAAAGCCGACGCTCGGACGATTCGTGCTCGGCCAGCACCTCGCGTGCGCGCACCACGACTTCGTTAGGCAATCCCGCGAGTTTTGCGACTTCGATGCCGTAGCTGCGGTCGGCCGCGCCCGGTTCGACGCGGCGCAGAAAAACTACGCTTCCTCCGGCTTCTTTGACGGAGACGTGATAATTCTTCACGCCACTTAGCTGCTCCGCCAATTCGGTGAGCTCGAAATAGTGTGTGGCGAACAAAGTCTTGGCATGTACTCGCGCGTGCAGATACTCGACAGCGGCCCAGGCGATCGCGAGGCCGTCATAGGTGGACGTGCCGCGTCCGACTTCGTCTAACAGGATCAAGGAGCGCGCCGTGGCCGTGTGCAGAATGGCGGCCGTCTCGGTCATCTCGACCATGAACGTCGAGCGGCCGCGGGCCACGTTATCGCTGGCGCCGATGCGGGTGAAGACGCGGTCGACGATGCCCAGCCGCACGGCGCGCGCGGGAACAAACGAGCCCATCTGCGCCAGGATCACGATCAGCGCCGCCTGGCGTAGATAGGTGCTCTTGCCTCCCATGTTCGGACCGGTCAGCACGACGATATTGTGAGCGGAGGAATCCAGAAACAGATCGTTGGGGACGAAGCGCTCGCTGCCTGCCGCCATTTCCTGCAGTTCGATCACTGGATGACGGCCCTCGACAATTTCCAGATCGCCCACGTCCTCGGCCTTTTCGGCTTCGTCGAAGTTTGGCCGGCAGTAATTTCGCAGCGCGGCAATGTGTGCCAGACAGCCGAGTACATCGACTTCGGCGAGCGCCAGCGCGGTTTGCCTTATGCGCTTGGCCTCAGCTGCAATCGCGGAACGCAATTCGGCAAACAGGCGCCGCTCGATTTCGACGATCTTTTCCTGAGCATCCAGAATCTTCGACTCGTACTCCTTCAGCTCCGGAGTCGTGAAGCGCTCGGCATTTACCAGCGTCTGTTTGCGCTCGTAGTCGGCGGGCGAGAGATGCAGGTTCGCCTTCGAGATCTCGATGTAGTAGCCGAAGATGGAATTGAACTTTACCTTGAGCGACCCAATCCCGGTCCGCTCGCGTTCGCGCGTCTCTACTTGCGCCAGGTACTGTTTCGAGTTGCGGCTCAGGTCGCGCAGTTCGTCCAGATCTTTGTCCATGCCCGTAGCGATCACGCCACCGTCGCTTAGGGTGAGCGGCGGTTCCGGAACCAGCGTGCGGTTGATCTTCTCGCGAAGGTCGGAGAGTTCATCGACTAGCCCATGCAGGATTTTCAGTCGCGGCGCGATCAGGCCGGCCAGGCCCGCTCGCACTTTGGGAATGCGTGCAAGCGATGCGGCCAGCGCGAGCACGTCGCGCGGATTCGCCGTTTCCAGCGTGATCCGGCTCAGCAAACGTTCGAGGTCTAGAATTCCATCAAGCGCCCGCCGCAATTCTTCGCGCCGCACCGTGTCTTTAACCTGCACCTCGACGGAATCCAGACGGCCATCGATCTCGGTCCGATCCAAAGACGGGCGCAGCATCCAGGTACGCAGCAAGCGCTTGCCCATGGGCGTTACGGTTGCGTCGAGGCAGCGGAATAGCGTCACTCCGGCATCGGTTCCCGCGAAGAGCGGTTCGATCAGCTCCAGGTTGCGTACCGTGACCGCATCGAGCACCAGGCAATTCTGGCGTTCGTAAAAGCCGATGCGGTCCACGTGATCGAGCGTGCCGCGCTGGGTTGAGCGGATGTAATACAGAATCGCTCCCGCCGCCGACGCTGCCGCCCGCTTGCCGGCCAACCCGAAGCCTTCGAGTGAAAGCACGCCGAAATGATTTTCCAGCAGCGGAATGGCGTGGTCGGGAGCGAAAATCCAATCGTCCAAAGGAGTCTCTGCCCAACCGGCGCTAGAAATCCGTGGGACGGGCGCTGTGCCGCTTCTCTGGACGGGCGGGACGCCCGTCACCACACGGGCATTGATGGCCTTAGATCGCTCTAGCAGGGGGGCTGAAGATCCATATAACATTTCTTTTGGGCGCAATTGTTCAAGTTCTTCTTGAATGCGCCGCCCGGCCGATTCGCCCCCGAACTCCGTGGCTCGAAACTCGCCGGTCGAAAGATCCAGCGCCGCAAAACCGACTCGATCTCCGACGGTTGCCACCGCTGCCAGAAAGTTGTTCTCCTCGGCGTTCAGCGACGAATCGGCTGCCGTGCCCGGCGTAACCACACGCGTCACCGCGCGCCGCACCAGCGTCTTCGCCAGGCGCGGGTCTTTTGTCGGTACTTCCGTTTGTTCGCAGACCGCGACCTTGAAACCGCGGCGGATCAGCTTGGCGATGTAGCCTTCGGCCGCGTGGTAGGGAACGCCACACATGGGGATGGCCGCACCCTTTTCTTTATTGCGCGAGGTCAGCGTGATCTGCAACTCGCGCGCGGCCAGCACCGCGTCATCGAAGAAAAGCTCGTAGAAATCCCCCAGCCGGAAGAACAGCAGAGCGTTGGGATGCTCTTTCTTAATGGCGGCATATTGGCGCATCAGCGGCGTAGAGGGCTCGGACATGGGGCAATTGGTAATTTGTAATCTTGCAATTTGCAATTCTATGCCGGAACGGCTTCCAACGTGGGAAGCTGAATCTCGCTAAAGTCGTAAATTACAAATCACCGATTGCAAATTACAAATTCTTTTGTTCTCCTTACGCCATGGAACTCCGCAAAGATCCCATCACCCGTTCCTGGGTGATCACCGGCGACGATGTTATCGAGCCCACTCCACGCTCCGAAAGTTGCCGTTTTTGCGGCCCTTCCGCGGAGCCCGCCCAGGTCATCGCCAACCTGCCCGGCCTGGATGGCAGCGCTTGGTCGGCGCGCTCGGTGGTGCACCCGCATGCGCTCTACCACATCGAAGGCGAACCGGCTCGCCGCGGCGACGGCCTCTACGACCGCATGGGATCGGTGGGAGCGCACGAAGTTCTGCTCGAAAATCCTCGTCACGACGGCCATCTCTGGAATGTGAGCGACCTCGAAGTCGAACAGTTTCTCCGGCTGGCCGCACTGCGGCTGCAGGATTTGAAGCGCGACAGCCGCTTCAAGTACATCAGCATTTTCAAGAATCACGGCGAGGGTGCCGGCCAGGAATTCGAGCATCCCACGTCCCAGCTCACCGCAACCACCTTCGTGCCGCGCCGCGTGCTCTACGAACTGCGCGCCGGGCGCGACTATTACGAAACCAAAGAGCGCTGTGTCTTTTGCGACATTCTGGCGCAGGAGGAGCGCCAGAATCTGCGCATCGTCGAACTGCGCGGAGACTACGCCGCCTTCTGTCCATATGCTCCGCGGGTTCCCTACGAAACCTGGATTATGCCCCGCAGTCATGAGTCTTCTTTTGAGCGCACGGGCGCATCGCGCGTGGGCAGTGTGACCGATCTGGCTGCGCTCCTGCGGCGCACTCTGCAACGTATCCGCACGGTCACCGAAGGCTTCCACCTGGTGCTGCACACCTCGCCCAATAGCCAGCATCCTTCGGCAACCCTTGGATACTGGAAAACACTTGAGGACGATTATCACTGGCATATCGAAATTCTGCCCATTCTCGAGGCCAAGGCCAGGTCCTACACGTTCAAAGAGATTTACTATTCTCCGGTTACATCCGAGACGGCAGTCAAACGCCTGCGCGAGGCAAAAATCTGAGGGCAGTCGTTGGGCGATGGTCGTTCGTCGTTCGAGAGGCTTTCAGTTTTCGATACAGGACACCGTTGGCTTTTGCGCCCTTCACCAAACAATTAGCAAGCCTGCTATCCCAGGAAAGGGGAGGCAACGAACATCCGCCTCCTGAATATGGTTAAGGATTGTCTGGCAGACCGTGTATAAGAGACAGTGGCGGCACGCCGCCAATCTATATTCGGATATTCCGAGGGCCCTGAACAATGAACAAATGGTTAGCTAGCGCAGGAGTGTTTTGTCTGTTCTCATGCCTTTGCCTGTCGGCAAAAGCACAAACCGCAACGTTCCAAATTATTGCCGATCCGGTCACCGACACCTGGTCGAATTTCGCCCTTTCCGGCGATGGCACCGTTATGGCCGCCAACTATGGTGGCGAGATCTTTCGCTGGACGGCAGCGGGCGGGTTCCAGGACCTCGGCCCCGGCGACAACTTTTCATCCTCGATCGGAATTTCGCGGGATGGTTCAACCATCATCAGCGGTTACATCGGATCGGACGGTTTCAGCCGACCGGCCCTCTGGAATGCGCACGGCATGGTCGATCTGGGCCATCCCGCCAACGGCTGCACTGACGTCGGCAATAGCTGGGGCAGCGGCTATGGACTCAGCGCCACTGGAAAGATGGCCGTGGGACTCGCGTGGACGTGCCAAGATGCGGAAGGTTTTGCCTGGAGTGCGGCGGCCGGCAACGTCTCATTAGGGCACCCGGCGGGGCACCACAGCAGCCGGGCTAGCGCCATCTCCGCCAATGCTAAGACCATCGTCGGCTTTTGGGAGGATCCCACCGGCCCTCGCCGTCCGGTGCGCTGGGTGGGCGGAAAGCACGACTTGTTTCTGGGCACCAAAACACTGGGCGAGGCATCGGCTGTCAACAGCAATGGCACGCAGATCGTAGGACAGGTTTACGACGCCAGCGGGAATGGGGTCGCATTCCTATACACCGATAAAAAAGGGCTGCTCTTGCTCGGTACAATCATGCCCTTGCCGTTGGACCAAAGCTTCGCCACTGGCATCTCTGACAATGGACGGGTGGTGGGCTGGAGCGGCGATCAATTCGGTCGTGGGACCGACGCTCTTATCTGGAGTTCCTCGCTGGGCACAAAGAAGCTCGAAAAGGTGCTGAGAGAGTGGGGCGCCCGTATTCCGTCCGGGACGACCTTGATCACTGCCGACAGCATCTCCGCCGACGGTTCCACCGTGGTCGGGCAGTACATGGATACCCAGTTCAATTTCGGCAACTGGATAGCGCACATCACGAACTGAGCAGGAAGACTCTGGAGTGAAATTGGGGGGACTGGGCAAGTGTCGAGTTTCGGCGCTTGCCTGTCCGCCCGTTTTTGAGTTCGATGACTGTCGCGGTCGGACGATCTTACAGCCGAGCGGTTCCTCCCGGCAGTCAAGCGCTTGCGCGAGGCGAGAATCTAGTCCGTATTAATAGAGTCCATGCCACGAAAACCCGAGCCACGAAGACCGATGTCTTATAAATCAATCGCCGCCGGGCTGACCTTGACCTGGCTTTGCCTCTGTCTGTGCTTGGCCGCGTCCGCTCAAACTTCAGCGGCGCCTCCCAGTGAGAAGCAGCAAGTCCTCTGGACCAAGCTTGAAACATCCATTCTTGACGTCGACCGCGGTCTCGACGGCGTCATGGGCGTGGCCATCGTCGATCTCACCGATGGCCACAAATACCTGCTGCACGCGAGCGACGTTTTCCCGCAGGCCAGTTCCATCAAAATCTGCGTGCTCGCCGAACTTTACCGGCAAGCCCAGCAAGGCAAACTGAAGCTCGCGGACCTCTACACCGTCAACGCCGCCGACCTGGTGCAGGACAGCGACATCATGAACGGCCTCACGCCCGGCGTTACCCGGATCACGCTGCGCGACCTCGCGACCATGATGGTCGCGGTCAGCGACAACGCCGCCACCAACGTCCTGATCGACCGCGTCGGCATGGACAACGTGAACGCCTTCCTGGCCGCGCAGGGGCTGCGCGACACCCGCCTGCGCCGCAAGATGATGGATGTCAAAGCCGCCGCCGAAGGCCGCGAAAATATCTCCACCCCCAACGAGATGCTGAGCCTGCTCGAAGCGCTCTACCGTGGCCAGATTCTGAACAAAGAGATGACCGACGATTTCTTCAAAGTCCTCTCCACCCACAAGAACAGTTGGATCCCGCGCAATCTTCCCGAAGATTTGAAGATCGCCAACAAGCCCGGCGCGCTCGAAGGCGTGCGCAACGACTCGGGCGTGATCTTCGTAGACAAGCGTCCGTATATTCTCTGCGTCATGACGACCTACCTGCGTCGCGAGCGTGACGGAGAAGAAGCGATCAGCAATATCTCGCTCGCCGCTTGGCGCATGTTCGACCGCATCGCGCGCGCGAGTGAGTACGGGAGGGTGGTGTCGCCGGGGAATAGCGGCAGGTAATAAGCAGTCGCTGGTCGCTAGTCGTTTGTCGTTCGCGGTGCCTATGCTGGTCGATTTCCGTGCGCTTATTTTGATTCTTTTCCCTGGGGCCTCTTCGGAATCCCCAGAAGCCGCGTTCGTCCCGGCTCCGCGAACGACTAACGACCAACGACCAACGACCATCCTATGACCATCCGCCGAATCAAAACCTATACCGGATCGCAAGGCTACGTTTACCAGTACTACTTCGTCGGAAAGCGTCCAGCCGCAAAATCCGACGCCAGTGAACCCGACGCGAACGAATACGTCTTCGACGTCACCTCCGACCGCAAGCTGACCTACGCGGTCAGTATTTTCCTGCCGCAGCAGGTCGTCGCTGCGTGGGGCGAATCCCATGGACGCACCCTCTCCGATTCCGAACAATACGCCGCCGTGAAGATGCGTCTGTTCCGCGCCTTCGACGAACTGGAAGAAATGCAGGCGCACGGGCGACGCCTGCAGATCGATTTGCAGTCGCTGGAAGAGTCGCTGGCGTCGTTGGGAGTGGAATAGAGGCGGGAGACGCCTCACGTATTGGAATCAATTGCTAGTCAGGGCCGGGTTGTTTCTCGCAGGAAATTCCGCCTTCGATCAGACTGTACTCGCAGCGCCAGCGAAACGAGGTTTCGGCGTGCCTCGGCGCCAGATTCCCCGCAGGCTGCCCAATGTGACCCAAATCACAACCAGCTGTGACCGCCTACGTTTCCCCCACGTCCCTGCGCCCGGCACACTATAATCACCCAGGCGGGGTGGGCAAGTACGGCCTGCCTGGGGAAGCACCACAAACTTAGATAAAGCAATGATGACCCTGATCTGGCTGCGCGTTGCGCTGGTTTGTTACGCTGCGGGATTGCTCTATGCGCTGGTCGCGCTTACGCGCGCCTCGGAGGTCCTTAGCAAAGTCGCGCTCCATGCCTCCTACCTCGGCATGGTGTTTCATCTGGTTTCGCTGACCGAAGCCGTCGTCGAAAACGGCCAGCTCGCCTCGGCCTCGGTTTACAACTCCGAATCGCTGCTCGCCTTCCTGATCATGGTCGGCTTCATGCTTGCCTATCTGGTGTACAAGACGACTACTCCGGGCATCGTGATTTTTCCCCTGGTTTTTCTGCTCACGTTCGTGGCCGCCAGCGGTCAGCAACCCTTCGTCTTTGCCTCGGCTGCAGTGAAGCACGGGTGGCTGGCGATCCATATCCTGATGATCTTTACCGGATATGCGGCGCTGTTCCTCAGCTTTGGCGCCAGCATTCTGTATCTCTTGCAAGAACGCGCGCTGAAATCCAAGACTTCGAGTGGGATGTTCTCGCGGCTGCCCGCTCTGCAGGTCATTGACGACATCGGCTATCGCTCACTCATGCTCGGCTTTCCCTTCATGACCCTGGGCCTGATCGCAGGCTCGGTGGTCGCGGTCGCGACGTACGGCCACATTGATTATCTCGATCCGAAGATATTGCTCTCCGTCCTGATGTGGGCGGTGTACTTGCTGATGGTGTTTACGCGTCTGAATTCCGGATGGCGCGGGCGCCGGGCCGCCCTGCTCGCCAGTATTGCCTTCGTCGCGGCTATCGTGGCCTGGATTTCCAACTACTTCAGCGTAATGCACAGGTTTATCGCGTCATGAGATTCCAGCTCATCGGCGTCAATCACAAGACCGCGCCGGTCGAGGTGCGGGAGCGCCTGGCCATTCCTGAATCGCGCTTGCCGGAGGCCTGCAAGCGGCTGTCCGAGCATCCCGCGGTTGCCGAGGGCATGATTATCTCCACCTGCAATCGCGTCGAATTTGTCGCCAACATGAAGAACGGCACCGGCGACCTGCGTGAATTTCTGCGCGAGTATTTCGAAACCGACCTCAGCCAGTTTGAGAATCATCTGTATGAATTTCGCGAGGACGAAGCCATCCGCCACGTCTTTCGCGTCGCCGCCAGCCTCGATTCCATGGTGGTCGGCGAGCCTCAGATTCTGGGACAGGTTAAGGAAGCGTATGCTACGGCCCGCGCCGTCGGAGCAGTTCGCGCACAACTCGATCAGTTGCTCACGCGAGCGTTTGCTGTGGCCAAGCGCGTCCGCACCGAGACCGCGGTCGGATCTTCCTCGGTTTCGATCGCTTCGGTGGCGGTTGAACTGGCGGAAAAAATCTTCGGCAGTCTGAACGGTAAGAGCGTCTACCTGGTGGGTGCCGGAAAAATGAGCGAGTTAGCGG
>Ga0074044_10005070_pt1 | contig 10783 bp, 8 predicted proteins | sample BogForMeECP23OM1_FD_94443 | JGI IMG/M metagenome (GOLD analysis project Ga0074044, IMG submission 94443) | Bog forest soil microbial communities from Calvert Island, British Columbia, Canada - Bog Forest MetaG ECP23OM1 | ecosystem: Environmental > Terrestrial > Soil > Wetlands ...
GACCCGAACAAAGGGATCCGCAGATGTAGCGACAGAGATGAACCGGCTGCGGCATGCGCTGGAGTCCTATTACAGCGAGGAAGGTCAATCCGACCCGATCATCATCAGCCTTCCCAATCGTTCGCTGCACGCTCCGGATGGAATGCAGGAAAAGCGGTGGATCGCAGCGAAACCTCGCGGCGGCGCCGAGGATCCTCCGCCGGATCCCACAACAGCGAAAGCGCGTAATGGACTGAAGATACTCGCGGCGATCGCCGTACTGGCCATACTGGCCTTCGTTTCCCTCCTCTTGCTGGCAGGCGATAACCAGCCCCACGCGGGACGCATGGACGGTCCGACACTTACGATTCTGAATGCGGAGGGAAAGGCAGTTTGGAGCAAGACCTTTCCCGAGGGATTCTCAGCCGACTGGTACTACGGGCAGGGCCTGGCCACGCGACTCTGGTTCGGGGATCTCGAGGGTAAGGGCCACACCGATGTTCTTTTCCTTTATCTCCCCGCCGATAGCCAACAGTCCCACTCGTCAACGCTGATCTGCTACTCCGATCGCGGCAAAGAGAAATGGCGCTGGACTCCCGGGAGAGAGCTGCCGGAGCTCAATGGGAGTTTGGCGACGTTCAGGAGCATAGCGGTAAGGGTACTGAAGGCAACGGAAATGCGGCCTCGCCGAATCGTCATTTCGAGCATCCATGATACCTGGTGGCCCAGCCAGATCGCGATCCTCGATGCTAATGGCAAAACAATTTCCGAGTACTGGCATTCCGGGGGCTTCTCTTACATGGTGTTGGCCGACCTGGATGGCGATGGCAGAGAGGAGATCATCGCCACGGGAGTCAGCAATGGGTATGACCATCAAGCGACCCTGGTGGTGCTCGATCCTGAGCGGGTGTTTGGCGCTTCCACCGAGGTGCGGCCTGAGTTTCAAATCCACGGCCCGGGGGTTGCCCAGGAGAGGTTGCGCCTGTTGTTTCCCCGGAGCGATTTGAACAGAGCATTGTTCCAGTTCAATATGGCCACGGATCCCACAATCGAGCATGGCAGCCTTCGGCTTACGGTGATGGAATGCATCACTCCGCTAGGCTGCCGCATCTGGTACGAATTCGACAAAAACTTTCACCTGATTGCGGCGTATGCAGGGGGTGACGACTTTCGCAGCGCCCACGCGCGCTTCTATCAAAACGGCAAAGACGCGCATCTGCTGAGTGCGGAAGAACAGGCAGCATTCCAGAAAGTTCGATGCCTGGTGGGATGCAAATCCGAGTACGTCGCCGTCGGTAACCTGGTCCCCTAAATCCTCAGTGAACCGAGGTTGACGCCAGAAATGCGGCCCAAACGGCCGCGATTTCATACCAAATTCATATCATTTCTGCCCGCCATCTCTTGAGATAGCTGCGGCCTCGTGTTAATCGTCGGCAGCCGGAAATCCTGCATGAACACGCACGCAAAGCTCTCGCGGGGGTGCCATTGGTCAATGCTTATGCGCGGCGTGGCGCTGGCAGTGCAGCTGACGATGGCGTGGGGCAGCGCAGCATCGTGCGGCGAACTGCAAGGGGGCACGACGACGCAGGCGGGTGCCTCGGCAACGAGCCAAGAAAAGCCGGCGCCGCTTTCGGTGATCGTGAAGGAGGCACGATGGTATGAGGACGAAACTGAGAAGCTACGCGCCGGCACACGGGAATTGCTGGTCATCATGCAACTCGAGAATAAAGGGAAAGGCGGCGTTCTCATCGCGGACAAGAATGACCTGACGATCTCCGGAGTCCAAGATGGAAAGCCGCAAGGCCCCTTGCCGGTCAAGGGGATTTGCGTCGACAACGCGTTTCTCTGGAAAGGCCTGCCGGAAGGGATCGAGTTGCAAACCAAATCGGGATGGACGTCGTACGTCGGCCTCGGCGAGGATCCGAATCTTGGCACGTATCTATTTATCGCCCTGGGCGCCTACAAACTCACGATTCTTCCCGACGGAAAACTTGAGCTGCCGGTCATATTTGTCGTCCCAGGAAAACTTAAACATTTCACTTTGAGGGTGAAGGGTGGAAGGCCGGTCGAGGCGGTGGTCACGAAATAGCGCTGTGCAGCCAGGCAAGCCGGAGGCCGGAGGCCCGCTCGAGGCGGGCGCTCCGCCGATGTGGCAAATGCGTGGAACGGGCTGGAGGCTCAAATGAGGCCGAGAAGTGCGTTGCTCGTCGCACCCATCGTTTGCGCCCTGGCGCTCTTGGGATGCCGATCGAGTCCGGAGTCGCTACGGAGTTTCCTGATGAAGGCCGTCATGGAGGACGACACCCAAGAGGTCAAAAGGCTGATTGAAAAGGGCGCGGACGCGAACAGCCGGGAAACGCCGGGGGGATGGAGCGCGCTGCATTACGCGGCGCGCAGTGGAAACGTAGAAGTTGTTGAGCTGCTGCTGAGCAGAGGCGCCGATCCGAACTACGCCGGGACCATGCCGGGACAAAAAGGCAGCACGCTGATCTCGGTGATTCCCATCGCGCTCGCGCAGTCCTCGCAGGCGCTGGCACGCATGATCCCCGCATCCCAAATCGATCAAACGCTCAGTTTCCAGGATGCGGGCGGACCCGCGCTCATCAAGAGCTTGAAGGATCCAAAGGCAGACGAGCGATACCAGCGGGTGATCGACATCCTGTTGAAGGTCACAAAGCACCCGTAGGAGGGCGATCCTGTGAACCGGAAAACTGGAGCAGCCGTGAAGCCGCGTCGCTTGAATAGCCGGCTCTTTCGCTTCCGAGGCGTCCGCGCTGCTGCGGTGTTGCTGGCTGTGGGCGCGGTGTGCCTGACGGTGGGCGCACGGCCGCCAGCGACCAGACTGGATTCGAGCGGAGGGAGCAGCGTAAGGGGACAAAGCACGCCATCCGCGGCGGCATCGCCATCGGCGCCGGCAGTGATCTACGTCTATCGAAAGAGCCGGGTGCTGGGTGCGCTGGTTCGCACGGTCATTTTTGTGAATCACGAACGCCTGGGCGAATTGCACAACTCCAAGTTCGTCAGAACAGAAGTGCCGGCGGGCAAGGTGGAGGTGATTGCAACCGGTGGCTACACGGGCCACAAGCATCTCGACTCGCCGCCGACGCCTGGAGCGTGGTCTTCCCTTCCCGGATGCGCGGCGCTGGATTGGCGAGGACTGTTCTGGGCACCGCTCGCGGATGTCCAGCTATGTTCAAACAGTTTGATGGAGCTCAGCCAGAGATGCGAGGCGAGCGTCGGGGGGGTGGGACCAATGAGAACCATCCACATACCGGCGTGCAATTCCCAACTAATCGGAACCCCCGCCGTCCAGGAGCGGCTGATGCTGGCGATGTTCGAGCTAAAGACTTCGATCGAAGCGGAAGCAGGGCATACCTACTACGTCCGGTACATGATCAAGCTGGAGAACCGCATTCCGAACGTGCTGGAGCTTGTGGATGCCGCAAACGGAGCCAAAGAGATGAAGGGCATGCACCTGGCCAAAGACTAAAGACCGCTCGAAACGGAGCGATGGAGGGAAGCATGCAAGCGCGCACGAATCTGAACAGCCGTTCACTGCTGGGAATTTCCCGCAGCGTGGCGTTGCTCGTGGCGGTGCTGGCGGCGGTGGCATGGAGTGGGCCGGCCCAGTGCGGCGAGATCCATGACGCGGCGCGGAAGGGCGACCTGGGAAAGGTAAAGAAGCTGCTGAAAGGCAATCCTGCTCTGGTTTCCAGCAAAGACCGGGGGGGCGATACGCCTTTGCACTGGGCGGCGGCTACAGGCCACGTGGCTGTGGCGGCGTTTCTGCTGTCCAGCCAGGCCGATGTTAACGCGGAAGACTACAAACGCCTTACGCCTCTTCATGAGGCAGCGGAGGGGGGCTACACGGCCGTCGTTCTATTGCTGCTGGCCAACAAGGCCGACCCCACCGCGAAAGACATAAATGGCTTTACGCCTCTGCACATGGCAGCGAACGGGGGCAACAGAGCAGTGGCGGAAATGCTGCTTGGCAACAAGGTTGATGTGGCTGCCAAGGCCACCAACGGCATGACGCCCCTGCACGTTGCGGCGGGCATGGGGCGCCGGGACGTGGCGGAATTGCTGCTGGCTAACAAAGCCGAAATCAATGCCGTAGATAACAGCGGTCAGACACCCTTGCACCTGGCAGCGGCGCGGGGTCACCCGGACGTAGCGGAATTGCTGCGCCGGCACGGCGGCCAGGATCTTGCCGCGGCCGAGAAACCCACGCTGGAGGACGACGCGGTCAAAATCCAGACGCTGCTCAACAACCCCGGCTGGGTTTTCACGAAAGACAACGACGGCGCGACGCCGCTGCACCGGGCGGCGTTAAAGGGCCACAAGGATGTGGCGGAATTGCTGCTGGCCAACAAGGCGGACCTCAATGCGCGGGACAACCGGGGCAATACCCCGTTACACAACGCGGCTCTTGAGGGCCACAAGGACGTGGTGGAACTGTTGCTGGCCAACAAGGCCGATGTGGACTCCAGAAATGGGATAGGAAATACGCCGCTGTACAACGCGGCATCGCAAGGGCACCAGGAGGTGGCGGAATTGCTGCTGGCGAACAAGGCCGACGTGAATGCCAGAAACAACCTCGAGGCTACGCCGCTGTTTCCGGTGGTGGCTTCGGACCAGAAGCAGATGGCGGAGTTGCTGCTGAACCACGGAGCCGACGCGAATGCCAAGACCTCGAAGGCTAGCAGCGAGGTGACACCATTGCATCTGGCGGCCGGGCTTGGATACAAGGACATGGTGGAAGTACTGCTGGCGCACCGGGCGGACGTAAGCTTGCGGACCTCGAAGGGGCCCGGGTTCGGGCAGCGGTTTGGCTACGCGATGGCCACGGGGCAGCCTCTGCTCTATTCGGCTGAGGCGAACGGTGAGATGCCGCTGCATTTTGCTGCGCAGCAGGGAAATCGAGAGGTCGTGGAGCTGCTGCTGGCCCATGGAGCGGACGTGAACGCAAAGGACAACAACGGCTACACACCGATGCGCTGGGCGGCGTTGCGCGGCCACAAAGACGCGGAGGAAGCGCTGCGGCAACACGGAGGAAAGAAATAGGCGGCGCGGGGTACAAACAGCCTTGCGCCAGGACGGCGGCCACGAATAGACATCACCGGCAGTGAACGATGGCCCTGGGATCCCGCCAATTCGAGCGACCATGAAGATGCACACTTTCGCGCTCCGGCTCTCGCGTTCCCTGATTCCGCGCCATGCCGCCCTCAAAATGGCTGCGCTGGTCACGCTGGCGTGGAGCGGTCCCGCCTTCTGCGGCGAAATCCATGACGCGACCCGGCGAGGCGACCTTGCAGAAGTCAAGGCGCTACTCAAAGAGAGTCCTGATCTGGCTTTCGGTCAAGAGGACGACCAGACGCCGTTGCTCCTCGCGGCCGCGTTTGGGCACAAAGATGTGGCGGGCTTGCTCCTGGCCTACCATGCCGATGTCAATCCCAGGGACTCAAACGGCAAGACCCCGCTGTACTGGGCCGCGGACCGGGGCTACGCGGACGTGGTGAAATTGCTTCTGGACCACAAGGCTGATGTCGAGGCCAGTGACCTGTTCGGCGATACGCCCTTGCACAGGGCGGCGATGGGCGGCTTCAAGGACGTGGCGGAATTGCTGCTGGCCGGTAAAGCCGAAATGAATTCCAAGAACCACTCGGGCAGGACCCCGCTGGACTATGCGACGAGCGGGAACCACAAGGAAGTGGCAGGAGTGCTCCTGGCCAAGGGCGCTGAACCATTGCCATCGCAAGGCGCGGACTATCACAGTGCGAAAGGATTCCGTGTGCACTATCCCGATGGCTGGCAAATCGTAACCGCTGCGACCAAGGCGTCGATCCAAGCGGCCGCGGGGCGGTTCGTGCAAAACATTGATTTCGACCGGATGGACGTAATGATTTACAACCCGAATTCCGACCCCCTACAGAATGTGAACATCATCGTGACTCCGGGGGCGGAGCCGATCAGCAAGGAAGGCTTATCCGAGCTGGAGTCCGGTGTCCGCAAGAATTTCAGTTCCGCGGGGATAACGGTAGAAAACCTCGAACTCAAGATCGTACATGTCGGGAATTATGACGCCATCTTGTCAACCTGGATGGCAAGCTTTCCCGGGCTGCGCTCGGAAAAGATGCGGCAACAGCAATACATCATTTCAGGAAAGGTCCGCGGATACATCATCACCTGCTCCGCCGGTGCGGCGAATTCCGCCGAAACAGAGCCGGTATTCGCAAGTATTGTGGGAAGTTTTCAAATTGGGGAAGAGGCGGACCGGACTCCCGAAGAGTTTTGGAGCGCACTTCCACCGGCGGTCCGTAACGCCCTCATCGGCGCCGGTATCGGCGCCGGTATTGGTCTGGCCATTTCGGCCCTTGGCGCTCTATCCAAGAAGGTAGAGCGGATGTAAGGCGCCTTGCCGAATGGACGTGCCGGAGCCGCTGTGCCGCCACTGCGGCGATGAGTGGCTTGTTCGCTCTGGCTTGGCTGTTGCCTCGGTCACGGATCACAGGACGACGATTCCAGCGTAGCCCACCACCCGGTCGTAATCCCCGCTCACTTCGGCGGAGGTGGCGTAGCTGACGACCTCCGCACGGGTAGCGCCGAGTTGCTTCGCGGCCACCAGCATGGTGACGGCGGGGCCGTAACCGCACATGGAAATCTGCTCGCGGCGCACCACGTCGTAGAGGCCGCGGGGATCGAGCGCGAGGATACGCTCGATGGCCCGCGCATCCTTTTTCCGGGTGATCTCGTCGCTTTCGTAATGGTTCATGTCGGAGCTGGCCACGATGAGCACCGGCCCGGCCTGCACCGCCTCAGCCTCGGCCACCACGCCCGCCAGGGCGCGGCCCAAGTCCTCGAATGCCTGGAAGCGGTCTGTGCCCAGCGCGATGGGGACGAAGCGGAACTCCGAGGCCATTTCCTGAAGAAACGGCAATTGAACTTCTATCGAGTGTTCGGTGGCATGGGCCACGGCGTCCTCGCGAAGGAGCGGGCAGGCGCGCGCGAGCGCCGCGGCGAGCGGGGCATCGAGCGGGACATCGCCCAGCGGCGTGCGCCAGGCGCCCTCGGACAGAATGGCCAGCGGCGCGCCCTGGGGATAGTGGCGCGGGCCGAGGATCACGAATCGCCGCGGCAGCTCGAGCCGCGCGAATACGGCTCCCGCCACCCCGCCCGAGTACATGTATCCCGCGTGGGGAACGATGCAGCCGAGGGCGCGCACCAGGCGCGGCTCAACCTGCGTGGGGGCGCCTGCGGCATCTTCCGGGGCGAGGAACCGGCCCACCTCGCGTTCGAGCTGCGCGGCATTGCGGGGATAGAAGCGTCCGGCGACGGCGGGTTCGCGAATCATGGTGTGCTGCGCTGGCGGACAGAAAGCTCGGATGTAGAGGCGGGTTTATCCCGCCACTTGGATTCAGGGGCGTCCGCCGCTGGCAGGACCGCCACAGTCCTGCTCGAATCGTGACGCGGATGGCGATGTAAAATCGCCTCTACATCAGCCCGCGGAGTCCGACATTGGCCCCCGGAGCCCGGCATTGGCCCGCGGAGCTCGGTATCGCCCTTGGCGTCCGCCGTTGGCGGAGCGCTCCAGTCAGATTCTGCGGGCGTCAACTGGACTTCGAGGGCTTCCCTTTGAGTCTCACGGCCACGGTGGTGCCGGGGTTGCAGAAGACCTGAACCCTGTCCCCGTAATGATAGGCGCGACCACTGAGCATTTCGGCGACTTTTTGCCGCAGCTCCGGGGAATATTGGAACGACCAGATCATTTTCTCGTTCTCCGAGCTTTGCACCATGATCTGGGCCATGTTGAAGGCCAGCACGTGGCCCTTGTAGCGGTCCAGCTTGGTCTTCGGGGCTGGCGGCTTGGGCGGATGGATGTCCACAATCGGCGCACGCGGCGGGGGCGGCGGCGGCGGGTTCGGCGCGGGATCCTGCGGCGCGGCAATCGCGGCCGCTGCGCACAGCGCCACTGCCGCGGCCACAGCGAATGTGCGGCGGCTAGTCATCCATGTTGTCCACGCTGATTTTCAGCGAGCGGAGAAATTTGATGTCCTGGGGCGTCATGGCGACGCGCTCCTCGTCCGTCTCGTCCTCCAGGATTTCGTCGTCCACCCGGATGCGCAGGGAATCGAGGAAGCGGCGATCCTGCACGGTCATGCGCACGGGTTTGGACTCCCGCGGCGCGAGGCCGATGGTGGCGTCGAGCTTGAGCACAATGTCGTAGCCGGCCGAACGCACGCCCGCGATGGCCTTCTGGATGCGTTCGGAGTCGGAGACGGCTTCGTTGATGGCACGGCCCAATTCGCGGAGCACTTGCTTGAGGTTGTCGTCGAGCTGCACGTCGAGCCTCCCGTCATCCTGCTCGCTTCATTCTAGTGCCGCGGCGAGGGGCGCACAAGACCCTGCGCCCCGCCCGGTTCACAGACGGGCAACGGCCGGCGGCGCACGTTTCCGCCTGCGGTCTTTCCGCCACGCCCTCCGTGGGAGACGCTGCGTGCCCGGGCAGCAGAGCCTGCGCTCCCGATGCTCCGCCCTCCCCGGGGTGCCCGCTGTGCTCTTTTATACAGTCTTGCGGGAGACCATCCTGGTAACGTGAACCTGGCCGCACGACGCCTACCTGGGGGTAGTGTTCCGGCCCGAATAGGAATGGGTTCACACGAAACTCAATGTCACTCTCAAAATTAATTCTCCTGGAAGAAACCGCAGCGCAGATGGAAGAGCCGCCGATCCTCCTAGAAGACAAGCCGGTCACGCTCACACCCGTGCCGCCGCGTCCGGCACTCCCGAGTCGAATCGCGGTCGTGGGGAATTATCTTCCCAGGCGCTGCGGAATCGCGACGTTTACGACCGACTTGTGCGACGCCATCCACGCGGAATACGGGGCGACCGAGTTGCTGGCACTTCCGGTGAACGATACCGAAGAGGGTTACAGCTATCCGGAAAGGGTGCGGTTTGAGCTGACCGAAGAAAATCCGGCTTCCTACCGCGAGGCGGCAGACTTTCTGAATTTCAGCAATGTGGATCTGGTCTGCCTGCAGCACGAGTACGGAATTTTTGGAGGCTGCGCCGGGGGACACGTCCTGGAGCTGCTGCGACGCTTGCACATGCCTTTCCTGACGACGCTGCACACCGTGCTTCGCGACCCCAATCCGGACCAACGCGCGGTGATGGAGGAAATCGCCGCCCTTTCGGACCGTCTGATCGTGATGAGCCAGCACTCCCGCGAGATCCTGCAGGAAGTCTTTCACGTGCCGGGCGAAAAGATCGATCTGATACCGCATGGCATCCCCGATCTGCCGTTCACAGACCCCCATTTCTACAAGGATGCCTTCGGAACCGAAGGAAAGAACGTTTTGCTGACGTTTGGGCTACTGTCGCCAAACAAGGGCATCGAAAACGTGATCAAAGCCCTGCCCCGAATCCTTTCGCGGCACAGCAATGTGGTGTACATGGTCTCGGGCGTGACTCACCCGCATATCCTGCGGCGCGAAGGGGACCACTACCGGGTCTACTTGCAAAATCTGGCGAAGGAACTGGGCGTCGAAGCCCACGTCATCTTCCGCAACCGCTTCGTAAGCCCCCAGGAGCTGGTGGAACTGATCGGAGCGGCGGATATTTACATCACGCCATACAAACACAAGGGTCAAGTGGTATCCGGCACGCTGGCGTATGCCCTGAGCGCCGGCAAGGCGATTATTTCGACGCCGTACTTGCACGCCATCGAGCTGCTGGACGGGGAGCGGGGCGCGCTGGTGCCCTTTGATGATCCGGAGGCCATTGCTGAAAAAACGATCGCGTTTCTGGACGACCCCACGGAACGACATGCCATGCGGAAACGCGCCTACCTGTACGCGCGCGACATGGTGTGGAACCGGGTGGCGCAGAAGTACATGCAAAGTTTTGAGCGCATCTACAACGAGCGCCTGCGAAATCCGCGGGCCACGTTTTCCGCGCGGAACACGGTAAAAGCCCTCGACCTGCTTCCCGTCGTAAAACTGGATCACCTGTATCGAATGACCGACCAGACAGGAATCCTGGAGCACGCCGTGTTCGCGGTGCCGAACTATCCGGAAGGCTACACCACCGATGACAACGCCCGCGCGCTCATCGTAACCACCCTGCTGAAAGATCTTGGTGTTCGCGCGCCCACAGGCTCGGCCGACCTGGCCTCGCGGTATCTGGCCTTCCTGTGGCACGCTTTCGATCCCGCCACCAAACGGTTTCGAAATTGTCTGAGCTACGAACGCCAATGGCAGGAGGCGGTTGGCTCGGAAGACAGTCATGGGCGGGCCCTGTGGGGGTTGGGAACCGTTCTCGGCCGATCCAGGAAGGCGGGACTGCGCGGAGCCGCGGGGCGCCTGTTTGAACAAGCCGTTCCCGCAGCCGTGGAATTCAGGAGTCCCCGCGCGTGTGCTTTCGCCTTGCTGGGACTCCAGGAATATCTGGAGTCGTTCCCCGGGGATTGCGCTGCCCTGAGTGCCTCCGATGCGCTGGCAAATCGGCTGCTGAATGCGTACCGTTCCAACCGATCCGATGACTGGAAGTGGTTTGAGAATGAGCTGGCCTACTCGAATGCCCGATTGCCGCAGGCCCTGATCCGGGCCGGCATGCGCGGGGCAAGCGAAGAGATGGTTTCGGCGGGACTGGAAGCGCTGGAGTGGCTGGTGGCGATTCAGCGTTGCCCGGTGAAGGGCCATTTCGTGCCCATCGGATCGCAGGGCTTTTATTCCAAGACCAGCGAGAAGGCCCGCTTCGATCAGCAGCCGGTGGAAGCCGGCGCGGCGGTCTCCGCATGCCTGCAGGC
>Ga0074044_10005072_pt1 | contig 10777 bp, 8 predicted proteins | sample BogForMeECP23OM1_FD_94443 | JGI IMG/M metagenome (GOLD analysis project Ga0074044, IMG submission 94443) | Bog forest soil microbial communities from Calvert Island, British Columbia, Canada - Bog Forest MetaG ECP23OM1 | ecosystem: Environmental > Terrestrial > Soil > Wetlands ...
AGCGGGCGCGACGAAGACGAAACTGGCGCATTCGATGTGGAGGACCTTGCCGGAATCGAAGGCGAAGACAGCGGCGCTTGTGAGTTCGAGGGACGGGGAATAACAATCTTGCGGCGCCCAAATAAACGTGCGTCGAGCGAGAACGCCCCAGGGCCCAGCAAAACGGACGCGACCACCATGATCAAGAGATCGAGGCCGAGCGGGTTGCTACTGAGGAAATTCGAAGTCATGGTGGAAGGGAACAATACCGCGATGCTAAATCCCGCAAGAGCCGCCAACGCGCAAGCGATGGGGGTCAGAAAGCCGACTACCAGCGCACCGCCGCTTGCGATTGCCAGCACGCACGCGGCCAACGCTCCAACGCTCATCTCCTCCACTCGAGGCAGATAGGTGCACCCCTGAAGGATCAGGGTAACCCCGAGCGCCGCGCGCAACAGCAGGAGGGCGACACCTTGCCATCTGCCGGGAAATGTGGAATAGAGCCGCTGCAAAACTGCCTCCTGAATCGGGCGCTATGACCCAATCCCAGAATCAGAGTAGCAACTTCCATCGGAGGACGAATCCCAAAGGCTCGGAATTCTTGAATAACACTATTTAGGTATCCGGATGGGGGCATCCGGAACCATCACAAGTGAATAATTCCGCGGCGGAGAGCGATGGATACGGCCTGGGTCCGGTCACTTGCCCCTAACTTTTCCATAATGTGCTTGATATGGACCTTGACCGTCTCTTCTGAGATGAAGAGTTTCTCGGCGATATCACGGTTGCGATTTCCGCCGGCGATATGCAAAAGGACCTCGATCTCACGGGCGGTGATGGCCTCGTCGCTGTAATGCTCAGCCAGATGCGCGGCAATTTGCGGAGGGATACGCTTCTTGCCGGCATGAACCTGGCGGACGGCGTCGACCACTTCTTTCGGAGGCATGCTCTTGAGCATGTATCCGCGCGCGCCTGCCTCCAGGGCTCGCTGGATTTCGACATCGCCCTCCGACGTGGTGAGCATGACGATGCGGGCGTCTTCGAATTCCTGGCGGATGGCGCTCATGGCATCGATGCCGCTCATGTCGGGAAGCCGGATATCCATGAGCACGACATCAGGACGATGCTGGCGAAAACCGTCAATGGCCTCCTTCGCAGTAGATGCCTGAGCCACAACCACCATATCCGGCTGATTATTGATAAGAGTCGCGATTCCCTCGCGCAACAATGGATGATCATCGACGCAGAAAACACGGATGTGATATTGGTCACTCATACAATTTGCCTTCTAATTATCGGATGACATTGCTTCATTTTTCTTACGGAACAGGCGAGTCAGCCAGTTCGAAGAACGACTTGACGGAACAGCTTCGAAGGCTACCCGGCCGGGAATCGAGAGTTCCACCTCCGTCCCAGCATCTGGCCGGCTCAAAACCAGCAGCTTGGCGCCGATTTTCTCGGCGCGCTCGCGCATGCCGGAAAGACCCCAGTGTCCTTCACGCCCAGATTGGAGCACATGCTGGTCGATGCCGCAACCGTCGTCGCGCACGATCAGTTGCAGGTGGCGAGCTGTGTATTTGATTTCCACTTCGATTTTGCTCGCGCCCGAGTGGCGGTAAGCATTTGTGATGGCCTCACGGCCGAGGCGATAGACCTCGTCCCAAACGATCGGGTTCAACAAGCGTGGAATTCCTTCGACAATAACGCTGAAGCCGACGTTGTCGGTTCCAGGAAATTCTTCGCGTATTTGCGAAAGGGCCTGTTCGAGGTCGTTCGAGCCGCGAAGCGGAGAACGAAGACTCCGAATCGTGCTGCGGCCTTCTTCTGCGACTTGGTTCATCAGTTCAATGACGCGTTGCACGATGGGCTTGGCCGGGGAATCCGCCGGCAAGCGATCATTGGCGACATCGAGCTGCATAGCGGCGCTGAAAAATCCTTGCAGCAGGGTGTCGTGCAGATCGCGGGCAATTGCCTCGCGTTCCTCAAGCCGCTCCTCGAGCCGGGTTTGCATTTGCGAGGCTAGTTCCCGCACCCGGCGGGTATACATCAGCCAAAGCGTACCAACGGCAGTGATGCAACATAATGCCCAAAACCAGGCGGTTTGGAAAAATGCGGGAAGAACCGTGAACGTTAAGCTTGCGCCCACTTCATTCCATACGTCGTTGTTGTTGGAAGCGATGACGCGAAAGCGGTAATTCCCCGGGCGAAGATCGTTGTAAGAAGCCTGACGCCGCGTCTGCGGATCTTGCCAGTCTGTGTCGTGGCCTTCAAGTTTGTAGCGGAAGCGCACTTTTTCGGGAGCCACGAAGCTTAGTGCGGTGTAGTCGATTTCGATGTTGCGCGTCCGGGCGGGGAGATGGAGATCCATTTTCGGGGGATATTTCTTCTGGTCGGCGATGATCTGTTCGACGTGCACCGGGGGCGGAAGTTCATTCTTGGCCAGGTGATTGGGATCAATCATCTGCAAAATGTCGTCGTTTGCGAACCATAACTTTCCGTCGGGAGATTTTGAGACTTCCGGACGGAAGTTCGTTACCGCCGGTTGCGCACCGTCAAACACGTCGAGAGTTCTCACCTTTACATCACTGTCAGGTTTTTGCCACCACTTCTCCAGTTCGGGCGCTTCGATTCGCAGCATTCCGCATTCGGCATCCAGCCAAAGCGAGCCAGCATTGTCTTTGATGACCGCGAAGATGGAATCGCAGGGAAGACCATTTTGCGAGCTGAGGGTATCCAGTCTCCCTTGCTTCCAGCGGATCAGGCCTTGTTCAGTGGCACCCCAGGCCGAACCATCGGGGTCGACGAAAAGATTTCGGATCCGGCCCCGATTGGGAAAGAAGGTTTCTAATTTATGTTCCCTGTACCGAACTAAGCTGCCGTTCAGGAGACCCATCCAGATACCACCTGTCGGATCGGCCGCCAATGACAGAGTTCTAGGAATCGCAGGGGGATCGATCTCTTCCTGGACTTGAAGATCCTGAATGCGAAACAAGGCGGGCGTTGTCGTTTCGACCCAAATATTGTCCTCAACATCCTCGGTCATAGCCGCAACTACGCCGAGAGATGTGCCGTCGCGCTTCTTTATTTCGCGAAAACCTCCGTTCCCCTGGACCGTGAGCTTTCCATCGACGCCGGCCCAGAGCCGTCCCATATGGTCCTCTAACAATGAGGTCACCACTCTTCCCGGCAGGCCCCTGCCTTCTTTAATTTCCGACAATTTCCCCTGACGAAGAAAATCCAAGGCCCGAACATTTCCAATCCACACGGTTCCGTTTCGCGAAGCAAGCACAGAACCGACTTCGTCCGCTGTAAGACCCTCGCGGATGGAAAAACTGGCCACGTCGATGTTGTGAAAGCGGTCAATCCCCCTGGCCGTTGCAACCCACAGATCTCCCTCCCGATCCTGATAGAAACCGTTGACCGAATCACTTGATAATCCATCGGTAGCTCGGAACTGATCTGCTTTGCCATCGTGTATCTTGAAGATCCCGTCGTTGATGGTTCCGACCCAGAGTTCACCGTCGCGGTCTTTCATCAACGCGCTGATCTCGAGTGCGGTGCCGTCCATGCCAGGCACGACGTAGCCTTTCCAAACGCCGTTCACCAGTTGCTCAAGGCCAAGATGGGGGCCAGACTTCTGTATGCCGACCCAGACAGTTCCGTCCGCATCGGGGGCGATGGCACTGACTCCGCTGAGTCCGTTGGCGCGTTTTAATGACTCCGGAAGATAAGTCGAGACCGAGCCGGGCTTCCAGCGGCAGAGGCCGAGGGAACTGCCGATCCAAAGATTGTCCTGACTGTCCCTGACCAGCGGCTGAGCGTAGCGAAACGGAATGCCATCGGCCGCGCCGTAACAGTGAAGATCATTCCCAGCGACTCTGCAAAGCGGACCCCTGGTGTCAGGGCCGACCTGGGATCGCGTTATCCAGACGGTTCTGGTGGAGTCCTCGACGATGGACTCGATGAATCCAGGAGCCGCGGCTGCATAATTAACCAGCTCTCCGTTTGTGAAGCGAGCTAAACCCGCCGCGGTTCCTATCCAGAGACTCCCATCGGTCGCGCCCAGCAGAGAATCCACACGGTTGCTAGGCAGCTTCTTGCCGTCGGGCGAGGTCCAGGGAGTAAATCGAACACCATCGAAACGCACCAGGCCGCCCTCGGTGCCGATCCACAAATAACCGTCCGCGGTCTGGGTGATGGCGTGTGGAGTTCCATTGAAGGCTCCATCCTGAACTCGCCAGGCGGTGTGAGCATATTGCGAAATGTGCAGGCTGGGATCAAGTGCCAGAGCCGGAAAACACAGCGGGAGCAAAGCAATGAGAAGTGTCAGGCGAAAGAGGCCGCGGTTCCAAATGGCGCGCCGATCCGTGACTGTGGAGTGAACGGTTAACAATTGCCTGCCTTCGTTGGAAGCGAGTTATCCCCCAGGAGCTGGTGCGAGGAGAAGCTACATTTTGCCTTAACAGCGGCTTCTCGTGTTGTCGCTCGGACGAGGGAGTCTTCGAGTCTCGGCAAGTTTAACCCGAGGGGTTGGTTGCGCGTATCTTCAATTTCTCACGGATGGTCCGGCTTCGGGCTTTATCAAACCTTCCAACAGGCGTTTGATTTCCAAGAGCTGGCGCTCAAGGCGGGACTCGGTCTCGGCATTTTTTCTGGCCATCAGAACCAGCTTTGCAGATACCAGAAATACGCCGCCCTCAAGGAGCAGATCGTGAGTAAAGCCCTTGAGGACCAGGGCGGCAGCGAACATGACGATGGTCAGAACAATCACGACAACGGAGGCTGGATCGGAAAATTCAGACTTTGGCATTTCTTCAATGTCCTTCATCATTCTTATCCACGGCGTAGCTGAGATTTGGCATGCGTCAAGACCACGGCCACATCATGATCGGCCAATCCTGTTCCCGCCCGTTCGGATGATACGCTGGCGCATCCGCAAATCAGTGGACCGCGATTGCCGGAACGGTTGTGATGCTCGCGAATCGGAGAGTTTCTTCCGTCATCCTTGCGCGTGGTTCCTGGTAGCAGGAATTGCCGGGTTCCGAGGATTCTTGACGAAACTCCCGGAACCCGGCAATTGTCTTTGTTATGCGCTGACGCGGATTTTTCTCAAAGCCAGAGAAGATCCGAGTGCCAGCAGTCCCATGAGCCCGACCAAAGGCAGCATGCTGCCCGTCGTCGGCAATTCCGAGGGAACTGTCTCCGAGGCAAGCGTCGGAGTCGCCGGGTTCGCCAGAGGTACAACCATGGCGAACAGAATTGGCTGGTTCGCCGCAGGCGCTTCCGGAGCAGGAGTGCCCGAGACTCGCGTCTCCTGAGAGATCACTGTTTCAGGGGACTCGGTAACCCGGGTGGCGGAGATAGTCATTCCCTTCTTCAAGCCCCACGCATCCGTCAGTTGGCCGTTGCCTGCGATTTTGGCGTCATCGGGGAGCGTGAATTTCTGATTCTTGCCGTTGTCCAGGGTCAGAATCAGAGTGCTGGGTGGATTGACGTGCCATACCTTCCCGGAAATGCTCTCCACCGTCACCACCGTTCGCGGAGTAACGCTGGTAATGGTTGTGCGCTGGAGTTTCATGCCGGGCTTGAGCTCGTGAATTCCCAGATCCTGGCCATCGACGTTGACCTTGAAGCTGTCCGGAACGTTGGCAAAGTGTACGAGCTTGCCGTCATCCTTCTTGACTACGAGGTCTTGTCCCGAAACGTAGACGATTTCGCCGCGTTCAATCTTCGCGCTCTTCATCGGCTCCGTTGGTGATATTGGTTGCGGTTTCAATCTGGGCATTCAGCACTCCTGGCAGCGACATGCAAAGCATGCCGGCGGCAAGGAACTGGCCGAGACTACGTAGAAATCGAGGTGTGGTCATTGTTGTTCTCCTTAGTATTTATGTTGCAAGGTTTAACTGCCTTGCTCAGTTGTGTTGTGCTTCTGTGGTTCAAAATCCATGCGCGACGCGTGCACGATGTAGCGCTCGGGCGCGCTGCCAACGAAGTAAAACGGATAGCAAGTCACTAGCGTTAAGGACGGTTTCGACCTTGGCCGTAAAACGTCCACGTCGGTCGGCTTAACAATCTGGACCTCGTCGACGACGTAGGTCACGGTGTGATCGGGCTCGTCCAATTGCAGCTCGTCGCCAATCTTTATGTTCTTCAGCCCGCGAAAGAAGCCGTCTCTGTGGCCTGCGAGTCCGATGTTTCCGTCCTCGCCGATGCGCGCCGTGCCCTGGATCCGGCCGATACCACGGTTCAAAGTTAGATCGTCCGTCCCTTCCAATATCGGTGCTTCCAGGCGAATCTTCGGAATGCGCAGCACTGCCGATGGAGGGGCGAGATCCTCGCCCGAACTATTCTGGTAAGCCTTGATCCGTTTCTCCGACCACGAGAGGAAATCTGGCGGGGAGGTTTTTTCTTTGGGCTCCGAATCAGCCGGAGCACTGACGGAAGCTGATCGCTTCTGCTCTTCAAACTGCTGCACAGCCGCTCGTGACATGAGAAACCCGCGAATTCTGGCCGCTGCATAAGTCACCAGCAGGGCCAATCCAAGAACCAGTAGCAGATTCGACAGCACGCGCTGGATCTTGGAGAAAGTGCGCCTTTCCATCGACTGTGGCACCTTCTGCTCACGAACTGCGTCATCCGGCTTGTACTTTCCAAATCTCATGGAAGTACTATGCCGCCGGACAGAAAACTACACATCGCGAGATAAGAGGTTTTTTCAATACCACTGGCGGGAAAGAGATCAATACCCAGATCTAGGGATTCGATCGGGTCAGGCGTACTTCAAGGCCGAGAAAGTCTGCGTGATCGACCTCGGAAACGTCCGAAAACCAGCGGAATAGACCGGCTTCAGACCGGTTTCGTCAGGGTGTCAGAAGAACGCACTCTTGAACTGCTCGTGCCGTTGCAAGGCTTGCTTCATCATCGTCTGGAAGTCGGGTTCGTCGTGAAGACTTTGTAACAGGGGATCGCGGACGAAGTAGGGATAGCAGAAGAAGCCACCGCCGATGCTATGCCGGAGCATGTGGAGGGCGGAGGTCTTGTCCCCCAATACCGCGTAGGCTTGCGCAACTTTGTAGATGCCCTCCGCATCGCTTACGCCGCGCTCCTCAATCTTGTCTTCCGTTTTCTGCAGGAGCTTTATGCCGGCGGCATTGTCATGCCGGATCGAGTAGCTGAGGGCTTTGCCCACATCGGCAGGAAGCAGGGAGGAATCCAGTTCGAATGCGCGATCAAAATCCTTCGCCGCCTGCTCGCGATTGTTCATGTGGTACTCGGCAAAGCCGCGGTAAAAGAGGATATAAACAGAATCGTTCACCGGCAAGCTCTGCAGGAATTTTTCGTAGTCGCCCAGGTAAAGGTAACTGTTCATCGCCGAACTGTTTAATTTCACCTGAGGGTTGTTTTGACGCGCCTTTTCGCACTCCTCGATCGATTCTTTCAACATCCCGCCGAAGCGGTAGGCGTATCCCAGCTCCCAGTGCGCCTCGGCATTGTTGGGGCTGTCTTTCAGAACGGATCGCAGCAGCGGCACTGCCTGCTCCACTCGGCCGGTGTCGGTGAACAGATTGGCTTCATAGATTCGAGGTTCCACGAGTGACGGATTCAGCGCGATCGCCTTTTCATAAGCGGTTTCTGCCTTGCCGTATTCCTCTCGGCCTCCAAAATGAAGCGATGCGTTTGTGGTGTAGGCTCGTCCCAGGTGCGCCCAAGCTGGCGCGTAATTCGGTTCGAGAGCCGTAGCTCTGGCCAGCATGTCGATGGCCGAAGAAAATTCATTGAGCGAGTACAAATCAATCCCGCGCAAGTAGTCCTCGTACGCCGCAGTGCTGATCGGCTTTTCCGGCTTGAGATTCGCAGCTTCCGCTGGCGACAGGTTCAGCTCCAGTCCCTTGATGATCTGTTGCGCCACCCGGTCTTGCACCGTCAGCAGCTTGTCGTACTTCAGATCGATGGAGTCCCGCCACAGAATTTTGTCCGGCTTGACATCGATCAGTTGAGTCGTGATTCTCAAGTCATCGCCGTCCTTCACGAAGCTGCCGGTGAGGAGCGTGTCAACGTTCAACTCTGCCGCCACTCTCCTCGGATCAATGACCTGGTTGCGATACTTGTCGATCGAGGATGAGGGACGAACGGTGAGCGCGCCGATATAGCCGAGTTTGGTGATCACCGCGTCAGCCAGTGAGAATCCGAGGAAATCGGTTTCGGGGTCTTGCCTGAGATTTCGGAAAGGAAGGATGGCCAGGCTGCGCGTTCCCATGATCGCAGGGCGAACATTTGACTTTCTCGCGGCGATATAGCCGAGCAACGCAATCGCAAACAATAATGCGGCGATTAACCCTAACCACCCTCGGGAGGACGACTTTTGCTCCAATGCCGGACGCGCCGCACGCGCTGGAGTTGTGCTGCCCCATCCGGTTGTCTGCGATTTGGGACGGACTGATCCGTGCAGCTTGGCCTGAAACTCCGCCTCCTTCTTGAAATCCTGCAGATCAATCAGTAGATCCTTTACGGCCTGATATCGAGTCTCGCGGTCTTTACGCAGCGCCTTGCCGATGATGCGCTCGAGTTCGTTGGGCACATCGGGCGCGTAGTCTACTGGCGGAGGAGGATCAACTTTCAGGATTTCCGCCATTACGTCACTCGCCGTCTCGCCCTCAAACGCCGCTCTTCCCGTGACCATCTCGTAGATCACCGATCCCAGGCTGAAAATATCGCTGCGCGAGTCCACCGCCAGGCCCCGAGCCTGTTCCGGAGACATGTATTTGGCCGTACCCAATACCATTCCCGGTTCACTGGTGGCAGGCGCCACGGACAATGCCCTTCGACGAATCGTCTCCTCGACCTGCCGCTCGGTTAATTTGGCGATTCCGAAATCGAGAACCTTAACAATCCCGTCGGTTCGCACAATCACGTTGTCTGGCTTGATATCGCGATGAACGATGCCACAGGCATGAGCCGCGACTAGAGCGCTGGCGATCTGCATGGCGATTTCGATCGCGGCATGCCACTCAAGTTTGCCGTTCGCCATTCGCTGGCGAAGCGTTTCGCCGTCGATAAACTCGGACGCGATGAAACGCAATCCGTCGGCGTGTCCGAATTCATAGATTGTAAGAATGTTGGGGTGATTGAGCGCTGAAGCCGCGTGGGCCTCGTGCTCGAAGCGACGCAAATCCCGCTCATCACGAGTCAGTTCTGGCATCAACATTTTGAGCGCGACCTTGCGTCTCAGCCGCGTATCCTCGGCGACGTAAACCTCGCCCATGCCGCCAGCTCCCAGCAAAGAAATGATTTCGTAATGAGCCAACCGGGTACCGGGAGCAATGGTTCCGCCGCGTGTTTCCATCATCTGCTGCGCGGCTTCCAGCACCGGTTTCTGCAGGAAGTCCATGGGTTTCCCGGCGGAATTCAGCAGGCCTTCAATTTCTTTTCGCAGTTCCTCGTCGCCATCACACTGTTCTTCCAGAAATTCCGAACGCTCGTCGGGCTTCAATTCGAGAGCCTCATAAAACAAAGCCTCGAGCCGCCGCCATCGGTCGGATGAGGAAGCCATCACCGCGCAATCCTTACAAAATTATTTGGGTTCCTTTTGCTTGAAGAGGGAGCCACGCGATCGCTCCTAGGCCGAGCCCTGTCCCAGTTCGCGGTAGAGCCAAGCTTTTGCCAAAGTGAGTTCGCGATGCACCGTAGCGGGAGAAATTTTCAGCGCTGCCGCAGCTTCGTCATAAGTAAGTCCACCGAAGAAAAGAAGTTCGATCAGTTCGCTCTTCCGCCGATCCTGGGCCGCCAGGCGTTTCAGGGCGTCGTCCAGTTCCACAATGCCTTTGTCGGCCTGCGGACCAAAGAGGACGGCTTCATCCAGAGGGATTTTCTGGAATTCCCCCCCGCGCTTCTGCCGGTTGTTGGACTTGGCGTGATCGACCAGGATGCGGCGCAACATGCGGGCGGATACCGCAAAGAAGTGTACCCGGTCTTGCCATTCCACGTCAGCATCGACGAGGCGCACGTATGCTTCGTGAACCAGAGCAGTTGCGCGCAGCGTGTGGTCGGGACGTTCTGCCCGCAGACAGTTGGAGGCAAGCCTCCGGAGCTGGTCATACACGACCGGCATCAGCTCGTCCAGGGCGTGTTTGTTGCCACTGCTCCATTGCCGGAGCAGCTGCGTGACTGCCTGGCGGTCCGGAGACACATCCATATTTGTCTCCTGTTGCGTTTCGGGAGGTTGGTTGGAAGCTGCCTGGCCGCAATCGGCCTTAGCCGTTCAAGCACCACTGTTTCAAGCTATTGCGGGCGCTCTAACGTGCCAGCATTATACCCCACAAAGTATGGATGGAAACGCGAAGGGGATCATCGTTACAAAATTCGGAATTGACCAGTGCCATCCATCGCGACGGTCGTAGCAAAAAGGTTCGGCCAAGCAAAAAATGAGAGTCTGCAGGTTCGCAGACTCCCATTTGCTGTTGCTGTAATACAGCGTTATTCCACCGGAGTTGCGACGAACCCGGAGTTAATTGGCGACGTGCCGAAGAAACCAACCAGCAGCCCCTTGTCGTTGATCCCATTCACGATAGTAGTGCCGACCCCGTCAGGATCGTCGACCGACTCGAACGAGGCAGTGGCCACCGTGTACACGAAACCGTGGCTGTTGCCGGAGCTATCAGTCCATGAACCCACCACCAAGCCTTTGTTGTTCAGTCCAAGTGCCTGGGTTCCGGTGGATTCGGGGTAGTTGAGAACGGTGAACTTTCCCTGGATCTGGAGCCATCCGTGATTTACACCCTTTGCGTCGACGTAGAATCCG
>Ga0074044_10005075_pt1 | contig 10773 bp, 9 predicted proteins | sample BogForMeECP23OM1_FD_94443 | JGI IMG/M metagenome (GOLD analysis project Ga0074044, IMG submission 94443) | Bog forest soil microbial communities from Calvert Island, British Columbia, Canada - Bog Forest MetaG ECP23OM1 | ecosystem: Environmental > Terrestrial > Soil > Wetlands ...
AAGTTGCCCGCAAGCGGGCTGGATGCGAGCCGGGCGGCTCCGAATCTTAGGAATCGCGATCGAGAATCGCTAGACAGGCAGGGCCTTGTGATCATCGGTGTGCCGAAAGAAAGTTATCCGGGAGAGCGGCGGGTTGCGCTCGTACCGGCCGTCGTCCCGACGCTGACCAAAGCGGGTTTCGAAGTTCAAGTACAATCCGGCGCTGGAATCGACGCCGGCTATCCTGATTCCCTTTATGTCGAGAAAGGCGCGAAGATCGTTGCCGACCGCGCCGCCGTGTTTGCCGCCGCCGACATTGTGGTGCAGATTCTTTGCTACGGTTCCAACGACGTTACGGGCAAGCAGGATGTGCCGCTGTATCGCCGCGATCAGATACTGGTTGGATTTCTGCGTCCGTTCGGTTCGGCGGATATCGTGCAGGAGATCGCGGGCGCCGGCGTCACCGCGTTTTCGGTGGAGTTGATGCCCCGGACAACCCGTGCCCAAAGTATGGACGCGCTCTCCTCGATGGCAACAGTCGCCGGATACAAAGCGGTGCTGCTGGCAGCCGACTCCCATCCGCGCATCTTTCCCATGCTCACTACCGCGGCGGGAACCGTCACACCCGCCCGCGTGTTCGTGATCGGCTGCGGCGTTGCCGGACTGCAAGCAATCGCGACCGCGCGCCGCCTGGGCGCGGTGACTTCGGCTTACGATTTGCGGCCTGCGGTGAAGGAGCAGGTGCAGAGTCTCGGCGGGCGTTTTGTCGAGCTTCCAATCGAGGCCAAAGATGCGCAAGACGCGCGCGGATATGCCCGCGCACAGGATGACGACTTCTACCGCCGTCAGCGCGAGTTGCTTGGAAAAGTGGTGCAGGACAGCGATGTGGTGATTGCCGCGGCGGTGATTCCGGGAAAAAAATCGCCGGTGCTGGTGACCGAAGACATGGTGAAGGGAATGGCGCCCGGTTCGGTGATTGTAGATCTGGCCTCCGAACGCGGCGGCAACTGCGAGATCACCGAACCGGGCAAGACTGTCGTGAAGCACGGTGTGACGATCATTGGAGCGATCAACCTTTCCGCCGGCGTGCCTTATCACGCCAGCATGATGTACGCCCGCAACGTCACTTCCTTCTTGACTCATCTAATCAAAGATCAAAAGTTGAGTCTGAACCTGGAAGATGAAATTGTTCGCGAGACTCTGCTCACTCGCGGCGGCGAGATTGTGCAAGCACGAATCCGCGAGTTCTTTAAGTTGCCCGCGCTGACAATGTGACGGTGGAGGGACGAGGTGTCTCGCCTGCCGGGCGGGGACGCCCGGCGCTCCACGAACTAATACGGAGGAAGGATGAACAGTAGTTCGAACCTGATCAACGCACTTTTTATTTTTGTGCTCGCTGGATTCATCGGATTTGAAGTGATCCGGCGAGTCTCGCCTTTGCTGCACACTCCGTTGATGTCGCTTACCAACGCCTTGGATGCGATCGCGGTGGTGGGCGCCATAGTGCTGGTGGGCGAGCACAAGAGCACGCTCTCCGCCGTCTTCGGATTGATCGCCGTGATCGCCGCCACCAGCAATATCGTTGGCGGGTTCCTCATCACGGATCGCATGTTGAAGATGTTCAAGTCCAGCCGTCCCGCGGACAAACCGGTGGCCAAATAATGACAACCGAACTCGCAGGATCCCAAATCATCATCGAGCTGGTCTATCTCATCGCGAGCGTGCTCTTCATCTTCTCGCTGAAGTGGATGAGTTCTCCGACCACCGCCCGCCACGGCATCTGGGCGGGCGAAATTGGCATGCTGCTGGCGATCTGCGGCACGCTGCTGCACCACGGCATTGTGGACTACCGGCTGATCGCGATTGGGCTGGTGCTCGGCACCATCATCGGCATTCCGCTGGGGCGCGTAGCGATGACGGCGGTTCCGCAGCGAACCGCGCTCAGTCACGCCTTTGGCGCGCTTTGCGTGACGCTGGTCGGCTCAGCCGAGTTTTATTTGCGTTCACCCGATATCTCGCGCTTCATGATGTCGGTACTGTCGCTCGAGGTCATTCTCGGCGGCTTGACCGTCACCGGGAGCCTGATGGCTGCCGGCAAGTTGCAGGAAATCCTTCCGCAGCGGCCACTGACCTACAAAGGACAGAACTTCGTCAACTTTGTGCTGCTCGCGGGCGCCGTGGTGATCGCCGTATCTCTCGTCCTGCATCCCGAAGCCCGGTCGCTGTTTCCGTTCATGATCCTGATCGCGCTGGCCTTCGGCGTGTTGCTGATCATCCCCATCGGCGGCGCGGACATGCCCACGGTGATCTCGTTGTTGAACGGCTATGCCGGTCTGTCGGCGGCGGCCATGGGCTTCGTTCTCGACAGCAAGTTGCTCATCATCGCCGGAGCGCTCGACGGATCGTCGGGCCTGATCCTCTCGATCATCATGTCGAAGGCCATGAATCGCTCTTTCACCAACGTTTTGTTCGGAGCCTTTGGCCAGGTGCAAACCTCAGCCGCTGTGGGAGAAGAAGCCCGGCCCGTTCGCAGCGCGACCCCGGAAGAAGCCGCAGCCATTCTTTCCGCTGCGAACCGCGTCATCGTGGTTCCCGGATACGGCATGGCCGTTGCCCAGGCTCAGCACAAAGTGCGAGAACTTTACGATGCTCTGACCAAGCGCGGCGTGGACGTCCGCTTTGCCATTCACCCCGTCGCCGGACGTATGCCGGGCCACATGAACGTCCTGCTGGCCGAAGCCGATATTCCCTATGACCGCCTGATTGAGATGGACGAAATCAACGGCGACTTCCCGCAAACCGATGTTGCCCTGGTCATTGGCGCCAATGACGTTACCAACCCAGCCGCGCGCTCCGATACTACGAGCCCCATCTACGGAATGCCGATCCTCGATGTCGACAAAGCTCATACCGTGATGGTCATCAAACGCAGCATGAATCCTGGCTTTGCGGGCATTGATAACCCGCTCTACTATCTTAATAACACCCTGATGCTGTTTGGAGACGCCAAGGCATTTGTGGGCAGCATCGTGCGCGAACTGGGCGGAGGACACGGCTAGATTGCGCTGCAAGTGCGATTCGTATCAGGGCATCGCTTTAGCGATGCCATAACTTCGCTCCGTTAGGCACTGGGAGGCTGCTGCGTGGAATAAGTTGTGCGCGGCGTCAGCGTCTAAAGGCGCTTTCACAACGCAGCACTTACGGCATGCCTGAAGGCATGCCCTGATACGAACCGTACTCGTATTGTGGGCTGCTAAGAAGAAACAAGATCAAGGAAGGGTACAGCAGGTAAAAATCCGGCGGGCTTCAGTCTCTCGCGAGAACTTCGCGCAGCCTGCGGCCCGCCCGGTGTTCAGGCTGCTTTCTTCATCTGTCTGATCTTCGCCCAACGTGCTTTCTGGGCCAGAGAAATTCTCCGGCGCCCGGCTGCGGAGAGAACACGCTTGGCGCGATGTGGCGTTCCCGCGTGTGCTGTGGAGCTCGAACCTCGGGTAAGCTTTTCCAGAACCGAAATAGCTTCCCCAAGTTTCTGGACTTGGTTCTGCGCATCCCGGCGTTCCTCGCGGAGCCGGACCAGTGCCTTAATAATGTTTGTCATCCAATACCCCCTCGGGTAACTTCCGTCGGCCATTGTATTACTAAGTCGCCGGTTCTGTCAGAATTTATTGTTGTCCAAAAGGGGGTTACATGGGCCCGGATATCGAGCTCATCCCAGAGGTGGCAGAAGTCCCGATGACCCAAACAGGAAGAGTGCGCCCACCGCCAGGCTATAAACCGCGGTCAGCACGGTGACTATCAACTGAAAGCGTGGCAGCCGCGAACTGAATCCGAAAAGTCCCACGGCCGAGGCTGTCATCACCGTATTCATCACCAGCAGTCCGGCGATAAACATCGCCAGGCCAACAAAGCCCTTGCCGATTCCGCCAAGATTGGCGGCCAGCAAGAAAATCATTAACTGGCTGGGCGTCTCCGCCCCCAGCCCATGCACCAGGCCAATCATCACCACGGATTTCGAACTGTAATTCCAGGTATCGTTCGTGGGACGCGGGATATCGTGATTGTGCCAATAGCCTTTCATTTTCCAATGGATCCAGCGCGCGGCCCCGGCCATCAAGTGAAAGCGGCTGCGCGGCGCGGAGTTCCCCTGGAAGAGCGATCCCAGAACATAAACTCCCAGGATCAGCAGGGTCAGTCCCACTAACCGCTCGGCGATGCGATCCATGCCGTGAGGCAGAGAGAGCTGAAACACGATGACCGCGGTGCCCAGTGCGACAACCATGGCCGCGTGTCCCAGGGCGTAGAGCAAACCAAGCCGCATACCGCGCCAGCGACTGGTTTGCACGCTGGTGATGTCAGAGATGGCGGCAATGTGGTCGTAGTCGAACCCGTGACGGAACCCGAGGATCGCCGCCGAGAGAAGCGCAAGTTGAAGACTGTTCGGCGTGACGGTCATGGATGAAGGTGGGCCTGAGCCCAAGTCCTACATTGTTCCACACGCGGCTAAGAATCGGAAATCCCCTGGATAGAGAGGCGGTGGCCGGAAGTCCCCGTGAGAGGACCCAGTCGTAAAGTCAGTTATCGCCTCTGGACCTAAAACCGGCTACAATGACGGCAATCTAATCGCAATCGGAGGTGGCTGTGAAGCCAGCGTGTCCTCATGGTGCTATCGCAGTGTGGGCGGCAGTGTGGTTCGCTGTTGTCTCGATTATGGCGGCGAGTCTGTGTGCTCAGGAAGCGGCGGCTCCCAGCCACACTGGATTTCCGCAAGACTGGTCGCAACAACACATCGTGTTCAGCCGCGATGGACTCGCCCAGCATCCGGAGCTGATGTACCGGGAACCGCGTGTTTTGCAGCAGGCGATGCAGCGTTGGCAGGCTCCGAAGTTTGGTGTCTTCGAGGATTCCGAGCCGGTGCCGGCTGCCGCAGACAATTCCGGCCCCCACCGCGATTGGAACTTTACTTTGGGAGCCCGCGTTCTCCTGAATGTGTATCCGGCCAAGTTTTCCTTCAATCCTGGAGCTCCGCCCGATTGCACCAATGACTACGTCGTGTTCGCACTGAATCTCACTTCCACCGGCACGGTTGCCAATCTTGTTGCCCTCAATAATCTCTATGCCGGCACCACCCCCACCGGCCTGTGTGGCACCGCTCCGACCTTGCTGTTTGCCTATGACATCACCACCATCACCGGGGGCAAGATCGAAACCTCTCCTGTTTTGTCGGAGGATGGGAAGAAGATCGCCTTCATTGAAGACATTCCTGCAAACGGCCCCATGGGTATCACCGCCGAAAGCATTTTCCATGTCTTGACTTGGACCGCTGGCCAGGGCACGATCGGCGGGGCCGCAGCGCCCGCAAATTGGGTTTCAGTGCCTTTAACCACGGCCAAGAATGACGTCACGTCATCGCCGTGGGTGGATTATTACACGGATACTGCCTATGTGGGCTCGGCCACCGGCTACGTTTACGAAATTACGGGCGTATTCCATGGAACGCCCACGCTTGTAACTCCCCCCTGGACCAATCCGGTCGTTGCTAACCAGGCGTTGACTTCTCCGGTTCTCGACTCGAATCTGGGCATGCTGATGGTCGGGGCCGCGAACGGAAACCTTTACGGAATCAACACCACGACCGGCGCGGTCACAGCGCATACAGTTGGACAAGGTACCAACAAAGGAATCCTGGCCGCGCCGATTGTCGATGTCACCAACGGCACAACCTTCGTAGTCAGCTCCAATTGCGGCACCGCCTGCGCCACTGGCCTCCCTTCCGGCGCCGTTGTTTTCGAAGCCGATACCCGTACACTGACTCTGTTGTCGGAAGCCACAATCGGCATAGGCTCCTTCGGAGCCACCACGATCGACCTTTACCAGCCCGCTCTCGACAACAATTACTACAACGATCCCTCGACTGGATTGATCCATCTTTGTGGAACCAGCCCTACCGATTCTGCACCCTGGCAGTACGCCTTCCCTTTCACCGGGCGCACCATGCAAACGACCCCTACGGTCGCACAGGCAATCCCTACTTTTGTAGCTGACGCGACTGCCGCCGGGTGCACGGGATGGACGGAGTTCTTCAATCCCAATATCGGCACCGGAGGAACCGATTTCTTCTTCTTCGGTCTGAGCGAGGACTGTACCGCGGCGGCCGCGGCGGGTGGTTGCGTGGAGGAACTCGCTATCAATGGTGGTACCCCGACCCTGACACCGGTGGAGATAGATGGCGGGCCCACTGGAGTTATCGTCGATAACTACAGCACCGCTGCGCAGGCGTCCAGCATCTATTTCGCAGCCCGGTCGGACCAAAAAGCGTATAAATTGACCCAGAGCGGCCTGAAATAGAACGAGACGTGGTAGGCTGCGATTCATTTGCAACGGATTGCATTCCGCGCCAAGAAAGCCGCCAGGGCAATGCGGCTAACATAAGGCTGATCAATATGTTAGCTTTTGCCTTGGCTGGCATGCGAATTGCCCACTCCATGCCGATGAAGTGTGCTTGGCCGAGTGCGAAGACAACCACGAACTGGAAGGTGCTGGCGGTGGCCATGCCACTGGCCGGCCTCAGCGTAGTTCTCGCCTGGTGTGCAGTCTCGTCCCCGTCCTCCGCCGTTTCGCATGGCACCCCGCTCGCGCAATCCGAAAAAAGCCTGCGCCGCGTACCCGCGCACATCTCCGAGTTTTCTCCCGTATCGGCGCCGCTGGCCCTGCCGAAATGTGGACACGTGCGTCCGCCGGAGGCCTTGCTCACTCCCGACCCGTTGCTGCACCTTCAACATGGCGATCTGAACGTGCGCGTCAGCTTCATCGTTGGATCCGACGGGCATGTACATAGCGCCTTTGTGCTGGATAGCGGCGGCTTGGACGAAGACCAGATTGTGTTGCGCACCATCCGCTCCTGGCGCTATCGTCCCGCGCTCTGCAACGGCGTTCCCACGGATTCTGAAGCGCGTGTAAGATTCAGCATCCGCTAGCGCACGAATTCTCCTACAATGTCAGCGATGAGGTAGCCGTGACCGCACACCATCCCAATCCTCCCGATCCCGAACCGGACAAGCGGAAGGACCAACTCGTCGACGGCCCCGTCGAGGGCAAGGAGATCGAAGAGTTTTTTCAACGGCTGCCCGGCAGCTTTCACTGGCCCAAGCCCAATGCTGAAGCCGTGGCTGCGGCCGTGGAAGCGATCCACCGCATGTCAGGAAGCGCCGGCACGCAGGCTTTGGCGGCCGGTGACGCGGACCAAACGGACAACACGTGCTCCGAATGCGGTGGTTCGCTGCCCGCTGGCGCTCGCTTTTGTGGGTTGTGCGGTCATCCCAAGGAACCGGCTGCCGCCGCTCAACCGCACTCTCGCACCGGCGCACAACATCACGTTCATCACCACTATCATCACCTTGTCCCCGGAGCGGCATCCGGAGCGTCCTCAGCCGAGTCCCTGTCCTCTGCTCCCCGAGGCCGTGCTCCCGGTTCGGCGGGCATATCGACTGGCGGCCGCGCCGAAGCCAGTGCGCGCCAGGTTGTCCAGGACTGGGCGCAGGCCTGCAATACCAAGCACATCGACGACTTGCTCGAACTCTACGCCGCCGACGCAACTCTCATCCGTTCCAGCGTTCCGCCGGTGCGCAGCCTGCCGGCCATCCGGGAATTTCTTGTTTCGTTGCTTGAAGCCGGATTGGGCGACGTCGAAATGGAATCGCTGCGCGTCGAAGTGATGGGTGAGATTGCTCTCGATCTCGGCCGCTGCAAGATGCTCGTGCCCGTCGCTATGGGGAAGCGCCGCGAAGAGCGCGGAAAATATCTGATCGTGCTCGTGCGCCAACCCGCCGGCACGTGGAAGATTCTTGCCGATTGCTGGTCCGCCGACCTGGCGGTCAGCGCCTCGACGTCCGAAACCGCTGCCCGAAAGGGGAGCGAGCCCATCCCGCCTCTGCGCAAACCCCGCTGAGCCGGTCCAAATGATTTGTTGGGAAGGGCCGCAAGACTAAGAGCTAAGTGCTAATGGCTGCCCCTAGTACATGCCTCGGTTCTTCGACGATGGATGGAACGCGATGTCGGTTGAGTAACCGGGCAGGTTGATCGGAACGCTATAGTCGCACTCAATGGAGGTAGTGCCGGTGCCGAAGCCGCCAGTCCGCGTTACATGGCACTGCTTGGTCGTCAACTCAATATCGTAGCTGTGGGCCTGCTTGATGACGGCGTCGCGAATCTCTTCTTCCGAGCGCGTGGTGTAGGTTGAATTCAGGGCTTCGGCCTTGATCGCATCCTCGAACTCGTAGTTTGAGAAATACGGCGGAATGACTTTGATGCCCACCAGTATAACCAGCCCGAAGATGGCTACACCGAAGATTAATTTCAGAGTTGCCATGGCACACCCTTGCCCAATCGCGAGTTGCGAATCTCAATCCGGAGATTTCCATCCTGCGCCGGCCCTATCCGCCGGTTAGCGAGCGGCCGGACGCAGTTCCTGGAAATATTCCGTTATGACTGAAATTTTAACGTCCTCCTTGTGGAGAGTCGAGCGTTGAACGACTTCCAACATGCCTTCGGTAACCTTCTTTCCCACATTGATACGAAAGGGGATGCCCACCAGGTCGGCGTCCTTGAACTTCACCCCCGGCCGCTCGTCCCGGTCGTCCAGCAAAACGTCGAAGCCGGACGCCTCCAGCTTTCGGGCAACGTCCTCGGAGGCGTTGCGAATCGCCTCGTCCTTGGAGTTGGTGGACACTACGACGACGTCAAAGGGCGCAATCGAAGGCGCCAGCCAGAAGCCGTTCTCGTCGTTATTCTGCTCGACCGCGGCCGTCAGGATGCGCTCGATGCCGATCCCATAGCTCCCCATGATTGGGGCCACTTCCTTGCCATTGCGATCGAGCACGCGCGCGCCCATGGATTCGGAATACTTGTAGCCCAGCTTGAAGATGTGTCCGATCTCGACCGCGGTGTCGATGCGCAGGGGCGCGCCGCAATTCGCGCAGGCTTCGCCGGCGGTCACGCTGCGCAGATCGACGTAAGCGGTAGGATGAAAATTCTTTCCCGGCGTCAAATGCTTGACGTGATAATCCTCTTTGTTCGCGCCTCCGATCAGGTTGGTGCGGCCTTTGAGCGCTTCATCGACGAGCAGGATGGGCTTGGCGGAATCCTTCATATCAATATCCTTAGCCCAGTCGGTGCCTAATGGGCCCAGGTATCCGGCAGGCGCGTGGAACAGTTCGCGGATTTCCTCCTCCTGCATGGGACGCGTCTCTTTGCCCGCAACCGCGGTTGAGAGCTTGGCTTCGTTCATCTGATGATCGCCGCGCATCAGCAGCACGACGGCGCGAGCGCGAGACTTGCCCTTCGCATCAGTTTCGGTGGTCATCATCGCCAAAGTCTTGATCATGTGCTTCGGCGACACGTCCAGAAACCGCGCCACGTCTTCAATGGTTTTCTGCCCCGGAGTGTGGACTTCAAGCGGCTGGCCATCGCCCTCGGGTTTCAGGTCCTCAACTGGAGCCAGTTTCGACGTCGCCTTCTCCATGTTCGCCGCGTAGCTGCACTTCTCGCAGCTCACGATCAGGTCCTCGCCCGCCGGGGTGCGCACCATGAATTCCTGCGACTGCGATCCGCCCATCGCTCCCGAGTGCGCGTCGATCACCATGTACTTCAAGCCGCAGCGGTCGAAGATGCGGCAGTAAGCGTCGTGGTTCTTGAGGTACGAAACGTCGAGCCCGGCCGCATCGATGTCGAACGAGTACGCGTCTTTCATGATGAACTGGCGCACCCGCAGCAGGCCTGATTTCGGACGAGGCTCGTCGCGAAATTTAGTCTGAATCTGATACCAGATTTGCGGCAGTTGCTTGTAGCTGCGCAGTTCCTTGCGCGCGATGTCGGTCATGACTTCTTCGTGGGTCATGCCCAGGCAAAGATCGGCGCCCTTGCGATCTTTGAGGCGAAACATGTTTTCGCCCATCGCCGTCCAGCGCCCGCTAGCTTCCCAGACCTCGCGCGGATTCAGCGCCGGCAGGTAGAATTCCTGCCCGATCTTGTCCATCTCCTCGCGAACGATGCCCATGATCTTCTGGGTGGTGCGATTTCCGAGGAACAGAAACGAGTAGATTCCGGCGCCCAGTTGACGAATGTATCCGGCGCGGACCAGCAGCTTGTGGCTTGCGACTTCGGCGTCGGCCGGAGCCTCGCGAAGCGTAGGAATAAAAAGTTGCGACCAGCGGTGCATGATTATGGTTTCCAATCGATGGAGAATCTTTGATTGTAAACGATGAGGTGCGCTACGCATCGCGTAGGGGCTGTGAGGTGAAGAGCGATTGTGCTTGTGGTTCGCGAAGGCGTTCGTGCCACCGTGGAAGAGCGGCCTTCAGGGATGCGTTCGGGGCCATGGAACGAGGCCTTCAGGCCCTGTGGTCGCGCTCCTCAGGGGCTGAAGCCCTCGCGATTTCTCGTCTTGACGCCGGCCTGAAGGCCGGCGCTTCCACCATGCGAAGTCCGGCTCTTCCACACTTCCCAACTGGCTGATTTCACGCAGGATGGCTGAAATCAGCCACTTGGTTTTCCGCAACTTTTCCGGCGCATCCGAGTTTGAGTGAGTAGGCACTTCAGAACAAAACAGAAAGCTGAAGGAGCTGGGAGGTTCACCATGAAATACCTGAGATATGTTGCACTGCTGGCTTTACTGGCCATGCCGCTCGCGTACTCGCAGGCGCAGGTCAGAGTCGGAATCGGAATCGGCGGCGTCGGTGTCGTGGCTGGCCCACCGGTTTGCGCTTACGGCTATTACCCGGACGCTCCGTATGCTTGCGC
>Ga0074044_10005076_pt1 | contig 10773 bp, 10 predicted proteins | sample BogForMeECP23OM1_FD_94443 | JGI IMG/M metagenome (GOLD analysis project Ga0074044, IMG submission 94443) | Bog forest soil microbial communities from Calvert Island, British Columbia, Canada - Bog Forest MetaG ECP23OM1 | ecosystem: Environmental > Terrestrial > Soil > Wetlands ...
GTCGGTTCGGTGGTGGGACAGATCGCCAAGGTCAAAGGGTGTCGCGTCATCGGCATCGCCGGGGGCGAACAGAAGTGCCGCTTCGTCAAAGAGGAACTCGGATTCGACGGCTGTCTCGACCACCGTCAGCCCGACTTGGCCAAGCGCCTCCAGGCCGCCTGTCCGAACGGCATTGACATTGACTTTGAAAATGTCGGCGGGGCGGTGTTCGACGCGGTGCTGCCGCTGCTTAACAACTTTGCCCGTATCCCTGTGTGCGGCCTCATCGCTCACTACAACGCGACCGAGCTGCCAGCCGGACCGGACCGCGTGCCGCTGCTCATGCGGAATATCCTCTCCAAGCGGCTGACCTTCCGGGGTTTCATCGTCTTTGACTACGGCTCCCAGTTCGGCGATTTCATCACCGACATGAGCGGCTGGCTGCGGGACGGCCAGGTCAAGTACCGCGAAGACATCACGGATGGACTGGAGAACGCCCCCCGCGAACTGATCGGCCTGCTGAGAGGCGAGAACTTCGGCAAGAAGATTATCCGTGTCAGCCCGGACCCGACCAAGCGGTAAGGGCCGCTTCCCGGGCACGTGACTCCTCCAATGCCTACCCTATGTCCGAGAGTGGATCTCGCGGGAACAGCAGAGATGGCGAAAACCCGTTCGATGCAAACCGGCTTGAGTCGAACAACATATACAACAAGCAAAGGAGAAGCACCATGGACCAGTTCTCGGATGAGAACCACCAGGCAGAGGGCGGGTCCGACCCTGTCGACAAGCGATTCAATCTCCGTCCTGATTCAGATCACCGATGTTGCAGTCGCGTGACAAAGGAAGGAGAAGTACAGGAGAGAAAAATGGGAAACCAACATCGACGCAATCTGATGGTTGTTGGTTTCACGCTGTCGGCTCTTGTCCTCGGCGGCAACTTTTTTCACGACCAATCTGGACTGGCGTCCCAACGAGGTGATCCGATGAATGTCACTCGCATCACGGTCGACCACGTTCGAGTGGTGGCCGACAAACCATTTGACCGGGTTGTCAAAGCCTTCGAACAGCAACTGGGGCAATTCAACCCGGAGGTATACAAGTCGCTCATCGCAGGGGAAGACGTGGAGAAAGTAAGGGCGAAAATCGAAGCGATGGTGGGGCCGAGCGGCTTCATGCTCTTCCGGACCAGCGACCACGGAGCGCTTCTGCGCCTGGCTGGCCAAGAGAAAAAGGCGATCCAGTACCTGGTCGGCAATCCACTTTTCGCCATCCAGATGACACAGCACGATATCCGGGCCAGCTTATATGCTCCCTTGCGGGTGCTGCTCTACGAGAACGAACACGGAAAGACCTGTGTGGAATACGACAAACCGTCCTCGCTCTTCGGACAATTTGGCAACGCGAAGGTAACGGACGTGGCCAACATGCTCGAACGAAAGTTGGCGCAGTTGGTGGCCAAGGCGATTCAATGAAGCCCGACTCCGAAACGTCGCAGGGACATCGTTGTCGCAGGCACACACCGGGAGGAGATTATCATGGCGATAAATACGGATACGAAGCTCTTTTCACTGGTACAGATCGGTCCGATAACTTTACAGCATCGCGTGGTGATGGCACCGCTCACGCGTTCGCGGTCTGAGCAACCCGGCGATATCCCCGGAAATCTCATGCTTGAATATTACACGCAGCGCGCTTCGGAAGGTGGCCTGATCATCTCTGAGGCAACGTCGATTTCGATCGCGGGCCGCGGCTGGTTTGGAGCACCTGGTATGTATTCCGATGAGCGGGTCGCGGGCTGGAAGAAAATCACGGGTGCAGTACATGCGAAGGGTGGCCGCATGTTCTCGCAACTCTGGCACACGGGTCGTTCGTCGCACGTCGATATGACCAACGGCTCAATGCCCGTGGCGCCTTCCGTCGTTCCGTCTTATTGGCTTGATTCTACGCCCAGCATTTCCACGCCCAGCGGTTGGCGCAAGCCCTCGCCGCATCGGGCGCTCGACATTGCAGAAATCCCGGGTGTGGTCGAGGACTATCGCAAAGCCGCCGAGCGTGCGAAAGCCGCGGGCTTTGACGGAGTCGAGCTTCATGCCGCCAACGGCTATTTGCCCGACGAATTCCTGCAGGATGGCAGCAACAAGCGCACGGACGCCTATGGTGGATCGGTCGAGAACCGCTCCCGTTTTTTGCTGGAAGTCGTGGAAGCAATGGCATCGGTGTGGGGCGGCAATCGCGTCGCTGTGCGAATTGGGCCCAGCGGAACGTGGAATGGCATGTCGGACACCAACCCGGGGGCCTTGTTCGATTATGTTGCGCAGCAGTTGAACCGGTTCGGACTCGCGTATCTCCACATCATTGAACCCAGGATCAAAGGCAACGTGCTCATCGTGGAGGGTCAGGCGCCGGTTGCGACAGCGCAATTGCGCAAGATCTTCAAAGGAAAAATCATCGCCGCGGGTGGATTTGAACCTGATAGTGCCGAAGCAATCGTCGAAAAGGGAGACGCTGACCTGGTTGCGTTCGGGCGTCATTTCCTTGCGAATCCAGACTTGCCGAAGCGCATCAAACTCGGGTTGCCCCTCAACGCGTACGATCGCGCGACTTTCTACACGTTCGATGCCCACGGCTACACCGATTATCCGTTCTATGACCAGCAGCATGACGGCTTGTTGTCGGATCCATTTTGTCCCCAACTTCATGATTCTCCATTTTATTATGATAGCTGCCGTCAAGCGGGCCTTGCTCAAACGTCGGCAATCGCTAGTCCACGCTCTGAATCGCAAAACAAAGCGCTTGTCCTCGAGGCATTCGACACGCTGTTCAATAAGCGTGACTATGTCGCAGCTGAGCGCTTCTGGTCGCCCAACTACATCCAGCACAGCGCTCACATCGCCCCCGGACGCGAAGGCCTGTTCAATCTCGTCAAAGGCATCCCGCCGACACTGAGATATGAACCGGGAGTGATCGTCGCCGAAGGCGATCTCGTGATGATCCACGGACGATTCTCGGGCTTTGGCGCGCCGGTGAACTGGATTGCGGCGGACATCCTACGCATCAAGGACGGAGTGCTCGTCGAGCACTGGGATGTCATTCAGGACGAGGCTACGCGGGAGCAGTCGAAAAGCGGAAACCCGATGTTCGGTGACACGTTTCCGGTATACGCGTGAATGGCGACGAGCCCATCGCCTGAACCTTTTTCGGAGATGTAGTCGATGGGCGGTCAAACGGAGCCGAATCAATGATATGCGGGGACGTAGTCATAGATGTATTCTCCGCGAGTGTTGCGATATACAGCTTCGCACTGAGAGGTGACCGGCACAGCTCTGGACAGCGAGTACCTCATGATCGACGGCACCATTATTCGGGTCCATCAGCAGGGCACTGGCGCAACGGGGAGGACTCATCGTCAGCCGATCGGCCGGTCGCGCGGCGGCCTGACAACCAAGATTGTCGCGCTGGTCGATGCGCTCGGCAATCTTGCCTGCTTCATTCTCCTGCCTGGGCAGCGGCACGACCTCGTCGGCGTAGCGCCCCTGATCGAGAACGTCGAATTCGACATGTTCCTGGCCGACAAGGCTTTCGACGCCGATTGGCTGCGGGCTGAGCTCAACCAAAGAGGAGCGATCGTTGTCATTCCTCCCAAGTCGAACCGAGCTCAACAGATCTCCTGCGACTTCCACGCCTATCACTGGAGGCATCTCGTCGAAAACTTCTTCTGCAGCCTAAACAGTAGTTTCCAGGATTTACTGTACTAACCTAAGTCCAATTGAGAAAACGGCTTAGGGAACAGCTGGCTTGTTATTCATTCATAAATTCGACAAATCTGCAATCGAAGAAAGGCCCGCAAAAGGTCAACGTAGGATTGCATGACGCTTCTTAAATATAGACGCAAGTACCTATTCGCTCAGGGCTTGTGTCTTGTCTTGTGCGTAATGTCGGTCACTTTCACAACTGTAAGTACTCGAATGTGAGTGATCATCTGTGTAGAATTACTACAGTAAAAACCTGGAAACTACTGTCTAAGGAGAAACACATGGGTAAGCTTGAAGGAAAAACTGCACTCATCACGGGTGGCAATAGCGGCATTGGCCTTGCGACGGCGAAGCAGTTCGTGAACGAAGGCGCGTACGTCTTCATCACGGGCCGCCGTGATCCGGAGTTGGCTGCCGCGGTAAAGGAGATCGGAAGAAATGTGACCGGCGTACAAGGAGACGTGTCGAACCTGGGCGATCTTGATCGCCTCTTCGCACAAATCAAGCAGGAGAAGGGCAAGCTCGATATTGTGTTCGCGAATGCCAGTGCTTCGAGGCTTGCCCCCTTGGGCAAGATAACTGAGGAGCACTATGACTCGGTCTTCAACTCCAATGTGAAAGGCCTCCTTTTCACGGTGCAGAGGGCGCTTCCGCTGCTGCCGGATGGCGCCTCGATCATCCTGAATGCGTCCATTGTCGCCAGTAAAGGGTTGCCGGCGAATAGCGTTTATAGCGCCACAAAAGCCGCCGTCCGTTCGTTCGCGCGGACATGGACAACTGACTTAAAGGAGCGCCGCATTCGCGTGAACGCGGTGAGCCCAGGCTCCACCGACACGCCCGGACTGAATGACCTGCTTGCGTCCACAGAAGCGGGCCAGCAACGCTTGAATATGATTCCCAGCAGTGTTCCGCTCGGCAGGCTCGGTACGCCCGATGAGATCGCGAAGGCCGTGGTGTTTCTCGCATCCGACGACAGCAGCTACGTCACGGGAGCGGAATTGTTTGTGGATGGCGGCTTCGCACAAGTGTAGGCCGTTAATAGCGGAGGGGCACGGCATCAAGAATTGTTCCTCCGCTCCGCACTTCCTTGTGCCATCAGCCGCCTTTGGTGGCTCTCCTCAGATGCTCAGAACTGGCTCTGATCTTGGGTTCGGTCCCACAGGTCACCTTCCGAAAGGAGCACTGCGATGGTTGAGCTAACACCGGCAGGGAGATGCCGCAGACGCTCGACTTCGTCAGGAACTGCGGCGAGCGGTGGAATGTTCATATCGCATGGCTGGAATATTCCCCGGAGATCAGCCCCAGGTCGTCGTAGGCGTGAATGGCGTGTTGGTTCCACCTGAGAGGATGGGTGATGCGAGAGATTAGCCCCAATGTCTGGCAACTGATCGGTTTTCCGCTAACTTCGTCAATGTTTACCTGATCGGCGACGTGCTTATCGACGCCGCCACACGCTGGGCCGGACGTCGCATCCTGCGGCAAATCGGTGACCGCAAATTGTCCATGCTGGCACTTACGCATGCGCACCCCGATCATCAAGGTGTAGCCAAGATGATCTGCGAGCGTTATCGGATTCCCTTGGCGTGTCATGCGGCGGATGTGCCGACCATGCAAGGCGAGCGACCGATGCAGCCGGATAACTCCATTATCCGGTTGATTTCACTTTTCTGGGCCGGACCCTCGTACCCCGTGGCTCGAGTTCTACAAGACGGGGACGAGATAGCTGGTTTTCGAGCAGTCCACACACCGGGACACACGCCGGGGCAAATTATTCTGTTCCGTGACGATGATCGGGTCGCCATCGTAGGCGACGTCCTGAACGGAATGAACATGGCAACTACATGGCCGGATTTGTGGGGGGCTTGGGTGGGCGACCACCCAGGCCTACCCGGCCAATTTCCGGCCGGCTGAATGGGATGCAGGTAAGAAGAAAACTGGTGGAGCTGGTGGAGCTGGTGGCGAGTGGCGAGCCGGCGGCAGGTCACGTGGAGACCTGCGGTCGGCCGAACGGCGGGGTCAGGAGACCCTCGCCGAACGACTGAATGCGAAGAGAGAGAACTGGCGGTGATCGAAAAGCGTCAGAACAAAGCCAATTTGCTCGTGGTGTTAGTCGTTGACATATTGCGACTTATGACGAACCAAGGCGGATACGAGCAGGAAAACAAACCCAACTTCCGGCCGGCGGCATGGGGCTCTGGAGAGCCTCGCCGACCGCAGGTGTCGTGTCGCGAAAACAGCAAAACCTCTACTAATCTGAACCGGACGTCCGTTCAGTACCGGTGAAGAGTCGGTCTTGTACAAGCTGGTTTGGGCAGTTGTCTCCTGACCCGCCCGTCCGCAGCGACCGCGGGCGTCGTGTCGAGAAGAGCGGTCAATCTCTGCTTGAACTGAACCGCACCTCCGGTGGAAAAGACTGCGAACTCGCTCGTCTACGCACAGCCTCAACAGCTGACGCCCCACCCCTGCGGGGGCCCGGCCCGGCTCGACCCCTCCCTTGAAGCAAGGCGATCCACCGTGGTCATCTCCTGCCTGGCCACCGGGCCCTCGGCAGGGGTGGGCGGCGGGCTCGGACCGTTTCTGGCTGCTTGAACTCCGCGTTTCTCGGACTTTTCTAGACCAGTTGCGGCCCCAGCGTCTCAGGCCATGGATACCCAGCTCGGCGCGCGGCATCGGGAGGCTTAGTGGCGGGTGCTGGTCGAGGTCTCGCCCTCCGGCCGGTTCTGTTATACTGCGCTTTTACCAGCCCTTACGGATGAATCAAAGGTAAAGCGATGGCCAAGCACATCTTCGTGACGGGCGGCGTGGTCAGCTCGCTCGGCAAGGGACTGACCTGCGCGTCGATCGGCATGATCCTGGAACAGCGCGGGCTGCGGGTGCGGCTGCAGAAGTTCGACCCCTACATCAACGTCGATCCGGGGACGATGAGCCCGTACCAGCACGGCGAGGTTTACGTGCTCAACGACGGTTCCGAGACCGATCTGGACCTGGGACACTACGAGCGGTTCACTCATGCGTCGCTGACGAAGGACTGTAATTACACGACGGGCAAAATTTACCTGTCGGTGATTCAGAAGGAGCGCGAAGGTTATTACGAGGGCAAGACGGTCCAGGTAATCCCGCACGTCACCGACGAGATCAAGGCGGCCACACGCCGTCTGGCCGCGGAAGACGTTGATGTGGTGATCACCGAGATCGGCGGCACGGTCGGAGACATCGAGGGGCTGCCTTTTCTGGAGGCGATCCGCCAGTTCGCCCTCGATGTGGGTCGCGAGAATTGCCTGTACATTCACCTGACGCTCGTCCCCTACCTCAAGGCGGCGGCCGAGCTCAAGACGAAGCCGACCCAGCACTCGGTGGGTGCCCTGCGGCAGATCGGCATCCAGCCGGATATCCTGATCTGCCGGACCGAAGTTTCGATCTCGTCCGACGACAAGGACAAGATCGCCCTCTTCTGCAATGTCGAGCGGCAGGCCGTCATCGAGGAGCGGGACAAGCAGTTCAGCATTTACGAGGTGCCGTTGAGCCTGGTCAAGCACGGGCTCGACGACATCCTGGTCAAGCGTTTGGGGCTGCGCGCCGCCCCGCTGGACCTCTCGCAATGGAGCGAGATGGTTGACCGGATCATGAACCCCAAGCATGAGGTCCGGATCGCGGTCGTCGGTAAGTACATGAAGCACCGTGATTCCTACAAATCGGTCTACGAGTCGCTGGACCACGCCGGGATCGCCCATCGGGCACGGGTGCTGGTCGTGCGGGTCGAGGCCGAAGAGGTCAGCGCTCGCGGCGCCGAGGCCCTGCTCGGCGGCGTGGATGGAATCCTCGTGCCGGGCGGCTTCGGGATGCGCGGAATCGAGGGCAAAATCGAGGCGATCCGGTTCGCGCGGACCAATCAGGTCCCCTTCTTCGGCATCTGCCTGGGCATGCAATGCGCGGTCATCGAGTTCGCCCGTAGCATACTTGGGCTGGATGAGGCCAACAGCACCGAGTTCGACAAGACCACCGACCATCCGGTGATCGCTCTGATGGAAGACCAGCGCGCGGTCCAGCAACTCGGAGGTACGATGCGGCTGGGTGCCTGGCCCTGCAAGCTGGCGCCTGACCGGCTGGCCCGGCGGGCTTACGGCGCCGAGCAGATCAGTGAGCGGCATCGCCATCGCTACGAGTTTAACAATGAATACCGCAAGACGTTTGAGCAGCACGGCCTGATCGCGACGGGCACCAGCCCCGACGGCGTCATTGTCGAGATCGTCGAGTTGCGCAACCACCCCTGGTTCCTGGCCGTTCAGTTCCATCCCGAATTTCAATCCAAGCCGACCAGGGCCCATCCGCTCTTCCGCGATTTCGTCGGCGCCGCGCTGTTGCGGAGGGAGACGAGCCGTGCGTGAGCCCAGCCGGAGAGGACCGTGGCGGCCGCGTCGAGGGAGTGCGAGCCGTTGGCCCGCCCAGACGGGGTGAACTGGCTATGGTGATCATCGCGCGAGACTTCGAGACGTCGAACTGGATCGAGATCGAGATCCGGGGCGGGATCATCGTGGCGGTCCGCCCGGGCGATGGGCCCTCGGCGACGAGCGCGAACGACGATTGGGTCGGCCCGGCTTTTTGGGACATCCAGCTTAACGGCCGCTGGGGGCACTCGTTTTCCAGTCCGGAGCTGACGGTCGAGCAGGTCGTGGCGATCGTCCGCGCCCAGGGGTCTCTGGGCACGGCCCGCCTCTGTCCGACCCTGATCACGACACCGCCCGGGCAGATGCTGCACGGCGTGCGCACCATCGCGGCGGCGTGCGACGCGGATCCGGAGACTGCCCGGAAGGTACTGGGCATCCACCTGGAGGGGCCGTTCCTGTCGCACCGCGAGGGCTATCGCGGGGCTCATCCGGCCGATGCTCTTCGCGATCCCGACATCGAACTTTTCGACGAGCTCCAGGACGCGTAGGGGGGGCGAATCGTCCTCTTGACACTGGCGCCGGAGCGGCCCGGCGCGGTGGAGTTGATTGCCAGGGCCTGCCGGTCCTGCGTCGTGATCGCGCTGGGCCACACGGCGGCCGATGGCCCGACCCTCCGAGCCGCAGTGGCGGCCGGGGCGAAGCTCAGCACACATCTGGGCAACGGCATCGCCGCGCAGCTACCGCGCCATCCCAACCCGATCTGGCACCAGGCCGCCGATGTTGCAACCTGATGGCTGCCGTCTCGTGGCCGATCGCTCAGGTCCTGGGCACCGTGACTCGCAACCCGGCACTCTTGCTCGGGCGTTCGCCTCCAAGGCTAGAACCGGGCCAACCGGCGAGCCTCGTCATTTTTCGCCACGGGGCACCGGACGAGTTCATCCTGACGCGCACCGGAGTGGACGGGGTCTGGCACGAAGCGGCTTCCTGAGGGCGGAAGGCCATGCAGTGCGTCCTCCGAGACTTCCTGGCCGGCCATGGCGTTCATCGGCTGACCGAGCATCAATAGCAGTAGAGCGGCAAACGCGATGCGTCGTCTCATTTCGCGAACCTCGTGATCGGGGCGGGTTGCCAGGCACTGCCTATCTCAACTTTTCCATTTCAAGCGTAGCTCTCGGCCCGCCAACGATGAAAAAAACCCACTCAGCGGCAGGTGTGTAAACCTGAGCGGAGCGGGTTTGGTTTGAGGAAGGCAGCCGGCACCTGCGATCAGGCGTTTTCCGCGGGGTCCTTGCCGTTGATAAAATCACCTTCGAGCTTCTGGTAGCCAGGAGGTTCGAGCAACGAGCCGGTATTGCCGTCCTTCCAGCCGATCACCTGGTTGGGCTTGCCGCGCAGCTTGCTGCGCTCTTCCCACCGCGCTGCCCAGGCACCATCGGCCTCGACAACCTGGCCGGAATCCTTGTCAAAGTAGAAGGCCTTGCCCTCGCGGTACGACTTGACGCCCATGTTGACCGTCATGATCGCCGCATAACCGAGGTCGGCCGGGCAGAGGGTGTCGGGGTTGCGCGAGCGCACGCACTCGATGTAGTGCTCCCACAGCGCCCGGGTGTCTTCGCGTGGTTGCTGGGGCTTGAAGCTGTCACCACCGTCGCCCTGGTTGGTTCCCGGAGGCGCGGGCTTGCCCTCCAGCTTCTGCTGGATCACGGCGAAGCCGGCATGGGGGTCGGGCTCGAACTTGATCGTCGCGGTATGGCCGCGGATCACTTCGGGAAGCTGGACGTCGTTGCACATGGTCGCCGAGATGAGAACCTGGCAACCCTCGTCATAGTCGGCGACGACCGTGGCCATGTCGGGCACGTCGCGACCGTCGTACTCGAGGTAAAGGCCCCCTGCCCCGACCACCCGGCGCGGGAAGCGAACGCCCAGCGCCGTGATGAGGTGTGTAAGCTGGTGTACGAAGAGGTCGGTGTACATGCCCCCGCCGAACTCCCAGTAGCACCGCCACTGGGCGTACTTGGCGCGGTTGAACGGCATGTCGGGAGCCAGGCCGAAGTGAGTCCCCAGGAACATCCTCCAGTCCACGGTCTTGGGGTTCATGTCCTTGGTCAGATGATAATAGCGCCACTGGCCTTCGTTGCTGTTGCGGTAGTAGGACGTCTGGCCCTGCATGACATGGCCGATCTTGCCCTCGGTGATCATCTGGTTGGCCAGCTTCCAGCGCGGGTCGGCGGTGGACTGGACGCCGACGGTGAAGACCTGCTTCGTCTTCTTGACCGTTTCCGCGACCTTGCGGGCCTCGTCGATCGTGTGGGTCATCGGTTTTTCGCAATAGACGTCCTTGCCGGCCTCCATGGCGTCGACCGACATCCGCGCGTGCCAGTGATCGGGGGTAGCGATCAGCACGGCATCGATGTCCTTGCACTCCAGCAGGCGGCGATAGTCCTTGGTGATCCGGTCCTTGTCCTTGCCCTGGCGGTCAAGGCCGCATCTTCCCGCGGAGTAGTAGAGCCCCCTTCCGGTCTCCCTGCCGTTTGGAGAGGTCCAGAGTCAAGACTGCCAGGCAAGAGCACGATGCACGAGCCGGCACGATCCAGCGCGGCGACCTCAAAGGGCCGGCTCGGCGGCCATCCGACGCAAACCCAGGGGACTGAATTTAA
>Ga0074044_10005079_pt1 | contig 10772 bp, 9 predicted proteins | sample BogForMeECP23OM1_FD_94443 | JGI IMG/M metagenome (GOLD analysis project Ga0074044, IMG submission 94443) | Bog forest soil microbial communities from Calvert Island, British Columbia, Canada - Bog Forest MetaG ECP23OM1 | ecosystem: Environmental > Terrestrial > Soil > Wetlands ...
GGTGGCTCACCGATCCGCGTGGCACTCCTATGCCGGCGGAGCCGGGATTGATGGTCAGGCGGCGCGGCGCGGCGGCCGGATTGGCGGCGAGGCCCAGTCCCACCATCACCGTCTTGTGCCCGCTCGCGGGCGCTGTCGGCACTATCATTCTGACCGGCGCATTCACCACCCGCGGAATCCCATTCCACGAATTCCAGTAGCCCGGCTGCCAAACCCATCCGAAGCCGGGAGCGTAGGCCCAGTTGCCGTAACTGTAGGGCATCCATCCCCACGGATAGCCTGAGACCCACGTGTAGCCAAAGCCGGGAGAGAAGGCCCAACCGCCGTCCTGGAACGGGCTCCAATTGGCGCCGATGAAGTAGGGCTGCCAGACGTTGCCATAGCCGGGCAGGGTCATGAAGTTGCCGTAATAATTCAAGTCGCTCATGCCGTAACCGTACGGCGAGTTAATGGTGGAGCCGCCGGCGGAGGCGTAGCGCTCGTGATAGTCGGTCTGCTGGCGATCCCAGGCGTCGGAGGGATCCTCTTCGTAATTCTTGGCGATCACGAAGGTGTCCTTCTTGGCGGGATCGTCATTTTCAAGATCGATGGTCGCACTGTGCTTCTCGATAACCTCAAATTGTCCGGAGGGCGAAGTGGCGCTCAGCTTGCCTTTGAATACGGCGATCCTGGCTGCGGCGTCGCCGAGTTCGACGCGAAAATGCGCGGCCCCTGACACGGTGACGGATTCGCGGGCGAAATTCAGCAGGAACTGATCACTTTTTTCGCCGGCGTTTTTCAGGTGAAGATTGGCGTAGATGGTGCCCGCGTCAAGCTGCACGGTGTTGAGCTTCTGGCCATCGTTGCCGAGGGCGAGACGAGTGAACTCCACTTCGCTGTCAGGGGCGAGGCGCAGCGCGCTACCATTTTCGAATTCCACTTCCGCGCGGCCATCTTTGCCGGTCTTCAGCTTGGAGCCTTCGATTACGGGCAGGTTGATAAACGCTTTATCAAAGCCGTCGCCGGTGGCGCGGTCGATCTGCACCGTGCCCCGCACCTCGCTCAAGCGCACGATGCGGACTTTCGATTCGGCCGACGCCGAGACCACCAGAAACGCCGTTACGAACACGGCCAACACTGCCAGCGTCTTTCCCAGTTTTGCGATCGTCATATGCGTCCCCCTGAATTGTGCCCCTAAGTGAATGGTGCCCAGGACGTTAAATCCGCAGCCAAATTCGCGAGTTGCCCATCGGCAACCACGAGGTCTGCTAGCACCCGAAACATTCAATTAGTTGAGGTCTGCGGAACTTTCCGCTCGTCTTGATCTGCCTTGAGTCTGCGAGCGTCCGGGCCATTAGTCAAGGGGATTTGGCGTAGCGTGGATGCGGCGTGGATTGCGAAAGAGTGGCACAGCCTTTCGTCGTTTGGCCTATTCGAAGAGACGCGGCTTGCCGCGTCTCAGACCGCCGCGATCGGATGGCGTCACGCGGCCAAAGACGAGGCAAGCCCCGTTTCTACGGCGGAAGTAGCTAACGAACGCCCCCCCGCTCCAGCAACCGTTGGGCGCGGGCGCGGGTTAAGTTGATCACCGACGGATCGGCGACGATCTGATCGAGGATGGGCTGAATGGCCGTGACCTCGGCTAGTTGATTGTTGCGCGCCATCTCCTCCATGCGCTTGAGTTCTTCGTCGAGCGCGAGCTTCTGGTAGAGATGAAAGTACTGCAGGCGATGTCCGAATTCGAGCGTGGCCGAGAGACTCTGGAACAGGCTGGTCAGGTCCTGCACGGCGGGGTTGGAAGAGTAGTTGTAGCTGGCGTCCCCGCTGCGGCGCGGGTCCTGGTAGGTGAGTGTCTTCTTTCCGGTAAAGGCGAGGCCCTTGTGATGGAGTTCGACATCCTTCTGAAAATAGCCGGCCTTGGCCGCCAGTTCGAAGATTCTCTGCCGCGTTTCCGCGGCCACGGTGAAGGCAAAATCGAAGCTGTCGGTCTGGTCGGAATCGGCGGAGAGCCGGCCGCTGGACTGGTAGCGGGCCGAGCCGTCGGATGGAACGCGAATCGAGTAGTGTTCCGGCAGGGAGTCGGGAAAATCGAGGGTGAAGGTGACCACGGCGGGCGCGTGAGGTTCAGTTTGCGAATACGCGAGCGGTGAAGAAGAAAGAATCGAAGAAAAAATTAACAGACAGACAATCTGAAATGAGCGGGACATGGGCGGCTGTAATGATTGGCGATGGCGGGCAGAGTGTCAAGTGATCGGGGCATCGGGCCATCGGGTGATCCGCAATTGCAAAACCGGAGCCTTTGAGATCACCCGATCGGCTTACTGCCTTGGAGCGTAGTATCCGCGGCGGGCGCGGACTTGCAGATCCTTTTTCAGGGCGGTGATCTGGATCGAGCGGTAGCGTCCGTCGGCGTCGAAGTCGGAGGGTTTGTAGGAAACGTCGTACTGGCTGCGCAGTTCGTCTTCAATGGCGGCGAACGAGTGCGTGATGTCTTTCATCTTGAAGGGGAAGAAGGCGCGCCCGCCAGTGGCTGAGGCCAGCTCTTCAAGAACCTTGTCGCCGCGCAGAATCAGGCCGCTGTCGTCGGTGGAGATGGCGTAGATGAGCACTTCGGCGCGCTCGGCCATTTCAATCGCCTGGGCACGCGTGTATTCGCTCTGATTGTCTTCGCCGTCGCTCAGGATGACGATGGCTTTGCGCATGGGATGGTCGGAATGTTCGCGCAGCAGCTTTTCCTTGCACGCTTTGTAAATCGCATCGTAGAGCGCGGTGCCGCCGCCATCGGTGAGGCGCTCGACTCCGGCGGCGAGTAACGATACCTGGTCGGTGAAATCCTGGGCGAGGTGGCTCTCTTTGTTAAATCCGACCACGAAGGCGCGGTCATAGCCGGGACGAACGATGTGCTGCAGAAATCCGATGGCCGCCTCTTTTTCAAATCCAAACCGCCCCTGCACCGAACCGCTCACATCCATGAGCAGGCCCAACTCGATGGGCAGGTCGGTCTCGCGGCGGAAGTTGAGAATGGACTCGACCGGCTTGTGGTCGTCGAAAATAGAGAAATCGTTCTGGTTCAAATTGCGGACGAATTTTCCGTGGCGATCGGTGGCGATGAACAGCACGTTAACTTCATCGACGCGCTTCTTGATGGTGAGGATGGGTTCGTCCGCCTCGTTGCTGGTGTCGGCGCTGGTGTCGGCGGGAAGAGCGACGGCGCTGCCCGAGTTCACCGCAACCGCGGATGCGGCGATGACGTAGGGACTGGTTTGCGCGCAGCCGGCAACCGACAGGCCAAGAACAACCGCAACCGCGAATCGGCTGAGGATGAGTGCGACTCCGCCCGGCGTCAACCCGAATTTGCTGCCCTTCTTCATTCGTTCGCCTTGTCAGTGAATCTCATTTCAGACGCCCCGAATAGCTGAACCTTCAAATGCTTTGATGCACGCCGGGGGCCGAAAAACCGAACCACGCGGTCCCATCACTGTAGGACGTTATCGGGTGCAAATCCAAGTTACAAAAGGAGTACGCAGACGTTCCTTCCTTCAACCCCAAGCCGGGCAACAGGTTGGGAAACCCTCTCAGGATACTTTTTTCATGGTCGGGCGAGTTCCGTGCAAAAATGTCTGAATCAAGCCAGGTTTCAAAGTTTCAAGGTTCAGAGTTTCAAAGATTCGAAGCCACCTTGAAACTTTGCTCTTGATTGCCAAGTGGACAACACCCTTCGGTGACCTGTCGTAACCCTGTCCTTTCGTGACATCCTCTTCTTGCCGTTAAAAGCCCATCGACCGCGACCGCAGGGCCAATTCCCGCTGTGGTTGCGGAACTCAAGTGAGGTTTATTCATGTTGCAGTCTCCGGAACCGAAGTACTCTCCAAACGCAGTGCCCCCCACGAACACTTACACTCCGGTTAAGCCGGCCACCTCACCCATGGATCAGGCCAACATCGGACGTTCGCTCGTCATCAAGGGTGAAATAACGGGTGCGGAATCGCTTTTCATTGACGGACGCGTCGAAGGCACCATCAGCTTCCCCGATAATCGCGTCACCATCGGCCGCAACGGGAACGTTTCGGCGAACATCACTGCCAAAGAAGTCGTCATCATGGGCAAGGTGCAGGGCAACGTCGAAGCCGCGGACCGGCTGGATATCCGCAGCGAAGGTGTGCTCTCGGGCGACGTGATCACGCATCGCATCAGCGTCGAAGAAGGTGCGATCCTCAAGGGCGGCGTCGAAGTGCGCAACCCCGAAAAGAAAGATCAGAAGGCGCAGGTCCAGGTCCAAGCTCAGAACAAGCCGGAGCCTCCCAAGGCGATGGCTGCGACCGCGGGCAACGCGTAATCCAACGACGTTGGAATTCGAAGTCGGAATTCGAGAACGGCGATGGAGGGATGGGAGCTAGGCCCCGTCCGGCCGGGGGGAAACGCCCGGCGCTCCATCGTTTTCTTATTTCCGCGCTGATTGCTTCGGCTTGAAGTCGAGAGACGCCGAGTTCATGCAGTAGCGCAGCCCGGTCGGCCCCGGACCATCGGGAAACACGTGGCCCAAATGCGCATCGCAGCGGGCACAGCGCGCCTCGGTGCGGGTCATCCCATAACTACTGTCGGTGTGTTCGCTGATATTCTTGCGGTCGGCGGCGGCAAAGAAGCTCGGCCATCCGGTTCCCGAATCAAACTTTGTTTCCGAGCCAAACAGCAGAGCGCCACAGCAGACGCAGTGATACGTCCCGTCGTCGTGCTGGTTCCAATACTGCCCGGTGAAAGCGCGTTCCGTGCCGCAGGCGCGGGCCACCTGATACTGCTCCGGAGTAAGCTGCTGCCGCCACTCCGCGTCGGTCTTCGAGATCTTGTCATTGAGCTTATCGGTCATGTTCGCGTCTCCAGGAAATAAGATGAGGAAGGCGCGCGAAAGTTGCAACCGCGACCAATGGAGAGCCGGGCGTCCCCGCCCGGCTGGACGGGCGAGACGCCCGTGTAGAGACGGGGCTCGCCCCGTCTCCCGTTGCGAAAGGAGACGCGGCAAGCCGCGTCTCTACGGTCAGGTTACTTCGGCGCGGTGATCAGCCGGACGACCTCCTGCATACGGGCCCGGTAAAGATTCTGGCTGGGATCCATGCGGGAGGCGATTTCGAGCTCTCCGAGAGCCTCTTCGTATTGGTTCAGCGCCATCAGGCAGGCGGCGAGGGAATAGTGATTCTGGGCGCTGGGTTCGAGGTGGAGGGCCTGGCGAAATTCCTTTTCCGCCTCGGCCAGTTGCTGCGTATTCACCAGCGCGGTGCCAAGATAGTGGTGGGCCAGGCTGGATTCGGGATTGAGCATAACTGCCTGGCGCAACACGTCCACGGCTTCCTGGTCTCTTCCTTGCAGCAGCAGGGCTTGACCCAGAACGCGGTGTTCGGCCGCGCCCGCGGGATTGGCGGCGATGGCGGCCTGTAACTCGCGAATGGCAGATGGGTAGTCTCGCTTCGACATGTAAGCGCGAGCCAGGCAGTTGTGTCCGCCTTCCCACTCCGGGTTCTGACGATAGAGGTCCCTGAATTCCGCGATGGCGCTCTCGAAGTCTTGCTTGTCGCAAAGCGTGTTTCCCAGGTTGTTGCGGACGCTGGCTTCCGAGGGGTTCAGCCGCTTGGCCAGGCGGTATTCCGCGATCGACTCATCCAGCTTGCCCTCGTCGTGCAGCACGACTCCGAGATTACTGTGAGCCTCCCAGAAGTCGGGGCGCAGGCTGAGGGCGTGGCGATAAGCGATGGCGGCCCGGCGCAGATCTCCCTGATCGCGGTTCGTGATTCCCATGTCGAAGTAGACGTCTGCGTTCGCCAGCGAGCCTTCGGGCTCGCGCGCCAGCGCTTCGTCGAAGGCGTGCAGGGCGGCGTCGTAATGGCCCCCGGCGTAAAGCGCGAGTCCGAGATAGCGGTAAGCTTCGGCGTTGGCGGGATCCATGCTGAGGGCGGTGCGCGCCTCGGCGACGGCGGACTCGGAATCGTCGTCGCGGTAAAACAGGTAAGAAAGCTGGCTGTGCGTTTCCGGGAAGCCGGGCAGCAGGCGTGAAGATTCCGTAAATTCATCGAGCGCTTCGTCGAACCGCTCCTCGCGGCGCAGGATGGTGCCGAGGACAAAGTGCAACAGAGCATTGTCCGCATCGGTGTCGTTGCGCAGTTGGGCGCGGAGGTTGTTTTCGGCGGCGCCGAAGTTCTTGTCGTGAACCAGAGCGGCAACCTGCGCCGCCGGACTGGAGCAGGCGCACTGGGCGTTGGCGGCTGACTTCGGGCCGGAACCCTGACGCACCAGGCCCTGAATCAGTCCCGCGTCCGCCCCGGCCTTCTGCAGGGCGCGGGTGCATTGCCGGTTGCATTGCGGCGTGGCGAGGCACGAGAGCGTCCGAGCCTGGTCCGAGGTTTGCGCCAGGCGCTCAATCCGCGCGCTCGAAATGCCCCCTGCCATCCACAGGAAAATGGTGTCGGAAGCGGGCGTGGAAGGAACTTGTTCCGCCTGCAGGCAGCCTGCCGCCAACAGAAGCAAAAGCCATCTCAGGACACAGCGTTTCACGAAGCCCTCCGGCGTTCTTCGTTCTTAGCGGTTTTGACGCGCGAAAATAGCCTTGCGGAAAAGATAGTCTGGTTGCGGTAACGCCGATAGGTCACCGAAGTAATTGTTTTGGGACATGCCCCAGAGGATAGGGGCTGGCGTTGCTAGAACCGGTCTCAGGGGTAGGGCACGGCTTCAGCCGTGCCGTTCAGGGCCGATAAGAATGCGGGCTTTAGCCCCTGCGGGCCAGACCGTCAGAGCGGAAAACCATTTCTGAGACCGGTTGCCAGCGTTGGTCACCCCGAATCGGTGAGACTCCCGGGATCGGTTGCGGTACACTACTTAGTGGTTGTGCTGTCCGGTGCTTCCGGTTCGGCATGTCCGATTTGGAGGCTTTATGTTCGATGGTCTGTTTCAACCCATGCACCTGCTGGTGATCTTCTTCATCGCGTTGCTGGTGTTTGGCCCCAAGAAACTACCGGAGTTGGGCAAGGGTCTGGGCGAGGGCATTCGCGCGTTGAAAGATGGCATGAAGGATCACGACGCCAAGCCTGCAACCAAGCCTGAAGATAAGCCTGAGAATAAGGCCTGAGTCCGCGGTAACCTCCTGGTTGCCTGCGTGCCGAATTGTCGCCAATTCCATACGAATTCCAGCGTCCGAAATTAAAAGATTGCGGCGAGTGGAGAGTTCTGTAGCCGCAGTTCTCAGTTCTCAGATGGTGCCGTCGGGTTTTACTGAGAACTGAGAATCGGGAACCGAATTTTTCGTCGTCGCCAGCTCCCAAGTGGCCGGTTTCCCCGTTTCCGCATTATGATGGAGCCATGAATTTCGGCTTCTCCGGCGAGATGATCTTCCTGTTTCTCCTGGCGCTGATCCTTTTCGGCCCCAAGAAATTGCCGGAGATCGCACGCCAGGTGGCGCGCTTCCTCAACGAGTTCCGGCGGGCTTCGAACGAATTCCGTTCGCAGATCGAGTCCGAAATCCATTCCCTCGACACCGGTAGCAATGCCCGCCAGCAGATCCTGCCGCCCCTCCAGGCTCCGCTCGGATCGCTGGCGAACCGTATCTTTAATCCGCCGTCGGCCGAAAAGCTGCAAACCGCGGAAGAAAAAGCCGGCGTGGAGACGGGGCTTGCCCCGTCTCCCCAAGCTTCTCCCGCTCCGGGGGTTGAAGCTCCGAAAGTGGCGCCCGATGCCTGAAGCGGCCGCCGACTCACCGGTCAACGAATCCGCCAAGGAGCAAATGCCCACCATGGGCTTCCTCGACCATCTCGAGGAACTGCGCAAACGCATCGTCTATTCCATCATCGCCATCGTGGCCGGTTTCTTTGCCTGCTGGTTCTCGGCGCCGCGCCTGGTCGGCATCATGCAGCGTCCCATCACCGAGGTGCTGCACAAGAACGGTTTCCCCGAAAAACTCGTCTACCTCAATCCGGTGGATCCCTTCAACCTTTATCTCAAAGTGGCGGGCGTGGCGGGTCTCTTCGTGGCCTCGCCGTTTGTGCTTTACCAGATCTGGCTGTTCATCGCGCCCGGGCTTTACCGGAACGAGAAGCGCTACGTCACACCCTTCATGCTTTCGAGTGTGAGCCTGTTTCTCTCCGGTGGATACTTCGGCTACCGCATCGTCTATCCCCAGGCGCTCACCTTCCTGATCGACTTTGGCAAACAGTTCCAGCCCATGATCACGATCGAGGAATACACGCAGCTGTTTGTCACCATCATCGTCGGCCTCGGCGTAATCTTCGAAATGCCCATCCTGATCTTCTTCCTGGCGCTCATGGGCATCGTCAGCGCCGGCTGGATGTGGCGCAACATCCGATACGCCATTTTGGGTATCTTCGTGGTCGCCGCCATCATCACACCCACCCCCGATATCGTGAACATGTGCATCTTCGCCGCCCCCATGGTGGCCTTGTACGTTCTGAGCATCGCCATTGCCTGGCTCGTGCATCCCAGCCAGCGTAAGAAGCGCACGGAGAAAAACCCCTAAGAAGAGGGTACAGAGAATCGCGAGGAAAGCATGAAACCACCAAGACCGCCAAGGAACACGAAAGAGAACGTCGCAAAAGACCCTCGCGAACTTTCGTGCCCTTTATGGTTAATGGTGTCGCTGTATCTGTTCGGAACAGTCACTCTGGTTTCCTGCTCGCGTGGAGGGGAAACAGTTGTCATCGCACCGCAAGCCTTAACGCGAACGACGCTCGCCCCGCCCGAAGCCGCGCCCACCGACAACGCCCCCCTCCCGCACATCGATGCCAAACGCGCCTTCCAGTACACCCGCGAGGTCACCGCCTTCGGACCGCGCTACATGGGCAGCGAGAATCACAAGAAACTGGAACGCTACATCCTCGACCATCTCAAAGGCGATCAAGTCGAAGACGACGCCTTTACCGCCGACACCGTGGAAGGCAAGTTCCCCGTCCGCAACATCATCGCGAAATTTCCCGGCACTAAAGACGGCATCATCGTCATAATGGGTCACTACGACACCAACTACCCGCTGCGCAACATCGGATACGTAGGCGCCAACGACGGCGGTTCTTCCACCGCCATCCTGCTCGAATACGCCAACCAGTTGCGCGGCGGGTTGCGCGATAAAAAGCGCGATGGCTACAGCGTCTGGCTAGTCTGGACCGACGGCGAAGAAGCCGTGAAGACCTGGACCGACACCGACAGTGTGTACGGCGCCCGCCACCTGGCCGAAAAATGGGAGAAAGACGGCACCCTAAAAAAGATCAAAGCGCTCATGGTCATGGACATGATCGGCGACGCCGACCTGGACATCCAACGCAACACCAACTGCACTCCCTGGCTGCTCGATCTCATCTACAGCGCCGCCGAGCGCGGAGGCTACCAGTCCCATTTCTACGCCAGCGAGGGCCCGATTGAAGACGATCACATTCCTTTTGTAAACCGCGGCGTCCCCAGCGCCGACGTCATCGACCTCGATTACGGCTACAACAACGTCTTCCATCACACCCCGCAAGACACCATGGACAAGCTCAGCCCAAAGAGCCTGGAAATCGTAGGCGACACCATCCTGGAAACCATCCACCTGCTCGACCAACGCTAGCGTCGTTTCCCGGCAAGAAATAGCGACGCCAGGCCACTGCCAAGAAATCTGAAAGCGCAGCCGACTAAAGGGATTGCTGGTGTGGGACGAGCGACTCGCCCGTCCAAGGTTAGCGTAGGGACAGCCGCCCCGGCTGTCCAAGCCGAGCGCAGCTCGGCAGTTCGCCCGTGCTCACTGCAAGTGAGGGTTCGCCTCAGCCCAGCAAAGAGCAAAACGCTGCTCGACCCAACGTCCGAAGTGACGTTACAAGCAGCGCTGCCCGTGACCAAGCTCAAACTAGCATCAGCATGACCATCGCGCAGGGAGACTTCAAGTGATTGTTTAGGTACTAGGGAGCCCCCTATTCTTTCTTCGCGCTCCCCGCGTCCTCCCCGGTCAAATGTTTTTCCGGCCGCAGCAGCGGAAACAGAATCACATCCCGAATCGTGTGCGAATCAGTGATCAGCATCGCCAGCCGGTCCACTCCCAAGCCCACGCCGCCCGCCGGAGGCATGCCATAACTCAGCGCGTTGATGTAATTCTCATCCATCTGGTGCGCCTCTTCGTCGCCCCGTTCGCGCTCCTTTAATTGCGACTCGAATCGCTGCCGCTGATCTTCAGGATCGTTCAGTTCGCTGAAGCCGTTGGCGATTTCCATCTTCCCCGCGAATATTTCAAAGCGCTCGGTCCAGTCCGGCTCATCCGGCTTCTGCTTGGAGAGCGGCGAAACCGCGGTAGGAAATTCGTAGATGATCGTAGGCTGCATCAAGTGTTCTTCCGCGATCACCTCAAAAAGAGCAGCGATCGCTGCACCGGCGCTACCACCTCTCCCCATCTCAGTGAGAGTCAGTTCAAAAACTGGTTGCGGATTCTCGCGTTTTCCTACAAACAGAGGTCCCTTAACGTCCGTGGCCGCTTGCATGGACTCAATCGCCCTTCCAAGGAGGGCAACGACCGCGTCATGCGAGGCGAAGTCGCTGCGCTCCGGCTTCGGTCCGGCTTTTTCCGGCCAGAACTGCACAATCGCCTCGCGCATCGTCATCCGCCGCCAGTTGGCGTGCGACCAGTCGATCTCGTGTTCGCCCCACTTCGTCTTCATCCCGCCGGTCACGTCTTTCACCGCCTGCTCGATCGATCCCTGCGTAGTGTCCAGGATGCCGAGATAATCCGTGTAAGCCTGGTAAGCCTCCAGCATGGTGAACTCAGGATTCCATCTCCA
>Ga0074044_10005080_pt1 | contig 10772 bp, 7 predicted proteins | sample BogForMeECP23OM1_FD_94443 | JGI IMG/M metagenome (GOLD analysis project Ga0074044, IMG submission 94443) | Bog forest soil microbial communities from Calvert Island, British Columbia, Canada - Bog Forest MetaG ECP23OM1 | ecosystem: Environmental > Terrestrial > Soil > Wetlands ...
CGCCGCAGTACCGTCTTCATCTGGACTCGGCGCGGGCTGTCCTTCATTATCTCGCTGGTGGGTCTCATCCTCGCGCTGCCTTTGTTTCCCTTCATCATCCTCGCCATCCGCCTCGATTCCAAGGGGCCGGTTTTCTACACCCAGACGCGAGTGGGCAAGAACGGGCGCCTGTTCAAGGTGGTGAAGTTCCGCACCATGCGCCAGGACGCCGAGGCCGCCAACGGTGCGCAGTGGGCGGGCAATAACGATCCCCGCGTCACCCGCATCGGCAAGTTCCTTCGCACCTCGCGCCTCGATGAGATTCCCCAGTTGTGGTGCGTGCTCAAAGGCGATATGGCATTCGTCGGCCCTCGTCCTGAACGCCCGGAATTTATCGAGATGCTCTCCAAGCAGATCCCTTTTTACGGCGTGCGCCACATGGTGCGCCCCGGACTCACCGGATGGGCCCAGGTCAAGTACAAGTACGGCAGCACCGTCGAAGATGCGCGCGAGAAACTTCAGTACGACCTCTTCTACATCAAGAACGCTTCCATTGGTCTGGATCTGCTCATCATGTTCCTCACGGTCAAGACCGTTCTGTTGCGCCGAGGTGCGCAGTAATGAGCACAACAATCAGCGCAATCATGACGGCGAAGATGAAATTCGTCTTTTGGATTGCGGCCGCGCTCATCGGCTACTCCTACCTGGGCTATCCCGTGTGGTTGTGGCTGCGCAGTCGATGGTCGCCGCGTCCAGTGCGCCGGGGTTTTGTCGAATGCACCGCTGCGCCAGCGGTCTCCGCTGTCATGGTCGTGCGCAACGAAGAAGCCACGATTGCACGCAAACTGGAGAACCTGTTGACCCTCGATTATCCCCAGGACCGCCTGGAAGTGGTTGTGGTCTCCGACGGTTCCAGTGATCGCACGCCCGCTATTCTCGCGGATTATGCCCGGATCCGAACCCTGATCAAACCGGTATCCCAGGGCAAAGCCGCCGGCCTCAATGATGCGGTCAAACTGGCGACCGGAGACGTACTGCTGTTTACCGATGCTCGCCAGCAGATCGAATCTGGTGCCCTACGTCTGCTGATCGAGAATTTTGCCGACCCCGATGTCGGCGCTGCCAGTGGCGAGTTGATGCTGGGTGATCCCGCCGGCGGTGAGACCGGAAAGGGAATGGGGTTGTACTGGCGGATCGAAAAGAAGGTTCGCGAATTGGAGTCAGCCTCTGGTTCCGTCGTCGGCGCCACCGGCGCCATCTATTGCGCCCGTCGGAGTTTGCTCGTCGCCTCCCCGTTGCCCGAAGGCACCATCCTCGATGACGTTCTGTTGCCCATGCAGATCGTGCGCCAGGGATCTCGCGTAATCTTCGACTCCCGCGCCCGCGCCTGGGACTCGCCCGACTTGGGCGAGGGCCGCGAATTTTACCGCAAAGTGCGTACTCTTAGCGGCAACTATCAACTCCTGCAGTTGGCTCCGTGGTTGTTGAGCTCACAAGACGCCATCCGATTTGAATTTGTAAGCCATAAACTCTCCCGTTTGGCCGTGCCCTTTGCCTTGCTGGCGCTTCTCATCGCCTCTATGTTCCTCTCCCAGGCTGTCTATCGCACCGCGCTCGGGATGCAGCTTGCGTTTTACGCCCTCAGTCTCGCCGCGCTTGCCGGCGTCAAGATCGGCCCGCTCTCGCGCATTGCTGATCCCGCACGCACGTTCGTTGTCCTCAATTCCGCCGCCATGGTTGCTTTCGTCAACTTTGTCTCGGGCAGAAAGGCAGTCTGGGTTCGCTGAACTGGTTTACGGCATGAAAATTCTCTGGGTCAAAGCCGACAAGCTCCTTCCCGTGCAGAACGGCGGCAATATCCGCACGTACCACGTCTTGCGATATCTGTCCGCTCGCCATGAGCTTACGTTCTACTCCTACTATGGAGGAACGCCCGACCCCGACTACGAGCGTGAGTTGCAGCGCCAGTTGCCCGGCGCCGTGGCCGTTTGCACCGGTAAACCCGAACTTTCGGGAGCGGCACGGGGCATCGACTATCTCGCGCATTTCAGCGCCCACCCTCCCTATGCGGTCAGCCGTTTTGCCGACGCCGCAGTCCAGAAGCAAATCCACGCTTGGTACCGCGACCAGCGCTTCGATGTCGCCGTCTGCGACTTCCTCGATGCCGCCGTCAATTTTCCCGGGAGCCTCAACCTTCCCAGCGTGCTCTTCCAGCACAACGTGGAAAGTGAAATCTGGCGCCGCCATGCCGCCACCGCGGGTAACCCATTAAAGAAGATGATGTACCGCACGGAATTCCGGAAGATGTTGCGCTACGAGTGCGCCGCTGTCTGCAAGTTCCAGCATGTCATTGCTGTCTCCGAAAACGATCGCGCCCTGATGATGCAGTGGGTGGATGGAGACCGCGTCACCGTCATCCCCACGGGCGTCGATCTCGCCCAATATCGCCCTGATCCTGCGGAATCTGATCCCGCGGAATCCGATGCCAACGCATCCGCACTCCTCGTCACCTTCGTCGGCGCCATGGACTGGGAGCCGAACGTTGACGGCGTCGAATATTTTTGCGGGGAAGTCTGGCCCGCGATCAAGGCCGAACTACCCCTCGCGCGCCTCCGTATCGTTGGCCGCAATCCCGATCGCCGCGTTCAGAAGTGGGCCTCGAGCTCGACCGATGCCTCGACCAATAACTCCATCGAGGTTACCGGCCGTGTGCCCTCGGTCGTCGAGCACCTGCGAGAGTCCGCCGTCGTCATCGTACCCTTGCGTATCGGCGGCGGAACACGTCTGAAAATCTACGAAGCCATGGCGACCGCGAAAGCCGTCGTCTCCACTACTGTCGGCGCCGAAGGATTGGATGTTCATCATGGCCGCGACATTATTCTGGCCGACGATGCCCATTCCTTCGCTCAGGCGGTGATCATGATGTTGCGCGATCCGGAACTGCGCCGCCGTTACGAAACCGCAGCCGCCGAAACCGCTGCCCGCTACGACTGGCCCGCCATCGGAGAGCGCTTTAGCGAAATATTGCTGTCAGTGGCAAAGAAGAAATCGATCGCGGTACGCACCATTCCAGAACGCGTAGCGGAAAAGAAAGCTTAAGAATAAAGAGGAATTTGTGGCCATTGGCGATAACGGCAACGTAGTAGCGACGGAAGGCCCAGGAAGGCGCACCTCCTTCCAGATGTCCGATCCGACGAAGAAGGCATTCTTCTGGCTCAGCGGTTTCTTTGTCGTCTATTGCGCCCGCCCGGAAGACTATATTCCCGGTCTCAATTATCTTCCGCTTGCCAAGATCACCGCCATCCTGGCCATGTGGGGCCTGTTCACCGCACTGGGCAAAACCAAACGTACACTCAAGGATCTGCCCAAGGAAGCAAGACTCCTCCTGACCATGATCGGCATTCTCTACCTCAGCGCATTCCTGTCTCCCATCTGGAGAGGTGGTGCCCTCATTCGCACCATGGATTTTTCCAAGATCTACATCGCATTCGTGCTGATCTTCCTGCTCATTACCACCTTCGACCGCTTGCGGCGAATCATCTTCATACAAGCATTCTCGGTGGTCGTCGCTTGTGCCGCTGCCATCGCTAAGGGCCACGGCACGCCTCGGCTCGACGGCGTTCTTGGCGGCATCTATTCGAACCCAAACGATCTCGCATTCGCCATCGTGCTATCGCTGCCCTTCGCGCTGGCCTTCATGGTTACCGCCAGAAATGCCGTCATCAAAGCGGCCTGGCTTTGCGGAATGCTGGTGATGTTGGTCGCCATTTTTATGACCGCATCGCGGGCTGGTTTCATCGACCTCGTCATCTCTTTCAGTGTCGCTCTCTACTACTTCGGTATCAAGGGAAAGCGCATTTACCTGATCGTGGCCACTGCAATCATCGGCGTCGTGTTGATGGGCGCCTTCGGCGGAAAACTCTATGATCGCTTTACCGCCTTGTCGGGCAACAGCACAACCGATCAGTCCGCCTACGGTTCCTACGAAGATCGCAAGTACCTCATGTCCCGCGCCCTCGATGCCATCGAACACTACCCGATTCTTGGCCTCGGCGTTCGCAACTTCGCCACCTATTCGCTGATCTGGGCTCCCGTGCACATGACCTACCTCCAGATCTGCTCCGAAGGCGGCATCCCCGTCCTGATTATCTTCCTCATGTTCTTCTGGCGCGGTTTTAAGAACTTGAAAATCTTGCGACGAACCAAGAACCTTGACCCCGACATCGTCTTGTTCATCGGAGCATTGCAAAGTTCGCTGGTCGGTTTCGTCGTGGGCGCCCTCTTTGCGCCCGAAGCTTACCAACTCTTCCCCTATTTCGCCGTCGGCTTTACGGGAGCGTTGTTGCAGACTGTCAAAGAGCAAGATCAAGGACCCGGCTTGGCGCCGCTGCCGCCAAAAAAGCCGCGTCACTTCCTGGAGGTTTATGCAGACCGTGGAACAACCGGTGCAGTCTCCCCTGTCCGCTGACTTATCCGCAATTTTGCGTTGCCTTAGTTGCCATTCGAGACTTGAAAGCGACCAGGCTGGAGGTTTTCTCTGTCCAGTCTGCAAACGGGTCTATGCCAACTCGCAGGGCATCGCGCGCTTTGTCGACGCCCAACACTACGCCGCCAGTTTCGGTTTTCAGTGGCACCGTTATCAGAAGACGCAGCTCGACCATGACGAGGTTCGCAAATCCGAGAAGAACTTCCTGGCCAAGACCGCGCTCCGCCCCGAAGATCTCAAAGGCAAACTCGTCCTCGACGTCGGTTGTGGTATGGGACGCTTCGCCGAAGTCGCGACCCGCTGGGGCGCGCGCGTGGTGGGCATCGATTTGAGCGCCGCTGCTGAAGTTGCCGCGAAGAATCTCGCCGACCGCGATTTCGTCGCTTTTCAGGCCGATGTCTTTGCCCTGCCCTTCGCTGCCCAAAGCTTCGACGTCATTTATAGCGTTGGCGTGCTCCACCACACGCCGGATTGCGAAGCCGCCGTCAAAACGCTGGAACAATATCTGAAACCGGGTGGACTCCTCGCGCTATGGCTCTACAGCGGATACAATAAATGGTACCGTTTCAGCGATTTCTGGCGCCGTTATACCCACAAAATGAAGCCTGAGACCCTGCACAGCATCCTGAAAGTTGCGGTCCCATTCTTCTACAACTTGGAACAGGGCTTGAACCACGTGCCACTGGTAGGTCGTCCCGTCTCGGGCGTGATTCATCACGTGTTTCCGGTGAACCGCCACGACGATCCGGAAGCCCGCGTGCTCGACACCTTCGACTGGTATTCGCCAAAGTATCAGTCCAAACACACCTACGAACAGGTGTCCAAATGGTTTGCAGAGATGGGTATGGAAGACCTGCGCGTGGGTGAGATATCCATCGCCGTTCGGGGCCGCAAACCGGCAAAAGCGAGCTGATGGTTGGGGCGTGGAATCGGCGCATGGCTTAGCGGTGCCCCGTAGAGACGGGGCTTGCCTCGTCTTCGGCGCCGAGGTAACACGCGACAGGACGGCAGATGCCGTTTTTGGGGGCTGGCCGCTCCGGCAAGCGAAGTCCAAATTTCATGCGTCTCAAGAAACATCTCGCCTATGCCAGAAAGATCCTGCCATCTGCGACTTGGCGCGCGCTGAACTTGCCCGCCCGCGGCCCGGTGCATCTGATCCTTGCCCTGGCCGATCATTTCGAACCGGCCCACGATCCCATCAACGCTCGCGAGCGAGTCCCGCGCGTCGAGCAGGAGCGTCGCCTGGATTCGTGGACACGCGAATATCCCAAAATCGTCGCTGGCTGGCGAGACCACGATGGCCGCCCGCTGGTCCACACCTACTTCTATCCCGCCGAGCAGTACGACGAAGGCCTGATCGAGATGTTAGCCGCGCACTGCCATGCCGGTTGGGGAGAAGTTGAAATCCATTTGCATCACGGATTTCGAGTTCCCGATACCGCCGAGAACACTCGCCACCTGCTCGCCGAATTTCGCGACCGCCTGGCTTTCCGCCATCGCTGCCTGGCGCTGGAAGAAGGCTCCAGTAGTCCCCGTTATGCTTTTGTCCACGGAAATTTCGCGCTCGCCAACTCCGCCCCCGGACTCTTCTGCGGCGTCGATTCGGAAATGCAGATCCTGGCCGACACCGGCTGCTACGTTGATATGACGCTGCCCACCGGCATCTGGCATACGGCCCAAATCGCAAAGATTAATTCTGTCTACGAGTGTGCTCTGCCGCTCGATCAATCAGTGCCGCACCGCAAAGGGTACGATCTGGTCGTGGGACGCCCGCCCCAAACTTTTCCTCTCATCGTCCAGGGCCCGCTGCTTACCGACCTGGGGCGCACCTTCCGTTCTGCCCGCCCCGCCTTCGACAACGGAGGCCTGACGACCGCTATGCCTCCAAGCTTGCAGCGCCTTTCGCTCTGGAAGCAGGCGCAAGTTCGCGTGCTCGGACGTCCCGACTGGTTGTTCATCAAACTCCATTGCCATAGCATGGACCCGACTCAGCAAGACGCCGTAATCGGCGACAGCTTCCGCAACTTTCTTGCGGCACTGGTCGGCGGCGCACCCGATCGCAAGGAATCGCTGCACTTTGTTACCGCGCGCGAGATGGCCAACATCCTGCTCGCCGCCTGCGACGGGCGCGAGGGCAATCCCGGTGACTACCGTGATTATCGCTTCAAGCGCCAAGCCGCCGTGTCAACGCCAGATCCCTGTAGAGACGGGGCTTGCCCCGTCTCAGGCCGCTAAGAGACTCGTGGCGCGCCCAGGACAGCACGGATTAAGAGCCCGAGAGCGAAGCCGAAGGATGCCGATTGGAACCGCTAAAGACGCGCACTAGCCTCCGAGAGCCGGAAAGGTGAAGGGTTAGAATTAAAAGCCATGTGTGGAATCGCCGGAGCCGTGAGCACAACTCGCGAGAGCAACATCACCGAAGCTCTCGTGCACCTCATGTGCAATCAGATCGTCTACCGCGGCCCTGACGACGAGGGACTGTACGTCGACGACGGCGCCGGTCTCGGCATGCGTCGCCTCAGCATCATCGACCTCTCCGGAGGCCACCAGCCCGTCTTCAACGAAGACCGCACTTCCTGGATCGTTTTCAACGGCGAAATTTACAACTTTCCCGAACTTCGTTCCGAGCTCGAAAGCCGCGGCCACAGCTTCCGTACCCACACCGATACCGAAGTCATCATCCACCTCTATGAAGAGATGGGCGCCGACTGCGTCAAGAAACTGCGCGGCATGTTTGCCCTCGCCATCTACGATAAGACCAAGCGCAAATTGATTCTCGCCCGCGACCGCCTGGGCAAAAAGCCGCTTCACTATGCGCTTCACAACGGCAATCTCTACTTCGCTTCCGAGATCAAATCGATCCTGGCTGTTGCCCCCGAGCTAGTCGAAGTCAACTCCCAGGGTCTGCTCGAATATCTTTATTACGGATACGTCCCCGATCCCATCACCGCCTTCACCGGAATCCACAAGCTCCCTCCCGGACACGTCCTCGAATTTCAGGACGGCAAGATCCGAGTCCGTCAGTACTGGGACCTTCCCGAATACAACACGCATGCACCGAAGAACGAAGAAGAATGTCTCGAGGAACTGGAGCAGCGCTTATTTGATGCGACCAAAATGCGCCTGATCTCCGACGTGCCTCTAGGCGCTTTCCTCAGCGGCGGCACCGATTCTTCCACCATCGTTGCCCTGATGGCGCGCGCCAGCTCCGGACCGGTCAAAACTTTCTCCATTGGTTTCAAGAAGGACGATTTCAACGAGGCCAACTGCGCTCGCATTGTCGCCAAGAAATTCGGGACCGATCATCACGAAATGATCCTGGAGCCCGACGTAGTCCAGACCGTAGCCCATCTAACCAGTTCACTCGAAGAGCCTTTCGGCGATTCTTCCATGTTGCCCACTTACTACGTTTCGCAGATGGCCCGCCAGCATGTCACCGTGGCTCTTTCCGGCGATGGCGGCGACGAGATGTTTGCCGGATACGACCGCTACCGCGTTCACGCCGGCCGCCGCATTTTCGAACACATTCCCGGATGGGCACGCAAAGTTTTCCGCGACCAGATTTTTCCGTGTTTGCCCAATAGCATGCAGGGCCGTAAATTCAGCTATAACGTTTCACTGCCCTGGCAGGAACGCTACGTTGATGGCCTTTCTTTCCTGCCCGCCTTCGAACGCGATACTCCGCTCCTCTCGCACGATTTTCGCCAGATACTGAATCGCAGCGATGATCCTGCCAATGTTCTGCGCCGCTACTTCGCGCAGGCGCCCGCAAAAGATCCCGTCGACCAACTACTCTACGTCGATACCAAGACCTATATGGTCGCCGACATCCTCACCAAGGTTGACCGTATGAGCATGTTAAATTCGCTTGAGGTCCGCGTTCCCATCCTCGACCATGTCTTCGTCGAGTGGGTCGCAGGTCTGCCGCCCGAGTGGAAACTGCGCGGCAATCAGCAGAAATACATCCTCCGAAAACTGGCGGAGCGCGTCGGCGTTCCTCGCGAAGTTCTCTATCGCCAGAAACAAGGATTCTCGCTCCCGCTCGTCCACTGGATGCGCAACGAACTCAAAGACATGCTGATGATTCTGCTCGAGCCCCGCACCCTCGAGCGCGGTTACTTTGCCCCCGACGGAATCCGCAAACTGATGGACGACCACCTTCTTCGCGGCAAAACCATGACTGGCCGCATATGGCGTCTGCTGATGTTCGAGCTCTGGCATCGCAACTTCCTCGAAAAATACATCAAGCCCGCTGGCCTCTTCTCTCTTCCCGTGGTGGCCGACTCTCGCCGCCACGTGCCCAATTCCTCCACTCTAGCCTCCGCTCCGGTGGAAGGATGATCTCGGAGCTGATCTCGGAGGATGATCGGATGCGCGCCGCCGAACCCGCCAGTCTCTTTGGTGCCACACTGTCCGGTGCTAGGCTTTTGGATGAAGCAGCGCTTCAGCACTGCGAGAACAGCGTCATCTTCAAAGCGGCTTTAGCAGCTGAGGGTGCGCACCTTGATGAGGAACTTGTTTCGCCGCTCCCTCAGGCGCGCCAACAACGCAACCCGAACCGATCCGCCTTCCGGCGATGGTTCTCGGACCTCAAGCGTCAGAATGCAAACGCAATGCTAGTCGGGCTGCCTGATCCGCCCATCAGCCTGTTTCTCATGGTCAATACTTTTGAAACCGGAGGATCCGAGCGCCAGTTCACCGTCCTCGCACAGAATCTCGCGCCTCCGCAGTTCCAGATTCATGTCGGCTGCATCAACCCGCGCGGACCGCTCGCCCATAACTTCCCAGATGTTCCGCAATTTCCGCTCGGCGGTAGCCTCTACGGATGGCAATCCCTGCATGCTCGTCTCAACCTGAGCCGGCATCTTCGCCGTCATCAAGTGCAAATCGCACACGCCTTCGATTTCTATGCCAATCTAACGCTGATTCCCGCCGCCAGGCTGGCGCGCGTTCCTGTAATCATCGGTAGCCATCGCCAACTCGGCGACCTGATGACACCCGCGCAGTTTCGCGCGCAGACCGGCGCCTTTCGCTGGTGTGACGCCGTAGTCTGCAATTCGCAGGCAGCCGCCGATCGCCTTATCGCCGCAGGCCTCTCGCCCGACAAAATCGCCGTCATCGGAAACGCCCTGCCAGCCGAGGCTTTCACCACAGTGCCCGCGGTCATGCCCAAGCCTTCCGGGGTAGTTCGTGTTGGCATGGTCGCACGCATGAATCACCGTTACAAAAATCATTCAGGATTTCTGCGTATCGCGGCCGAGGTCCATACGCGCATGCCGAACGTCGAGTTTGTCCTGGTCGGTGACGGCCCGCTGCGCCAGGAACTGGAGAGGGAAGCAGCGAGCCTCGGACTTGGCGCCTCCGCCATCTTCCTCGGCGATCGTCAAGATATGCCCGCAGTCCTCGCTTCCATCGGCGTTGCCGTCAACACTTCCGATTCTGAAAGCTTGTCGAACGTTCTTCTTGAAGCCATGGCCGCGGGTTTGCCCGCGGTTGCCTACGACGTCGGTGGCAACTCTGAACTGCTCAGCCAGGAGCGCGGAGCCCTGATTCCCGCGGGCAAGGAATCCGCCTTTGCCGATGCCGTTCAGAAACTTCTAGCCGACTCCACTCTCCGCCAGCAAATGGGCCACGCTGCCCGCCAGTTTGCACAAGAAAACTTCAGCCTCGATCAAGTGCGCCAGCGCTACGTGGAACTCTATATCAAGCTTCTCCAAAGAACGCGCCCAAGGAATTCCGTCGCATGAGCGAGCCCGCCGATCTCACCTCGGCCAAGGCGTGGCCTCGAGTCTGCATCGTTGCGCCCAGCCTGCGTTATGTCGGTGGACAATCCGCCCAAGCCGACCTGCTTCTGCGCCATTGGCAGAACGACCCCGACCTCGACATCAGTTTCCTCGCGGTCGATCCGCCGTTGCCCGCTGCCCTCGACTGGGCGGAGCGTATTCCCGGCTTGCGCACGATTCTGCGCGAGCCCATCTACTTCTGGCACCTCTGGCGTGAACTCAAAGATGTGGACGTAGCTCACATCTTCTCCGCGTCCTACTGGTCCTTCCTGCTCGCTCCTGCGCCAGCCTCGCTATTTGCAAAAATGAAGACGAAGACGCGCCGCACCAGGACGCTGATCAACTACCATAGCGGAGAAGCCCGCGACCACCTCCAGCGCTTTCGCTCGGCCAAGTTCGTCCTCTCTCGCGTCGATAAGATTGTCGTCCCTTCCGGCTACCTGGTCGATGTCCTCCGCGAGTTCGGATTGCCGGCATCGCCTGTGCCTAACATCGTCGATCTAGCACAGTTCCGTTATCGTGAG
>Ga0074044_10005081_pt1 | contig 10771 bp, 10 predicted proteins | sample BogForMeECP23OM1_FD_94443 | JGI IMG/M metagenome (GOLD analysis project Ga0074044, IMG submission 94443) | Bog forest soil microbial communities from Calvert Island, British Columbia, Canada - Bog Forest MetaG ECP23OM1 | ecosystem: Environmental > Terrestrial > Soil > Wetlands ...
CGAAAGCGTGTGTTCATGGCGGAAAATCACGTTCGCGGAATACTCTTCCAGTTTGCCAAGGCCGATGAAGCCGCGGCGAGTACGGGACAGCGCGGTGCCGGGCACTTGATACTCCTGCGTGTAAGCGTAAAAAGCCGGCGCGGGATCCTGCTGGATTACCTTTTCAGCGATCCAGCTCAGCAGGCTGGCGGCCCCGCGCGTGTAGACGTTGTTCTGCGGCGTGTCGTCCTTCCCGGTGCGGCCCTTCTCAATGGAGATCAGGTTGTGTGGATCAGCGGCGTAATACTTTTCTTGCATGGCCGGGGTGATCTTGTCGTATGGCTGCGTGAGAACTTTTTCAGACGGAGCGAGAGCCGGATTGTAGCGGTATGCGCGGAACGGTTGCACCAAGGCCATGACGGATGAGGTCTCCAGAGTAAATTTCTGCCGAATGGACGGCCTTCTAGTGTACGCGAAGTGGGCGCGAACTGAAAAAGCTGCGCTCAATAACCAAATCGGAAGACAGAGCGCGTACTACAATAAGGGATCTATGGACAAAGGGAAGAATGGGGCGGTGCGCGCGTTTGTTTTTGATCTGGATGGAACGTTGATTGATTCGAAGATGGACCTGGTGCACTCCGTAAATGCGATGCTGCGCGAAACGAAGCGCCCGGAGCAAGCCGTGGAATTGGTGGCAAGCTACATCGGTCACGGCGCGCCACACTTGATTGCAAGCGTTCTGGGCAGGGCTTCGAGTGAAGTGCAGCGGCGTGAAAGTCTGGAGATTTTCCTCGGCCACTATAAGAAACAAATGCTTAATTTGACGCTTCCTTATGCAGGCGTATTCGAAGGATTGCGGGCATTGAACGGTAGCGCGATGGCTGTGCTGACCAACAAGCCGATCAAGATGACCAAGGGAATCCTGGAAGGACTGCAGCTGGCGCAATTTTTTCGCGCGGTGTACGGCGGAGACAGTTTTAAAACAAAAAAACCGGATCCCAGCGGAGCACTGGACATTCTGAAAGAGCTTGGCGTACCGCCGGCGCAAGCAGCCATGGTGGGCGATTCCGACGTGGACATTCAGACCGCAAGGAATGCCGGTATGCTGGCCGTGGGAGTTACGTACGGTTTTGGCCAGCACAACGCAACACTCTGTCCTGCCGACTTGTATGTGGATTCCCTCATGGAGCTGGAGCCGCTGGCGCTAAAGCATGTGTAATTTCATACTCCTGACAACTCCCCGATTCTTAACCGCTTGCGTTGGGCTGGGGCGGTTTGTCAGACTCAGCGCGTGCTGATAGGACTGTTTCCAGAACTGGAGGCGCCCGGCGGAGTCCAGCGCGCGGGGCGCCATATGGCGTTTCTGCTGAGCGAATACGCGGCTGCGAAAAAATGGGAGTACCGGCTGTTGAGTCTGAACGACACGCAGGAACTGCACCGTATGCGGGTGAGCGAACGGGAATACGTGTTTACAGGAGCCGCAAGAAGCAAAGCAGGATTTGCGGTGTCCGCGATGAAGGCGGCGCGCCGGAGGGCGAAGCTGGTGCTCGCGGCGCATCCAAACCTGGCGCCGATTGTACGCTCGATGAACATCCTTGCTCCACGGATGAAGAGTATCATCTGCACACATGGAATTGAGGTGTGGGAACCACTTTCGCGCATGAGGCGACGTTCCCTGCAACACGCCACGCTGGTGCTGGCTCCCAGCCGTGCCACCGCGGACTACGTGATTTCCATGCAGGGTGTGGCAGCGGCAAAAGTTCGCGTGCTGCCGTGGGGCCTGGATCCGGATTTTGAAACGAAGCTGTTCGGTATTGCCGACGCGCGCTTGCCCGCCGATTTCCCACAGGGACGCGTGATTCTGACCGTGGGGCGCTGGCTGGCGACGGAGCGCTACAAAGGAATGGATACACTGCTTCAGGCTTTGCCGCGGCTGCTGTTGCGATGGCCGGACGTTCAGTTGGTGATGGTGGGTGCCGGGGACGATCGCGAGTGGCTGGTGAATATTGCGAAAGACAGCGGCGTGCAAAAGCATGTGCACTTTTTGAGCGACCTTTCCTATGGCCAACTCTCCGCCTGCTACGCAACAGCGGAGCTATTCGCGCTGCCCAGCCGCGGGGAAGGATTCGGGTTTGTGTATCTGGAAGCGATGGCGCGAGGCAAACCGGTGATCGGCGGGGCCCACGGCGGAGCACCGGAAGTGATCGAGGATGGCGTCACCGGGTATCTGGTGCAGCATGGAGACACCGAGCAGCTCGCGACATCCATCGACGCGCTGCTCGAAAATCCGGAACGCGCGAAGGAAATGGGCGTGCGCGGGCGAGAGCGCGTCGAAAAGGAATTCCGTTTTGCGGTGTTCGCCAAAGCCTTCAAGAAAATTCTGCGCGAACTATGCGAATCCTGAACGTCACCCAAAGCTACGCACCCTTTTTCGAATTTGGAGGCCCGCCGGTAAAGGTAAGAGCCCTGGCGGAGGGGATGGCGAGGAAGGGCCATGAAGTCGCCGTGTTGACCGCCGACTGGGGACTCGAAGCGCGTCTGCGGGAAATGCCGGGCGAGCCCTCGGCAGAGTTGAGCCCGTTCGGCCGTCGAAAAAAAGTGAACGGCGTGACCACGGTGTATCTGGCGAACTGGTTGCACTACCACGCCACGAGCTGGAATCCAGCTCTCGGAAGATACCTGCGCGCACGGTTGAAAGATTTTGATGTGATCCATATTTTCGGACTCTACGACCTGTTGGGACCCCGGGTGGCCAAGGAATGCCGCGCGCGGAAAATCCCCTATGTGGTAGAACCGATCGGGATGTTTGTGCCGATCGTGAGAAACCTGCGGCTGAAGAACGCCTACCACCGCCTGTGGGGGCGAGAGATGTTGGAGAAAGCGGACGCGATCATCGTAACGGCGGAGCAGGAGCGAGAAGAAGTCCGATCGGGCGGAATGGATGCGGGAAAAATACTTTTGCGGCGCAACGGAGTGGAGGCTCCAGCGACTTTTCCGGAACACGGGCAATTCCGGGCTGCGCTGAAACTACCGCCACAAGACAAGTTGGTTCTGTTTCTGGGCCGGCTGTCACAGAAAAAGAGCCCCGACTTGCTGCTGAAAGCTTTCGCCGGCTTGGGAAAGCTGACCGGTTCAGACGGTGCACGAGCACATTTAGCCTTTGTGGGGCCAGATGAATCGGGGATGAAGACCCGGCTGCAGCAGCTGGCGGGCGAACTTGGCGTGAAGGAGCGCGTGCATCTCTGTCCGCCTCTGGAGGGCGACGCCAAGTGGGCCGCTTACCGGGATGCGGATATATTCGTGCTGCCCTCGCAAAACGAAAATTTTGGGAACACGGCCGCGGAGGCGGTGGCAGCAGGGACTCCCGTGATTGTCACAGAGCAATGTGGCATCGCCCCCTTGCTCAAGACCAGATCCGGACTTGTCGTAAAGCACGACGAAGCAGAGTTGCGGAATGCGCTAGAACGTCTACTAAACGATGATCTACTACGACAAACACTTGAGCAGGGTTGTACGGTAGCTCTCGAGCAACTTGACTGGAAACAACCGCTTTCCGAGATGGAACAAATATATTCCAGACTTGCGAGACTACCCGCTCCATAGGACAATGCAGTTCCCAGAGCATGAGGTTAACTTGAGGGCCCGCCTCCTATTTCGTTCCGCATGGTGGCTGAGCAACCTATTGCTCACCGCCTCGCTTCTTGCCACGGTGTGGTCCGGTGTGTGGGAATTTTCGACTCGCAAATATTTAAAGGGCTTTTCAGACGCCATCGTTCCAGAAGCGGCGTCGCCGCAACAAAAGGCCGAAGCGATTCTGGCGTGGATCCAGAATGGGCCGCCGCGGCTCGAAGCAGGCCGGCTTTCAACTCTTTCGCCTCGCGACCCGCAAGACACCCTCAACTACAGGCAGCTTTTGGCGGTATGCGGCAGCGCCACAAACGCTTATTTGAATCTTGCCCGAAGCGCGGGACTGGATTCTCGCCGCCTGCTTTTACTCTCGCCAGACCGCACGGCAAACCATGTGGTGGCGGAGATACAACTCGGCGGGCGGTGGGTGATCGTGGACCCGGCCTTCCGAACCTTCATGAGAGATGCCCACGGAAACCTTCTGACACGCAAAGATCTGGAAAATCCCCAAGTATTTCGCGAGGCTACGAGCGGGCTGCCAAATTATCTTCCCCAGTACAGCTATGAACGGTCGGCGCATGTAAGGCTGTCTGCTCTGCCTTTTCATCTGGGGAGCATGCGCCCTTTTATCGAAAAAGTGTTCCCAGACTGGGATGAGTATTTTGACTGGGGCCTGCTGCTGGAGCGCCGTTCGTTCATGTATCTTTCCATGTCCGTTTGTAGCCTGATCTTTTTTCTGATCGTGCGCGTATTTCTGGGGTGGCTGGCAGATCATCGCCTGATGATTCCCAGATTCCATTTGCGGAGCAATCTTACCCGGGCGACCGCGGTTTTTTTCACGACACCGGAGATCAAGTAGCGCGTGTGCGGGATTTGCGGTTTCGTTTACGCCCCTACCTCTGTTGAAGCCGAAAATCGCGTGTCTAAAATGGCTGCGGCGATGGTGCATCGCGGCCCCGACGAAGCCGGTTTCCTGGTAAATGATCATCGCGCTCCCGGGGCCGCTCTGGCTATGCGTCGGCTGAGCATCATTGATCTTGCGGGCGGCCATCAGCCGGTCTGGAACGAAGCACGTAATGTGGCCGTGGTTTTCAACGGAGAGGTGTATAACTACCGCGAACTGCGCGAGCGGTTGCAACTGGCGGGCCACCGCTTCCACACAAATTCCGATACAGAAATTCTTGTGCACGGCTGGGAAGAGTGGGGCGAGGACCTGCTTAACGAATTGCGCGGGATGTTCACGTTTGCCCTGCTGGACCTGCGCAAGCACTTCGCCACCGTGCCGGTTCTGTTTCTTGCGCGAGATCCGCTGGGGATCAAGCCGCTGTATTACGCGCAGACTCCGCAGGGATTTGCCTTCGCTTCGGAATTGCGCGCATTGCTCGCGTCGGAGGTTGTAGAGAAAAAAATCTCGGCGGATGCGCTGACTGCCTATCTTTTGTTCGGCAGCGTTTCGGAGCCAGTCACCCTGGTGGAAGGCGCTTTTTCGCTTCCGCCCGGCCATGCCCTGCTGCTGCATTTGCCAGACCGCCGGCGGACGCCTCGGGTGCGCCCCTGGTGGGATCCGACAAGAAGTGCGGCCGCTCGCGACCCGAAACGCCCGCGAGATTTTGCGGCGGCTTCTGCACGTTTGAGAACGCTGATGGAAGATTCGGTGCGAGCGCACCTGATCGCCGACGTTCCGGTAGGACTGTTTCTTTCTAGCGGCCTGGATTCGAGCGCAATCGCGGTCCTTGCAGGCCGCGCGCAGCACGGCATCCAGAGCTTCACGTTGACATTCCCCGACACGGCGTACGACGAAGGACCGCTGGCACGCGTAGTGGCGCAACGCGCGGGAACGCACCACACGGAAGTACCGTTGCATGGGACGGATATACTAGCGCGCGTGGATGAAGCCATCGCGGCGCTGGACCAGCCGACCATGGACGGCATCAACACCTATTTCGTGTCCTGGGCGGCGAGGGAATTGGGATTGAAGGTGGCGCTGTCCGGTTTGGGAAGCGATGAGCTGTTTGGAGGTTACCGGACATTCGCAGATACTCCGAAACTGGTGCGACTGGAAACAGTTTCGCGGTTCATTCCCGGGGCGTTCCGGCGGATCAGTTTGCCGCTGGTAAACTCTCTGATGGCACGCAAGGGCTCGGTTGACGCGGCGAGAAAGGCAAGCGACGCGTGGCTGATGCCGGACGTTCTGCCGCACCCCTACTTTTTCACACGGCTGCTGTTCCCGCCAACGGAGGTAACCAGACTGGCGGACGCGCGGTTTCGGAAGAGCAGTGTGTCCAATGACGGCGTGACGCTGGATCCCACCTGGCTGGCGTGGCTCGAGCGCACGGCGGACCAGGCGGGCGCGATGGAGCCGATCGCGGGCATCTCCTGGCTGGAGATGCGGACGTACATGGACAGCACGCTGCTGCACGATACGGACAGCGTGAGCATGGCGCGCTCGCTCGAAGTGCGCGTGCCGTTCCTCGATACGCCGCTTGTGGAATTTGTCAGCGCGCTGCCGGACTCCGCGCGGATCGAACCGGGAGTGTCCAAAGGATTGTTGCGAGCAGCGCTGGCGGGATTGATGCCGCCGGAGATTCTTGACCAGAAGAAGCGCACGTTTACCCTGCCGTGGGAGGAGTGGCTGCGGACTTCACTGAAGGCCCGCATGGAAGCAAGCTTTAAGGACTTAGCGCCCGCTTTGCAGGGCCAATTGCATGCTGCGGGCGTCGAAATGGTATGGGATAATTTTCAGAACGGGCGAACAACCTGGTCGCGTCCGTGGTCGTTGTACGTGCTGAACGAATGGTGCCGTCGCCACCTCTCCTGAAAGCCGTGAAGCGGCTCCCTACTGTGGTTACCGCATGTCAGGAATAAAGAGCTGAGGTAAACTTTTTGGTTCGATCATGAATATTCTGGGGATCAATGCCTATCACGGCAACGCTTCGGCGGCGATTGTCTGCGACGGCAAACTGATTGCCGCGGTGGAAGAAGAGCGCTTCAATCGCGTGAAGTACGCGGCGGGATTCCCGTCTGCCGCCATTCATTACTGCCTGAAAGAAGCAGGGATCACGCTTTCCGATATCGATCACGTCGCGGTGCCACGGAATCCCTACGCGCGGCTGGGGACGAAGCTGTGGTACGCGATGCGAATGCCGTCTTTCGCGCGGGAACGCGCGAAGGTTATGGCGAAATTCACGGGGATTTCTGAAGCTCTTGCGGCGGCTTTTGAAAGCGATCCCGGAAAAATCAGAGCGGCGTTTCACCGCGTGGAGCACCACCAGGCGCACCTGGCGAGCAGCTTCTTCGTTTCGCCGTTTGAAGATGCGGCATTGCTTTCCGCGGACGGCCTGGGCGATTTCGCCAGCTCCATGTGGGGCGTGGGGCGCGGCAACCGCATGGAAATTGAGAGTTCCATCGCCTTTCCGCATTCGCTGGGACTCTATTACAGCGCGGTGACGCAATATCTGGGATTCCTGAAATTCGGCGACGAGTACAAAGTGATGGGCCTAGCGGCCTATGGCTCACCGGAAAACATGGAAGCGTTCCGGGATATTGTGCGGTTCAGTTCGAATGGAGGAGAGTTCGGATTCCGACTGGGACTGGATTATTTCACGCATCACCGGACCGGGCCGGAAATGTCCTGGGCCGAATCGGGCAAGACGCCGGTGCTCGGCAAAATGTATTCGGCAGCGATGGGGGAACGCCTGGGTGGGCCTGCGCGAAGGCCGGAAGAGCCTCTAGAGCAGCGGCACCGCAATTTGGCGGCTTCGCTGCAGGCGCGGCTTGAGGAAGTATATTTGGGGATGCTAAAAAAGCTGGCGGCAAAAACGAAGGTGAACTCTGTGTGCTTGGCCGGCGGCGTGGCGTTTAATTGCGTGGCGAATGGAAAACTATTCGATCAAACGCCGTTCGAGAAGGTGTACGTGCATCCGGCGGCGGGGGACGCAGGATTGGCGGTGGGAGCGGCATTTTATGTGTGGCATCAGACCCTGGGCAAACCGCGTTCGTTTGTAATGGATCATGCCTATTGGGGTCCGGGTTATACGGGACAGGAGATTCGCGCGGCCATTCAGTCGAGCCCCATATCGAATGGCGGATACACCGTGAACGATCTGGACGATGTGCAATTGATGCGCCGCACTGCGGCGATTATTGCCGAAGGAAAAATCCTGGGGTGGTATCAGGGCCGCGCCGAATGGGGACCCCGCGCGCTCGGCAACCGGAGCATTGTGGCCGACCCCCGGCGCCCTGAGATGAAAGAGATTTTGAACGAGCGCATCAAGCACCGGGAGATATTCCGGCCGTTTGCGCCGTCGATTCTGGCGGAAAAAACAGGCGAGTGGTTTGACAAGTCTCATCCATCGCCGTTTATGACGCTGGCTTACACCGTGCGGCCGGAAAAAAGAGACAAGATTCCCGCGCCCACGCATGTAGACGGCACTGGGCGTTTGCAGACCGTGACCCCTGAAGCGAATGGGCGCTATCATGCGCTGATCAGCGAGTTCGAGCGTCAGACCGGTGTGCCGGTGGTATTGAATACCTCTTTCAACGACAACGAGCCGATCGTTTGCCGTCCGCAAGAAGCCCTGGATTGTTTCCTGCGCACAAAAATGGATGCCCTGGTGCTCGGCAATCTCCTGATCACTCGTCCATGAAAGGTCAGATGCTACGGGGCTAATGGCAGCGTTGCGACAGGGGAATGTGGTGGTATTCTCTTTTCCCAGCCATGCATGGAAAGCCGGAAGCATTTTCCGCCAAACAAACAGTGCTACTCATTCTCCCGCCGATGCTGGGCACGTTTGTTTTGTTAAGGCTCTATCTGCACGCGATGGGTGTCCGGCACGTTTATCCGGGCGGCCACCTGATTCATCACCTTTTCTTCGGAATATTGATGATCGTTCCTGCCGCGTTTCTGCTGGCATTTCCGACTCAACGACGCGGGATCGGGGTATGCGCGCGGGTGGCTTTGGGGATAGGCAGCGCCCTGGCGTTAGATGAAGTGACTTATCTCACCCTGACACAGGCGAGCGATCGAGACTATGTTTCGCAGGTGTCGCTGATCGGCGCTGTTGTTTTTATAGCGCTAGCGATTGCCTTATTATTGATTCTTTATTTCTCTCACCGCGATTGAGGTTCAATTTACGGCCACCAGGCCTTCCACATGGAGTGCGATCCTCGGAGGGTGCAGAAGAGTGTTGTGAACCAGGCAGTGTTGCACCGATTCCAGCAGGCCCTCGCGATGTTCGGGGGGCAGATCTACAAGCGCTTCGACCTCAACTCTGAAATTATCCATGCGGGGAACCGGATCCTTTACCTTTTCGCATGTGACGCGCACCCGGGTGCCCTCTAAAGCCAGTTTGTGTTTCTTTAAATATTGAGCGGCATAGTATCCGGCACAGGAACCGAGCGAGGCCAATAGCAATTCGGGCGGAGTCATGCCTTCATCGAAGCCTCCCAATTCCGCAGGTTGATCGCTGACGATCGAGTGGCCGCGCGTTGTGATTTGAAACTGTAGCGATCCCAGATGTTCCACAATGATTTCCATGGATGTTCTCCGTCCTCGAGCGAACCACGGCGTCCGGATTGGAGCGAATCTGGATCGCCCGAGCTCTCGATTGCAAATAGCAGAATGCTGCATGTCTGCCAAGGACCTGCGTCACATGTTGTCTGGGCTAGCGGCGGCTTTTTTCGTAGGAGTCGAAGGCTTCGCGAAGGCCGTCGAGCAGGTGGCCGCTTTTTACTTTTCCGCCTTCGGTCTTATGGGTGTCCGACCAAAGCAGCATGTTGGTCTTTGGATCGAGCAGCGAAATTCGGGTGTGGCCCTGGGGGATAGCACTTTCGTCAGCAGCCCCACTGGTCGAGGGGAACTCGCCTTCCGGTACTGCGCGAACGTGGTTTCCGCTCTCCAGGCGCATGATCAAGTCCGCCTTTTGCAGGCTGTCCACCAGATCAAAGCGGCCCCACTTGTTCAGTTCAAAAATCGTGGAGTACTCGAGTTCGTTGAAGCCGGTATCGTTCACGAGAAAAACGGTGTGCGCGTGAGCAACCGCTTCCGGAAGGGGTTTGGGCACCGCGGGCAACTGCGAAGCGATCATGCACAACGGCAGAGCGAGCAGGAACCTCGCCGGGGCAGAGAGAGAGTTCCACTGCATGTGTCCTCCCAGAAGGTCTACGATTGGAGGATCCACGATAGTTTCGCGGAATGCACCAGGGAACTGGCCCGGCGGACAGGATTGGTGCAACTGGCCCGGAAGCAGCGGCTTGATTTACGCGAGCGGCAGGAGCCCCGCGGCTTCAAGGGAGGTTGTTCTCCCTGTACAATTCCGGAGTGCGCGTTTTGCTGCTGAATCTTTATTATCCCCCGGATACTTCTGCCACGGCGAAGCTGGCCAAAACGGTGGTGGACGCGCTTGCCGCGAAACATGAGGTGACCATTCTGTGCGGGCGGCCTTCCTATGAACCCACCGAGCGTCGCGACTGGCATTTGTATCAGAGCGAACCGTTGGGCAATGTGCGGGTGATTCGCGTCGGATCCACGGATTACCCTCGCGCTCAAATGAAGAAGCGGATTTTCAATTATTTGAGTTATGTCCTGCTGACTGTTCCTCGGGCGCTTTTTTCGCCTTGTGACGTAATCCTGGCCATGACGGACCCGCCGTTCGAGGGAATCGTCGGGGCCTTCGTGGCCGTGCTGAAGAATAAGCCCTACGTCTACAACATCCGGGACATGTATCCGGACATGGCGGTGGGAGGGTCGATCGTCGAACCTGGTTGGCTAGCCAGAATTTGGGAGAAATTGCATCGCTGGGCTCTGCGCCGAGCGACAACGGTCGTGGTCCTTGGTGAAGATATGCGGAATCGCATTTTGGCGAAAGGAGTCGACCCCGCCCACGTCGCGGTGGTGCGCGATGGAGCGGAGATTCCCGCAGCTTCAAGCCCGAAGCCCCCGCTCGATGAATCGGTGATTCAGGCGATCCGGGAAAAGTTCCAGTTTGTGCTGCTGCACGCGGGGAATCTGGGCTTTTACAGCGCTTGGGAAACGCTGCTCGAAGGGGCGCGGCAGCTAGCAAGCGAAGGCGTGGGGTTGGTGTTCGTCGGAGACGTGGCGCAGCGTGAAAGGCTGTAGTGGGCGAGCGCAGGTGCTCTGAATGTGCGCTTTCTTCCCTGATTTCCG
>Ga0074044_10005082_pt1 | contig 10771 bp, 5 predicted proteins | sample BogForMeECP23OM1_FD_94443 | JGI IMG/M metagenome (GOLD analysis project Ga0074044, IMG submission 94443) | Bog forest soil microbial communities from Calvert Island, British Columbia, Canada - Bog Forest MetaG ECP23OM1 | ecosystem: Environmental > Terrestrial > Soil > Wetlands ...
CCGCCAACCTGGCGATGAAAGACTTCGTATCGGTTGCATCCACGGCTCCACATTCGACATTGATGGGTATCAGACGAACTTCCCGATTTGCCGAGATGCCGGCGTCCAACGCGGATTCGACTATCTCGCAATAGGCGACACACATTCCTTTCGCGATGTCACCGCCGATTTGCCGGTCCCCACCGTATATCCTGGCGCTCCCGAACCCACGAACTTCGGCGAGCCCGGTGCTGGTAATGTCGCACTCGTCGCACTATTCCGGCGAGGACGGCGTCCACGCATCGATGCCGAGCCAGTCTCGTTTTGGCGCTGGATAGATGTTGAGTGCCGTGACATGAACGAACTTCGCGGCGTATTGACGATCCAGGAGCTCGATCACCACGTTGTCAGACTGCATCTCGACATGACCGTGTCTCTAGCGGAGGAGAGCGAGGTCGAGCGGATTCTACGGGACCTTCAAGGAACGGATGCGACGCACGGCCGCGCTGGCGTCTTGGTGGTCGATCGTTCGAACCTGCGGTTGCAGGTCGGTTCGGGGGATGCCTTTCCCGACGACCTTCCGGCCGTGCTCAAGGACACTGTTGACCGACTCGACCGGCTCATTGCGGACGCAACGGAGGAATCTGAAAAATCCAAGGCTACCCGGGCCTTGGCACACCTGTACAGGCTGCTGCAAAACCAACACGCAACTAGCGGATCCGGATTATGAAGCTCCGTCGCCTGCACGTCATGAACTTCGCTGCCGTCCGGCAAGCGGATATCGAGTTCGGGCCGGGACTCAACGTGTTGTACGGACCTAACGACCTCGGAAAATCTACGTTAGTCGACGCAATCCGCCTGGCGCTGTTGCTTCCACACTCTTCGACATCTTGCGACCAGTACGTCGGTTGGACCGGTGGCCGCGAGCCGATCGTCGAGTTGACCTTCGAAACCGAACCGCAACGCATCTGGCGTGTACGGAAAGAGTTTGGAAAGAATGGTTCGTCGCTGTTGCAGGAATCGAAGAATGGTCGGGACTTCGATGATGTAGAGCGCGCGAGAAAGGTGGATGGAAAGCTCCGCGAGATCTTACGTTGGGGCATTCCTGAGCCGGGCGGCTCCGGCGGGGGCAAGGGTCTTCCGACGAGCTTTCTCGCCACCGCGCTCCTGTCGACACAAGCGGATGTCACCGGCCTCCTCGACGATAGCTTGGCTGACGATCCAACCGCCAGCGGGAAAGAACAGATCGCGGCGGCGCTGCAGGCGATCGCACAAGACCCGCTGTTCGTCGCGTTGCTTAAGAGTACGCAGGCCAGGCGAGACGAAGCATACACCGACAAAGGTGCGAAGAAGACTGCCAAGGGCAGTGTGTTCAAGGCGGTGGCCGAACGCGTGAGGGAAACAAGAGACGAAAAGGAAAGACTTCAGAGGGTTGTTACCGACTCGGAAGGGGCCGAGAAGCTGTTGCGAGAACTGATGGAGAAGAGAGACCAGCGGCACGAGGCCCTGGTTATCGCAACGGAACGCGCCACAGCCCTTGAGCGGTTCGCTATGCAGGCAGAGTACCGCGCTGCTGCTAAGGAGTTGGTTCGGCTTGCGCAAGAAGACGTGCAGCGCATCCGGAAGATCGGGATGGACGTGGAGGATGAGGAGCGAAAGGCCAAAGAACTACTTGCCAAAGAGGAGGAGATGAGGCAAGCGATGGCCGTTGCCCAGAAGCAGCAAGTTGAGGCCGAGACCGCCCTCAAGTCCGCGGAAGAGGCTACACGAGCAGAAGAACCCGACTCCGGCGTCACCGACACTGTTGTTCGTCAACAACTCGAACTCCGAAGGGCGGCAGCAGACCAGACAGCGAGCACCGCGCAACAGCGAATCGACTTAGCTAGTGGCGCACAGAAACTCGTCGATGCTGCCGCTGTAGCAGAGCGCGAGCATCTGGAGCAGCAAGCGATAGCCCACAGCGCACGCGAATCCGCGTCTGAAGCGGCAGCCAAGGAGAAGGCTGCCAACGATGAACTTCGCCGTTGTGATCTACTCGAACGCGCTCTGGATTTCCGGCTTGCCGACAGGCAGTTAGTGGATGCCCAAGCTGCGGTTGATAAACATGCGGGTCTCCAAGCACGTCTCGCTGCGGCGTTGAAAGAACGGGCCGCGGTCGCCGGACAGCGGGCTGCGATGACAGTTCCGACGCCCAGTGCGCTCGCTCCAATGCGGCGGCTGGCCAACGAACTGGCTGCTGCGCGAGGTGCGCTTGACGTCGGCTTCGTTGTGACGGTGAGCCCGACCGAACCTCTCGACCTACGAATTCGAAAAGATGGGGCACCGGTCGAATCAACCTCAACCACGGAACCGCTGGAAATCGAAGCCGCAGCCGAGGTCCAACTCGACATCGCCGACATTGCGACGGTGCGCATCCGCGGCGGCCGACGCGACGCTCAGGAAAAGGCTCGGGTATTAGAGGAGCGCTGGACGCAAGACATCGTGCCGCATCTCGCTGCCGCAGGCGTGAAGGATCTCGACGGACTCGACGCGAAGGTCGCGGAAGCCCAAGAGTTGGATGTCGGCACGAAGGCGAAGGATACAGAGCTGAATTCCTTGCAAGCGCAGATAAGCCCGCTTACAGGCGCAGAGGAATTGTTCCGACAGGCATCCGACCACGCGGAGACTTGCCGAGCTGCACTCGTTGACGTTGTGCCCGACACAGTGTCTGCCGATCTCGACGCGCTGGGAGCCGATCCGCTCGCGGGTTTAAGAAAGCGGCGGCAACAGTTGTCAAAGGACGTCGAGATAGCACGCACAATTGCCGCCGAAGCTGTGAAAGCTCACACAGTCGCTCAGGAGCGTACCAGTAACTTTAGACTGGCCTTTGATGCGGCTGTCTCGAAGCGGGATGTCGCACTGACGTCCTTTCCTGATGGAATACACGCAGCACTCGCTACCGCGCAAGCTCACCTCGCTGCAGGGATCATCGAAAAGCAAAGTATTGCTGCTGAGTCCACGTCGTTGGAGAAAGCAATCGCCGCCCGAACGATGCGTATCGAGGAAGCCGTGAGGGGCGCCCGCACGAGAGCTGAGATTGCAAGGACCGCGGTGGAGGCAGCGCAGGCAAAACTAACGGCGGCCATTACCAGCCACGCAGAGCATGGCGGGCGACTCGTCGAGTTGCGAAGACTGCGCGACGCAGAAGATCTAGTGGCAGCGGAAACAAGACTCCGTGAAGCGACGGAGCGTCACAGCGCCTTACCTGTACCCGACCGGGATGTTACCAAAGATGAGGTAAATGCCGCTAAGAAGGTTGAAGCCGGCACAAAGTTGGAGCTCGAAGCCAACGAACGCGAGATCCAACGCGCGCATGGTGCGTTGGAGCAGGTTGGCGGCGCGGTGGCCCGCGAGCGGCTGCGCGACGCGACCGAAGCGTTCGAGCTGGCCGAGCGTCAGGAAAGAGAAATTGAAGCCGACTATGAAGCGTGGAAATTGTTGCTCGATCAAATGAAAGAGGCTGACTCTGCCCAGGCAAGTAATCTTGGACAGACGCTCGCGCCGGCCATCGCAAGCAGATTCCAGGTTTTGACCCAGCGACGTTACGACGCGGTAAAGCTCAGTGCGCAACTCGGCACCGAAGGAGTTGTGGTCGGCGGTGCGGCGAGGCCGGCGTCACGTCTATCCGTCGGCACGCGCGAACAATTGTCCACACTGTACCGACTGGCGCTGGCGGAATATTTGCAGGCGACAGTCGTCCTCGACGACCAGTTAGTCCAGAGTGATGACAGCCGCATGGACTGGTTCCGCGCATTGCTCAACGAGAAGGCTCACAATTTTCAAATTGTCGTTTTCACGTGCCGACCTGGCGACTACCTTGCAACGGCCTCAATGGTGCCCGACGGGGCCGGGGTTCACGCAGACACGGATAGTGGGTTCATACGAGCAGTCGATCTTAGGCGGGCACTGGGCTCAGCTGCAAATTTGCAGAGTTCGTGAGGCGCTGTTCTTCTGGGAAGATTCCTCCCGGCGATGGCTCGAGACTGTCTACCCCGGTTCGGCGAAGAAAGTCTTCTTGGAACACTCGGAGCCAAGTTGGAAGCTCACGCTACTCTATTTTTGGAATGCTCTCAGCGTGTTCTAGCGTGAGATACTCTCAAGCTCAAACAAACTCGTCCGTTAGATAGGGCTACCGACGCGATGATCCGCCTCAGATGGTCTTGATCCGCCACCCGCGCCGCATCAGGTTCTGTATTACGTTCTGGTCCAGATCGCCCTTCACGTTCTTGACAATGCTCTGCTTCATCGCTAGACAAAGTAGATGCGTAGGGCGGGTCATGGCGACGTAGTGGATCTTAAGACGGAGCTGTTGCTGCACACCCGCAGATGCCTGGCCAGACTTCTCGCCAGACAACCAAGGCAGCAGTGCTGCCAGATTGTGCTTCTGCCAGAACGTCTCCATAACCAACGTCGCAGTGTGTGTCTCGCCCTTGACCGAGTGGATAGAGCCTACTCGGATGCTTACTTGTTTGCCGTCTCGCTTGTAACGGTACATGTTATCGCGCCGTCTTTGAGCGGGCGACGGCGATTCTAGAGCTGCTGGCTCAGCGCTCCACCTCAGGAAGGCGATGGCTTCCGCGCTGGTCAATTGCCCTCCGGCAATAGTTCCGGCGATTTGTCGTACAACGGAACACCAGCGCTCTTCCCACGTCCCTTTAGTGAGTGCGTCCCTCGGTTCGGCGACACTGGCAATCAGGTCCCGGTAGTGTTCCTGCACTGCGGCGTATTTCTCCAGCAGTCTAATCACATACCGGTGGGGATGCCTGTGTTGAGGGAGGACCTTTCTGCCATCGTCCGTTCCTGCGAGGCGCAGAATACCCTCGGCGATCTTGTCGACAGCCAAATAGGCTTCGCCGGTTGCTTCCGCCCGTCCCAAGCCCAGAAGGACGTACTGCATGAACGTTTGCGGCTTTGGTTCTCGCCTCGCCAGTTCAGGATCGTAATCGGCCCAATAGTCACCGATATGATGTGGAAACTTTTGGCCGCTGCTCGCAACGGGTGGCCTATGTACCTGGCCGGCAGCCGTAAAGACTCCATCACGTAACTCCCGCTCGGAAAATGTTTCCAGCAGCAATTCACCATATGCGTCGAGAATTTTGATCGCCTTATCGTTTTCGAACAGGAATATAGTGTGCTCCCCTTCTATGGAGCCTGATGACAGGGGCTTTTTCTTGGGCCCTTGTCCTTTTAGTCCATAGGGGATCAGCCCGAGTGGGTCAGCGAGATCTGCGATCCTCTGTCCAAAGCGATAACTATTGGGCAAGTCCTTCTTAATGGTCTCATCTGCAAACTTGTCAGTCGTTGCTTCGTTGCTCTTTATGGAGTCGAAGATCGCTTGGTTCCCATCCCCGAAGCGTTGGCGGATCACAGGGTTGCCTCCGACCAGAAATAGCCGGTGCAGAATTCTGGACTGCTCTTCGCTGTTGTCTTGTGCCTCATCGACGAACAAAAGCGGAAAACGACCGCGGATTACACAGACGATCTCGGGCAGCTCGTCTATCATGTTGTGGGCCCAAATGAACATATCGTCGTAACAGTGATAGCCGTCCTTGGCGGCTTCTTCGCAGGCTGTTTTCAACTGTGCGTATGTAGGTGTATGGTTGCCAAACGTCAGCTGCCCGATCTTTTTTGTCACATTGAAAGTCGTATCGATAATACGAAGGGACGATTGATCCAGGTTCTTCTTTTCAAGATATACGCGCACTTTGTAAGTGAGCTTTCGCCATCGGCGGCTTTCGCACATATCGGTATCAATTACCTTAATCGGATAACCTTTGCGCCGCAGCCATGGCACAGCAAGGAATTCATTGACGAAACCGTGAATGGTCCCGACGTAGTGAGGATACGAGAGTAGCCGCCGACCGGCCGTCGTGTTCGACAGACGGGCTTCGATCTCGTTGCGTGCAACATTTGTGTGTGAAAGCGCGCAGATACCGCGTGTGCGGTGTTGCCACTTCTCCGCCACAATCGCCAGCTTTGCTACCAGCAAGGTTGTCTTTCCGCTACCCGGGCAGGCCGCAACGTCGACAGCATGCATAGACTTGAGGATCTGTTGGCGCGGATCGGTTCCATCCTCGCCATAGAATGCGGCCGATGGTAGTTTGAGCAGCCGAGTTGCCCAACCAATGTCCTGGTCTGTGATCAGTGGAGGCTCCCACAGATGCCGCTCACTCATCGACCGATACCTCTTCACTGAGCGTGCCGATCGGTGTGCCAGTCACGTAGTCGATCGCCCTGGTTAGGTATTTGGGCAGTCTCTTTCGCAGATCCTCAGGAGTGAGCTCGCCATCGTTGTGTTTGGACTGTAGTCGTTCGGTCAAGTACTGCGCCGCGATCGGTTTCGACACACCTTCCCTCGCGAATTTCGCGTAGATCGTCGCGGCAATCGTCTCCTCCACTGCGCAACCATCCTTCGCTACCGCAGTGGTCTTGAGCGTGCCGAACTCCTCGATTGCGGCTCTTGCTACATCGGCAACTGCGATCTTCTTGGCGTTGATAGCGTCGTCATTCTCGGCGAGACAAGTTGCAACATAAACATCTTCGGCCAGATTAAGGGAGTAGCCGTCGTTTTCATCTTTTGGGCCAAGCGCCAAATCGTATTCCAAGGTCCATTCATCAGAGACGAAGGTTTGCACGTATTGCCCGGACGCTTTGGTTGTTTTGTCTTGGCGGTTGACGGTTAGAGCCTTCTCATCCCCGATGTCTTTTTTCGCCCTCCACCGACGCTTATTCACTGCTGGCCACTCGCTGCATTCTTCCACCTTGCCGATAATTGCAGGCGCACAATCCGGCATCACGTCCATGTCTGTGATACAGGCAACTGGGATGTCGAGTTGTCCGTCCTTCTTCGGGTCCTTGCGCTGGAAGATCCGTGCGTAACGGCGCAGACCTACGCCCCCAACGTTAACGACAGACACACCGTGCTCAGTAAAATCACGGCCAACGAGCTTGGCCAACGCGGGTAGGAGGATGTTTTCTGCATCCCCTTCAACGATCACCACGCCGTGCGCGAAGAACAGATTGGCCTTGGTAACGTCAAGGAATCGTTCGAGAAATCGGTAGTCAGAGGACTCCAGTTCCGTTTGTCCCTCAGCCAGGGGGAAAGCGCGTCCCGTGTGGATCATCACGATGTTGTCCAGTTCGATTGCCGAGGCAAGATTGGGACTGTGGGTAGTAACGATGATCTGAATGCCCTTTTCTTTGGCCTGTTCTTGCAACGATCTCATCACGCGCAATTGTCGCTGAGTATGGAGGTGGGCCTCTGGTTCCTCTATCAGCAACAACTTATTTCCTTCGTCCTCTTGGGCAAGAAGAAGGAGTTCGCAGGCCATGAACAGGAGATTGTTCGAACCCAAGCCCACTTTGCCCGAACCAGGAATAATGACGTCGAGTTTCTCCAGCAATTGGCGCAGGCGCACATCATCGGAAGCGGTCATGCCGCTGACGTTAATGCTGCTTTTTATGCCTTCCCCTCTAAGACAAAGCCCATTGAGATGTTCATCGATGCTGTTGCGGGCATCGATGATCCCTTGCTGATTTCCGAGCAGGGCATTAGCGAAATCGCCGATTCCAAGTACGTTGAGTTTCTTGGGATCGATCTCGTTCGTGGGATCGTAGCGAACTCCTGCTTCCTTCACCTGTTTTGTGTGATAAAGAACTTGAGAGAGCCGCGAGCTACGACCGGCAGACAAGGCTTGCTCAGCATCACGGAGGGGCCGCAGATAGGTAGCGCGCAACAGGTCGCGTGCTTCCGAAGGCATGCTGGGGCCGTCGCCATCTTGGCCCGAGTGGACTTCGACTCGTCGGAAAGGTCTTCCTTTTAGTGTCTCTCCCGTGTCCTTTGCTGTCCAATTCAGATAGAGAACCGGTTCTTTGCCTGCGGTGTCGCCGTAGGTCAGATATTCGACAAAGGCCCTCTTGTCCCGCGTGGTTAATTCTTCGAACTTGCACACGATTCTGATCTCGCGAGACGTCTCTGCTTGGTGGAAATCGGCGTCTTCAAGCCGATACCACTCCTGATCGGTCGTCCCCAGCGCGAAGCGGAGCGCGTCAATTACCGCGGTCTTTCCTGCCTCATTCTCGCCCACCAAGGCAATGAGTCCACGCCTTAAGGGCAGCTGAAACCGCTTGGGTCCTTCGCCGAAGCATCGAAAATTCTCAATCGTGATTTTGGAAAGGTACATAACTTCCCCGAGAATTGTAGCTCCTCATTAGGCTACCCCGAACAATCCCCGGAATGGTAGGCCTAAGATGCACATCGACAGTCGATGCGGTGGACTCGCTCACGATTGAGGAATTCACCTGTATTGGCAGCTCCGGTCCGTCGCTGCGTGCCATTTCACGATCAATGATCGACCAGTACCGCCGCGCGTCGCGACAGTAGAAAGACACGCGGCTCCGTAAACTCAGGACCATTCTCCCGTGCCGACTACGAAGGACTAGAGTTTCGACTTAGCGACTCCCTGATCTTCTGAGCCAATTCCTCTGGGTCAAATGGCTTTTGGATCAACGTCATCTTCCTCTCGGACAACAACCGGTTTTCCACGAGCGCGTCCTCGGAATAGCCTGACATCAAAATCACGCAAATACCGGGATAAGTCTCGGTGAGACGCTTCGCTAACTCGATCCCTCGGAGTTGCGGCATGATCACGTCGCTGACCAGCACGTCAATCGATCCCGTGTAGTGCTTCGCGAGCTCAAGCGCCTCGTTACCGTTCTGAGCCTCCAATACCTTGTACCCTTCGGATTCCAGGAACTCGCGCAATACGCTCCTAATGGAAGACTGATCCTCCGCCAAGAGCACCGTTTCCGAGCCAGTCGTTACCGGACTCGAGACCTTGGGTACTTTTCGTGGGCTTATCGGTTCCTCCACTATCGGAAGGTAAACTCTGAAAGTAGTGCCCTCACCAGGCACACTGTCTACTTCGATCGTGCCGCCGCTCTGTTTCACGATGCCGTACACGGTAGACAGCCCGAGGCCTGTACCCTTGCCAATTGGCTTGGTGGTGAAGAAGGGCTCGAAGAGATGAGCCTTGGTTTCGGCATCCATGCCACACCCGGTGTCAGTCATCTCCACCATCGCATACGGGGCTGAATGGTTCGTTGCCGACGCTTCCGAGGGCGGCCTGGATACTTGCGCCGTCCTTATTTTCAGTACTCCTCCTGAGGGCATCGCGTCACAGGCGTTCACAGCCAAATTCATTATCACCTGCTCGATCTTTCCAGGGTCCACCTTGACAGGAAGTGGCCGTGAACTCGGCGTCGTCATCAACTGGATCTGCTCTGCGGGAAGAGTGGACAGCATCTCCTGGAGTTCTCCAAGAATCTCGTTCAAATCCAGCACCTGAAGCACCAGCACTTGCCTGCGACCAAAAGCCAGCAATTGCTTCGTAAGCGAGGCAGCTTTTGCGGCGGCGATTCGAACTGTCTCGGCATGCTCCAGGACTTGCGGTTGGCTGGACAGGCTGCGCACTTTCGCGATCTGCGTGAGAATCACCATCAGCAGATTATTGAAGTCGTGGGCGATCCCGCCCACCAACCGACCAACTACCTCCATTTTCTGGGCCTGGCGCACGTCTTCTTCGAGACGTTTGCGCTCCCGGATATCGCGAAAGATGCCCTGAACGATCTTTTTTCCTTCAAACTCCGTCAGGCTCGCGTTGACCTCGACTGCAAGCGTGCGTCCATCGGAATGATTCAGGCGCATCTCCTTCCCGGCAACAGCGGCACCCTCTAACGTCGTTTTCAACATTCCACGGTACGCTTCATGATCGCTCTCCAGAACAATCGACTCAGCCCGCGCGCCCACAATCTCTCGTGTTGGCCGCCCCAGGAATGCACTGCTCTTCGCATTCGCCTCCAGTACGATCCCTGTCTCCGCGTCGATCACGAGAATCGCATCGTTGGCGGTGTCGATGAGATGCTTGTACCGTTGCTCGGTCTGGTGCATGTGTCGCAATATGAAGGCAGTGAAGAGTAATCCTCCAATCAAGGAAATCGCAGTCGCGCCGAACGTGACCAACAAAAACAAACGCTTTGCCTGGCGTGCTCCTGTTCCCAGTGCATAGGAAAACCTGTCTTCGAGCGGAGTAAGCTGATCTCCGATGACGTCCACTTGCCGAGCCATCTCCGCGATCCTAAGAGCATTGGGTGTCTCCAAGGAGATCTCGCGGTGCAAGTCGTCGCCAAGCCGTTGCAGTTGTTCGATGAGCGCGTCAGCCTGCGACCAGATGTCGATCGCCTCCGACATGTGGTTCAATCGCCGAAAATGCCGGAACATCGCCGCCATTCCTTTGACATCCTCCGGACTATTCCGGCCTTGGATCAAACCGTTGCGGACAGCTCTCATGTCCGGAACAGGCTTTTCCAACTCTAGGCGCGCTTGCCTGTCTCCCAGGGGCACGAGAAGCGCCTTTTGATAGGTTTCGAAATCTCTTTCCGAATGCGAGATTGAGTAGCGCAGCAGGTCGTGGACGGCTTGTTTCTGCGCTTTGGACCAAAGGCCTTCCCCTCCCACGTACGCTCTCGCGGCGGAGAGGTTTTCAATTGTCATGTAGCTCAGGCCCAATAGGCCAACGACGACCACAAGAAACAGCCATAGCATTACCACTAGCTTCTTTGGAGCCGGCAAATCGAGGAATAGCTTGTGCACAACAGACACGACGATCTGCTCCGATCACTAAATCCTGTCCGGGAGCCTTGCTTCTAAAATCGCTACAGCAACGTCAACCTTCATGAAGAAAATCTCTGCTGA
>Ga0074044_10005083_pt1 | contig 10769 bp, 6 predicted proteins | sample BogForMeECP23OM1_FD_94443 | JGI IMG/M metagenome (GOLD analysis project Ga0074044, IMG submission 94443) | Bog forest soil microbial communities from Calvert Island, British Columbia, Canada - Bog Forest MetaG ECP23OM1 | ecosystem: Environmental > Terrestrial > Soil > Wetlands ...
GCGAGTTCACCAAGAAGTTTCGTGAAACAACTGAATTGTATTCCTGCTTCACATGCACGGTGCTCATTCGGGCTGGGTTCATCACGATCAGGGCAGTGCCAGGCAGGCGGCAGAAATGTTTCACCTGATGCGGCGTCTACTTGAATATCTGCTGGGCGAACCAATACAGACTGTTCTTCCAATGCTTGAAGTCGTGGGCGTTGTCGTCCACATGCCAGATGTGAGGAACGTCCTTGGCTTTGAGATAAGTGTGCGTCCGCAGGCTGAAGGTCATCAGCCCGTCCTTGTTCCCGCAGGAGATCCACAACACTTTCAATTTCTCCCTGGCTTTTGCTGGATCAGGAACCAGCACCTCGGGTGCTCGTGTGTTAGGGGCCGAAGAGAAACCTCCGACGTTGGCAAACGTCTCGAGGTTGCCCAAGCCGAAATCGAGCGATTGCCCGCCGCCCATCGAAAGCCCGGCCACAGCGCGGTGTTCGCGATCGGCATACACAGAGTAGTGCGATTCAATAAACGGGATGATGTCCTTAATCAGGTCGCTCTCGAAGTTCTTTCCCCAACCATCGCCTGCAAGGGCGGCAGGGTCGCCATCGCTGCTGAAAGCGCCGCGCCCGCCACGCCCGCCGTTGGCAGTGTTGGTGCTGGCATTGCCGTTGGGAAAGACCACGATCATGGGCTCGATCTTCTTATCGGCAATCAGATTATCGATGACCACATTGGCCACACCGCCCCTCGTCCACTCCCGGTTTTCATTGCCCCCGATGCCGTGCAACAGGAACAGAACGGGATACTTCTTATCTTCCGAATAACCCGGCGGAGTGTATACCTCCATCCACCGTTTAACGCCCACGGTCTTGGAATCGTAATCGACGCGTTCAAGCGTGCCGTGGGGGATGCCTTCGCGGGCTTTGTCAAAACCTTCCGGGGGCTTCGGAAAAGCTTCTTTGTTGTCTTCGGGGCTGAGGGTGACGGGCCCGCCGAATCCGCCGCGTCCGCCACCTCTTCGCCCGCCGGGTTCCGCGGCTGGCTGAGTTGTCGAAGGTTGTGCCGGAGCATCCACTCCCTCCCGTTTGGCCATGAGTTCCTCTTTGGCAACCTCGCCGACCTGCCGCGTCAGTTTGAGCTCACTCGCCGACACTTTGCCAGTGTAGACGATGCGCAGGTCGTTACCTTGAAAGCTAAGCATTTCGACGAATGACACGGAGTCGCCATCGATTTTGCCTTCCTTCAACTCGGTTTCGTGCTTCTCACCATTGATTTCTGCGGTCGCCTTGCCAGTCACATTGGCGCCCTCCTGCTTGAGAACGAAAGTGTATTTCTGAAGACCGATCTGCGTGTCGAACTCGGCTCGCCAGCTTCCGGTAACGTCGGCGGCGGACGTTTTGGCCGCGGATGCTGAGGTGGCTGCCCCGGTGTCAATACCTCCCTGCGGAACAATCTCGATGGCGCAGATTTGCGGGTTCTCCACCTTGGGAGTGAAGGTCACCTTAATCCTGCCGTCGGTCACATCCACGGGAACACTCTCCACATAGGCCTTCAACGGCCCGCCGGCCTTGACCCAAACATCAAAGTCTTTGAACTCCTTGCCCTGAACGTTGAACGAGAAGACGCGCTCGCCCGGCCCGGTGATGCCGTCGAAGGTCTCGGCGAAATGCAGTTTTGCAAGGTATCTCCCGTTGGGCACCGGCCACGAAAAGGAATCCATGCTGTAGTGTTCGGCACGGTAGAGATCCGGGCTCTTAGTATTGGCAATCTGGATATCGGGTCTCTCGATAGTTTGGCCGCCTTCGAACCCCTGCTCGGCCTGCCAGACATTGCCTTCGGCGTCTTTGACGGGCTCGGATTTCCCGGCTTTGATTCGAATCGTCCCGGGGACAGGCGCGCTGGCCGCAGCAGACGTCGCTGCAGGTGGCCCGCCGGTTTGGAGCGCGGCCGCGATCTTCGTGGGATCATCCTGAAACACCACTTGCGCAAATTGATGCAGGCTTCGGCGCCAAGTAAGGAACTCGTGGGCTGTTTCCGGCGACACATACGCAATGTTCTTGATGCCGGCCTTCTCGAGGGCTTCGTGGTTGGAGTTGATGTTGCCCGGATTCTCACGGCTGCCGCAGCTACAGAACACCACTTTGACCTTCTCCTTGAAACCAGGCGTATTCTCGACATCGGTGGGGGTGATGACGCCGCCGCTGAAGAGGCCGATTTGGGAAAACTTGTCGAGATTCTTCAGGGTGATGATCTTGGTTTCCATCCCGCCCATGGAAAGCCCAGCCATGCCACGATGAGCTTGATCGCTCAGAGTACGGAAGTTGGCGTCGATATACGGAATGAGTTCGTTTACGAGAACCACCTCAAATGCAGCGGCGGCCCCGCCAAAGGGGTTCATACCGCCGCCACGACCTCCGGGGCCGCGTCCAGAGGGCGCTGCATTGGTTCCAGCAGGGGCGGCATTCGTCGATCCAGCGGCTGCCGCTGCTCCAGATCCAGGGCCACCGCGGCGCGCACCCGGTCCCGGTCCTTCGTTGGTTAAGCCGTAGGTCATTACAATGATGAAGGGGCTCGTCTTTCCTTCTGCGATCAGGTTGTCCAGGATCAAATTGGCGCGGCCTTGATTCCACCAGGCGTATTCGTTTTCACCCCAGCCATGCTGCAGATACAGCACGGGGTAGCGCTTCGTTGTATCCTTGTCGTAATCCGGTGGCGTGTATACGTACGCGGGGCGCGCGACGATGCTGTTGGTGAACTTCAAAGGGAAGAGTATCTGCTGGACTCGACCATGCGGGACCTCCTTCAAGGCGTAGAAGTCCTGATCATGCGCGGGGATTTCGATGCCGCTTTCCCAACGCGTAGAACCGTAGAAATTCAGGGTGCCGGGGTCATTGAATGTTCCCCCATCCACGGTGAGATGGTAATAATGAAAGCCTTCATCCAGCGGTCTTGCCGTGGTACCCATCCAGGAACCATCCTCGGCTTTCGTGAGCGGAGTGCCCCCGCGTCCACCCAGACCCACACTGACGCTTTGGGCTTGGGGCGCGACAATACGGAATCGCGCGAACCGTTGCGAGTTGACCTGTGGGTACTGCTGGCCGGGCTGGTTCAAGCTCGAGGGCTTAAAGTCCTCCACTGGCGGCTGGTCTGACTGTGCCATGGCAGGAAGACTCGCCAGGAGTGCAAAACTGAGAATTGCAGTTTTCATGATGTATGTCGATCGTGCCAACGCCCTCGCCTTGAGGGTGGCGCCGGCTATTTGATGGGGATCAGCATTTGGGTAAAGGAATGCGCCGGGAAGTCGTAGCTGATGGTATTGGCCTGGAATTGAATCTCCTTGGTGGTGATGGCTACGGCCTCTCGGGTCTTTGTATTTGTTGAATTCACAGCTTCGGCGTTAATCTCGTTTACCGTGGCGCTCCCCGTGAAAGCCCCGCCCTGCACAACGAGATTGGCGGTCAGGGCGTTCTGTTCATGCCGGTTGACCACATTCACAACAACCAATTTAGCGGAGTCGCTCAATACGGCCGTGACATCAAGATAAGGAATGTTCTCGAAGACTCTGTTGTTATATTTCTCGCAGTCGGCGTACACATCCAGAGCGGTGCCGCGGGAGTTATTGGAATAAAGATAAAATGCCTGATACAACGCGTTCTTGAAATCTCCTTCCGGCGAATTTCCCACCAGGCTCGAAAGCATGGTGATATTGGCCATCTTGACGATGTCCGCGTGCCTGATAAATGAGTTCAGGTGCTGGGCCACCAGGAGGGAGCCGGTCAGCGTATCGCGCCCGCCCGACCATTCATCAAACGAGATGTAAACCGGCCTCGCAGCTCCGGACCTGGCCATGGCTTTCTTGATTAGCGCTTTTACGACGTCGATCTTTTGATCTACGTCGAGCCCCAGGGACATCATCCCGGGGAAGTTGGTTTCGCCTCCCAACGCCTCCCTGACGTATCGGTGGACGGAGAGATAATCGATTTTGCCGATCATGTGCTCCAACACATAATCGTTCCAATCAATCCACGCATGGTTGGTGCCTCGCCCGTAATTGGAAGCCCCGCAGGCAATGAGCTTGATATCCCTGTCCACCCACTGCATGAGCTTGGCCGCCTCCAGAGCAAATTTGCAGTAGTCTTCCGCGCTTTTCTGCCCCATCTGCCAGGGCCCGTCAATTTCGTTGCCCAGAGCCCAGTACTTCACCTTAAAAGGCTTCTCGTTGCCGTATTTCTTGCGGAGATCCGAATAATAGGTCCCGCCCTGATAATTGCAGTACTCAACCCAGTGCCTCGCCTGCTCCAGCGTCCCCAAACCGGCGTTGATACAGATGAAATTCTCAGCCCCGATGAGGCTGCAGAGTTTGGCGTACTCATCTGTTCCCATCTGATTGCTTTCGACCTGGTGCCATGCGAGGTCGAGCCTCGCCGGACGCTGGTCCTTGGGACCAATCCCATCTTCCCAGTTATAGCCGGACACGTAATTTCCACCGGGCCACCTTACCACCGGAATTTTGAGCCCCTTTACAAGCTGGACGAAATCCTTTCTGAAACCGTTCTCATCAGCCAAGGGAGACTTGGGATCGTAAATACTGCCGTACACAACAGTGCGGATGGGCTCAACAAATGCACCGTAAATATTCGGATCGACGTTCGAGATCTTACGGTCCAGGTCAATCTTGATAATCGCCGGTTGCTGTGACCTGAGGGTCACGGTCATCAAACCGGAGAGAACTATGCAACTGAGGAGCAGCTTGACCGTTTTCATCGGGATTACTCACCACCTCATTGCGGGATGATCTCGATCGCGCAAATCTGCGGGTTCTCGACTTTAGGAGTGAAGGTGACCTTGATCTTCCCTTCGGTGACTTCGACGGGAACCGTCTCGATATAGGCCTTCAAGAACCCGCCTGCCTTGACCCAAACGTCAAAGTCCTTAAATTCCTTCCCCTGCACGTTGAAGGAGAATACCCGCTCACCCGGTCCGGTGATGCCCTCGAAAGTTTCCGCAAAATGCAGTTTCACCAGGTACTTCCCGTTGGGGACCGGCCACGAAAACGAATCCATGCTGTAGTGTTCGGCCCGGTAAAGGTCGGGGCTCTTGGTGTTGGCAATCTGGATGTCGGGCCTTTCTATGGTTTGACCGCCCTCGAAGCCCTGGTCGGCCAGCCAGACATTGCCCTCAGCGTCCTTGACGGGTTCGGACTTGCCAGCTTTGATCCGGATCGTCTTGGCGGCTGGCGGAGGGGCTGCCGCACCTGTTTCGGCTCCGGTCTGCGGGATGATCTCAAGCGCGCAGATTTGGGGGTTCTCGACCTTGGGAGTGAACGTCACCTTGATCTTGCCGTCGGTGACTTCGACGGGGACCGTCTCCACGTAGGCCTTCAATGCTCCGCCGGCTTTGACCCAAACGTCGAAGTCCTTGAACTCGCGCCCCTGGACGTTGAAGGTAAACACGCGCTCACCCGGTCCGGTGATGCCATCGAACGTTTCGGCGAAATGCAGTTTCACCACGTACTTCCCGTTGGGCACCGGCCAGGAAAAGGAGTCCATGCTGTAGCGTTCCGCCCGGTAGAGGTCGGGGCTCTTGGTATTGGCAATCTGGATATCGGGCCTTTCTATGGTTTGGCCGCCCTCGAAGCCCTGGTCGGCCAGCCAGACATTGCCCTCGGCGTCTTTGACGGGTTCGGATTTTCCGGCTTTGATCCGGACCGTCTTCGCAGCCGACGCAGGTTGCGCCGGAACGGTCGCTGACTCGCGTCTGGCAACGGCCTCCGTGGTGGCAAAGTCGCCGACCTGGCGGGTGAACTTGATCTCGTTGTCCGAAACCTTGCCAGTATAGGTAATGCGAAGGTCGTTGCCCTGGATGGTGAGTGGCTCGACAAAAGATACGGTGTCGCCTTCGATCTTGCCTTCTTTCAGCTCGGATTCGCGTTTCGCGCCGCTCACTTCAGCGCTGGCGTTTCCGGTGACCTTTGTGCCGTCCTGGTGGAGCGTGAAGGTGTACTTCTGCAGGCCGCGCTGCGTGTCGAATTGGGCTTTCCACACCCCGGTGACATTGGCTGCCCAGACGGAGCACACGGACAGCGCAAGCGTTAGAAGAATGATTCGAGTTTTCATGTTAAGTGTATTCTTGGGTTTGGAGTGGTATGCAATAAAGGTTAATCGGTGGATTAATTCTTAAACAGCAACGGTGCGAATTGATACAGGCTTCGCCGCCAGGTTAGCCATTCGTGAGCGGTATTGGGGGATTCGTAGAAGACACTGTTGATGCCAGCTTGTTTGAGTGCTTCAACATTGGCCTTGCCGGCAGCGCCATTCTCGCGGCTTCCGTAGCTGACGAAAACCATCTTAACCTTCTCCTGAAAGGCGGGCAGGTCGGTGATATTCGTCAGGGCGATGCTCCCGCCGCTGAAAATGCCGATGTGGGAGAACTTGTCGAGGTTGGCCAGGGTGATCCCTCGGGTCTGCATGCCGCCCATGGAGAGGCCGGCCATGGCACGATGGGGCTGATCGGCGAGGGTGCGGTAATTGGTATCAATGTAGGGGATCAGGTCGCCGATGAGAACGCGCTCAAAGGCGCTGAAGTCAAACCTGCGTCCACCGGGACCGGCGACGCTGCGAGACGGGGCGCCGTTGGTCGTGACAGCAGGAGCCGGCGCGCGACCTGGGGCGGCACTTCCGGGAACATAGCTATTGGCCATCACGATAATGAAGGGCTTAGCCTTCCCGTCGGCGATCAGGTTGTCCATAATCAAACCGGTGTGACCCTGGCTGCCCCAACCAGTTTCATCTTCCCCGCCGCCGTGCTGCAAATACAACACCGGATAACGCCCGGACAGCTCCTTTTCATAGTCCGGGGGGGTGTAAACGAAGCAGCGGAGTGTGGCATTAGCGCTCTTGGAATAGTAGAGGGTCTGCCGCAGTTGGCCGTGAGGCACGTCCTTGACGGCATAGAAGTCCTTGTCTCCAGCGGGTACTTCGACGCCGCTGCCCCAGCGGCTGGCGCCGTAGAAGTATAGGCTGCCGGGATCCGGCACCTGGGCGCCGTCTACCACGAGTTGGTAATAGTGGAAACCCTCATCCTGGGGCCGTGACTCGCCGACCCAGGCGCCGTCCTCGCCTTTGGTGAAGGGGTATTTAACGGCACCGATATCGAGCATGACGCTCTGGGCCTGCGGCGCGACGACCCGCGCGCGAACGCGCCGCTCAGAGTTGACCTGGGGATACTGCTTGCCGGGCTGATTCAGCGACGACGGCTTGAAATCTTCCACCGCCGGTTGGTTTGTCTGGGCCATGGCCGGAAGCCCGGCCAGGAGTGCGAAACCTAGAATTCTCGTTTTCATGGAGGTTTGGGGTTCTGTGGTCGTTAGAGTGGTGTGCTAATTTTGAGGGTGGATTCAAGTTGAGAGCGAGGATTGGTTTCGCGTTTCGCCGAAAAACGGAGGCAATCAGACGACGAAAGGTGCGCAGCGATAGGGACATAAACCGCAGTTGGCCAACGGTTGAATCATCGAACCGACGGGTTGAATCTGCCGACATTCGTCGTTCTTTACCAATACTTCCGGCAAATCACGAGTTTTGGACATCCAATCGCTCGGAACGGGCATCACCGTGACTTCGCCGTCCGCGTGGACCGCCGGGACAATCATTCTTTCAACCTTTTGACCCGAATCGCCAGGTAGGGCTTCCCAGGCAACTCGATGGTGCGCCCGTCTTTATCCCCGAGGAAACACTCCGTCCTTTGAGAGCGACTTCATATATGCCCCATTGCTCGATGGCGGATTGAGCGAACACCGAAACACACCCCAGCACCGAGCAGGCGATGCAAAGAAGCCCGTGCTTCACAGTCTAATTGTGGTTGTGGCTGGCCGCATCAGGCGCACGTCGAACACGCCACCCGCGAGCGAGCCTGGATGAGCGGAGAAGCGGATCGTGACGCGCCCGTTCGCTGTGGCCGAAATGACGCCGGCGGGAAACGGATAGCGCCGCTCGAAAAACTCACCGGGTTTCTCTCCTTTCAGGCGTTCGGTCGCCAGCAGGGTGTCGTTGGCGAAGACGTCGAAGTTGCGATTGCGATCCCACCCGGAGTAGGTGACAACAAGCTCGGCGGCACTCGCGCCATGCAAGTCGAGCGTGTATTGAAACCGGCGGCCGTGGCGCCAACGGCGGCCCTGAAACTCGCCCGATTCGGTGTCCTCTCCAACAAAGCCGTGTTCGACTTCCGGTTGCTGTTCTCCAACGGCGATGGAATCGAGCGTAGCGGCCTCCCGGGCGAGCTTCAGGCGCTCGGTGGCGGCAACCTGTTCTTGTTTGGCCAGCACTTCCCTCTTGGTGGTGAGTTCCCAATACATTTGGTAACGGCTGTCGTGCAGCCGAAAGAACGGGACGAGCGGGAGTCCTTCTGGCGAGGCCGGCTCCGCGACGTCGGCAAGCCGGAAGTGCAGCGGTTGTCGGTCCGGATCAGGATGGACGTGCTTTGGCAGGTCAGCGGCGGTCGTGAGAAGAATTGGCCCCCGGTCCAGAGGTATCAGTGGTCCGCGGGCCACCTGGCCCATGCGGGAGCCATCGGCTCGAAGCCCGGCCAGGTCGTTCGTCCCGGCCGGAGAGGCAAGCACGATGGGGCCGCGCAGAACTGCGACCCAATCTGAACCATCCGGCAAGCGCTCAACGGTGGTGCGCATGGGAAGGTCAATTTCAACGCGGTCGCCGTCGTGCCATTTGCGGTGAAGCTCGGCGTACGAGGAGGGAGACGGGGGCGGGGACGACTCGTCCCTTTGCTTGACGGAGGAGCCCCTCCGCTGCGGGGACGAGCCGTCCCCGCCCCTGTTCTTGAATCCATCCTGAGAAGGAGCCGAGGTGACGGAAATCGGCTTGCCGTTAACGCGCACGGCAAAGTCGCCGACGGCGACCCAGCCGGGATGACGCACCCGGAGGGTGAACCTGGAAGGGCGCTTGAGTTGCAGTTTCAAAAGTGTGCGCGGCTCGTCGGGGAAGGTGGTTTCCTGCCGCAGCTTCAGGCCGAGTTCCGGAACCGAAAGCTCGGAAGCGATGAAAAGATTCACATATAGGCCATCGTTGGCGCGGGCATAGATGAACTCGCCGTATTCGCCGGGGTTTTCCATGCCGGTGCCCACGCAGCACCAGAAACAAAGCTCCGGCGTAGAATAGACGCGGTAATGGGCCGGCCGGATGGGGGTGAAGTAAACATAACCAGGCGTGGTCGGGTTGATCGAGGCGAGGATATGATTGTAGAGCGCCCGTTCATAGTAGTCGGCGTAGATCGCCCTGGGCTTGCTGAGAAAAAGCTGTTCAGTGAGGCGGAGCATATTGTAGGTGTTGCAGGTCTCCGGCCCCTCGCGATGTTCCAGCATGCCGTGGAAATTGGTTGGTGCGTTGAAGTGCTTGGAAACACTGTTGCCGCCAAAAACAACCGTTCGGCGGCTGGTAACCGTATCCCAGAAAAAACGCGCGCCGGAATCGGCTCTTCCGTCGCCGGCAAGCGTGGCGATGCGCTCGAGACCGGTGACCTTAGGGATTTGCGTGTTGGCGTGCAGACCGGTGAGGCGGTCCTGCTGGTCCATGAGCGGGCCAAGAACGGCCTCATGGCAAAACCGGCGCGCAAGCTTGAGATACTTCTAATCGCCGGAGATTGCATAGAGGTCCGCCAGGACTTCATTCATGCCGCCGTGCTCGGTGTCGAGCATCTTCTGCATCTGCTGGTCAGAGAGACCAGCAACGACGCGGTCACACCAATCCCCCAACCGGAGCAATACCTCGCGGGCCTGCTTATTGCCCGCGACCAGCCAGGCGTCACGAAGTCCGGCAAAAGTCTTGTGGAGATTATACCAAGGCACCCATTTACCTCTGAAGGCTTCGATGCGGCCGCCGGCCACCTGTGTCCAGAAGGCGCGGCTGCCCGGGACACCGCCGATGTACCCGTCGCCGGAAGCCTGTTGGCAGCGCTCCAGTTCGGAAACCACGTAATCGAGTCGGCGACACAATTCACCCGCCGGCGTATCCGCTCCGGAGGCGCTCATGAAAGCCAGCGCGGAGAGGTAGTGGCCGGCCGTGTGGCCGTCGAGGCCTCCGCTTTCCCAATTGCCGTAAGCGGGCTTGCGCGGCGCCAGTCCGGCTTCACGGAGGAACGGCGCCAATAGGCGGTCCGGATCGAGGGCGAGCAGGTACCCGCTACGCCGCCGGCGAGGCACAGCACTACGGCCTCGACCAGGAACTGCCGGAGGATGTCGCGGGCGCGGGCGCCGACGGCCATGCGGATGCCGATTTCGCGCGTCCGCTCCGTGACGGAGACCAGCATAATGTTCAAGATGCCGACACCGCCCACGACCAGGGAAATCAGCGCCACAACGAGCAGCAAATTGGTCATGACGCGGCTGGTGGCGGCGAAGGTCTCGGAGATCTCTGTGTGGTCGCGAATTTTGAAATCGTCGGGCATGCCGGGCCGAAGGCGATGCCGGTCGCGCAGCACGGCCGTGACCTGGCGAATGGCGAGCGGGATGTTTTGAGGCGAGCCGGCGGCAACCCAGACGTCGTCGAGGTCGGTAAAGCGGACCAGTTGCGGGGTATCGGTCGCCTGGTTCGGGGCGGGCGGTGGATAGAGCGGCGGTTGCTGGCTTGGATAAACCTGGCTGCGCGTGTTGGCCGAGCCAGCCGAGGATGCAGTCCCCGCGGACTGCGTCCCCTGCCTCTGTCCGGTGGCTCGAAACTTGATTGTGGTCAGCGGCGCGAGGAGGAAATCGTCCTGATCCTGGCCCATGACGTTTGCGC
>Ga0074044_10005085_pt1 | contig 10769 bp, 9 predicted proteins | sample BogForMeECP23OM1_FD_94443 | JGI IMG/M metagenome (GOLD analysis project Ga0074044, IMG submission 94443) | Bog forest soil microbial communities from Calvert Island, British Columbia, Canada - Bog Forest MetaG ECP23OM1 | ecosystem: Environmental > Terrestrial > Soil > Wetlands ...
CACGGCGAGCGTGATCGCGCCCGCCTCGCCCAGGTGGCGGAAAAAGTTCAGCATCTTCACGTCGGCAATCACGCCGTAAGGACTGTTCATGAAGGCGGCCAGTTCATCCGCCGCCATCGAAGTGACTGCCCACACGAAGAAGCCGAGCAGTAGATACTTCAGCCCGCGCAGCGGAATATCCAGCCAGCGCGGCAGAAAAAAGTTGCGCCGGAAAAGTTTCTGTCCCGCGCGCCACAAGTATTCCGAGATCGTTCCCACCGGACACAGCCAGCTGCAAAACGCCTTGCGGAACAGAAACGACATGGCCAGAAACGAGATCAGCAGAAACATTCCCGCCGGATGCAGCGTCGGCACACGGTGAGTAAGCAAGAAGTACCGCAGGTTCATCAGCGCAGCGATAGGCAGCCAGCCCTCGACCCCAGCCGGACGTTGCAGAGAGGTCGGAGAACCGCCCGGCTCAAATTGACGAACCCAGAAATAGAAGACGCCGCCGATCCACACGTTGAGCAGCAGAAATGCAGCCTGGAAGCTGCGGCGAGTGATCTGCGAGTGGTCGCGATCGGTGCGGCGGATCAGTTTCTTCTTTGATTTAGAAGCTGGCTTTAGCCGTGGCTCATTCGACGCCGGAAACAGATTTGGCGGAATTTCTGGTCGAATTTCGGTATGAAGTTGCGTTGCCATCAGGCCGTCCCTACACGTTCAGCGTAGATCGCCCGCAACCCGAACGCTGTGACCTTTGTCACGGACTTCGTAAAGTCAGAAGTCGGAAGTCAGAATGCAGAAGTAACACCCAAGAATCACTATGCTACGTTTTCACTTCTGCATTCTGACTTCTGACTTCTTACTTCTGCAATTTTTTGATACATCTTGTACTTGGCCCTGCCAACCGTCATCTTCCTGTTTGTCGCCGGAGCGCTCGGCGGCGCGCTGAACGCCGTCGCTGGCGGAGGCAGCTTCATCGCCTTCCCCGCTCTGCTGTTCAGCGGAGTCGCTCCCATCGCGGCCAACGCCACCAACACCGTAGCCCTCTGGGTGGGAACGACGGCCAGCGGCGGAGCCTATCGCAAGCACCTCGACATTTCGCGGCGCGTCATGATTCCGCTCACCGTCACCAGCCTGATCGGAGGAATCGCAGGCGCGTATCTCTTGCTGCACACGCCCGCGCAAACCTTCCTCCGCGTTCTACCCTGGCTCATGCTGGGAGCGACGCTGCTGTTCATGTTCGGCAACCGCCTGGCGCGCGGCTCCGGAGGCTCCATTGCCCGCGATGCTTCCACCACTGCTCTGGCCATTGCGGCGCTGTTCGAACTGGTGGCCGCGGTCTACGGAGGCTACTTCGGCGGAGGCGTTGGCATCCTCAATCTGGCCATGCTCGCCGCCCTCGGCATGACCGACATTCACGCCATGAACGCCTTGAAGGTCGTGCTCGGCGGCATCATCAATGGCGTCGCGGTCATCACCTTCATCGTGGCCGGAGCGATCGCCTGGAAGCCGGGCAGCGTCGTAACCGTGGGCGCGCTCTTCGGCGGATACTTCGCCGCCCACTACGCGCAGAAGCTTCCGGGCGCGTGGATTCGCGGTTTCGTCATCGTGGTGGGAACGGTCATGACCGCGTACTTCTTCTGGAAGGGCTACCACTGATTGCGGCTATGCGGAGCCGGGCGTTTCCCGATCTCCCGTAGAGACGCGGCCAATACCGATGGCTGACTTTCGTAATCTGCCCTGCCGCCACCGCGCGGTGCGATACTAGCCCGAGAATGTCCTCTAGCGCCAGCATGCAGAAGAAAGGACCACGGGGCTCGCGCGTCAAGCTCGGCGGCTCGATCCTTGCCCTGGTGCTGCTCGAAAACGGACGTCAGCTTCGTGGCCGCATGAATCAGCTCTCCGTCAACGGAGGGCTGCTCTCGCTCGAACACCCGCTGGACGAAGGCATTGCTGTGACCGTGGTGTTCCACCTGGGCTCGACCAGCATCCGTTGCCGCGCACGCATGTTGTTTCCCATGTGGGCCACTCAGGGATGTCTCCAGCCTTTCCGTTTTGTGGAATTTGCCGAGGCCGACCACGCCAACCTCAACCGAGAACTGGAAAGCCTGGTCCGAGCCGGCGCGTCTCAAGAAGAGGAAGAATCCGAGTAGGGCATTCAGCCCCTGAAGGGGCGTCGAATTCCGAGAATTTTCGGCATCGCTGAAGCGATGCCCTGATACGAACCACGGGGTTTTCAGCGACCTCGGAGCGAGTAGAAGCTCACTTTCCTGCGGCCGCCAAAATCTTTTCCAGCGAATACTTCTGCAATTCCCCAATCCGCTCCAGCGTAATATCCGGCTTTGGATACCTGGCCACCAGCGCCGCATCCAGCGCGTAGTGCCCCTGGCGCGGAAACACGGTGGTCACCCGCTTGCCCCAGTGCTGCTTGATCGCCGCCAGGATTCGCACCTTGTCGTCCACCATCACGTAATGGTCCGCCGGATACTTCGCCTCCACATCGTCCAGTTCCAGTTCTTTATGGATATAGATCAGGACGTGCCCCCCGAAGGCTTGATCGAGGCCCGACTGGTCCACCTTGCGCGGCTGAAACACCACATCGCCGTCGCTCAGGATTACCGCCCGCCCCAACCTCTGCGCGTACTCCACCACCTCCAGCGACTTCCAGTACAGCCGTTTCGCAAAGGGATAATTGATCATGAAGCGCGAGACGGCCAGCAGCTTCGGATCGTGCGGCCGCTCGGCGCGGTAACGTTGCAACGCACCCAGATAGTCCGCGTATCCAAGTTCGGTGCGCAACTGCTCGAAGATTTGCCAATAACGCTGCTGGCAGGCCTCGCCCACTTTCTTGGTGAGGTAACGCTTCAGATCCTCGGCCACGCGATCGTTGTCGAGCAAGGTATTGTCCACATCGAAAAGGAACACAGTGCTCGGATTGCTATGAGCGCGATTCACACGGTCTCCAGGATCAATAACTTGGCGAATTAAGCGTGGCCTTATCATGCCAGAAATCACAGCCCTACGTGGTAGCCGTCACAGTCGCGATTTCGGCGCTTCCTGTACACTTGAGCCATTCCGAACATACGAAGTTTGCGCCCGCAACAAAGGGCTTGTCAGGTCCGTTGCCTTGTAGTACAAAAGCGGGCGGTCATCGAACAACAGATCAGCCGAGGCAGAGTATTGTGACTCTGACTCACAAACTAGGCCAATCCGTTCTCGCCTTATCAGGAGCCGCCTCTCGTGGAACATATCGACCCAGCCATCATCAATCGCTTCGACACACGCTCTTCCCGGCCTTGTGAATTCTGCCGGGAGTTCGACCCCCAATTCCGAGAACGCCGGCCGGCCGATCAGATGGTGGCCAGCAGCCGCAAAGCCATTGCCTCAGCCCATTTGACCGAGGATGGCTATGTCCGGCACCGCGTGCTCGAACTGCGCCGGATGGCTTCCCGCGCACCCCTCACCGCGGCATAGGCGTCAAGTTCTGCCCTGGGGATTTCCGCCCCGCACAGATTTTTGACGCAACTTTCGTCGGAGTGCGAGTTCTAATGGGTTAGGCTCCCAATTGGTGTACCCTGTGCAAGGGGAGGCATCCCATGCTGGCCGGTGTGCGGTCCTGTTTCCTGTTTTCCTTCTTATTGGCGTTTTCCGTCGCTGCCTATTTGCCGGTTCAGGCTCAGATTAACGGCGTTCCGCCCTCGGTCACTTCGTTCGGTTTCGGCGGGAGCAACAACCCCACTCCCGGTGTCCGAGCCAGCGTAACCTCCCTGGGGCCAAGCGGTTTCGGCAACGCCCAGCCGGTTTTTGGAAACTGCTGTGCCAACTTCTTCATGCCGGCGAACCCGAATCCGCCATTGTTCTTAGATCGTCCGTCCTCCGATCATAAGTCCTCAGGGCATCGCCACCACCACGAGGATGGCGCCTTTTTCCCCGTCGGCGTCAGCATGCCGGCCTACATTCCATACGCCGTCCCTAACGACCAGGAATCCGACGACGACTCCGTCGACTCCGGCTCCTCTCAAGGTTCGCAAAACGGCCCGCCGGACCCAGATTCTCCAACCACGCGCGCCCGGGTCCGCGATTCGGCTCCGAAAGCTGCCGTTTCCGACCGGCCTGCTCCAGATGAACCAGAACAGCCCGTGACCGCTCAGCCCTCGACTGTTCTCGTTTTCAAGGACGGTCACCATTCTGACGTGCTCAACTACGCCATCGTGGGGGATACGCTGTTTGACTTCGACGCTGGCCGAACCCACAAAATCCTGCTCGCCGACCTCGATCTCCCGGCCACCCGCAAAGCCAACGACGAACGGGGCGTGGACTTCCAGATTCCGGGGAGCACCAAGCAGTAAATCTTAACCACAGAGGTCCCTTCGGCTTCGCTCAGGGCAGGCTCCGAGGAACACAGGGGCCTCGGTGCTCCCTGTGGTAACCGCCCTCCTATTTCCCGCTTGACACTACGCCCCGAGGAATGGATACTTATGCATTCGAGTGCATTTTTATTCATGTCGAAAACAGCGCGCCACCAAGCGATCCTCGATCTGCTCGACCAAGGTCCTGTCGAAAGCCAGGACTTGCTCCAGCACCGGCTCGAACACAAGGGCTTCGAGGTAGGCCAGGCGACGCTCTCGCGCGACATCCACGAACTGAAACTGGTCAAGGGCCCCGAGGGCTATCAGCGCGCGGACGAGAGCCTGCACGCGGAAAGTGTTTTGCCCTCGGTCATGCATCTGGTCCACGAGTTTGTGGTCGAAATCCGCCAGGCCCAGAACCTGCTGGTGGTGAAGACCACGGTCGGCAGCGCGCAGCCCGTCGCCGCCGCACTCGACGCCTCGCACTGGCCTGAAGTCGTTGGCACGCTGGCCGGCGACGATACCGTGCTGGTCGTCGCCGCCGACAAGAAGAAAGCGCATGCGCTCGCCCGGCGTATTGGCGAGCTCGGGGTCAGGTCTTAGGTCTTAGGTCTCAGGAAAATCCAGCTAGGAGCGTTTATGTCCAAGCAAGAGAAAATTGTTCTCGCCTACTCCGGTGGGCTCGACACCTCGATCATCATTCCTTGGCTCAAGGAAAACTATGCCTATGAAGTGATCGCCATGGTCGCCGACGTCGGTCAGGGAGATGACGTGGAGGCGGTCGTCAATAAGGCCTACAAAACCGGAGCCAGTAAGGTGGTGGTCGAGGATCTGCGCGAAGAGTTCCTGACCGGCTACGTCTGGCCCGCGCTGAAAGCGGGTGCGGTGTACGAGAACAAGTATCTGCTCGGCACTTCGCTCGCCCGTCCGGTCATCGCAAAACATCAGGTCGAAGTGGCGCTGCGTGAAGGCGCCACGGTGGTCGGCCACGGATGCACCGGCAAAGGCAACGATCAAGTGCGCTTCGAGATGGCCTACCAGGCGCTCGCTCCCGAACTGAAAGTCGTGGCGCCGTGGCGCGAGTGGGATCTGAAGTCGCGCGAAGACTGTCTCGACTACGCTGAGAAGCGCGGCATTCCAGTGGCCGCGAGCCGCGAGAAAATTCACAGCCGCGACCGCAATCTCTGGCATGTCAGCCACGAGGGTGGAGAGCTCGAAGACGCCGCCAACGCGCCGTTGGCGAGCACCTGGCAAATGACCAAGTCGCCGCAGGAGGCTCCCGATCAGGAAGAACAGGTCGAAATTGGATTCGAAAAAGGCGTGCCCGTCTCCGTGAACGGGATGAATCTCGATCCTGTATCGCTGGTCGAACTGTTGAACGAAATCGGCGGACGCAACGCGGTTGGACGCATCGACCTGGTCGAGAACCGCTTCGTCGGCATCAAGTCGCGCGGCTGCTACGAGACTCCCGGAGGCACGCTGCTGTTTACCGCCCACGGCGAACTCGAAGCCCTCTGCCTTGACCGCGACCTGCTGCACTTCAAGCAGCACGTAGCGCTCAAGTACGCCGAACTGGTTTATTTCGGCCTGTGGTTCACGCCGCTGCGCGAAGCGCTGGACGCATTCGTCGAAACCACGCAACAGAACATCACCGGCTCGGCTACATTGTCTCTGTACAAAGGCAACGTCAGTGTGGTCAGCCGCAAATCGGATTATTCGCTCTACCGCACCGACCTCTCTTCATTCACCATGGGCGCAAGTTATGATCAGAAGGACGCGGAAGGCTTTATCCGCATTCTGGGATTGCCCTCGCGGTGCCGCGCCCAGACGCAGGTGAAAGCAAAGCTAGAGGTCGCGTAATGAAGTCTCTAGACGTGGCCCGTCGTCAGCGCCTTGCATGAATTGTCGACATGAGGTTCGTATCAGGGCACGCCTTCAGGCGTGCCGCAGGCCCGCTGGAATAATTGTGCCTTTAGGCGCTGCGTTTGGGATGCGAACTAGCGATACCAGCCCCTAAAGGGGCATTACGCCTTGAAGAGTTTTCGGCATCGCTAAAGCGATGCCCTGATACGAACCAATGCGAAACCCAAGGGTCCTCGCAGCTCGTTAGAGGTCGCGTAATGAAGATGTGGTCCGGCCGCTTCCGGCAGCCGCTCGACGCCGAATTTGAAAAATGGCAGCGGTCGTTTCCTTACGACCAACGGCTGCTGCCTTTCGAATTGGCCGCCAGCCGCGCCCACGCCAATGCGCTCGAACACGCCGGAGTGCTTTCTTCGGAAGAGCTTTCGGAAATGGTGAAAGCGCTGGGAGAAATCGGCCGCCGCGCAGAGTCTGAGCCAGAATTTCTCAACGATCCGGAAGCCGAAGACGTTCACCATTTTGTCGAAAAGCAACTGGCCGCGCTGATCGGTGCGACCGGCTACAAGTTGCATACCGGCCGCAGCCGCAATGAGCAGATTGCAACCGACCTCCGCTTGTTCGTACGCCAGAGCATCGAAACCCTGCAAGGCCTGATTGCCGATTGGGTCGAGGCAATTCTGGCTCGGGCCGAAGCAGCCGGCAACGCGGCCATGCCTGCGTACACGCATCTGCAGCCGGCCGAACCCGTTCTGGTCGCGCATTGGCTGCTGGCATATGTGGAAATGTTTCTCCGCGACGCCGCTCGCCTCGCTGACTGCCGCAAGCGCGCTAACTTATGCCCGCTGGGATCGGGCGCCGTAGCCGGAGCCACGCTCACACTCAATCGACAAGCCATGGCCCAGGAACTGGGGTTTGATGGCCCGACGGCGAACAGCATCGACGCCACCAGCGACCGCGATTTCGCTATAGAATTCGTCAACGTCATCTCGTTGCTCGCTCTGCATCTCAGCCGCTGGGCCGAAGAGATGATCTTGTTCTCCACGCCCGCGTACGGATTCGTCGAGTTGCCCGAGGCTTACTCCACCGGCAGCAGCGCCATGCCGCAGAAGAAGAATCCCGACTTGCTGGAGTTGGTTCGCGGCAAGGCAGCACGCGTCATGGGATGCGCGACCACGCTGCAAACCTTAGTGAAGGGCTTGCCGCTCGCCTACAACAAAGATCTGCAGGAAACGCAGGAGCCGCTGTTCGACGCCTCTGACACGGTTATCGGAATGTTGCCGCTGGTGACCGGATTTATGAACACCGTCGAATTCAACGAAGCCAGGATGAATCAGGCGGCGCAAGCGGGCTTCATGAATGCCTGGGCCGCGGCCGCATACCTGGTCGAGCGCGGAGTGCCTTCGCGCCTTGCCCACGAGGCAGTCGGCAAGGCCGTCCAGCTGGCCGTGGAACGCGGATGCGAATTACAAAAGCTGCCCCTCGCCGACCTGCAAGCGATCCACGCCAGTTTTGACGCCGCTTTCCCCTCCTGCCTTGGCCTTACTGAGGTGCTCGGACTGCACGACGTTCCCGGCGGCACCGCCCCTCGTCACGTCAAGCGCGCCCTGCAGAATGCCCGGGCGCGGGCTAGCGCGCTACGCTCGCCGGAACAACTCGCCGCCCGCTAGCCCCGTAAACCGTGCACGCCCAGTCTGAGGCCATACCCCTTCATTAAGGTCTCAAAAACCACTTGAATTGGGCTGCCCCCGAGGGTGGGGAAAAAAACAATCTCCTGTGACGTAGCTCACTGCGCACCGTGAATCGGGTACGGATACTGTTGGCTGCTCACTCGGGCCTCGTCCCGAGTTATATTGTTTCGATTGCCATTATTTCCAGGAGGACTTGGATGCCGCAAGATACCTTGACCATCACTGACAACCGTACCGGGCAGAGCTACACCCTTCCCGTTGAAAATGGAACCATCCGCGCGATGGATCTGCGCAAGATCAAAACCGGCGCCGAAGATTTCGGCTTGATGACTTATGACCCTGCCTTCATGAATACCGCATCCTGCCGCAGCGCGATCACCTACATTGACGGCGATAAGGGAATCCTGCGGTACCGCGGTTATCCCATAGACGTTCTCGCCGAACACTGCACCTATCTCGAAGTTGCCTACCTGCTTCTAAACGGCGAACTGCCCAATGCGAGTCAATTGAAGAGCTGGGTGGATGACATCACGCACCACACCATGCTCCACGAAACCACCAAGAAGTTCATGGAAGGTTTCCGCTTCAACGCGCATCCCATGGCGATGTTCGTGAGCACGGTGGCGGCGCTGTCAACGGTGTATCCGGATGCGAAGAACATCCACGACCCGGCCAACCGGCTGCTGCAGATCAAGCGCCTGATCGGCAAGGTGCCGTCGATTGCGGCCATGTCCTATCGCCACAATGTGGGATTCCCTTACATCTATCCGGATAACGACCTCAGCTATCCTGCCAACTTCATGAACATGCTGTGGAAGATGGTCGAGCCAAAGTATTCCGCCAATCCGGTGATTGCGCGGGCGCTCGACATCCTGTTTATTCTGCACGCCGACCACGAGCAGAACTGCAGCACCAACGCCATGCGCGCCGTGGGCAGCTCGCAGGCCGACCCCTACCTGTCCACGGCTGCGGCCGCCGCCGCTCTTTCCGGCCCGCTGCACGGCGGGGCGAACGAAGAAGTGCTGAAAATGCTGGACGAGATCGGTTCCAAGGACAACGTCCCTGCCTACATCAAGAAGATCAAGGAAGGCAAAGGCAAGCTGATGGGCTTCGGGCACCGGGTTTACAAGAACTACGATCCGCGGGCCAAGATTATCAAGTGGGCGGCCGACCAGGTGTTCCAGGTAACGGGACGCAATGCCAAGCTTGAGATTGCTCTGGAACTGGAGCGCATCGCGCTGGAAGACGATTATTTCGTACAGCGCAAGCTCTATCCGAACGTGGACTTCTACTCCGGCATCATGTACCAGGCGATGGGCTTCAAACCGGAGATGTTCACCGTGCTGTTCGCGATTCCGCGCACTATCGGCTGGCTCTCGCAATGGCAGGAGATGTTGACCGACGCCGAACAGAAGATCGCGCGCCCTCGCCAGGTCTGGATCGGCCACGACACGCGGGCATTCGTGCCGATTGAGAAGCGGTGAAGTCTTTTTCCGAGTAACCAAGAGGATCATTGCCCCTTGGGGGAAGTCGAACGCGGCAGGCCCAGATCACCATGCACGGTCTGGACTTGATGAGCAGCAGAGCCGTCGGCAGTTGGACGGCGTGGCATCTGGGCGCCGCGCAATTGCTCCCACTCTGGCAGCCGAGACCGGGGTTTTTCCGAAAACCGGACGTACACGCCCTTTCGGTGACCCCCGGTAATCGTCGGTAACCACCGGACTGGTACCCCCCAGCCTTACAATAAGCTTACTCCGCCATACTAGTTGCGTGGCCGGCGGGGTTTCGCCGGGAAATCTCCCGGCGAGGTTCGAACCCGTTCGGCATTGCTCGACGAAAGCGCGGGCGGGCGGCGGGAAGAAGGCTGGAGTCCGCACTCTATGGCGTTTGGTTTCGGCTTCAACAAACAGAAGGTTCTCAGCGCCGCGGAGAAGTTTGTCCAGCAGGGCAAGCTGCAGAACGCCATTGCTGAATACGAGAAGGTCCTGCAACACGATGCCAACGACCTTACCGTCAACAACACCATCGGCGATCTCTACGCACGTCTCGGCGATAGCGCTAAAGCCATCGAGTGTTTCAAGACGGTGGGCGATGCCTATGCGGCGCAGGGCTTCACCGTCAAGGGCATCGCCATGTACAAGAAGATCACCAAGCTCCAGCCGAGCATGGATTCATCTCTGAAACTGGCGGAACTCTACACCCAGCAGGGGCTGTTCAACGACGCCCGCGCCCAGTACCTGCAAGTCGCCGAAGACTTCATGAAGCGTGGCGACCTCGAACAAGCGGTGCGCCTTTTCCAGAAGGTCCTCGAAATGGACCCGGAAAATGTGCCCATGCGGGTCAAGCTCGCCGAGGTTTATGTCCGGCTGGGAAAAAAGAAAGAGGCGTGGGAGATTTTCAGCGCGGCCGCGGAATCGTTGCGCTCGCGTGGTTCACTCGCCGCCGCCGAAGACATTCTGAAGCGAATGCTGGCGCTCGATCCGGGCAACAGTTACGTTCTGCTGCTGCGCGGGAAGGCCGCCCTTGAAAGCGACGATCCGAGGAGCGCCATTGAGTACCTGGAAAAGGCTTCCGACCTCGATTCTCATGCCGAAGGGTTGCGCGACCTGCTGAAGGCGTACCTGCAGATCGGAAACTTGACCAAGGCTGGCCCGATCGCCGAAAAGCTGCTTGCGGTGCACAACGATCCCGAGGGGCTGTTTCTGCTGGCGGAGGGTAGCACCCGCCTCGGTCAGTATCACGAGGCACTCGACGTTTACACCCGGCACGCCGATCGCCTGCTGGCCACGGACTCGACCAAACTGCTGACCAGCCTCCATGCCCTGATCGCCCGCGTGCGCGACGATTCGGGCGCGCTGGAAGCGCTGTTGCATCTGCTGAACAAAGCCGG